>WNFL01366427.1_pt1 | contig 21747 bp, 19 predicted proteins | sample 5400361 | NCBI WGS metagenome assembly WNFL01 (sample SAMN13153351, study PRJNA577476) | soil metagenome | isolation source: 40 cm soil on Douglas fir-dominated hillslope | place: USA:California | collected 2013-09-17
CTATATACATGCCACTACAACTTCCGAGAATGTGGGTGCAATTCCCTACAATAAACACGGTGCTCCTATTGGTCTGGTGCTGCCAATATGCATGCCAACTGCATTCTTGTATGTGTGTAATCAATCTGACCTGTAGATATTTTACTCTGAATTTTAGGTGCAATTGATCAGCAGGTGGGCAGCTGCCATGTCGGGAATATCCAACATATTCTGGGCAGGGGTGGCCAGCAGGTTGGCCGGTGGGGGCGTGGGTGGGCAGTTGACGGGCGGTGGCGACGGGCTAATGGCAGCACCAAGACAGGCACGATGGCAGCAGCATCAGGAATATCTGACATTTTGCTGGTGACGACAGACAGACGAATGCGGCGAAGAAGGCAAGGGATGACAAGATGGATGACAGATGGCGGCAAAGGTGGGTGGATGACAGACGACAGATGACGGCAACGACAGACAGATGACAGCAGCTGGCAGAGCAGACAGCAGTGATGTGCCTGACAAGGCGGGCTGGCCAGGGGTGAGACGGCGACGAGGACAGATGATGCATGACAGCGAAGACAGCAGGATGACAGCGAAGACGGATGGACGACAGATGACAGCGAAGACAGGCGGAACAACAGAAGGCAGGTGGACACATGACAGCGACGACGAGCGGGTGACACAACGGGTGCCGGCACCTGTCCCACCGACAGTACCAACGGTGCTACTGGCGGTAGTGCGAGGTACAGACGGGGTACAGATGGTGCCAGCTTTTCGAATGTTTGCCTGTAATAACACCCCTATATGTTTGGCAATATTACCTGTTATTACAGGCAAACATAGGTATGGATAGGTGCGCATGTGCTGGTCGCATTGTGGTGCTGAATATTTGCATTATTGTGATACTATATTCCGTCTGAACCTCTGAATGCTATACACCGAGTTCGTGTGGCTCAACCAACGGTTTATAAATGGTCGACAAAATACGTTGATACGCCACTACACTGCAGCATGCCCATTTAGGAACCTTGTCCTGTTCGTGCGTATTTTAAAACATTAACAATCGAGGCCTTGGACAATTAAGTAGACAACTTTTGTTATCAGTTTGGAGAGAATTCATACTCCATTTCGACTTTTTTACCCTCTCTCGACCTTCTGATGCACCATTTGGAATGTGACTGCAGTCGAACTCCGTGCAAACGAGGGCATACTTCGGCCCAATGTTTGACTGTTGCTTCTTCTCCTGCTACACCTAGTCCGGCGGCCTTAACGGGAGGGCTTGTATACCAAGGACTCGGCACCTCGGCGAAAAATTCAAGAGTTTGGAGACAAGTGAACTTTGGTAGGAAAGGGTCGAAGAAAATACGTTCCTATAAGGTGAATTTAGGGCGGTGAGTACGGGGCCCTTCGTTGTCAAAAGGAGCTGAGGAATTGGGCTTACACTTTCCCTGGGCATGTCCACTATAAATATACGGAGGAAAAGCAAATGAGTGAGCAAGTGGCCCAATCGGTCGAGTAATTGATTTATGGCCACTTTTTCGCCGTACACCGTCAGTCGTTGGAGTTGTATACCCGACTTCGCTGAGGACGATGCGATCACAGCCGCCAAATGATCGACCACGGGCATATCCCAGGTTTCAATGAGGCTTTCGATAATGAGTTCTGACACACGTCCACCTGGGAAGAGGTGAAATACTCCTAGGGGATTGCAAATAAGGTAACGGAGATTTGGAAGGGAGTACCATTTGGCGATGGGAGGTGGTACGGGAGATATACCGTTCATTCGAAGGTACGTTATAGATTGTTGCGTCATAATCCACGCGAACAACGAGGGAGATTCAGCGTTGCGATGGACGAAAATCGTCCGGAGGGTGGGGATAGGATACTCGAATTCCCATAACTTCGGGTGAGATGGGGCGTGAATAATTAGGGTATGGAGGTTTTTCATGTTGTAGAAGGATCTCGCTGTAGTTTGGAGCGAAATTCGTTCACTCCCGGCAATGAAAAGAAGGCGAAGTGGAGCCAGGGGTGGCGCGGGGGGTGGAGAGGGTCCAAAAATGGCAAGGAGTCTATTCCATATGTCTTTGCCAGAAGGTCGAACCGATGCTGGCGGGAGCGCAGTAATAAAACGCCCAACGGCAAAAGAAGAATAAATGTTGAATGTTCGAACCTTCCCTGCTATCTCAGGAGCGGCTGCTAGGGTATTCAAACATCGTATTGTATTCGGTCCGCTCAGACGTGGAACGTTGCGGTGAAGTTGCTGAACGGCCACTTCATGCAGGACACGACATGATTGTGCAAGAGATATCAGATAATCACGGTCCAGATAGAGCGCAATATCGTGGAGTAGCTCTACTGGTAGTGACAAAAGCCGATGGCATAGTGACAAAGTTCGCGCGGCCAGTTTTCAAAAAATCTAGTGTTTGTTGTCGGATTACGTCGTCCCAACGATCTGTGCTCTGTTCGCCCAAGCCTTATTCACGTGGCTCGTTTACCCCTTTTTACCCCTATTACCCCTATTGCCCTCCTAGTATATAAGTACGCGCACTTTGTACGACGATCGGCTCAGTTTTGCCCCCTAAACTGAGCCGTGAGTCATCTATTCTCTCGTCTGCGTTTTGTCATCGTTTCCAGCGTCTTGTGTCTTACATTGTTGTAGCGCTGTTTCTACAGGTACAACAATATACTCAGTTTTGCCCCCTAAACTGAGCCCGTTGTTTGTTGGGATCGACTATTATAGTGCACTGTTGACAGTCTCCAGGCTGTGCATTCCGAAACAGGCACTGAGCGCTCGCTCGGTCTCAGTCTCAGTACGCGCTTAAATTGATTGTGCTTTGTCAAGGACCTCGGCTTCGCACCATAATTGGTATTCGGGAAACCGAACGCTTTCTTGAAGCAGAAATGAACTCTTCTGCACTTAATTGTCCTCACGTGAACTCTTCTGTACCCCAATGTTTGCCGTCCCCATCTCAGTCAACAGTCAGTCTACACCAACTCCCAAATGTCCTTGCTGAAATACCCGTAAATCACAGGCTACACCCACTGCCCTCCTGCTGCCCCTGCAGTACCCCGCGGAGGCCGATGATGACGTCCGTTCCAAGTCCCGAATCGATGATCTCAAGGGACGACTTCGCGATCTGGACGAAGAAACAACCGAGCAGAAGAGAATCATCGCCGAGGCTGGGAAACAACTTCGAAAATTAGAACTGGAACGTGTTAATGTAGATGAGGACCTGGCAGAAGCGCAACTGTGGACAGGTCCCTGGAGACCCTGTCGTCTACCAGACGAAGTCTTATGCGAAATCTTCGATTACTACGCGCACATTCCGTCTCAGGAATCCTGGGCCATCAGCCAGGTCTGTCGGGTGTGGCGTAGGGCGGCTCTTGGGTACCCCCGACTCTGGTCGCCGATTCACTTCGTTCCCATCTCTTGGGTGCTTCAGAACCCCACACAATACCGATATATGTGTACTTCCATCGATGGGACATTCGAGTTTATCATTACACCCGCTCAAGCGCTGCGTGCAGTTCGACGATCTAGAAATGCACTGGTGGACGTCAGTATTATCATCCCTGATAACGATAAGCTACAGATGGGTGACGTCAATTACGCATTGGAAATCCTTGGTGGACGGAATACGGAGAGATGGAAAACTTTGAACATCAAAATCAAAAGCACTTCTCCTCTCCTAGCCCTGGAATGGATGCGCGCCGCTCGGTTCACCTCTCTCAAAAAGATTGAACTTTACAGTAAATGCCTTCCTCTCATCGACGGCCTCAGCGCGAGCGCAACATCTCTTCGGTTCCTTCTAATCATGCATCGGGGATCATTGGGTCTCGGAGATTATGCCCATGGGCCTTGGTGGGGTCAACTGAACGTTCTATCCATTGGAGGCCTTTGGAGAGAGGAACTTCAGGAGCTCGCATCGATCCTCGAGGCTTGCTCTCTCCTGAAGGATTTGCAATTGGACGATTCAAAGCTATATTATCTGAATCGATCGTATCTGATTCCCCCATCATGGCCACCGAAAGTCTTGGCCGGTACCTTCGTGAAATGCCATCTACTCGAGGACTCTTGGAGGTGCTTGTCGGGCCTAACAATTAGGGGGCTACTTGTCGAAGCATTTGGATTTTATTCACATAATGATCACCGGAAGACAATCGTTCTACCGTCTGTCACGTATCTCAACTGCCGAAATTCCAATGCCCTCTTAACCATCGCCAGAAGATGCTGCCTCCCTTCCCTCGTCACCTTGGAATTGCCTTCCTATAAGCCATCAGGCAAAACCAAGACCTGGGAGGATACAATGTGGGCAGGATCCACGCTCACCCCCCGTGCTTTGGTGCTTTCGGTTTTAAGTTACACGCCAGTAGAATTTACCGGAGGAGATATCTTGGACCGGTTGACTTCTCTGGAGGAGGTTGACCTTACCGCAGGGGATGCTAGGCAACTCGGTCACTTCTTGTCCCGGAATACGGAGTTCGCCAAGGGTGGAAGTAGGCGCTTGAAGCTAGTAGAATGCAAGGTGGAGAAGAAACTAGATGATGATTCGCTTAGTTATGCGACAAAGGCGATTTTGAAGGTGGAAGAGGGTAGGAGAGCAGGTAGCGATGTCAAAGACACAAAAACGACGTGGGTCCTCAAATGCAACGGCACCACAGAGGTGGTCGTTGAGAGCCCAGAGAGTTGAAAGTGGGTAGCGAGAGGACATGCATCAGCGGACAATTTCAATGGATCTCCAACAAAGGTTTTGTTCAGCCCCTTTGGGAGAACCCAAGAAGGCGTGAGTTCAGATATGTGCACCATTCTTCTCATCGGCTATGTTATCCCAGACCTTGGTATGAGGAGGGTCTACCGGCCAAATTAACTGTATATATCAATGGTGAAACGGTGTGCCAGCCGAGGAAACGTTGAGAAATCCGACAAAGGTGGAGTATTTGGCTCGAGACGGGCTCTAGACAAACATAGTACCATATTTACACAACGTTGGGCTGAGATACACGTATAGCGTATTTGCAAGCCAAACACGCCCCGCCAATAAAAAGAAAGGAGGGTTCTTACCGAATGTGTGTTTTACCCTTGTGGTGCTTACCATCAGGCATCCAAGAGGGTCCTGATATCTATTTTCATAGGGTTACGGGGCTAGGAAATTTATTCTAAAGCAAGAAATTATCAAGGTTTGCATAAATCATAGGTGGAGCTGCAGCATACATCGGGATTTGCATGAAACATAGGGAAAATGTTTGAGTGACACTGATTCTAATCAAACTGAGCGCATATTTCTCGATCTAGAGAAGACCTAGGAGTTCTTCGCGTGCGAGGAGTAGGTGGTGGCGTGTCCTTCTGGATCTTATTCCTTTCCTCAGCGAGCTTTGCGTGGAACACCATTGAGACTCCCGCGTCCAGCTTCCGTCGGACCTTCGCAACCTCATCAATTGCCCCTGCCCACATCTCGTTCCGTTCTTTAAATCTCTTGATGCCCTGAGCGGCTGGAATATAGTAATTGACCTCAGCTCTTAAGCCGGGTTTCATCTTCTGTGCGAGGAAGGCGGCTATGATCACCTCATCGGTACACAACCACCACCTGAGCACCCCGTAGACCACATCTGCACCCAAGGGAAGGCGGTATGGTTGGCGAATAAGAAAGAAACGGAGCCAATCGTTGGACCAAATGATTTGACCGAGTTCAATGAAGAGTTGGCCAAGTGACTCAGGAATGTTGAAGTAGTAGACAACCGCCTCGAGGTCTTTCACGGATTCTTCAATGTTGATTTCGGGAGGCATTCCAAGTTGGAAAGGTGGACGAGCGGGGGCAGTTGGTGGTGGTAGAGGGTCAGTGGGGAGTGGCTTAAGGGACTCGAGAGTAATCAGCGTCATGATCATCTCATAGGTAGTAGGCCGGAGCTCGGGTTTGACGTCTCTGTCTGTGTCTGCATGGTCTCGTATGCGGTGGCCCCACGCGGCGTGGAATTGGATGGTGCTCCCATGGGCAAGCTTCGCCATATTTGCGATGTCAGGGTGAACAAGGTCAGATGGGATCTCGAACTGGAGTGGTTCAAAGATAGCCTCAGTGACATTAGGCGGTGGCGAGGGAAGTTGCCCTTCCATGATTGTTTCAGCTCTGTGATGAAGAGGAAGAGGAAGGTCTTCGTTGCGCATCGTGGGTTGACCAGGAGGACCTCAAATAGTCGGAGAGAGACGGTCAAGGACAAGGTGACCGGCCACATGTTTGTAAATCTTTTGGCCAGTCTGTGGACAAAGGCTGACAGCAGACTGGCACAATTGCAAGAGTCTGACCCTGTGATAACGAAAAATGTTCAGTACAGCCATTTCACAAAAAACGAAACATACCAGAGTCCGCGTACACACAGTATTGCTGATCCTAATAATGGTCAAGGGAACAACACCTTCCATATATGAAGTTCACAATAATGATACAATGGCTCATTGAAGGAGACGTGACGTTGCGTATCCACAACCGAAGGCCGCAGATACCACTGTGAGCTAGGCGGAGGACATTACATAACCACACATGAAGAGCCACAACACCTTTGCACCCATCCCCCACCATTCCCACTCTCGTCCTCTTCGGGCGCCATGCCTTTGACACCAAGCTTTGGAAAATCGATAGGCCCGCCTTGGCGCTTGATAGTTATGGTATACTCAACCCTCCCATCCCCCTCTGCTTCTTCCGCCTCCTGAGGTGTCATCTCGCATGGATCTTTGTGCATGGATGGTGGTCGGGCCGGGGGTACAGGGTAGAACCATCGCAGAACCTGACCAGAGACCTCCGTACGCCCAGCGGATACGGTGACGTCCAGTGCCAAGGCATCCTTAAACACGTCGTCGGGAGTAGGAGGCCTTTCGACGACGGACGCAGAGCTAGACTTGAGTGCGTCGTCCTCATCGCCTACAACGAACTGAGGACGTGCATTTCGCCAAGAGTATATGTCGTCTTCTAGCGGCAGAACATTATTAGTGGATGAGCCACCCACACCAGTCCCGATCCTCGCTTCCGCAGCTCCAATCTTACAGTCGATGTCAGCGCCAAAGGCTTCTTTGACGACTGCGTTGCTTGCAAACTGTACAAGGGGCACAAATATCTCAGTAGGAAGCTGGGCCTCCTGTGAAATCACCTTGGGATCGTATTCCTGTGGGAGGTACGGCGCATCTTCCCTCCCTACACGGATCGTCATGCTAAACTCGGCTCTGGTGATGTCGAATTCCCACTTCGAGGGTATACCGACTGCGGCGAGTGGGTAGGCACGTGTGAATGCGCGATAGGCTCGTGCGCCGTTGGTGAGGAAGCAAAAGGCGGTAGCCGGGGAGTTGAACGCGGGGAAGCCGGTACTAGTGCCCGTCGTAGATGCACACACTGGTGCATGTGTGGCAGTTGAGTCCGACAGCTCAGCAATGGAGGCGTTCCTCGAGGGTAGGAGTAGCCGGTGCAGTTGAATTGTGGATTTCGATGCACGTAGAGGGACGTTCTCATCATCCTGCTGTTGTACGGTAGCAAGGCTCGCTCTTGATTCGATCACCTCGCGCACGACCATCCTTGTACCCGCATCGCCCTTGCCCTGCCCAGTTTCCGGCTGGTGAAGGAGATACGGCACCCTTCGTCCACCACGCTGTTCTTTCAGGTCATCCGCACTCCACAAACTCAAATCCTCCAGGTTCCAGCCTTCTCCCCAAATATGGCTCGAATCGGGCGCGTACGTCCAAATCGTGTAATTGAGTGCGTTGATCCCATCTGCGGCTTGAAGACTCGCATCGAGCGCCTTGGTTTGCCTGCTGTAATCCCCCTTACCCTTGGGACCTTCTTCAGGGGACATTCCATACGAGTACTTATGGTCCATATCCATCGGCGTGCCAATCTCGCCCACCATAGTCGGGTATGCCCCAAGAATAGTCAAACAATCGTTCTTGAGCACACCGAGCTGGTCGCGGATGCTTGCGCGGATCGCCTTCTCCCCGACTTTTACAGCGAGGACGGGGTTCGCGTATTTCCCTCTTAGCACGCCAAGGGCGTCGGCGTTGAACCAGTTCCAGTGCCGTGTCATGAGAGTCAGGCCGTCGTAGTAGTGCGTCGAGAAGCAGCAGCGCCCCTTGAGATCGTCGTCATCGAGTGGTGGCGGCTGCGCGAATACGGTCGGTTGGATGAACGGGATGAGCTCGGGATGGATCTTTCGCAGGGACTCTGTATACAGCCTCCAATGCGGGCGCCAATAATCAGCGAGATGGGCAAAGTAGTCGGGACGGAGACACATTCCACTCTCCGGGTCCCAGACACCATGTAAGGCCCAAATACAGCTGCCGAGCTTCCACCCAGGATCGCGTTTCCACCCCCAGCGTGGGCTTGCTCCATTCTCGTCCTCGTCCGCCAACTCGGGATCAACCCACAACCGCACGCCCTCAGGGTCAATCGTGACGCTCCCATTTCGCTTTGGACCAAAGCTTCCAAAGTCCCAGTACTCGCACGTCTGTTCCTGGCCCATCGCAAGGCACATACTCTGGAACGGGGTGGGGTTGCTCCCCTTCTTGAGCTGCTGATGTTTGGGTACGACGGTGATGTCTTCGAGGCCGCAGAGCCCCTCGAAGGGCTCGTTAAGTGAGTCCCACCCTAGCACGCACTCGTCCAGAAGACCGCCTGCTTCACGCAATCGCATAGCGAGGTGGGAGACAGCGGCGATGTAGTGCGACTGGAGGTAGTCCTGGATGTTCACCCCATCAATGATGCACTTAGGTGCGAAGTCCCGCCCTGCGAAGAAGAGAGTGAAGAGCGTCTGCGAAGCCGCGCGTGCGTAGTTTGTCCCCCAAATCATGGCGGGAAGGGATGGTTCGGGGTACTCATTGTGCAGGATAGCGGCTTGCGTTGCGGTGATGTGCCGAGGATTTATCCCGCACGCCTGGAGTGTCCAATAAGGCGCACCGTCACCGCCTGTGAAGCGCGACCAGACGTCTTGGTGCGGGTCCATGTAAATTTTGAAGCCATACTGCTTGCATTTGCGGAGCGCGCGGATTGTATAGTCGATGAATTCCTCATCATAGATTCCACTGGGCAAGGGTCAGTAATGTGCAACGATAGAGGTAGCAGAGGGACCCCAGGAAACATAGGTCGTAGCTCTGAGGAACAACGTTTTTGGATTGAGGAGCCTAGGCCAGCCCTTAGGCAAACATGACAGTAAAGAGCTAAAGGAACATCGAGCCAAACTAGGTTCCACACCACTAGAACATCGAGCCAAACTAGGTTCCACACCACTAGAACATCGAACCATTGGAAAAGCAAAGTGTAGTGTCGAGAAGCACTAACACTAACTGGAATGGGAGTAATGGTTCCAGTGACCCCCTTCGAGTAAGCTGCCTGAGTAGGGATGCTGATTTTCTTGCAAGGAGGTGCCTTGTTCGAAACTCCACCGGAGTTGATCACATGAGGGAAGGCGTACTACGAATCACTAAGCACGAAGTTTCAACTTGGACACGCCTCAATGAGCCTTTGGCAAAACCAGAACACGAGATGAAAGCAAACAGAAAACAGGAAAACAGAAAACAGGATACATACGGTCCTTTGTGTTCGATGGCCTCCCAGGTGAAGACATATCTCAGAATACTGAAACCCCAACCCCGTAATCGTGCAAGGTGCGAATCAGCTTCTCCGCCTTCAGACAAGTCGCCCAGCGGACGTCCAACGAAACTCTCGCCGTCACCAGCCTCGACGCTCTCCCAAAACCCGTCGAGAACATGCGAGGGTTGGTTGAGAGGATTTTTGGACGAGCCTGATAGGTTTACACCACGGAGGATGAGCACCCGACCGTGGTTGTCTACAAAGTGGTTCGCGGTTGTGTGGACATAGTGGTCTGGCACAGGCTCGCCCGTTGCTGGCGACTTGCGCGGTATCCGAGGCATTGTGGCGGAATTGTAGGTGCGAAAGACGGCGTGCCGGAAGTGGTTAGCGCCACGAGTGGTGGGGGCAATAGCGGGCGAGGTCAAGGACAAGTGGCCTGATGATCGCTAAACATCATTTTCCAAAAAAGGCACAACGGAACGGAACGGGAACGGAACCCGCACCGCACCGACGGCGCGCCGGCTCCGGCTGAATGATGCAATGCAAAATAAAAATAAAATAAAAATAAAAAATAAAAAATTTGAAGCAACCGGGGAAGGGGAACTAGTCAGAGCAAAGGGTACGGAACGGCAACCTACAAGCGCAAATGCAATGAACACTTCTCCAATACTTCTCGATTCTCGATCCTCCAGAAGCAATGGGCGGTATATCGATCGGTACAGATGTACGAAGTGCGATAGGCCATGCGAAGTGGACGTGCGAGAGGAACACGATCATAAGCCCGATGTGAGAAGAAAGTGGGTCAATAACCTATAAAGAAGGTGGTCAAACGTATAGTACGGTAGTCACTGTTTGAGGTCACGTACAGCAGTCACAATCAAACGGGCAAAGTGCAGTATCTGCTCCCAAATAAATCCATGGAATAGAAGTTGGAAGGAAATCAACACACCACCACCCTCCTTACTCATTCCCAACTCTTCTTCAGTGTATATCAGATACCCTTCTTCTGTCCGTTTTCCTGAATTAATAAATTATAATGGACAGTCGATCAGTACCAGTCCGTCTTCACTGCGCCTATGAGCAACGTACGTCCACCAGCCCCTCTCGAGTCCTTAAACTTATCAAGATCAGTCTTGACTCCGCCGCCCATATTTGTTTTCGCAAGTTCGCCCTTGGATTTCTTACTCTTACCGTCTTTCTCCAGTCTCGGCTTCTTCATCGTAATTGAAGGATCAACTACCTCTTCGACTTCTTCCCTTGGTCGTTTCCTCGACTTCTTCGTAGGCCAAGTCGCCGGTTCCTCCGATTCTTGATTTTCGGTCTCGGTCTTGCACCTCGAGGTTCCTTCTACTTCCTTTTCGCCCTTCTTGTGGGAGGAAGCAACGACATCCCTTTCCTTTTCTTTCTTCTTTTTCTGCGGCTTCTTCCCCTCTCCGTCGCGCATCGTCGTGGTTTTTGTGGCTCCCGATTCGAGGGTTTTTCTCTTGCCCCCGCCGCCGTTTGATACAACTTTCGGTTCTATCGTGGTGTTCGCCTTTCCCGAAAATATGTCGTCGATTTCTGTTCCTGGCATTTTTTGCGTTTTTGGCCAGGATCAATCAGCTGGCGGCTTTGTTTCCTGGCAGGTCGCCCTACTTCCTACGACCGTGGGCAGGGATGCGCAGGTCAGTCCTTTTCGCTGCTATCCGTCGGAGTCGGCCACCACCAGCGAGGCGATGAATTCTCAGTTGCCACAGCTAACACACAATATTATATTTCCTGCGTCCACATAGGTACGACTTTGCATCGCCATTCTCAAAGCATCTCATTCTCTAGTTAGTCGTTTAATTTCAACGCCTGCCTGCCTGCCTTCGTAAGTAATATATTCTTCGAAGGAACCCTGGCGGTGAGCCTGCATCGCACTTTGGCCCCAGACTCCGTACGGCAGGCGTTTTAAGTTGACTAGGGACACTGTGACTCGTCTGCATCGTGTTTTTCTCCCACTACTTCGCCACCTCCCTGGCCGACTGATCGCAACCTCACTCAGCAACTTAACAAGTAGGACTAAACATGATCTTTCGCAAGAGAAAGGATGCAACTGGACAGCAATCTGAGCCAGAGATCCGGCAGACCGACGAAGAGTATGCGAGGGAATACGAATTAATTTTCAATTGTGCGTTTGATGGGCCGAGGAGGTTGCTTACCACTGAAATACATTTCAGATGAGCTACCCAGGCCAGTCAAGGAATCCATCGACGCATACACAACCGCGCTAACTGCCCTTTCCGTTGTCGTACGTTCTCACTTGTTCCGCCGGTTGAAATAAGATAAATACGTCTTTGCACTACAGACAACCCTCCTATCAGGCGTCCATATCGGCTTCCTCGCTGCGATGCTCACCCTCCAGAACGTCGATCTCACGGCCAACAAGTGGCTATGGTTCAAATACACCGTTTACGCAGGGACCATCTTCAGTATAGCGGGCACAACGGGCTCCGTGCTCGCCCTAGTCGACATCTCCGACTTTTCTTTCAACGCCCGCAACCTCGCGTGCGAAGACCCCGACTCGTTGCCCTACGCCATACTCCATGAACAACGAATCGATCTTGAATACCTCACTAACCGATCTGGGCAGCAGGCTTTGCTCCGAAAGTTTGGTATGAGCAAGGGGTTCGGAGCGACGTGCGATGTGACGCTTGCGTTTCTGACGTTTGCTGTCGTGGCGGGCTTTGCAGAAGTCGTAGTATGGGCCTGGAATTTGGAGGATTCAGGCGCGTTGCCGATTGGTGTAAGTGTCACGGCTGGCTTGAGTGCGGCGGCGCTCTACGGGGCAATGTCAAGGGGTGCATGGAGCCTGATTACCAAAGGGGACCGCACGAGTTAATGGTTGAGGGGGCGTTTGAGACTCCCATTTAATGACACAGATACCTCGGGCTATTTCGGGTTCACATTGACTTGAGTTCGTGATTTGCACCTTGCACCCCTGTGCACTATCTACCAATTCGCATACTTGTACCTACTCGCACCTTCGAAGACAGGATCGAAACACCACTCAGCCTAACGACCGTCAACCGGAACTCACCTACAATTTTTGTGTTCCCCTGTGCTCCTTTCACGAAGCCTTAGCAAATTGAGGTTAAAGCAGTGGAACACCATAGCATAAATTCGCACATGAACGGGCAAATTTTCACGAGCGAATATTGTGAACGTGCTAAAGGATGTTGCCCTCTTAGGACTGGAGAACCCATTAGGTTCTGGTACACGAGAGTGTGCCTTCCTGTCTCGTTGAGCAGTGAAGCACCGATATCGCGATGTGCCAGGCTCCTACCATTGGTTGATATTTTTCCCGTCGGAGGTGGAAGTACTGTACGAAGGCGGATGATTACCGATAGAGGCACACCGACTTCCATTCCATTCCAGTACGGCTCGGAAGGAATTGCTCATCCGACCAATCATATGAGAGAGTGACTCTTCTCCGATATAATACGTCTACTACCTTGCGCCTTGAGCGTTTGACGTTGGGCGTCTGTCTATCTCCGAAGCATCTGGTTCACTCTTGGTCGACAATGCTCTTTGCTTTGCAACTCCCGCGGGCGGGAGAACGGGAGATTAGGAGATGACCGGAAGGAGATCAAAAACGAATTGCGGTGTAAGCCAGACCGGACAAAGCAACCACGATCACAGTTCAAGGCACCGCAATCCCAACGACGTCAAGCTAGTCAATCATCTTGAACCCCTCCGTTTCCCACTGGCCACAGTAACTACAGTGACTACGATGAGCAGCGGACGCGGCGGAGCAGGAAACCTTCGTCTTAACACGGGCTCAGGTCTCAAGGGTAAAGGCCGTGCGAATGAGGACACAATTGCGAGCTTTTTTGGTCGAGAAATATCGACGGTATTTCAGAACGTACGTACGCTCGCCCAGTTTCCCACTTGGCCACTTGGTTCCGGCAGCATTGTCTGACTGGCTCGCTTCTAGATAGCACGTTCGGGCAGAGGTGGCGCCGGGAACTATAGTGAGCCGATGAGCCCTGATAAGAAGGAGCAGGAAGCGCTGGCCTTCAAGCGGGAGAGCTTACTTATCAAGGAGCGGCAGTGTCAGAGTGTCCCCATTGGCGGAAAGGTACGTTACACCCTGTATTCCTCAAATACTCACTGACAAACTTAACGGTCATAGGCTTCTGGACGTGGCGGTCTCGGCAACATTACTGAAGCGCCAGCCACTGACGACTTCGAGTCTCAATATCGGCCTTCCCTAGACTCTGCCAACGGGATTCCATTGGCCACCATTCATTCACGCTCGTCTGGGCGTGGAGGTGCTGGTAACGGTGCGAACGAGTGCCTCTCTATTGCGGACCGCGAACGTCTTGAACGCGAAGAAATCATGAGGGTCAAGCGTGGTTCGACGGTCTCTACTTCGGTGTGCGTATTTCCCCTATTTCCTGATCCGTTGGCTTCCGGTACTTATTCACCTTCCAGCGCGAATCTCGTCGTCCGAGCTGGCCGGGGCGGCTTCGATGCAACGCCCGCACCAACAGCTGACATTACCAAACAAGACGAGGAAGAACGAGCTGATGCATCCCGGAAGCTCTCCTCTTACAACGTTCCATATGCGGTTTACCGCTCCGCTGGACGTGGCGGGATTGGGAATGCCATCCCCCCCGTGGCGGAAGACGTGACGGAAGATGTCGCAGGACCACCCGGATCCAGTTCAGCCTAGATAAAACGCATGGGCGTCAACCGTGTGGGTCGCGATACCGTAAGTGTACGATTCTTTGTACAATTCTTTGCACCCCCGCTCGTTCCCATGGCATGGTAATTCACCTCCATGCGATCTTAATTTTCTCTCGCCTCCTGATAGTCCTAGTGATGATTATGCAACTCATGCGTTTCCCACCCTGCTGCTTAGGGGTCCACATATAGCTGTATCTCACCGTTCGGAGCAACGTACATGGACCATATTCGATTATACATTAACTCTGGAGGCGCACATATGTTCAGTTACACCGAATAGATGTCAATCTTGTTGTGACCCTGCTTCTCACCATGCAGCGGCTTCGGGAGTCTCACAAGGATCAGTGGCAGTGTGAGGACAATTAGTTTTAGCAGTCCTTCTTTGTCTTGTGGCCGTGCTAGTTAAAATAATGCGGACGGCACTCACACGACTATCGCCAGCAATTAACTCACTGACGAAATAGACCAATAGGAGATCGTTGATCAGGGGTATCACGTCGAATAGGGCCATGAATTATCTAATAGGGAGCTTAGTGAATTAGCCCCCTTTCGCGAAGCGGGGACCTACTGCGTCGGCTAGGTTTTGTCTCCGTTCGTTCACGTTTTCGAATAGGATGCTCTACAAAAACACTTCTTCTTGGGCCAAGCGCCATGCTTCCATTCTCCGCCCTATCATATCAGCAGCGAGAGATTGTCTCCGCTCCGTTGCACATTCAGAGGTACGGATGTTCCTTGACAAATTGTTTATCCCAAGTGACGATGATGTGGGTGCGATATCAGTAGAAGCTGACTTATTAAATCGCGAAATATCGAACCAACTCCTGGTTTCCATTGGTCAATGTCAGTAATATGAGGGGAGTCACGCAGATTGTTACCCTCACATCCAAAGGAGGGGCCTGAGGTGAATTTGGTGATTCGACATAGTGATAACTCTGAATCGAGCCGAAGGGCTTTGGGGGTATATTGAATAGAAGGAACGCGCCCACATGCCTTGAGGACGGTTTAGCACGAGTCACGTAACTGGAGCACAAAGTGGATGTACTACTCAACATCACTTGAATCAATGGTGAGGTGAATTACTGTTGGAGAAGGTTACCCTTCAGCTCCTCAGCCCAGATAGAAACTAGTATTTCACCAAATTGTATAGCACATAGAATCACAGTCATAACCATCAAAATCGTAGCGCGTAGCAATCCACCTACACGTGCTCTGTGACGCACACCAAAACGGGCCCTGAATGGGAGGCTAAGGTAGGGAGAATAAGGATCCACGTAATCAAAGTAGGGTACTATCCAAGGGTGCGGATCAAATAGGGAGACTCCATTCAAGTTCGAATACCACCAGACAATATAGCCGATCTACGTGTTCAGGCGCTTCGCTACCCCGCGAGCACTAGCCATCAGTGAGAAAACCAAAAAGGTCTATTGAATGCACATTGCGGCTACGAAAATACAGCAGTTGAAGAGACTGACGGGCTTCGTCCATCTGAGGTGATCCGCCGTAAGGGCAAGGCGGAAATCAACACGCGAGATACAAAGCACCGTTATCTTTGGACTTCCTCCCCCCAGTACTCGCTGGCCTCTCGCTCGAACGGAAAGGTTGGAATGGCAATCAATCGCAGAGTATTATTCATTATGGAACGTGCAGAGAGTGTGTACAGTCCGGCTACAGAATCCAATCAAGCCGCGGGGGCGGACGACGACGGGAGTTTTCGAAATCGATATCAGGCAGAGCACCATGATCGCACGTCCGGGTAACAGCACACATAAGATCACACAAAAGCGGAACAGGCAACGTTGAGACATGTTTGGCTGGGTTTCCTTTCAATTAGTTTTTCTGATCGAGGCGAAGAATGCAGACGGAGATCAACCGTGCTTGAAGTTATACGAAGTGCCTAGTGCTCGCTTCCAGGAGTGAGCTCGAGGGTGGTGGGGGGGGGTGCGTTTAGTACGCAGCGGTGGCGGTGTGGATATTACCCGCACCACCTCGCCCACTGGCGATCTGGACTTCGTGCTGGATGTGCTGGGGCTCTCGGGATGGTGCATGGCTAGTGGAGGCGTTGGCGGCCTCGTTGTGCTCTACATTCTTCCTGGGTTCCTCTTCAAGCTTGCTGAGCTCCAAGGATGGACGACCGTCATTGGTGAAGTTCCCAAGGCCAGCACGGGCAGTGGAGGAGACGCCGCTGGGTGGGGCTTGGAAGGAGGGATCGCGGGACCGGGAGCGGGAACGAGACATATTTCCAGCTCCACCGCGGCCGGTCGAATACTACGAGAAGATTTGCGTCAGTATGTACACGTCGAATAAATGGGAAGAAAAGTGTCGGAGAAAGGAGCAAATGGTGAATGTGGGGGAAGAGGTGTACGTACAATCTGCTCTCCCTGCTTGGCCTCCCTCTCTCTGGTGTATTGACGCTCAAGTTTAAGAGCATCCTCGACAGCGGCCGCAGCATCTCTGGATCGGGAACGAAGGTTCCCAGCGCCTCCGCGGCCAGTGGTGGTCACCTGGAGGGCCCGTCAGACTCTCCAGTCTCGATAAATGGATAAATGAGGGGGAACAGGGACAGACACGGACCTCATCGCGTCGATCTGAGAGCTCGCGCCCTCGAACGGGGCTGAGGTCGTCTGGGCCTGGTTGCCGACTAACAGGGTCACGGGAGCCTGAAGCAGGGCGGATGTTTCCTGCTCCGCCGCGGCCAGAAGACTAGGAGATAATGAGTAAGGGTTGGAGTCGGTGCGATGAAGGGGTGAAGCTTACATAGAGAGGCTCGCGGCCGCGAGACTGGGCGCGTTCGGTAAGGTTGGAGGACATTGCTAATAATTTGCTGTAGGGGTGAGAGGGGGCTGGATGGATGTGAAGGTTGACAATGGACAGTCGGAGGGCTTTTATAATCAGACGGGGAGCGTCAGTGGCGGCGTTAGCGCTGGTGTTGTGTTGGAGTGCAGGTGACATTGTGGCGAAATGAGCTAGGTGAGCTGAGCCAAGAGAGTAAAATAAATATTTTTTGGATCTCCTGACCTGCTCGGGTCAGATGCATCCATCGGGTCACCATCTGACCCGATGATGAATGGAGAACGTGCCGCTCACATGTCCTTACATGTCAATGCCGCCATCCCAGGGGTTCCACCGTAAGAATGGGGCTGACCGCTGCCGGTCACGCCCCCGTTCGCCTCCGGGAGCTCCTCCGGGGGTTTTCTAGAGGCGGGCGAGGCAGGTGAGGCGGACGGTGGATGGTGAGTAGCGAGTGAGCAGTGAGCAGTGAGCCGAGGAGTGAGCTACGTACGTAGCACCAGATGAGAGGGATGCCAGCCAGCGTGTTGCGGAACCACTAGTGACCTACTACTGCTACTGACAAACGTTGTGTGTGATGATGGCATATGGCGTGTGGCGTATGGCATATGTATGGCGTGTGGCGTGTGGCGTGTGGCATATGGCATATGGCATGGATATTCCATTCCGACGAACGTGAGTATTCCGGGTTACGAGTCAGCACATGCTCACACCCACCACGATCATCTGTCCTCATCCCTTGATCCCTTACCCTTGCGCCCTTGCGCCCTTGCCATCGTCCACCGCTTAACTTCGGCCGAAGACACTTGCTCTTTAGCGACGACATACGCACACGCCATTGCAAGCTCCGCCGGCTTCAAATGGTCACCCTCGGTGCCTCTTCGAGCCGATAGGTCACACGGTCGTGCTCTCTCGGAGTAATAGAATAGGGTTTACCGCAGTAACCATATTCATCCATTCACATTCACATTCACATCTTCTTCCGTCTGTTCTCGAAATCACGAATAAAAGAATGGTTGATTGTTCGCAAGCCGCATTCCACCGAGAAATTTTCAGTCAAACCTACTGCGTTGTTATGGTCGCCTCTGCGTATATATCGAGCGTCATTATTATTACTCACCAATGAGAGGAACTGGAACTGGTAGCACTTGCACGCGGTTCTGCTAAGTAATCCGAACTCTGAACACACCGGATCGCGATTAGAACGAGCGGTCGCTTCCTAGATCGAACGCCCGGCACCAGCGAGGGTCCGAGTAACCGGACGAGTGCTCTAGGAGTTGCATTGCGATAGCCGGAGGGCCGCTAAACTCAGGGGAGAGTAAAGGTATCGATCTGGGCCCTATGACACTCCTCACACCTTCTCGTTGCTACCTCCTCAACGTTCCCATCCCTTCGTATTAATGTCACATTCCTTGTATTGGGCTTGTTCATAACGCCGATCGCCGCTTTTGGGCCTGCATCCGCACAAGGGAAATGGTTTTGGAATTGCGACATCAAATCCACCAGCCATGGCATCTCAATCTGAAAAAAGGGAAACCTGATCGCCACTGGTACTATTTTCTTCGCAAATACGCAGCCGCCACCACTACCGTGCCTATTGACCCCTACGTACGCTGCGCCTGGTTGTTTAGGCCGTGTTTTCCGGTATGACAATGACAACGTTTCATGTCAGTAATTTTATGGCACACCCACGTACTCTCATACCATAAGCCAAGTTAATCTTCTTCTCGAAGCTAGAGCGTCTCACATGTGTTGGATTTTCGAAGCACCACCGAGATCTGGTTCTTGACGTCGAATCCAGGGCCTGGGCAGCCGTGACCTGGATAACGTGTGGACGAGTGGGCTTCCCGCCCTTGCAGGGCCTCACTTCTATTCCAAACACTCATCTTCGGAAAAACTGAAATCACCATTGGGGGGATCGAAAACCTCACACCGGACATCCGTGCCAAAGACACTGAGATGGTCGCTCAGTAAGAGGAAAATGTTTTGCTAATTCTTGATTTTATTTCAATTTGCAACGAACCGGTTAAGGATGTCAGCATGAAGAGCTTACTTGACACCCTTCATGATGGCCTCAGGAACTGGATAGATGATGTGCATGTAACCAGTTCACCGCAGAGTACTAGATAGCAATCCATAACTGTTGGAGCATATCTGGATACCGGACTAGATACCCATGTAATGCTCCGTTGAATATCTTGCAGTCCCTGACAGGGGTGGGTTGGTAAGAGCTGAACGTCTTCCTGCACACTGTTGACTAGGTGTGACTAAATTCAATGGCGTCCATCAGTGCACATCATTCTCGACCGCAAAGCGCGAAAAAGACATCGATATTTTAAATCAGGTGAGGCATCCAAACCAACTCGAATATTCTTTCGGGGGGGCGAGCGCAGTGAACTCATTTGTACGTGGGATTTTCGCTGTATACTAGTATCCTATCTCTAATAATGACAACGAGCAAATTGTCGTCGTCGTACGGACCAGCCCTCCGTCTCCGTACCAATAATATAAAATCGATCGTTTTTTACGTAATGGAGGAAACCACTCAGTAGGCTTGTTCGTAGCAGGCTTTCTGGTCAAGCCAGCGGTGGACAGAAATTTCATCTCATTTTTTTGGGTCTAATCAGCGAGTAAGCACTTGAAGTCAATCTTTCAATCGGTACCCTCTCTCTCCAAGCATCAGCGTTCACTTCTGGAGCAAAACGGGACAGTTGGGTCCAGCCGAGAGACCTTTGGCACCAGCGTAGCTACCATCCTGGCCGAGTTCTTCCTCGATACGGAGCAGCGCGTTGTACCTACGTTGGGTGCGACGATCAGTACAACGATTCGTGATTCAAATATAGGAAGCGGGTGTAATGATGAAAGGGGGATATAACGTACTTGGCAACACGCTCGCTACGAGCCGGGGCACCCGTCTTGATCTGACCCGTACCGAGGGCGACAACCAAGTCAGCGATGATGGTGTTTTCCGTCTCACCCGATCGATGGGAGACCATCACACCCCAGCCGTCACTCTGCGAAAGTTGGGCACTGCGTCGCATCCAGAAACAATCAGTACATCGTCGTTGAGTATACAATAAGAAGCGATACGTACGCCTGCACACTCTCGCTAATCGTACCAATCTGGTTGACCTTGAGCAACAATCCATTGCATGCCTTCTTCTCGATGGCAGTCTTGATCCGCACTGGGTTGGTGACAGTCAAGTCGTCACCAACAATTTGAACCCCTGCCTTGGCAGTGAACGCCACCCAGGCATCCCAGTCATCCTGATCAAATGGGTCCTCGATGGAGACGATCGGGTACTTTTCGATGTATGAGGTGTACAAATCGGCAAGCTCGAGACCGGTGATCCACTTGCTTGGGTCCGAGTTGGGGTTCTTGAAGTCGAGATCGTACTTCTTTTCGTCGGCTTTGTAGAATTCGGACGAGGCGACATCGAGACCGATCTTGACCTTGCCTTCGTACCCTGCTTGCTTGATCGCTTCAACGAGGATGTCCAGGGATTCTTCCGCGCCAGACACGTTCGGCGCAAAACCGCCCTCGTCGCCCACGTTGGTAGCTAAAGGGATAACCGGGGTCAGTAGCAATAATTAGGAGTAGATATATTGACTAGGAGAGGAGTGAGGCCGCACCATCGAGACCATATTTCTTCTGGATGACCTTCTTGAGGGTATGATACGTCTCGGTACCAATCTTCATCGCTTCAGAGAAACTAGTAGCGCCGGTGGGAAGAAGCATAAACTCTTGGAAGGCGAGACGATTGTCGGCGTGCGAGCCACCGTTGATGACATTAAAAGCTGGGCATGGGAGGATGAATGGAGGCTTGACACCAGCAAGATCAGCGAAGTGGCGGTATAGAGGGATATCCTGAGTGTTGATCGAAGCGCCATCAATATTCAGCTGGTAGAATGGGACGAGCGAAAAAGGAGCAAGGGCGGTTCATGTTCAAGACGCACTTTCTCGCCAGCGCCGGCCTCAGCGACGGCAATCGAGACACCAAGGATGGCGTTGGCACCAAGGTTACCCTTGTTGGGTGTACCGTCAAGTTGAATAAGGAAGTCATCAATATCCTTTTGCTGAGTGACCTTGAGGCCGGACTCGATAAGCTTAGGAGCGATGATCTCGTTGACGTTTGCAACAGCTTTAGATACACCTAGAGACGTGGAAGAATGAATAGTCGCACAAAAATGCAGGAAGAATTCGGCAGGCCAATGTAGGCGGGGAATGGTTGGGGGTGCGGGTCAAGAAGAATGATAATACAACACGATTCACGGCAGAGGAATAGAGGTACTTACCTTTGCCAACGTATTGTGACTTGTCACCGTCACGGAGTTCGACGGCCTCATGAATGCCAGTTGAGGCCCCAGAGGGGACGGCGGCACGGTATCGGCCTATAGAACCGCGCGATACACGTGCATCGGATGGGTAACCATGAGGATAGATATCGGGATTGGCAGTTATGAATCGTGATTTCGGGGATAGAATAAATGTTCGGGCGGGCGTCGAAAAAATTAACGAGTGGGTCGATCGGCGATTTTTGGGTGCAAGTACGGGTTGGAAGCAAGGTTGTAAGATGGACGGGGGAGAGTGAAAAGTACCATGGAAAAGGTAACGTCAGCGAGCGGTTCGACTGGTGCCAAATCGAGTGATCGTGGTCGTTCGCGCCAAGGGACTCGATAGGGGACGGCACCACCAGTACTGACCTTT
>WNFL01318980.1_pt1 | contig 21746 bp, 28 predicted proteins | sample 5400361 | NCBI WGS metagenome assembly WNFL01 (sample SAMN13153351, study PRJNA577476) | soil metagenome | isolation source: 40 cm soil on Douglas fir-dominated hillslope | place: USA:California | collected 2013-09-17
CGCAAAATGGCGATTTTGAGCATCGTGGGTCGTTTGTCTCAAACGACCTTGTGCCTGGGCTCCGCCCGCTCATTCAGACCCGCGACCGCGATCTCTTTGATCAGCAGCAGCGTATCGACGATCGTCTTGGGTTCAATGTCGTCCCTCAGAACAGCGGACGGCTTGGCCCAATGCCGGGTCAGGAATCGCTCCACTTGCGTTCCCTTCAACAACAACAGCAGCAGCTCTATGCTCAGCAGGAGCCCGGCCTTGGACAGAGTCGCATGGGCATCAACGGCTTTGATGGGTTCAGTGGGAGTGGGATGGGCGGTGGTAGTTTGGGCAATGGGATGGGCGGCGTTTTGGGCCGTCAAAACCTTTTGCAACAACTTCAGCAGCAGCATCAACAACAGCAGCTTGAACAGCGGCGGCTCGAGCAGCAGCGTCTTGAACAGCAACAACAACGCCTTGAGCAGCAGAGGTTGGAGCAGGCTCGTCAGCAAGCACTCCTTGCGCAGCTCGGCGGTCGTGGACAAGCTCTCGGACCCCATGGTGCACTTACCAGTGGCCAGAACGTAGGGAGTGCTGGCCGTATCCCTGGGAACCATCTCGCGCAACTTCAGATGGGTGCTCGTCAAGTTCTCGACCAGTACCCTGAACCCCTTTCTGCTGGCAATCGCATACCGTACCATGATGGTCCTAGTCTCGGGGGATATGGTAGTGACAGCTCCAGTAGCGGTATCAACCGACTGGTTCCTGGACCCAACAGAGGCTATGGAATGAGTCAAGGTGGTGGTGGACACCTGAACGGTTTTGATAATATCCGCCAACATCAGATGGGTGGCACTCCTATGCAAAGCCAGCACTTGCCTCAGCGTGGCCTTGGAGGTGACACCAGTGTTGACATGCGTTTTCAGCAGCACAATCACCTTGGGTATGAGGGAGGGTCGGGGCGCAGCATCCAAGGGAGTCAACACAATAGCGGATTCCCTCAGCAACAACAGCACAACGCAGCGCCAGATTTGATGGCACTCCTTCTGGGCCGCCAGACAAACGGCCAGAACTAAACTCATGATTACATACGAACATTCGTTCAGTCTCGATGCAAATCTCGCATACCCATGGCTAATGGCTAGCGCCCTGCTAATACTTTCTTGCAACGCCTCTGATTCGACACGCTTCGGAATGTTGTCCCTCCGGACAAAAGGACTTTCCACTTGGATTCGGTTCAGCGACCTCTCCTCCCTTTGCGCCTTGTGCTTTTTTGTGTTTTTGTTTCGGTTTTCATCGTGCTCTGGCCTCCGTACTACCATTTGTCAGATCCCGTCTTGCGATTCAGCACCTGCATTTAAACTTTCCTATTGACTGCCTGATCGTCGTTAATGTGGTTACAGAAACGCCTATCCTCTCTCCCTCTCGTGATCTCGTTGTCTTGCCTCTCGAAGTTTGACTCTCCCTCGTCTGTGTCCCCATTGTCGTGCACAGTTCTCTCCTTTCGATTGCGCTTTTCTCTTCTGTTCAAGGTATATGTACATATTACATCTCGTCGGTGAGCCCCTAAGTGCTATTGTTGATTGTCACATACCAGCTGCTGAGAGCTGCACGACTCTAAACCTGCCTTTTGCCCGCCCAGCCACATTGAGCCCCACCCAATCTACGTGAACTAATACAACGAGCTTATTAACGTTATCAGCTTGCCGCTGAGTTGCTGAAGCGCCGCATCGCCGGGTTTCTATGAGTCCATCCAAGCCCATTATTCGCTGACTTTGCTCCTCAACTCAAACATCACCGCCGCCTGACTGATACGCGAACTGGGATTGCCAGAGGAGTGCTGTCTCTATTGCCCTCCCGCAACAAATCTGCAGACGGCTCGATTTGGGACAAGAACAGGTGGCGTCCCACCTGCCATTCCATTGTCTGCACACATGGCGATAGCCCCGCTTTCTGTTCTTGATACTTTACTTGCAACTATTTATAAAGACCCTTGTCATCCCCGTGCGGCGGGGAGCAGCCAATTTTCCACAAGCCCTCAGATTCCGAATTATCGCTGCTATCTAAGCCCGGGTATCCAGTAGCCACACTATAATTATCCAAATATGACCCATGTACGACGACTTTCAAGCCTCTCCCTCTCCATTCCTCAGATGTCGGACCAGCAATTGGAACTCGAGGTGCGTTGATGATCCTACTGCTTGACGCCAACGCCACATGTCTCACGCGGGTGCATTTATAGTGCCTGGGTAAGGATCGGGAACGCTTGCAGAGTCGCTGTACCCTTCGATCACCGACTGGAGAGACTTTTACACCACAGGCCTCCCAAATCGCCCCCTCCCTTTACATTTCGGACCTTTGGACCGCAACGGACATTCCTACTCTAGTTTCCCTCGGTATAACACATAGACTAAGCATCCAGCTCGAGTCCGTAGAACCCCCACCGAACAGCTTCGCGCTGAAGACAAAGTCCGTGCCATTGCAAGACAAAAGCGAAGCGCGGCTATGGATGTACATGGATAGTGTGGTGGACTGGATGTCGACTGCGCTGGCGGAGGGCGGCACAGTCCTTGTTCATTGCATCTGGGGCAAGAGTCGAAGCGTAGCGTGCGTTGTGGCGTTCCTAATGCGAACACAAGGCATGACGTTGGAACTGGCCCTTGCATATATTCAAGAGAAGCGACCCGTTGCCAAACCGAATGAAGGTTTCATGCAACAGCTTCGACTGTATGAAAAGGGGATGCAGAGGACAAGCAAGGCTTAACTATACACCCACCGATACCTTCGTTCTTTTCCGGGTGTTTGACTGGTTATTCGCATACTCCTGCATCGTTGAATCCGGCATCGTTGAATCCGGCATTCCTGGTCATTATCATTCTGCATATTTATCTTGTATCATAGCGACACTGTAGCACGTACCATTGATAGTAACAAGATGTTTTCTCCCTTACATGCGCCTTTTTGTGCACGGCAATCTAGAAACGTCCTTCCTACGGACACAACCTACTCTATTGGAACTTGAAAGATATAGTATAAGAAGCGAGCAACAATACCCTCGGTTTCAAATAAAACATGACAATCCCCAGAAATAATGATACAAGAAACTGAAGAGAGACTCTCCCTATGAACCTGGGATTATCTAAACGAAAAAAGACTCAACAATATGCTTAGTGTGTTATACTAGATGAATAATTGCAAGAGAAGTGAAGGCCTAATAGTGAATCAGAGAGTGTGCAACGTCGTGGAATAAGACACTCACAAGGAAAATAGTTATTGGCACAGAAAACGCCATTGCCGAGTTGGTCGGGTTATTGGTAGCGCCTAGCGGCTTGAGAGGCAAGTCTCGAGCCAGTAGGGAATATACGCCACCGACGACTGGTCGGTTCACAAACGACGTCGAAACCTCTCCACTATTAACCTGGTACAGGTCACACCAAGGGAGGGTGCATGGCCCGGAAGAGAGGAAGCTGACTACGCTCGTGATGAGCTTGTTCCTCGTAGTTGTATCGGGGACTAAGCCAGCCGCGAACATCATCCATTCTGATGGAGCAATCGGTTAGGGATTGCAAAAATGAGGGAAGGTGAAGCAAGCATACCAGGCTTTGTGTAGACGTTCCTACCATCGATGGGAACACCGAAGCTCGCTAACGAGAAGTCAGATAATGTGATGTCTTCGCTTCAGGAAACTGCCTCACCAAGTCGGCGCTGATAGGTATCGCTCAACCTTGTGAACACACCAGACGAAAGGACATTCGAGTTCAGCCACTTGTCCGCAAAAATATTGTACTCCGTGCTCCACAAGCCATTATCGGGCGTGTACGTCAAGCGAAAATCGCCGCTTCCAGACGACGCCTGTTGTTCCCAAGTCTTGGCGAAGTTGATACCAGCCGCCTAAAGAAAATCAGCTCATGAGAGCCTTGGAACCGTCGTTCCACCAACTTACAGTATAACCTGCACCCTCTGACTTCCCTAGTTGGGTGATGAGGTCCCCGTAAGCTTTCAACGCGATAATCCCTTTGATGGCAAGGTTGGTCTCGACATCCAATGGAGGAAGATACGCCGAATCAGCGGAAGACCTTCAATTCAGATCAGTTCTATCCAGCGAGGGCGTGCGGACCTCAACATACTGTTTAACTGGGGAGAGTGTGTTGGAATTGAGGAACTGAGCAAAAGTGTCGAAGAGTTGGTACTGTGGAACAAAGAATCAGAGACGTCCGATACCAGTAAGTGCAGTGGTCTCACATTGTCGAGAATAATTGAGGCTTTTCCGCTGGCGCGAACATACGCGATCGTCATAATGAGTAAGTCACCAGTTGCTAAAGGGGAACGACATTCAGTTAAACTATAGGGCAATAGGGTGTCGAGTACCTTCTATTGGCATTGAGTCGGGAGTATCATGGCCAGTAATACGAGGATACGAGCGACCTGGCATACAACGTCAAGCACATCTCAATTACCATAGCTTGGGAGCTCACCAAGGTCTATTACAGCACCCTGAGAGGCGGATGAGATACCCTTCCTGATCTGTTCATTGATGATTGGCTGTAAAAGCGACCTCAACAGCTCGGGGTTGAGGTAGAGCCAAAACGGAGCGGAGGCATATAATTCCTCGATAGCACTTGTACGAGATCCGTGCATGAATATGAGGACATCGCCGCGGTTCAATGTAGCATCGGCATTCCTGCCGACGGTTACCTCGACGTGCGCCATAACCTGACGTGCTGCCAAAGCCAGGGCCGGGTAGTAGTCACTACTGTACTGGTCCGCATCAGATTTCAGTTTGCTATCGAATGCCTTGGCTGCTTTGAGAGCGTTCGAATAATCCTTGAGGAAGAAAGAGAGCTGGTGGGGGCGAATTGATCGATGAGAAATAGCCCATTTGGGGGGACAACGCACTCACCGCGTCCTCGGTGCTGTCGAATGAAGTGTGGAAGAACAGGGAACGCTCCTCGATCACATTGTTAGGCCTCTGGTACTCGACAACGGGATCACGTGCATGGCCGAGAGCAAATACTAGCGGCTGCTGTGTCTGGGTAATGGCTCCCAACGTATAAGCCAGTGCCATTACAGGCCAATCCTTCGAAACTACTCGGAAGTCGATGTCCCTCGTTCCATCGAGTCGGCCATTGGCTGCGAACATATTTCTACACTTGACATCGGCGCATGTTGCGTAGCTGACGCCTTGGGCCAGTGTGGTGGCATGATATGCGCGGCCATACTCGATTCGGAGGTTCGTTTCGATGTATTGCTGCGGCGTTTGAAGAGAAAAATCGTGATATACGATATCATTCTTGACCGTTGTTCCCCAATTCATGATATCCTTATCCGGATCCCCACTGATCCATTCTACCGGATATATTTAGCTATGCGAAATATTGGGTGGCGGGTGGAGTCTTACCGCCTGACATGTCAAAGTACACCTGGACATCATGGGCTTGACCATCGTTTGATTCAATCTCGACGGCGAGGTAGGTAAACGGAAGGGACATTTTAACATAGTCTGTCTACAGAGGAAAATTCATGTCAAGAATCCACCTTAGGAGCTCGTATTCTTACCTCGATGGGGCTGAGGAAGTTAAGCCGCGTATTGACGGGACCGGTTTTGAGGACGAAGTTAGATTGGGTCGCGGTGATCTGTCGGAATGTCAAGCAAGAACCATTCACACCAATCGTCCACCACCACATACCGTGATTCCTAACTGTGTGGCCTCCGTAAAGTTGCCGACGGTGGCACCCCCCATAATTCTGTAATTGGACCCATCCACGCGAACGTATCCACCCCATCCTGGCGGAGACCGTCAATCTACATTAAATCATGAAGGGTAACTTTCCAAACCTGTGATCTAGAAGTTACAGCGACACTCAGCACTTGGACAATAAACAAATAGACCCATGCTACAAACTCACAGCACCATTTGACAACTTGCTCCAATCATGTCCAAGATTTGGTCCCTGGCGACCTCCGAGTAACCAAGAATTGACGTACGGTGTCCGAACAGCAAGTGGGATGCCACCCGGACGGAAAGGCGAGGTTTGTGCGTGAACACGTAGACTCAAGCCCAGAAGGAAGAAAAAAAGAATGGCTTTGAACACGCTATCCATGAATATGGTTTTTGCAAGGGCTGGCCTTGCGAAAGGAAGTGGAAGTGGCCAAAGTGCGCGCGCCTCTTCTCTCTTCTCATGTCAATGAAGGAAGACACCGTTCCAGAGTTTCAGAGCTGTGTAAACTGCGATAGTCCGTTCTGAATAGCCCTTGTGAATAGCACGATGCTTCACTCAATTACACCGCACTGAGGTTGACTACTTGTCCGCGACTAACTGCGCATGGAGGAATGAACAATATTAATGCCATGTTGTAGAACTGGACCCGTCGTCGGCCGTGGTCAGCTGCGGGTGGGGAGTCCCACGGCGACCCCAGCCCACTTCGTGAACACATTAATGCTGGATTTGCTGCTATGGATTACGGATAGAGCACTCCCAACCGTGTAGGGTATAGGGACCATTGGGAAAGTGAAATAGGGGTGGGATGCGAGTCCAGGAGGCATTGGGAATGACTGTGAGATATGGCTAGCAAATCATCATAGATAAGTAGGGAGGAGACTTGTTCCCAAATCTGGCTTGTAGATTCGTGGCTGTCCAGACCTAATTCAGTTCCCAAAGCCGAACCTCAAAGCTTTTTGGACCCAACTAGTACCAGCAATAGACGCCTTTCCACTGCCTGTTCAACGGGGACGCGCAAGTCGCCATATAATGAACCTGTGCTTGCTCGTGCAAGCCTCTGAAGAAGAGACATGTCCGCATTCGTCCGATGTTGTTCTTCCCGTCTTGCCAACTCCCAAAGGCCCCGATATGGACTTTTCCAATGTAGCGCTTGCACCTTCCCAGTGGTACCCTTGGTAGCAAATAACGGGATCGCGCGGGGGCGGCGCCACTACGACGATTACCTACGTGCCCCCACACCCCGAGGGGGCACATTGCGCGTTCCGTTGACTTCGCCGAAGGTCATCGGCTCCTTCACATCAAGAGGGTCAAGAGAGTGAGTCTTTCCTCTTGCAGACCAACCCGATCTCGCCACTGCATGCACAGCCAGCCGAGTGACTTTTGTGACAAAACCAATACGCGCATCTATTATACAACGGTCGTATTAGGAAAAGAACTGTGCCTGGAATGATTAGAATCAATCCCGGTTTTCCTCGGCGTTTTTGCTCCTACTGATCCCACTTTTCTTAGCTATCAAGAAGATAGATTTACAATAACATCAATTCAAATGGATCCCGCAACAATCCAACGAACTATTGACAAGGTACCTCCTGAATTTCAACGCCAGTGGGACCCCCAGGCAGTAGGAGACGAATTCGCCTCGCAAATGCTCTTCGTAGGCATATACGACGGGTCAGCCGATTCTACTTATTCAACTATTTTCCCTCCTGAGGCAACATCTAGACACGGCGGGCACAGCGTCTCCGAATATCTCCATACCTCTCTGCACGATCTTTTCGAGCACATCGACCCGGCGCAAGTACCAGACTTAGTTGCTTATCTGAAAGGATATGGGGGTTACTTTCGCCGATTCCGTGGCGGTGCACTTCAGCAATGGGCAGTCCCCGGAGGTGTCAGCGAGGAACACCTTGATTTAGAAGCCCATGCCACATATACATTCTTACAGGTCAGTGGTGGGACCACGGGAGTCACCATACTTACCTCACACCGCTTGCTGAATTACAGGCAGACCGTGAAATCTCCAAGATGCCGGATTCTGAGAACTGCGGTGCAACGTCATCGGTAGCACTAATACAGACATTAGATGAACCATCAAATTTATTTTACAATGCAGACAACCTCCTTATAACCGTAGCGCACTGTGGGTGAGTACCTTGCTCCTCGTTTCCCCAACGACCAGGGACTCTTAATGTCACCATTTGGTAAAATTAATGACAGAGACACGCGTGCTATATTATGCAATACCGACGCAACCACGCAGCCACTCACGGCAAATCACCATGCGGACGAGCGGACTGAGGAAACACGATTACGCCGTGTTGGAGGCGGTATCATAACAGACTCATTCGGGGATACGCGGTGGATGGGGGCACTCGCTAATACGCGATGGTGGGTCGGAGCAAACCGCCTTGGTATTCCTTATTATGGGAAGCTCATGCACTCTCTTGGAATTTTCAGCCTGGGAGACTCGCAGTACAAGCGGTTTGGTGTCACACCGGAACCGGACGTAAAGACACGCATCATTGCAGGCCACAGCGCGACTGCACTGGTTTTGATGTCCGACGGCATTTCATCGTTGCTATCAGACCCAGAAATCGCGGATTTAGTTCGAACCTGTGCCAAATTGGGACCAGAAGTTGCTGCAAGGGAGATTGTGAGATTCGCAGAGGAATTGGGAGCAGAGGATAACTGTACAGCGGTCGTTGTCCCTCTCAAAGGGTGGAATACCCGTGTCAAGGACACCACGAAGGTAATCAGACCAAAAAAGTGCCGAGCAAGCAGTGGAATTGACAAAGTTGTAGGAACTCAGGGAGTTTCGGCGGACGGATGCTATGAATAGTGAACGACTCCGTCGGATGTAGGTGGCCAACAATGGACAAGGTGGGACAGTGTTTGTGTGTCCACTCGTACCTTACTCGTACCTTTTACGGATTTGAATAGATTTCCCCGTTTTCTGCTATTGGCGGCGTTGATGGACCGTTCGGGGACAACGAACAACGGACAACGGACAGATTTGCATACCAGCCTGGTCTTGGCACCCGGCTAGGATTTGTTCTGCAACTGAATGGATGGAGAGACCACATGATAGGCTGATAGGCTATGTCGCGTCGCGTCGCGTTGATACATAGGCCTACCCTCACACCCTCACACCAGGCTCATCCTTCTCACACTCACCTTCGCTCCTCCTCTCCCGCGCCCGTATCCCTTCGCAGCCGCTGTGCGCTCGCCTGGGGATACTGTATATCTTTGGTAGGGTCTCTCGGCCCATCACGCCTGCTGGCAACGCGCTCTTTTCATTCTTGCATACAAAAACACACAAACTCCTTGAAAAGCACTCACACAAGTGTCTATAACCAACCATGGCACGACTCTCAGCCACTTTCGTTCTCCTCTCAATTGCTTTCGCTGCTCGTGGAATGCCTGCGCCTGACGGTCACGATACCAAGAGTGATCCAAATAAATCTTTGCTGCAGCAGCCGGAAAAGAAAGTTCTTTGGAGTGGCGCGAACTGCGTTAATTCCTGCCGTTCCAGCTGGGGTTGGATTGGCCATGCCTTTGGTGACGATCCGTGGGGCAACGTGATGTCGAGCGGCGACCCAGTTCCGCCGTCTACTCCGTCCGAGGCAGCTTTCACGGTCAATCCCTTGACTGTGTCAATTAGCACCTCTCCCTTCCTCACTTCCTTGACCTCTTCCTCGACCTCTTCTTCGACCTCTTCTTCAACCTCCTCTTCAACCTCTTCTACTTTCGCACCTACCACTTCAACGTCCACGGAAGCCACAGTCCGTATCTTCAACGCTTTGCCGAATACCGGGCACGTCTCGCCGTTTCCTCCTCAGCGTGCGACGTATTACTAATTAATCGACCTTATTTGTTACAGACTAACCAGAGCCCCAAAACCCACCACCACTCCCACCGCAGAACCAAAACTGGAAACTCAGGCACCCCAGCCGCCTGCACCTGCACCTGCACCTTCACCTGCACCTGCACCAGCACCTGCACCAGCACCAGCACCAGCATCAGCACCAGCACCGGATCCCGCACCGGCAAACAGTGGAGGGGAGTCGGGCGATCGAGCGGAATACCTCAGGTTCCACAATGAAGCGCGTGCTCAACACAATGCGAAACCGCTGAGCTACTCCTCGGAGCTCGAAAACTTTGCTCAACAGTGGGCGGATAACTGTGTCTTTGAGCACTCTGGTGGCAAGTTTGGCCGCATAGGGTGCGTTAAGCCATTGGCCTTTTGTGTCTCTAAATGCCTGAGTTATGTTCTTTGGCAGCGAAAACCTGGCTGCTGGCACTGGTGCCTACTCTATCCAGGATATGATCAACGACTGGGTGGTTGAAGTTGGTGAGTACTGGAAGAGTATATAACCGGGCGCGGAACTGATACGATGACTCTCTAGCGGATTACGATCCAAATCGCCCGAAGCCGTCGCATTTCACTCAGGTCTGTTTACCACCCTTTGATGACGGTTTAGCTCTTCCTAAATCTCTCTGCAGGTGGTTTGGAAGGAAACTACAGAGATCGGCTGTGCTAAGCAGACTTGCAGAGGCATATTTGGCAATACACCTGCGACGTACTATGGTATGTGCAACCCCGCCCAGTCTCGTGCCAGTCTCTGAACCACTTCTTTGACAGTGTGCGAATACCGGCCTGCGGGCAATGTCATCGGTCACTTTGCTGAACAAGTTGAAAAGTAAAGGGGACTTGGTTTGTGTTGCGGCGTCGCACCCACAGGGGCACCGGCTACACCTTCATATGTATGCGTATTTTGGCCCTTGGGCGATGGACCAACCGCTGTTTTCCACGAAAGCTTATATACGGTGTGCCACATTTGAGACGAGACCTATCCCTGTCCCTATCCCGAAAATTTGAAATCTGAGTCGAGCAAACCCATGGATCGAAACTTGAACCACTCACTAATATGCCTCGATCGCACCGCAAGCGTCAAAAGAAGGAAACAAAATCCCAACAATTAGAGGGAACCGAGATAATTAATGGCTGGGAAGGAGAAAAGGATGAGGAAGAGCTGCAGCTCGAAAGCATGCTGTTCGGGAAACCAAATGCGGCATCGATCCTGAATGATGTCAAACTACCCAGCTTCAACGACTCAGAAGACCCTGATGATGTTAGATCCACCAGTGTATGGCAGAACGCCTCCTTTGCGACGAGCTGCGATCTCGGGCTGACTTTCGAAAAGTTGTTCTTCTTTGACAGTGGATTAAAATCACCAGTGGAGCACACCCATATCGACTCAGGCGACGATCAGGATGCATTGGACGATGACCAGCGCTCCCCATTTGGTGGATTACCCTCCAGGGAGCCTTCAGCCGTCTCTGGCTCGTCTGTCGCTCCGCCCAAACCTACTTCTGCACTCGTGTCGAAATCGTCAAAAAGGAAGAAAGCACCCGCTTGGGTCGACCCTGATGACGCCAAATTGAAAGTTTCCCTTGCGAGTGATAATCGTTTGCGGAAATTGCGGGACGCTCCTAACGAGGATGTCATCACCGGAAAGGACTATGAGCTTCGACTGAGGAGACAGTGAGTCGATGTTATTTTAGGCGTTTTTAAGAACAGAATACTCATCATGTATCGCCAGGTTTGAACGCATTAACCCCATTCCACAGTGGGCAGCCGAAGCAAGATCAAAGTTATCTGGGAAGAAGAGGCGACGAGATGAGATGGAATTGGGTGGTTCTGATGCGACCCCCGAGGACGAGGATCGTGTAGAGAAGCTCCTTCAATCGACCGCTGGGATCTTATCACAGCGCAAGTCTAAGGTCCTAGAAAAGGGAAGCATCGGCATCATTCGACTACGAGATGCGAATCAGACTGCTCGGACAGAAGGAGACGTCGAGGCCGTCCAATTTCATCCCTCGCCTACTGTTTCTGTGCTCCTAACCGCCGGGGCGGATCGGAGATTACGGCTGTTCAACGTAAATCTGGGTTAATCCTTCACATGTTCACTAGATTCCTGACTTGGCCTTCCCTTCATTCCTGCAGATCGACGGCCACACAAATCCGTTATTGCAAACCCTCCACATACCGACGCTCCCGATCAAAACAGCCTTCTTCCACCCATCTGGTGCTTCTGTCCTCCTCACTGGACCCCGTCCCTTCTTCTACTCGTACGACCTGCAGTCAGGTGTCTGTACCCGCTCTCCCCGTTCTCTCTGGGGCACCGTCTCTACGTCCTCCTCCCTTACGAACTCTAGATCCGACATTTCTGACCATTCAATGTCCCGATGCCGTTTTTCGCCCGACGGGAAGCTATTGGCGGTTGCTGGTCGAAGAGGTTATGTACATCTTGTCGATTGGGCAGCCGGAGGTGCACAAGTAGTCGGTAGCCTAAAGGGGAATGCTACCGTCAAGGATGTGTGGTGGAGCAGTACACACGAGGGAGAGCTAATGACTCTTGGAGAGGATTCACAGATTTATACCTGGGATGTCAGAGCTCGGCGGTGTGTGAAGAGGTGGAAAGACGATGGCGGATATGGGGCCTTGGTTTTCGGTGGAGACCCTCTTGATGGTTATGTCGCTGTTGGGTCTGTTAGGACCCCCGCCCTCCGGTACCTGAAACTAATTGCGCATTTCAGGTCCAAATCTGGAATTGTCAACGTTTACGACTCTACGGCTCTCCATTCGCCATCATCAGGCCAACCCGCCCTTCCGAAACCGCTCAAAGCCCTTGGCAATCTCACAACTGCGATCTCTGCGCTCACATTTAACCACGATGCTCAGCTAATGGTGATGGCGAGTAGTGTGAAGAAGGACCAGCTTCGTCTTGTCCACCTTCCGTCATGCTCCGTATTCCAAAATTGGCCGACGAGCGGCACCCCTCTAGGGCGAGTGACCACTGTCGGCTTTTCCACTAATAGCGGGTATCTTGCTGTGGGAAATACGCGAGGTCGTGTATTATTATACAGTATTCGACATTATAACGACTAGAGGGTACGCAGTGAATGCATCGTTCTGGGGCTACACTATTTTATGATATGACCTGGTTCCTGAGGGTGAAAATGAGTCTTTGATATGTTGCGGATAGGTGAACGCGAACCGAAGGTGCAGCTTCTTCAATGAGGTCCATATCTCGAAAGCAGTTCTTGATAGGTCTCTTGGATCTTTTAACAAAGATACCGGTTTAGTGACATAAGAACGAAAGAGAGAGCACGACAGACCTTTTGACGCTTCATTTCGCCGCCTTCTAGAAATTTGCAAAGGACAGTTGCGATTTCGAACCACTGCCTCGCCTCATCGAGAGACATAGCACTAATGCGACGTTAAAAGTACACCCCGTTAAAGTGGAAAACGCTTACGATAGGCATTCCACACCAGTGTTGAACGCAGTACTCAACAGCCAATGTCGCTCGTCCTCGGGATAGCGCTGTCATGCGTGCCATCAGAGGAAACCAAACACGTATTAGACATATTCCCATACAGACGCAGGATTACCAGGATCGTCAGCATGATCCTTGAGCACTTCGACCGCCTGCTCCATATATGACAGGGCTTTTGCTCGATCCGTCGGACGGTTCCTCGACAGAAGGATAAAGCATATGGCTCGCATCCAGCGCGAGAACTTGCTGATTGGCATGGCGTCTTGCTGCATTGCCGACGCAAGGATGCATTCTAGTGCTGTGTAGATGACTGGCACAGGGGAATCTGGATAGCTCCACTACAAACACTATAACCACGTTGAAGGAATATCCTGGAAATAGACGCTTACCAGCACATCGGCTATCGCTTCATATGTCTCGACCTTGACTTCTTTGGCGGCGGCTGCAGCCTGTGTAAGTCAGAAGTCAGGAAGAAGGTCCATGAAAATTACAATATACACGCCTTGACGACGTTCAACACAGTATCCCACTCTTTAAGCGTAGCTAATACCTCTGCCTCGTACACAAAGGTCGAATGCAGAGTCGCCTGAAGCCGCGCCTGGGAAACTTCGTCTTGAAAACACTTCTCTTTGGCTGTCTGTATTGATTTCTTGAGAGAATTGATGTTTACGATGATACTTTGGCATAACCGAGATTGCTCCTCTGAGTGGTCTGTCCCTCTCATGGCGAACACTTCGGGGAAAGTTAACACCTAACGAGTAGTCGCACGAGAACGAGACGTACTCTCCCCACTGATACACGAAAATGTTGCCATGACACGGTGGGTGTATACTTCCTTCTCTGGGTCCACCATGGATGCATCACAATAGGCGTCCATAAGCTATTTCTGCTTTAGAAACTGTATTTTGAGTCTCGGAATGAACCCCACGCACTTGTCGAGCCATATCAAACACGCGGGCAACCTGTAGATCGGGCCAGTGTCCCAGCCCTTCCACTGCGGCGTTGTATGCTGCTCTCCATAGCCAAGAGATGTCTTTTATGAATAGGGTTGTATCGTTTTTGTTCTTGGCTTCTTCAACAACCTTCAGGGCTGAGAGTGTGGTTTAGCCTTTGGAGCTTGTTCACAGGGGTGTGCGATACCCGTTTCGAAGTGACCCGACAGTAAACCTGACAGATAAATTCTATAATAATGGTAAGCAGTGTCCAACAGAGAGATCAAGGCTAAATCACCTGTTTGATGCGGGATCATTCATCATGTCGAGGACCAGTCGTATCAGGCACCTTCCAAGCGGTGAACCTTCATCAATCATGCATAAGGAGTGGTCTACCTTGTGAGTGGGATAGCTTGTAAGTTGAGGTCGGTTGCTCCCCTCTCGCGGATCGTCTTCAGCAAGGCAGCGAGCACGGCATGGAGGACGCTTTTTGAATCACGAGCGATGTTGGTAGCCAGCAGGAGCATTTTCTGATCAAAATCCGGAGTGAGAATCATCTCTTGAACCGCACGGATGGCTACGGGAGAGAACTTAGTGAATGCCAGGGAATGAGGGGATCACGCGGACCTTCATCCTCGATACCTACGAAACATCATCACCAGTTTGTGGACCTGCAGGGTAATTGTACTCACCTTGGTGGACGGCGATAATAAACGCGAGATAATGTGATGGCGCTTCATCTTTCAGGCATTGTTTGACTAAATTTCCGGCCCTGCAAGGGCCGTCAGCCGGTAAATTGTACCTAAGGCACGGTGGGCGAGCGTACTTGGCATACTCGCCCAGCTGGATATAGCAAAGAGCGGCCTTGCGCAAGCATTTGGAGTGAGCGAGAGTTTTGATCACATGCAGAGCATCCTGGGTCCCCAGGAGAAACCATTCCGCAGCTTCTCTCCATTGTTTGCCCGAGTAGTGCATGTCCCCAAACTGCCACAGGAGCTAGGGGCGAAGATGAGGCTTTTACTCAAACATATGGCAGGATTCGTGTACCGTGAGGCAGGCGGTGGCAGGGAGCTTCTCAAGCTCATACGATTCCGACCGGGCTACAGCTTCTCCGGCGCTAGGAGTTAGCATCGAGACCCCGCAGACTGCTCCTTGACAACCCACCTTCCAGGCTGTTCGCTATATCTTTGATCGCTCGGGATTGGTCCGTGGAACCTTTGCAATGGAAGATAAGCGACATGAGGAGCTTGTCTACAAATGGGTGTCCAGCCGGTGTGTCGAGTGCATGCTGGAGGAAGTGACGTAGAGCAGACGTTACGAGAGAAAAGCTGTGTGTGTGGGATGAGAGATCGGCAATACAGGATATCGCCGTACATACTAATCCGAAGTCGCAACCCGGAGCTCTAACAGCACGCTTATTGAATGGCGAAGGGTCAGAGTGACATCACCAATAATTAGAGGACATACTCCTGTACTTCTCCGTCAGTGAAGTCTATGTTATCTATGATAGAGCAGAAGACTGATTGATGGTCAGTTCGGCTAGTTAGGCAGCGCATGGCCATGGGAATGACTAACTGTCAAGGAGGACGGTCTCTGATGACCGCCTACGTTTCGACACGGCAAGGCTCATCCACTGGAGTTGCTTGTATTCTGCACTCCGCTGCGTTTCATGAAATGAGCCTCCAAGACCCCACAGAGTGTGTGATGTTACCTTGTCCTTGAGTTCGCCCAAGGACGAAAGGAGCTCCTTAAGAGCTGCCTCTGCACGCTGCAAATTATCAGGTTGTACGGGCGCCGAGATATAGTACGCCCTTGCTGGATGCGATCAGAACTCGGCTCGAAGTATTTGAGAGGTAGGCAGTGCACCTAGATTGCGGAGGATGGCATTCTAGAGAATGAGAGAAAATGAATTTAGTATTCGGCGTTCGGTGGGTCCGAGGTAATTTTGTTATACTTTCAATTCGTCTGTGCCCAAGGCGGCCTCACCCTCGGTCTTTTCCACCAACGTAAAAGCAATCTGGATCCATTTGATCGCATCCAACGCCTTTACTCCATTTTCACGATCCTCGCTCTCATGTTGGTGTCCCCTCATAATTGCCTTGCCGATATCCAGGACCTTTGCCGCGATAAGGTGGAGCTGCCAAAAAATCAACATCGACCGCATGGTACTGTTTTCACTGACATCGTGTGGTGAAATAGTCGCAGTCTGTTGGGCATCTTTCATTGAGTCAGGAAGGCTTCCTGCCCATGTAGATCTTGGAGCTAACCGACAATCTTCTCCAGCATCCAAAGTGCTACTCCTTCTGTTCCCTGATTCCAAGCCTGATAGAGACGGTTATTAGAGGTGGATGTTTGTGGATAGAAGGGGAGTTACCGCTTCCATTCGGCTTGCATAATATAGGACAACTGAGTGAATGCGCTCGCGTTCGTAAGTGGGGTCTTGAGGTACACCCTCAGTTTGTAGCAATTTCTCAAACTACCAAAGAACAGAATTGAGATCGGTAGGTTCGGGAAGGTGCCGCGCACCTCGGCAGCCTCGGTGAGGACGGAACCAGCTACATCGTTCGCCCCGATAGCAGCAAGAGCGGAACCGACTTTACTCGAGAGCTCCAGCATGTCTGTGAATACTGGATTCCATGTCAGAAGCGTCAACCAGTGACAATGTATTGACCTTTTGGTGGCGCATTACGGTCCATTCCAGCAGCAATGAGGCGATATCCGGCCAATCTCACTGTCTCAATTCAGTGAGGTGACGGGCCTTTGAGGGCTATGAAACCTACGGCGTGCGAATAATTCTGCATCCACATGTTGCGCTCCACGAATTAAAGTAGAGGCGTTCCACAAATTAACACCTAGATTTCTCAACCTTTGCTCTCTATTGCGAAGAAAGAGCTACCTTCGAGGTCGAGGTCGTCCGCGAACGGCAGCGATTCGGCGTCGTTCTGAACTTGAGATAATGCATGGGCCAAAGATGCCACCTGACCTAGGTCCTCAAGGATGCGAGAACGATTGGACGCTCCGACTGCGGCGAGATGGGGCTTTACTTGGAGCAATATGGCTGCGATCCGACTAAGAAAGTGGATCGAGGGCAAAGTAACGCGTTTCTCACGATATAATTTGTTGTAAATGTCTTGGGCGTTGTTCATAGGACCTTTGAGCTTGGGTTTCTTCGACGACATCGGGCGGAGACGGGGGACGACGCAGAGTTTAAGGACGAAGGTGAACTCGGAACCTCTCCATGTGCCTACGAATCTCGAAGGCGCGAGGGCTCATCTCACGGATGTTTACTCGCTACTGGGCGATATTGGGGATGACTACGGCGCAACTTGAAGGCCCGGCGTTGAAGCGCCGCGAGCAATGGGCGCCCGAGAATTGAGGTGCCTGGGGCCTGGGGCCTTTAAACAGGGATAGGGTGTCCGGGGACTGGTGCACCTGTTCGCTGTTCAAATCCGCATCCGGGAGCCCTATCGGTTCGTCTTTGTGGTCGCCGTCGTCGTCTCATTTGGAAAACATTCCCGCGTGGTGCTCTATTTGAGATTGAGGTGTTTTCTCCAAATGCATGCATGCATACATGACCCTATAAATACCTCTATCGTATTTGTATCGCACCTTGTCAGACTCTCAATCCGCAATCCACGCTACTTCGCCTATCCGCCCATCCGCCCATCCGCCTATACAGAAACTCCCGCAACCGGTCTCTATATCTAAGCCGCTCCTCCCATTCTCCCATTCTCTCACTTCGCTGTCCTGCGCCGCCCCAGATCCATCCGATTTTGTCCGCACGACCCGGAAATCGGGTGCACCTCATTCATCTCATACACTTTGAGTCTTCTATCCTGTTCTGCGGGTGTCTGGGTCTCAGGTGGGTGGGTGACTCAATCCTCTTTCTATCCTAAATACCCTCCTTTGCGGAGGTTGTACCCAATGGACAACTCTGCTGACGGCAGGCGCCGTCCTCTCAAGTTGCAATTAGGTGGTTTGGTACGCTTTAAATCCAAACCTAGCACCGCTAGAGTATGGCTCAACTCTTCCTTGCCGCCGACTCCGTTCTTATCCAAATTTTCTTTCAATCATACGCATCAACTATATATAGCAAACTATCGGTCGAGGAGGTTCAGGAAACGTTGCAACCTCCATGTTATCGCCTTCACGGTTCTCTCTGGTTGAGCAAGGCATCCGGTCACCAGTCGGACGTGACATCCAGTTGGTGCCTAGGAGCGGTCAGGTCAGCCTATCCTTTCTCAGGACAGCTCCCCACTAATCTTTATCCTTGTAGATTTCAACAACAGGTAGAGGTGGAGCAGGCAATGCCAAATCGGTCAAGGCATCCAAACCCCGCGTGTCAGAGTTAGAGGCACGCGCAGCCCTCGTAGCAGAGAACGAGGTAGTGCAGAAGCACAAGCGAGAAAAGGCAGCTAGCTCTCCTCTCGTAACCGGACGAGGCGGAATGGGGAACATTCGCAAATCGAAGCAGGACAAATCCAAACTCTCACCGACGCTCTCGCAACCGTGTCGACCCTCTACGTCCCAGATCCGATCTTCGAACATATCGTCCCTTGTGCTAGATATCTCCGCTGAAGGTATGTTGCTTGGTGTGTGGACTTTGAAGGCCTGAAATGACCATATAATCTCATAGCTTCCACGCCCACTATCTCGGAACTGAATGGCAACCCGTTTCACAGGCGGCGTTATTCTTTTTCCGACTCGTCTATCACCGAACCCTGGGGCACCACGCACCCATCTTTATCTCTTGAAGGGCCAGAAACGGACCACCCATGGCCTATTGACGACCCACCTTTAACAGCACGCACGAGCTATTCGATTCCTGAATCGACGTTTGGAGCTCTAGCCGAAGCCCACGAGGGCATTGCCTCGGATCATTGGACATCCATTTCTGGGAGGTGCTTCACCGGTTCTGCGAACCCATCTCTCACCAAGACAGGTGGAAGTTACTACCATCGAAGGTTGCCGAGCAGCGTTGCTCCCTTTGAGGAGCCTCCCATGAACTCCGACCTCACAATGGCTCCCTCTAGCAGCCAACGATCGCAGCATCGAAAGGAGCGCAGCTCTCCGGCACCCACCAGGAGAACATCGACTTCAGGTACACCATTAGTTTCTTCGCTCCCTTTTGACAAATACTACACACCCGAGTATCGACCTAGAACGGCCCCTGTGATTGTGCTTCCCCCGGAGCAACGCGAGGTCCCAATCTCACCGCTATCGCCTCCTCCGCGATTCAGCTCTCCTACATCTGATTCCACCCCAGTTCTTTCCCCTCATGCTCCCTTGTCTGCTAGTTCTGCACCAGGAATGGGCTATCGGACTACACTAGACACACATGAATTCAGAGAAAGCGGCGGAAGTCGACCAAGCACCAGTGGCTCCAGCTTTCGTCCTAGCATTGCGGACAACGCGATTGAAATGGAGTCTGCGCACTCTTATAAACAGAGAGAGGCGGCACTTTGGAGGCTCAAGACCCCCACCAAGCTAATTTCCCGTATCTCAAGTCAACCTGGAGTGCCATTCATTCCGCTTGCAGCTATTACCAATCCCCCGCCACGTCCGGGAAGGACTGGCAAGGCAGAGGTCAGCTCAAGAATCGCTGGCGTTAATTCATCCACGCGACCAATCAAAATTCCCGACACCCCCCCTCAGATCCCAATTTCGATCTTTGTGAACCCTCCGTCACATAGCCACTCGATGGGTAAACCCAGTCCCACTTCCCCCCTGGCTCCCAGTTTTCGAAGTACCTCGTCGGGCTCTCAGCATGAGTCCTTCACTCCTACCTTTGGGGCTAACCCGCTGCCCCCCCTACCAGCCTCATCACGTAGGACCACGTACACCAGCCTTGCGCCTTCTGAGTATACATTCCCCTCTGCGCCGACCTCACCCATCTCTGTGATGGAAGAGGTGGAAGAAGAGGCGACGGACGGGGAAACGGCCGAGTTCGCTCAGCTCGAAACAGGATGACGACATCATTAAGGTTCCTGAACCCTCAGCTTTGCGTCGTGCTTTGGATTATGTTCAAACTCGCATTGTTGTCGCCCATTGGAGGCATCAGTACATCCATGAAAATGTCTCGATCTGCTCATTCATTCGTGCGCATCTCGAATCTCTTTCCTTTTTTAACCCAAAGGGGCTACCTTGATACCTTGTATGTACACTTCGACGTCTCTGAAATGATTTGGAATTTCTTGTTGGCTCTCTGCATAGAATACTTGTATCCATTATACTGTACTGATCTCTTCTATTTCGATCACTTGTGTTCCCATACATTAGACAGAGATGATAAGACTACAGCCCATTCTTCGCAATTAGTTGACAATAGCGAAATAAAGAGTGCTTGCATTCGGCCCGACTGAGTCCCACGTGCCGAGGAACACTCAAAGCTTGTGTTTGATCTCCTTAGTGGACAGCCTTCGAAATTGTTGGTCAGGGATTCCACTCCTAAAGCGTTCCACTTGAGCGTATGACTCGCGGAGGTTGACCCCATCTTTGTCGTTCTTCTCATTGATACCAGCTTGGATGATTGCCTTCATCTAGGTATCGGTGCAAGAGGTAGCATATGTCGGCATGGGATCTGAAGCTATTCTGGGATACGGGGCGCACCTTAAGCAGCGTCACAGGATTCAACCCATCGAGTTCTTGTTTGATATGCTCGCGGACAGCCTTGTGGAAGGATTCTGCGGGTTGGGAAGGGAAGAGTTTCCTGACAGAAATTCCTTCAGGAAACGACCAAGTAAACTTTGGTGGTGAGACTGACTGGACAAAATTGATCCTCAGAAGCTCTTGGGCACTTTGTTTATGACCTAAAAGCAGTACTTCGTTTGCTTTTGCAAGGCCCATCTTGTTCACGAACGTAACACTAGATCCAGCTTCTGCAACTAGGCCTTCCATGAGAGGCAGTGTATAAGAAATGAAATTCCCGAGTACGTTAGGTGTGGTTCTTACCCAAAAATGTGAAAGGAACGCATAACCATGCGTTTTCAACGGCGTAGATCAAATCAAAGTGACCAAGGAAGGCTGAACACCACCATATCAATTTTAGAATCACCCGGAAGCACAGTGCTGACCAGCCGCAATTCCTGGTGGACTTAAGTTAGTATTCGTAGACACAGGGAGGACCATCCCTGAAACTTGCCTAGGACCGGTCCATTGAGACACGCAATCAGAATTTTAGAGTGCTTGTACAACTGAATGGGAATGAGGTGCGAGTACTCCTGATTAGGTTCGAGCTCGTACCGCCCAAGAGACATGTGTGTTCCCGCGTGCTTGTCTTTGGAAAACCTTGAAATCACTCGGATTGGAATCACCCTCTCCCCTCCCCACATCGGTTCCCCTGTTACCATAGTTAGGACCCTCCGTGCTTCAAGCGCCAACCGCCGGAACAATACGGAACGCACGCGCAGAACCAACGTCCGGTTGCCTGCCATACGGTTGCCTGTAATGAAATGAATCCAATTATACTCTCTTCTGGTCTCCGGCGGGTGGAACGGACGAACCACGACATCCGGTCGTTGGTCGATTTCAAGCAACGCCTCACCGAGTGCATCATAGTCCTCCACAGTGATAGCATTCAATGACTCGGGACGGTCAAGTGTAATTGTTGCAATGCCATCTGCAATATCGACCTTGACTCGGGACATGTGGGAGTTTAAGTGGAGTGGAAGGAATCGCCGGCCAGTACAGTCGTTCACCAGTCAATGAGAATGGCTGATAAACCTGGCTCCAACATTGTTTTGGCAGCTTCCCATATCCTTCTAATGTATCTAAGTGACAATG
>WNFL01382949.1_pt1 | contig 21743 bp, 34 predicted proteins | sample 5400361 | NCBI WGS metagenome assembly WNFL01 (sample SAMN13153351, study PRJNA577476) | soil metagenome | isolation source: 40 cm soil on Douglas fir-dominated hillslope | place: USA:California | collected 2013-09-17
GTGTACTTATGTATATTATATAATTATATACTATTATTAACTTAGTAATACTATGATAGGTGAGGTATTATTACAGACAAGTATTTTGTAAAATAATAGAAGTTAATATTTATTCGCTTGCCTGTTAAAAATTTCACGAATCAAACAATTTGTGCTTATAACATATAATCGAAATAAAAGAGATAAATATATAAAGAAGTGGGGCTACTTTACAAGTTTTACACGTTCTCAGAGCATATATGCCTATAAGCACGTTAAAACACACGCTTTATTAGACTATGAAAGCATATTGTTAAATAACACTTCTAAAATTTAAGCGCAAAAAGTCCTGAAACATAATGTTGTTTCAGGACTAATTAGGTAGTTCTATATAGGTTTTATTTATATATTATATGGTAATCCAACTGCTCGCCTAATATTTCCGTCATTGGATAGATTGTAAAGATAAAATCCAGCATTATAAATCTTTATTGCCCACTCCGATTCTTTGTCTAATAACTTATCTTTTTCACAACATTCCAATATCTCAGCATCAAAAGATTCTAAACCATAAAGTTGAAAATCTTGTAAAAGTTCTTTATTTGTATGCCTTCCCCTTAGCAAATCTCTAATATGAGTTGACCATCTTTGTGCAATATCTTTTGATTGTCCGACATATATTTTTCCATTTACTAAACAAGTTATCTTATAAATACCACAGCCATTTTTATTCAAGTCCGATAATCTCATATTTCTCCTTCGTATAGCCTATGCGAATAGGCATTTTTAATTACATTGCGTGTAGTCAGTTTAAAACTCGATGTTGTTTTCTAGACCCCTGTTTTGCCATATCGTTTTCTCTCGTAGTCAGAAGTTAAAACGCGCGTTACTAACAGTTAATAATATAATTGCGGGTTTGCGCCATTACTAAACAACAAAATCGTTCCTAGAGCTTCTGTGTGGCAAATAGTCGTTTTGACTATATAAAGAAAAGTAGCATTATAAGCCTGACCTATAAATGCTACGCTTTTGACTTTAATTTTCTAGTAACAATTTTGTATTGTACAATACAATTATTTATAAAACTCTGAAACTTCTTCCTCAATCTCTTCATCTGACGTGTCTATCTTGTGAGTTACTTTATTAGTTTTGGTAGCATTGTCTTTTGCTTTATTTGCTTTTGACTGAGGATTTAGACGTTCCTCGAAATATTTTATTTTTTTTATATCTCCCTCCGCTTTGGCTTGTTCTAAACTTTCTAATAATTTTTTTATTCTATCGTCAGGCATGTTTGATTTCTCCTTGCCAACGGCATGTTCTTGTTCTTGATTTTCAAGTCCAAAGGACGAATCTTTTATGTTTTTTATAGTCTTTTTAATAGTCTTAGTCTTTGTACTCTCTAAAAATTGAATAACCGCCCCTTCTTGTGGTTCTTTATTTTTTAGAGAACCTAAGTTCAAAAATTGAAGAACCGAAACGTTCCTTTTTCTTTTCTTAGATATAATTTTCACTTCTTCGCTTTTTGGAGAACCTATTCTTTTATCAGGAAGAATGTATTTGTTGGAGTTGTTTTCTCCTCCCCTATCCACATGTTCAATCCAACCTTTTTTTACAAGTTCTATAATACTACTTCTAATTGAGCCAGATGATAAGCCCGTTTTTTCTTTTATATAATCATAGCCGCAAAAAACCTTATTTCCACCTTCTTTTTTTTCATTCACCAATCTTCTCAAACATATATAAACTTTTGTTTCTGCTCCCGTTAGTTCAAACAACTTATCTGCAAATTCGTTTTGTGTTTTAAAATAATTTTCCTTTATCATATTCTCTCTCCTTTTACTATACTCTTTATACAACTGCTTTTTCGGGCTGTTGCTCCGTTTCTTTGTTTTTTACGTTATTTGCACAATTAAAACATATTAGCTTGCTTTGTTTTATATCAGCAATCGTTTTCTCATCGTAAACTTTGAATCCCCAAAAATTCTTGCATGTTGGGCATTCCAAACCAATACTAGCGATTTTTACTCCGAAAACTTTCTGAAATACTTCAAAGTCTAAAAAACTTGGTTGTTTTATTTCAATTTCTTCTACAGCCTTTTCTATAGCCATATCATTACTCCATTCTTTTTCTATGTTCAAACGAACTTTAATTGTATCACATCTTTTAAATATTGTCAAGGCTTTTGTAACCTTTTCTTATTTTTTCTAGGCTCTGGTGGCAACTCTACCCACTTCTGAGTCTTTGTTTTTCTCCATAGTTCGGATACAGGTAAACGAATGCTACAGTATTTGCAATCCGCAAATAACGCAAATCCTGTGTTTTTCGCGTTTCTTACATCTTCCATAGAATATAGTCTTTTACCACATGCACAAATAATCATAATGTTACTCCTTTAGATAATTTGGATTATCCTATCATAATTCATAAATTCTGTCAAGTATCAGAATATTGCTACCTTTTTAACCCTTGACAAAAATAATCAGTTGTGGTAATATTTGTCTATATAGGAGATAAATGACAACTGTAACTTATAAAAATCAACCAGCGATTCATAAGACACGTGGAGCAGTTCCTTTGGCTGGAAACAGTCATCTTTATACTGTCAAGAAAGTATTGTGGTCTAATAGCATTGAATTATTTCTTCCAACGTTATTTGTAGGCAGAACGTTGCATGTGTGTTGTGGAAAATCCATGTTGGGCGATGTTCGACTTGATTTAGACCCTGATAACAAGCCAGACATTATTTGCGATGCATCTAATATGAAATCGGTTGTGAAAGATAACGAATATGATACTGTATTAGCTGACCCTCCTTATAACGGAAAGTTTCAATGGAATCATGATTTGCTTTCTGAACTAGCAAGAGTTGCATCTGGTAGAATAATTTTTCAGCATTGGTTTATTCCAGCAAATAAAAACGGACTCTATAAGAAAGCTCAAGAAAAATTTCATTTGTCTAACACATATGTATGGCAAGGTCAATCTTATTTTGGTAGGGCACAAATTATAAGCGTATTTGATAGCTCGAATGATTAACTAATGGAGAAACTATATGAACTATGTAGGTAAAAAACTAAAGAATCAGAAATATCAAAATACAGCTCTTGTTTTTACATCTGACGGGTATTTGCTAGAACCATTTTATGGCAGAGGATATTCCATGCCGTTTGATTGGGGTATTTCTAGTTTTGCATCTGTTCATTTGGCGATTACTATTCTAGCTCACTTTTATAAAATTGACAAAAACGATTCTGGTTTCCCACAGGGAATGAAAGATATTATTTTTGAATTTCATGATTTCTTTGTGAAAAACTTTGAACAGGAATCTTGGTTGATTGAAAGCGAAGAAATTTCAGAATGGTTAGAAACACAACTTCCAGAATTAAATGAAACTTTAGATGAAGAAATAGATAATCGTATTATCAATTTAACTGTAGCATATACATTAGAACCATCAACAAAGGAACAATCATGAACAGTACAATGTTAGAGCAAGAAGTTTCTAATCTTCCTGCTGGAAAAGATTTAGATAAAAAGATGTACTCTGCTGTATTTGGATATAACATGGAAAATCTATATCCAGAAAGTCTTCCAAATTATAGTACAGATATTTGTGCTGCTATGAGACTCTTGGAATATTTAAAAAATAAACCGTTTCCAGAAACACAGGATTATTTGAACATTAGTTTTGTAAATGGAAAATGGCTATTTGAGTTTAGAGGATTAAAAGCTTATACATCAACTTTAGCGTTGGGAATAACAAGAGTAGCCTTTATGTATGGAGTAACTTATAAATATTTATGATACTAAGAATGAATCATTCCTATCATAGACTTTTTCCAGACAATTGTGCCGTTGTGGAGAAAAACGGCGATGGGGTAGAAGTAGGAACATGTTGTTTTTATTCTCCAAATGGAATATGCCCTAGGCATGGTGTTTGGATAGACTTGGTTTGTAATCCTGACGAAGAAAAAGAAATGTTATCTACAAATTATTTGGGAGAAAAATCGTCTAGCCTTTGTGAATACGGAACTTGTCGAAAAGAACGAGTTTGTTTTCATTATTGTCAAGAGCATCATTCTCAAATTTGTACGAGGGAAGAGTTGTGATATATACTTTTCGATGCTTAGATTGTAATAATAGATTTGAAATTGAGGTAGTTTCTATGTTCAATTTCCACAATAGAAGAAATTTAAAGCCTGTCTGTCCAACATGCCAATCCACAACAACTAGAAAAATAATCACAAACGCAAATATAATTTTTAAAGGAAAAGGATTTACTAAAGGTAATGAGTATAAAGAGTGACTTGGTGTTAGGAATATTTTTTATAATAGCGTTCTTATTTATAATTAAAGAATATCTATTTGGTAGTCAAAGAAAAATTAATATGCAAAGTATTAAATCATTAGAAAAAAGGACAGGCAGAAAAATATGAATAGTATTGCAAAAGATAAAAGTTTATTTCTTTTCGATAACTTGAGTGATAAGGATGTTCGACGCTTGCATCATGCTAGTGTTCTTATTCAAAAGAACTTGGAAAAATATTTGGTTGAGAAGTTTTTCTCAGATATGCCTTATCGAGACGAATGGGATAATGTGAGTAGAGAAGAAATTAGAACTAGAATCCATAATGGATATAAACTATTTTATGTATCTGATAAAAAGACCTATAAGGAAATATTTATTCAAGACAACGTTGGGTATAAATTTATTGTTGTGATTTGGAAAGGAATTCAATGGGGAAATTTATAGATTTAACTGGTTGTATATTCGGAAGTTTGAATGTTATAAAAAGAGTTGATGACTATATAACACCAAAAGGTCAACATATGACTAGATGGGTAGTTCATTGTAGTTGTAATAGGAGTGATGATTTTTTTATTACATCTGGAGGATTAAAAAGATATGTTTCTCCTTCTTGTCTTCTATGCCGCTATGAAAAAATAGGAAAAGCTAGAGTAAAAGATTTAACAAACATCGTCTTTGGTCAATTGACAGTTATAGAAAGAAGCGTTGATTATGTAAGTCCTCAAGGAAAGCATTCTTCTCAATGGCTATGTCGATGTGATTGTGGTCGTTCCAATGACTTTATTGTTCACGCATTATCCTTGATGAACAAAGATACTAAGAATTGTTTTATTTGTGGAAATGAAAGAAGGGTCACTTCTAAGTTAAAAGATTTAGCTGGAGAAACTTTTGGATACTTAACTATTTTAGAACTAGATACAAATAATAAAAAATCTAGAACGAGATGGATTTGTTATTGTGACCCTTCTCGCGGTGGTTGTGGAAATAAAAAATCAATTTCTAGAAATGCTCTTATTGATGGTCAAGTGTCTTGTGGATGCTTAAAAGAATCTTTTATCGCAAGCGAGCTTAAACGATATTGTGCAAAATATCTTGATGGTAAAACCGAGTATGAAATATGTATTAACAAAGAAACGAATTATTATCTCCCCTATGACATCTATATTCCTTGTGGAGATAATCCTGAAATAAACGGAGTGTATATAGAAGTCAATGATAGACAACATTATATGTTTACTAAACATTGGCATAGGACGGAAGAAGAATTCAAATACCAAAAAAAGAAGGATAAAATGAAAAGAAAGTTTGCCAGACAATACGGCTCGTATGTGGAGATAGACTTGCGTAAAATTAAAACTACAGAAGATGCAATCCAATTTATTTTAGAAAGGCTAAATTAATATGAACAACATATACGTATTTAAAGTGGAAGTAAATAGATATGGAACAAACGAAAAAATTAAAGAATTGTTTTTCTTAGGACTCTCTTTATTTCAAATTAGTCATATTGCAACAGAAAAAATATTTGAAGAATCTATGTTTAAATTTCCTGTTGAGATAAGTTCTATTTCTAGAGTTTCCAATATCGGAGAAATAGAGAATCCAGAACTCATTATAGATATGATGGAAGACGAGAACGAAGATGGAGATGAGCATAATCATTACACAGGAGACATTCCTTTAAACATTGCTAAGAATTTAACTGATGAACAAACGATTTCATTTGATTGTGAATGTCATGAGAGATTGCGTATTCCTGCTCAAATGGGTTTCCCGTTTTTAATTTGCCCGAATTGTCAACTGGAAATTAAACCAAGCGAAATTAAAAATGCTGGAGGAATCTATTTCTATGAAAAGGAAAAGGGGAGAAAATAAAAAGAAAGGTTTAATGTTTAGAAGAACTAATTATGAATGACTATAATAGATATAAAGAAGAATCTGGAGACGATGACCCCTTCGAGGTATATAATTTAATGCTATCGGATGATGAAGAAGAATATTGGGATGAAATGAGTCACTGGCGATTTAAAAGTAGTGGTTGGGACAATTGGGAAGAAACAGAGTTTGAATTATTTGAAAAGTACGGATAGCACAAACAAAAAATAATATTCTTAGATAATAGAATTAAATTTTGGAAAGTCCCTTTGATGGGACTATTTTTAGTTTAGGAGATATTGTAGTTTGAAAAAAATCCAACAATTTCAAATTTTTAAATTTTCTACAGATAGATTAAAAGAAACTAACTATAAAATTGCCAATATAAACTTAGAACAAGCCCGCAAAAATGGAGAAGTAATCTCAATTGCCGAATCAGAAATGCAACGTGTTTTATTTAGAGAAAAGAATAGAGAGTTTTCTCCATATCAATTAGAGCAACTACACGAAGAAAAACACAAACTATCTAAAAAAAAGAATTCTGTTGAATTTAGAAAAAGATTTACGGAGGTAAATTCTAAAATAGATAATATGTTATTTATAGAAGATATTATCTCTTTGAAAATAATAGATAAAAGACATTACCAAGCCATTATAAAAAAAGGTGGTATTTCTGTAAACGGAAAAATGTTTGTTCCTTTTATTTTTTCGGCTGGATTAATCAGACGTAATAGCGGATTGTTGATTGAAGCGTCGATAAAAGATAAAATTCTTGAAATTTTAGAAAATGGAAGAAATAAGGACATTGAATTAGTTGCAGCCAAGCATAACAGCTACATGGGTCTTTATTCTAGTAGTTCTTTGCGAGTCTCAACTCCTCGCTTTGCGGTAGTTCCAGATTTAATTTTAAAAAGAACAGATACAATGGACTATGGAGAATATATTGGGGATGGAATTGAGCCTTCCATAACAGAAAAAGAAGTAACTCTTGAATATTCCGCATTCGACGGAGGAGGACTTATTTCTCCATCTATGGCTAAAAAATGGAGCAAAGACTTAGAGTTAGATGATTATGTGGCATCTACTTTTATTATTAGATTTCCTTGGGGAAAAGGACTCCTATCATGTTTCGATTTTAAATTATTTTCCGAAGAGATTTCTAAAAATAATATATTTCTTGATATATATGGAAAAGAAATAAACATTTCAAAAACAGATGTTATAATTAGTGAGAGTCAATTTAAATTATGGAACTGCTATAATAACACAGAAGAGTATAATATAAATTGCTTGCGAAATGGGTTAGGCTGGAGTGTGACACAAGTTAATCCAAAGAATGTAAAATCTTTTGCAAAAATGAGCTACCAATATTTGCAAACTCTCAACTTAAATGATTACCAAATTGAAAAAGTGTGTGAGCCTACTTTAAATTGGTTATCTTATAGTTCTGGTGGCACTTTAGAATCATCTCTCTTATATGGACTTGGAGAGATAGACACCAGACAAAAGAACTGGTTCAATCAATTAAGTCCTATATTTCAATCAGTAATCTTTGAAAATGACCTTATAAAAGATTCCTATTTTGTTGCTCAGTTGGACAATAGTTTATTAAAAAAGAAACATGATGCTAAAAAAGGAAATATATATTTAAATGGAAATTATCAATTTGTAATTCCAGATTTATTTTTGTATTGTCAGCATATTTTTGGATTACAACTTGAACCTTTATTACATTCTGGAGAGATTTATAGTAAATACTGGAATGATAAAGATGTTTCTATTGTAGCGGGGGTTCGCTCCCCATTAACTTTTGAATCGGAAGTTTTATATTTAAATGTTATTGATAATGACGAAACTAAAAAATGGTTTAAGTATATAGAGTCTGGTTTGATTCTTCCCGCAAACGGCATAGGACTTGAGTTTTTATTAGCATCTGGCATGGACGGAGATGGTGACTCCTTATGCACCATAAATTCAAAAGAATTTTTAGAAGGTCGAGTTTCTGGATTGCCCGTTACTTATGAAATAATAAAAGCTCCAAAATATTTGCTAAATAATGAAACCGAAAATTTGTTATATGAAGCACAAATGAAAGGCTTTAATACGAAGGTAGGGTTTATTACTAATTTGAGTTCTACTTATTATTCTATGTTATATAATTTTGAAAAAGGAACACAAGAATATATCGCAATCTTGAATAGATTAAAATGGGGTAAAAATATGCAATCAATGGAAATTGATAAACAGAAGGGCATTCTTATTCCTCCGATTCCCTCGCATTGGACAAAATTTAAAAAGATGTCAGATGATATGACAGAAGACGAAAAACTAAGTACAGAATTTAACAATTCCATTCTTTGCGATAAGAAACGACCCTACTTTTTTATTTATTTGTACGACCATTATATGCGCCGTTACAAAAAAGAGTTGAATATTTACGATAACATTTGTTTAACTCGTTTTGGTTTAACTTTTGAAGAAGTAAAGGCTCTTTCTGAGAAATCACAGGAACAGCATGACATCATCAACCGCTACAATCGTAAAACGTATTTCATAGACAACAATAGTATCATGAATAGAATTTGTCATCATATGGAACGTCTTTTGAAGGAAATAAAAACTTTGAAATCACAAACTTCAAAAGACTTCAATTATGAGGTACTTACTTCAAAGAATTTTTCCAAACCTTCAAAGAGAAACATTGAGAAGTTTACCTTACTTCATAAAGAATATAAATCTTTGAAGAGAAACTTTCAAATGACTTTTGATGAATATGCAGATAATGATTATTCATCTTTAGAAGAAATTTATAAATTTATAAACAATAAAGCCTATGCTACAATTACTTCAAACTCAGAAGAGCTTGGAAATTTGGCGATATATTGTTGCTATGAAGAATTAGGAATACAAAGCAAATCCTATATGTGGAATTGCTATGGAAAAGAAATCACTTCAAATATAAAATCAAAAAGAAAGGAAAAATTTGTAAGAATTCCTTTACCAAAAGAAAATGGAACAATAGAATATTTGTGGAAGAACTACAGTTGGTATAATATTAATATAGAGGAGTAGCCATTATCAATGCTCGAATATTTTTTCGCAGATGAAAGAACCAGAGCAATACAGATATATAAAAACGGATTTACAGAAAATCAATTTACACCACACGAAGCACAATTGATAGCCAAATATGGATTTTTAGAATTAGGATTTGGCGAAGCACGAGTTAGAAAATTTCTAAAGACTTTTTGTGAACAACATGATAGAAATTTCAATTATGTAATACTAAGAACAAAGTTAAATAAAATAATAAAAAATGCAAATTCAGAATGGAAAAACAATCTTCTTCCAATACAAATAACTTTATTAGAATTAGATACTATTAGAAAAATAAAAAATTTTACTGTTCAAAAAATAATGTTTGTATTTTTAGTTTTTTCCAAAAGAACACACAACTATGTATATGATAATCAACTAGCAGACATTAAAAAAATATTATCTTTAAATATTACTGAAATAGAATTGAAAAGATTGTTATATCTTGCCTATAAAGAGAATTTAATTAGAGATAGCAACGAAAATTATTTTATAAAGATATATGAACCAGAATCAGAAATTATTATTACAATTTCAAATTATAAGGACTTATATAACTTGAGTAAAATCTATGAAAATTATTGTGGAGGAGTGTTGTCTTGGTGTTTGATTTGCCAAACAGAGTTTGTGAAAAACGGAGCAAGAGATTTGTTTTGTACAATACACAAAGAAGAAAAACAAAAAGAATACCTTAAAATTCACAGAAATAAAATGAAAGTTTTATAAGGGCAATTTGTATATGGATAGGAAAGAAGATAAAAATGACACAAATTTTAATTTGGCTATTGAGTAGCCATAGAAATAAGAAGAATTTAATAGTAAGATGTGATTGTGGAATACCAAATGTCAGATAAATTAGACAGAGACTGGTTCATTACAGAGATTGCTCATCGCGCTCATTTCAGTAAGAAAGATATTGAAATTGTACTAAATACAATAATAGATATTCTTACAGAAGCGGTTCGAGACAACGCCACAATAAAAGTTCGTTCTTTCTTTAAACTGTATAACTCCAAACTTCCTCCGAGAAAAGGGAAGGGTGGAATATCATTACCAGAAGCAACTCGTAGCATATTCAGATTAAGTGAAAATATCAGATATGCACAGAGAGATGAGCGAAATTCCATGTCATAAAAAGGAGGGTTTATGATTCCAGCAACAGGACAAAAGTATGTAGTTGTTTGTTATACTCCACTCTATATAAAGTCATCTTTTTCATCTAACAAATATTGTGATATATTGAGTGGCACAATTGTTCAATATAACGGAATAGCTGATGAAGTTGATTCTGCTGGTAATATTTGGCATAATGTCATTTATCGTACTAATACAAATTTGATTATTGGTTATTTACCAGATAATTTTATTGAACCTTATTTACCATCATTTGATAGTAATATTATAAAAATAGCCAATGCTACTCAATCTGATTCAGATTTTGCGCAAGATGTTATTTATAAAGGAAACGTCCTCTTTAATTTATGCGGAGAATTTAGCGTTCTCTATTGCACGGGCTGGAGAGACTTTGATATTGAAGAATGGCTTGATGAATGGAAAATAAAGAGTCCTTCTTATTTTAACCGAATATTTTTTGGTGGAAAAAGTAAACCTACGTCACTGGATGATATTACAAATATGTTTCAATCATTTGATGGCTATCCTAAAACATTTAAGTTAATAAGTTCGGCTTTTGTATATAACGGCAAATCTTTGTTTACCCCTTATAAAGTCTTGGAAGTTCTAAGAAATTATAGGCTTTTAATGGGGTGCAAAATAGAATCTCAGTATGGACGTTTGCGCTCAACAGGCATTCCTCATTGGATTGTGCTTGACAAGATTTATCCAATTGCTCGTGGTGGTATGTGTGATGTGTATAACCCTATTGTAAACGGAATAGAATCTGATTATAGTTGGGATGATTTAATTAGTTCTTGTGGCAAAATACCATATGGTATTTTAGTGGAAAGATAAAAGGAGGCTTTTATGGCAACAGGTTTAACAGCGATTTTAGAAGCACTTAGCTTTCTGTCTCTCGGATTAGAAAAAATATGGGCTGGCTATCCGTCGATTCTGACAGTTATTTTATGTATTGCCACTGGTGTTTTGATGTTATTGGGTAGATAACTAGCCCTTGACAAAAACAAACTATTGTAGTAAACTATAGAAGTGGTTGGGTAAGCCTGACCCTAATTTTACGGGTGATAACACTATATCATCCTTATAAGTAAAGTATGACTTGGTTGAACTCCAAGAACAATTTTTCTAGAAATGGAATTGTATGATAAACTACTTTACTTATTTATATCCGATTGGTCAAGCTCGGTATGGCACTCGCTCTGGACGCGAGGGAACGAAGGTTCAAATCCTTCATCGGATACTGTATTACAAAACAAACTAGGAGATTACTATGCGCGAAAAATTAAGACAACTAAAAGCTCGTTGGAATGAATTACCGCTTTGGCAGAAAATTTTATTGCTTCTTATTTTGTTCTAAAATCGGAGGTGTAATATGAACCTCAAATTTTGTTCTTGTCGTCAATGTAGAGCAGGTCTACACAGACCAAACGGATATGGAAAATGTTTAGCAAGACTTGCTACTAGACGTGGACGTAGAATAACAAAAGTAATGTTGAAAAAAGGTAACTATGAGATTCCTACAAAGATTGCAGTAGGGTATACAGATTAGATGTGATGTACAAAATTAAACTTTAGGAGAATAAAATGAAACGAGAAACTTTTGCAGTAAAAATTCAAATGCTTGACTTTGTTGAAGAAAAATTACCAATAACGAAATTGGTGTCTTTGGGAGAACATCTTTCTTGGAATGAAGCAGTAGAACTTCGTAAGCAGAATCCAAAAAGCTATACTCATCCTAAGAATAGTGTTTATCAAAATTCTGCTGAGAATTTAAAAGTTTTTATTCCAGAGATTGTTGTAAAGCAACCTTCTGTAAAGAAAAAGAGAGTTAGAAGTAAGTAAAATGGATTTATCAAATTTATTATATTTCGTTTTAGGAGTAGCCCTTTTTTGCTGTATATATTCTTTAGGACTATATAACGGCGAAAAAATGAAAGAAAAAGAATTACGAAAAAATCTTTTATCTTTGGAAAATGTAATATCTTGTTTCAAAGACGTAGATTGGTCAATAAATACATTTATAGGTTCTAGTGGATATATGTATAGTGATAAAAACGGTGAAACAAAGTTTTATTCTATAAAAACAATAGATATTGCAATTAAAAAATTAAATGTTTTATTAAATCAAGCATAAAAGGAATATTTTATTATGGTTGAAAACATTTCCCTCATTGGAATGAAAGTTCGTTTAAGAAAAGAAATGCTTGGAAATTCTATTGGAACAGTTGGCTATGTATTTGCTGAATATCCAGATTTTGACGGTAGTTCAAAATTAGGAATTCAAATTATCTTTCCGAATGGAAATTACGATGGCTTTTCTATAGATGAACAAAGACTATATATCGAGACTCTGTATATTGACCCACGTTATTCATCTTATGAGTTTAATAGTGTTATAGATATTTGGCGAGACTATCAGAATGGATATTGGAAGTTTTATGAATAATATAAATGACGCATATACATTTGACGAATACAAAGACTTTCTTATTCGTAATGGAATAAATGACGAATTTGAATTCGAGTGGAAATACAAGCTCTACCTCTCTGTACATTCTGGTGACGAAAAGAAAATAGAAAAAGCAAAAAATAATTATTACTATAATGCTTTGTTTAGATTAACTTATCGGTATAATTAATTTGACAAATAATTATGACCCTGAATATCGTGGGTATCCAAGTCGTAGGAAGCATCCTATTATAGATGCAATAGTTCTTATACTCTGTATTCTAATATTTATTTTCTTTTGTAATTTGTGGTATGTGACAGGTCAACCCATACCAATTAATTTTAACTTTGGCTTATAGCTCAACTGGTAGAGCGTTCGGCTTTGACCCGAAAGGTTTTATGTTCAAACCATAATGAGCCAGCTATATAACGATTTCTTTCAATGGCAGGAAGTGCGACTCTGAATCGCAAAATATTCGTTCAACTCGAATAGTCGTTGCTAAAATTATTAAGCGGGAAACTAAACAATAATTTATTTCATGGTGGGAATCAGATAGGGGGCATTTTTATTTTTATGAGAAGGATTTTAAAATGTCAAAAGTAAAAGTAGACAAAATTGTGTTGGATATAAACGGGAAGAAACTTGAATTAAGTTTAGCAGATGCACAGGGGTTGCGTGATGCATTGGATGAAGTTTTAGGAAAAGAAACTGTTGTAACAATTCGAGAACCATACCCATATACTGTTACAGTTCCGTATGTTTATACATATCCTAGATGGTATGGAAATATAACATATGGCAATAACATTGATACCGGTGGAACATATACAATTTCAAATAATGGCAATACCGCTAGTTTATCATAAGGAGTTTTAGATGTTATTTGCATTAAAAGAACGTGGACAGGGACTCGTAGAATATTCCATCATCCTAGCTTTGATTGCCATTGTGGTAATTGCTGTGATGAGTCAATTAGGAGAAAAAGTCAACAATGTTTTTAATAGCATTGGCAACTCATTGACAGTATAACAAAAAGTGACCCAACACTTAAAATGGGAATATGCCGTAGTAACTCAGATAGCAGAGTGCCATACTTGTAATATGGATGTCGAGAGTGCAATTCTTCTCCTATGGCTCTAGACTTACAATAAACTAAAAATACTTTACAATAGGATTAGCATTGTATTGACAATGTTTTTTGCATTTAAGGAAGGAACTATGAAATCAAAGAGACTAATTCAAGAAACTACATCTACTGGCATTGAAGTAAATTTCAAAAAATGTCGTAAATGTCGAGAAGATAAACGACCAAAAGATTACTATAATGCTACAGATATTTTCATAGATTCTGATGGATTATTTTCTGTATGCAAATCTTGTATAAATTCTATGTTTGATTCTTATTTGGAATCTGAAAAAAGTGTTGAATTAGCAGTTCTTAAAATTTGTCGTTCTTTAAATTTGAAATATGACCCTCAAGCAATTGAAGGCACAATTTCTCAATTGGAAGAAATAAAAAGTGCTGGTAAAATACTGCCTCCTTTTATGGGAATATATAAGTTGCGTATGACTTCGATGCTTAATATTCCTATGAAAGATAAAAAGTTTGTAGATTTAAGTTATCAAGAGATTATTGGTATAACAATTTCCAATAATAATATTATTGATGCTTTGAAAGATTCTCCTCCAGAAGAATTGATAAGATTTTGGGGAGAAAAATATAGTCATGAAGATTTAGAATTCTTAGAATATGAGTTGACTGGTTGGAAAAGAGATTATTCTTGCTCCAATAAGGGTGAAGAATTTATTCTTAAGGAATTATGTTATAAATCTTTGGAACTTAAAAAAGCTAGAATAGAAAATCGCGGAACAGATTCTATTTTAAAATCTGCTCAAGAAATTATGAAATCGGGAGCATTGACTCCTGCTCAAGCGAATTCTCTTTCTGAAAAAAATACAAGTACCTTTGGGGTATGGCTTAAAGATATTAGTGAACTTCGTCCAGAAGAATGGGTGGAAAATAAATCAATTTATAGAGATGTGGATAATCTAGAAGACTATAACGAAAGAATTTTTATATCTCCAATGAGAGCTCTTACAACAGGCGTAAAAGAATTTAATGTGGAAGCAGAAGAAAATATAGAAATAGAAGAGGGAGAATAAAATGCCTTCTTATACGAATTATCAAGATACTTATAGAAAAAATGCTTCTAAAAAAGAAGACTTATTTTCTGTACCAAAAAAAATGACAAACTCTCAAGAAATGGATGAAGCTAGGAAGAAAAATCTTATCGACTGGTGTACATTCTATCGTCGCAATATTCACAGATTTGTCGAACATTACTTTGGCATCAAATTATACTTTTATCAAAAAGTATGGATATATTTGATGTCCACTAGGGATAGCTTTGTTGCAATTGCCGCAAGAGCAAGCTCAAAAACCTGGTTGGTTGGAGTATTAGCTTGTGCGAGGGCTGTCCTTTATCCTCGCTCTGAAATTGTTGTTGTAGCATCCACAAAAGAACAAGCTGGAATTATAGTGGAAGAAAAAATAAAAGGTTTAATGGAAAGTTCTCCGAATTTAGCGAGAGAGATTAAAAATATTGTAACAAATTTAAATAAGTGGCAGGTTGATTTTCATAACGGTTCTATTATAAAAATTGTTGCCACAAGGGATAGTTCTCGTGGTCGCAGGTCAACTTTTACCATATATGAAGAGTTTCGTTTAATTGATAAAGAAATTATAGATTCTGTCATTAGACCATTTGCTTATATACGACAAGCACCTTATTTAAAAAATCCAGAGTGGTCACAATATGTTGAAGAATCAAAGGAAATTTTTATTTCATCGGCGTATCACAAGGGGCTCTGGTGGTGGGATGAAACAAAGGCGACAATTCGAGCCATGTTGCGTGGAGAAAACGTAGGTTTTATTGCACTTGATATTCGTGTAGCATTAGAACATAATATTAAGACTCTCAATCAAGTTCGTAAAGACGTTTCCAAAATGGACGAAATTACAGCACTTGAAGAAGTATATAATATTCCTTGGGGAGAAAGTTCTAATGCTTATTTTAGACTAAAAGAATTTACGAGAGCTAGAATAATTGATAAAGCATTTTATCCTCAAAGAAACGACAACTACAATCCAAAGAAAAATCCTTACGGAATTCAGAAGGTTGCAGGTGAATTAAGAATCATTGCATGTGATACTGCTCAACGAGCGGGTAAAAATAATGATTTATCTGTTACGGCGGCTATACGGATGCTTCCAACCCACAAAGGATATTATAGAGAAGTTTGTTATATGGAATCTTTTTCTGGTATTAATTCGATTAAACAAGCATTGCGCATGAAACAAATTTTTTATGATTTTGAAGCTGACGCAATGGTTCTAGATATTGCTGCTGGTGGTGGAGGTTTACCAATTTATGACCAGTTAGGTCAAATAACGAAGGATTCTGAAAGAGGAATTGAATACGAAGCATATACTATAATGCCTCATCCATCTATAGATGATATTACATATCTTGAATTAAAAAATAGAACTCTTGGAATAAATAGTATACCGATTATTTATTGTATCAGTGCCACAGCAAAATTAAATTCTTTGATGGCAGTTGATATGCGCGATAAACTCAAAAAAAAATTGTTTGGATTTTTAAGTGATGAAATTAGAGCCGAAGATTATCTGATAAAAACAAAAGCGGGAGAATATCTTAAAAACGATGACCTGACAGCGAAAGCATTTTTCATGCAACCTTATGCACAGACATCGCTAATGGTCAATGAAGCAATAAATTTAAGCATGATATTAAGTGCTGGAAATGTAAAACTTATAGAACCATCATCGGGTAGAAAAGACAGAATAGTAACTCTCATGATGGGAAATTATTATGCTTCATTTCTAGATGCGGATTTATTAAAATATGATGATTATACAAGCGATTCTGAGGCTATTTTATCGGTTACACAAGTTTTTTAATTGGTATTAACAAAGAGAATAAACGGCAGTTGAAAAGGATATTCCGAATCCCTGTCTCTTTGTTTTACATAATCGGACTATTTACGGAAATAGGAGAAATTGTGAAAAAATTGAATTTAGAATATATAAAAGAATGGCTAGAATTTAATAAGTCAGAATTTAAATTATGTGATAACAATATTTATTTGAGGAGTGAAAAAAAATTAAAATTTTTTCATGATGTGGAAGAATGCTTTGAATATTTTGAAATGAGTTGGAATCATATTCAAAGCGGTCAAGGTTGTCCTGTATGTCGCGGTTTACAAGTTGGCGAAAAAACATCCTTGGCATATTTAAGACATGATTTAGTGATAGAGTGGCATCCTGATAATGATATATCTCCAACTAAAGTGCCTCGTAGTTCTCATCGCAAAATATATTGGATTTGCTCTAACTGTGATTATGGTAGAAATAAAGAATGGTGTACGTCTCCAAATTCGAGAACAAATATGAACTCTGGTTGCCCGAAATGTGCCTCGTCTAAAGGAGAAAAGAAAATTAAATTATTTTTAGATTCGTTATGCTTATATTATTTAGTAGAATATAAATTTTCAGATTGCAGAAATATTTTAGAACTTCCTTTTGATTTTTATCTTCTTGATTACAATCTGTGTATAGAATATGACAGCATACTTCATTATGAAGATAAATTTAATGAACCAGAAGAATTCAAACTTGTTCAAAAGCGGGATAAAATAAAAACAAAATATTGTAAAAATAATAATATAAATTTGTTACGAATTCCTTATTGGGAATTTGATAATATAGAACAAATTTTATCTAATGCATTATTATAAAAGGAGGAAATCAATGGACATACAGGATTTAAAAAATAGATTTAGTTATTACACAGTTGATAAAACTCAAGAAGATAAAATGAAACAACTTAGAATGAATTTATTAAATTTAGCTGTTCTTATAAATGATATTGCTCCAGAGGGTAGAGAAAAATCATTGGCAATCACAAATTTAGAAACAGTTATGTTTTGGACAAATGCTGCTATTAGTAGAAATGGGGGTCAATAATGACATTGAAACTTATTTCTAAAACAAATTTTCCTAATTACATTGCCTTGAGCAGTGATGTTCTCCCCAATGCTACAGTTGCAAGGGCAAGTATAATCGGCGGAACTATTCTTTTATCGGATACCGACACTTATAAATTAATTCTTCCAAGCCTAAAGATTATACCTTTTTCCTACTCGAATGACATTAGCGGAACATTGCCAGAATTTGTCTCAGCCGAAATTGGTAATATTGATTCTTCAACTGTTGTGCTAACTCTTTCTGAAAATATTGTTGCAAACGATTATTCTCTTGGTTTTACAATTAAAATAAACGGCATATCCGAATTAATAAATAGTGCAACTAGACAAAGCAATCACGCAATTATTTATTTTATATTAGACGATTCTGTAATAAGTACAGATAATATAACTATAGAATATAATTCAAATCGAGGTGGCATATCTAGTGAAACAGGAGTTGTGTATCTCAATGATATAACTCCTCAAGAAGTTCAAAACAATGTATCGCCACCATAAGGAGGAAACATGGCATTAACAATTTTAGGGCATAATAATGTTCCTACTTATCTTGCTTTATCGACAGATATTAATATGGATGGCACTATCACAGGAGCTTCATTTATAGGTAAAACAATTCTTTTAACTGATACTTCTTCTTGGAAAATTATCCTCGAAGACCTAACATTAGATGATTTTGTTTTTCCAGTTTCAGGTGGAGCAGGAGCATCTACTTTTATTCAACTAACCGATGCACCATCTTCGTATTCCGGTGCTGCCAATAAAGCGGTAGTTGTGAATAGTGGTGCTACTGGTTTAATATTTACAACAGCAGGTTCAGGTACAGTAACTCATAGCGGGTCTGTTACCGATGCTCATTTGGCTGTTTTTGATGGAACAAGCGGAAATATTGTAAAAGATGGAGNNCCCTAATGGTTCGGCTGGTGGTTCTCTTGCTGGCACATATCCAAATCCTTCAATTGCCGCATCTGGTGTCTCTGCTAATACATATGGAGATTCCAGTCATGTAGCTCAAATTGCTATTTCTACTGATGGTAGAATTACTGGAGCGAGTGCAGTTGCTATTACTCCTGCTTCTATTGGTGCAGATATTAGTGGCGCTGCGGCAACAGCCCAATCGAATGCACAAGCATATACAGATTCAGTAATAAATGACTTTGATATAAAATTAGCGGTACGTGCGGCAACACAAGCGAATATAAATTTTAATCGTTCTGGCAATATATATACCGCGGGAGTCTTGGGGATTTTATTAAAGGTAACAATTGATAGTGGGTGGTCAACAGGTGCTACATTGGCAATTGGAGATAGACTTTTATTAACAAGTCAAACATCTTCTGTTGATAACGGTATTGTCACAATTACAGATTTAGGTGCAATTGGAACAAATGCGGTTTTAACTCGTTCTACAGATGCTGATTCATCTCCAGAAGTAACAAGCGAAATGCGGGTTCCTGTTTCGGAAGGTACAGATGCTAATGTAGACTATAAACTATCTGTGGCAAATCCCATTACGTTGAATACAACTCCACTAACATTTACACAAGCGGGTGCAGCACCTACGGGGTCTGCTGGTGGCGCGTTGTCAGGCACATATCCAAATCCATCACTAACTACAAATTCTGTTTTAAATATATCAGACCCTTATGGAATTTTTCATAGGTTAAGTGGAACTAGTGCTGACGATGATGAGTTTGCAACAAATACAATTGGAAATTATACAGCCGTTACTCCAACAGGTAGTGCTACATGGGCTATATCGAATCATGTATTATCTTGTATTTTTAGTGGTCAATCGGCTAACGACATGTGCGCATTATTAAAAGCTATAACTTTAGCAGATTCAGAATGGTTTGAAACATTATTTAAATATGTTGCTAAATTAAATACAAATTACACTATGCTTGGATTAATTATTACAGATGGAGTAACAACTACGTCTAATGCTTTGGCTATTAATTTTTATAGAAGTACATCTGTCGCAAATCCTATTATAGAGATTTGGACTGGTACACTAACGAATATGACAAGTGGAGTACAAACTTTCAATTTAGATGGTGCAACAGCTAATAATTTACGTTTAAAACTAAAAAGAACATCATCTACAAATTTTAGTTATGAACTTGGTACAGAAGACGGAGCTATATTTAGTGCCGAAGGTACTTCTGGCGTTAATCCCAGTTTTACTCCAACTCATGCTGGATTTTTCACAAGTGTGTGGGGCGGTTCAAATACAGGTATGGCAACATTTGATTTTATCAGACATATGGTATAAGGAGGAAACATGGCACTAACATTTTTAGGTGCAAATCGTACTCCTGCATATTTAGCGTTATCTACTGATATTTCCGGTGGCACGATAACTGGAGCTACTTTAATTGGTAGATTAGTATTTTTAACAGATACAAATATTTTAAAATTAATTCAATCAGATTTAACATTAATTGATTATTCTGTTACTGGAGGAACAACACCTACAGGTAGCGCAGGGGGAGATTTAACTGGAACGTACCCTAATCCTGTATTAGTACCTTCTGGTGCTGTAGCTGGAACATATGGAGATACCAGTCATGTTGCTCAAGTAGTTATAGACAACAAAGGAAGAATATTAACTGTCAACAATGTAGTTGTTACTGGAGGAGGTACTCCAACAGGAACAGCAGGAGGTAGTCTTGCTGGTACATATCCGAATCCAACGATTGCTAATTCAGGAATAACCGCTGCTACATACGGCGATGGAACACATGTTTCTCAAGTAACAATTGGAGCAGATGGCAGAATTACACTAGCTGTGGATGTCCCTATTACTGGAGCAAGTCCTTCTGGTTCTGCTGGTGGAGATTTGGCAGGAACATACCCAAATCCTTCTCTGGCTACATCTGGAGTCAGTGCAGGAACCTATGGCGATTCTACGCATATAGCTCAGTTTACTGTTGATGCAAAAGGAAGAATAACTACAGCAGTTGACGTAGCAGTTGGCAGTTTACCTCCATCTGGTTCTGCTGGAGGTAGTCTTACCGGAACATATCCAAATCCAACATTAACTACTTCTGGAGTATTAGGAATATCCGACCCACAAGCTCTTTTACATAGAATTTCTGGTAGCAATGCAGATGATGATGAATTTTCTACGAACACATCAGGAAGTTATAGCACAATTACACCATCGGGTTCTGTAAATTGGTTAATTGGAAATCATGTATTATCATGTTTATTTTCAAATCAAACTGCTGCTGATATATGTGCTTTTGTTAAACCAATGACGCTTGCGGATGGAGAGTGGTTTGAAAGTTGTATAGCATTATTATCTAGAACTTCAACGAGCTTTGGAATGGCTGGCATTGTTGTAACAGATGGTACAAGTACTTCATCTAACGCAATGGCACTTATTATTACTAGGTCTGGAACATTGCTTGAATTTTCAGTAGAGTTATGGGTTGGTACAATAACTAATATGACATCTGGAAATTTGCTTTTCGTGCTTGGTTCTAACTTTCTTGGTGGCAGATTAAAACTACAACTTTTAAGAAATTCAGCAACTTCTTATACATGGTTAGCAAGCACTATAGATGGTGGGCAGTTTTCTGGATTTGGGGTATCTACAGTTAATCCAGCTTTTACACCAACTCACGCAGGATTATTTGTTTCAACGTGGGGTGATATTCATGATGCCATTGCTTCATTTGATTATATTAGACATATGAGTTAATATTATGATATTACTACAGACAAAGGAGAATTAAATACAATGATACCTTTTTCTCAAATACAATCATTAGAGCCATTGTCTTTTATTGCTGGAAATTCATATATATTAACATTTAAT
>WNFL01133038.1_pt1 | contig 21732 bp, 24 predicted proteins | sample 5400361 | NCBI WGS metagenome assembly WNFL01 (sample SAMN13153351, study PRJNA577476) | soil metagenome | isolation source: 40 cm soil on Douglas fir-dominated hillslope | place: USA:California | collected 2013-09-17
GTCACCGACGCTGAGCTGACGAGAGCCGCGGCGTCATCGTTCCCACAGACCGTGAGCGGCGTGACCGTGCGGGATCCCGTGGTGCGGACGACGCCGAGCGGCGTCCGTCTGGTGGCCAGCGCGAACGTGTTCTTCGGTACCACGCAGTTCGTCATGACCGGCGCGCCGTATGCGAGCGCGGGGCGTGTCGCGGTGCGCGTCGATTCGGTCACCCTCGGCGGGCTCGGGCTACCGGATTCGGTGCGCACGTCGACGGCGGCCGCGGTGGAGAGCGCCATCGCGAGGCTGGTTCCCGCGAACGTCAGCGTGCAGAAGGTGACGCTAGGTGACGGCACCGTGACGATCGAGGGCATCACGCAGCGCTAGCGGGCGAGCGGGTCTACGAGCTTTCCGAAGAGCTTTGCTTCCCAGTGGACGTGCGGGCCCGTCGTCACGCCGGTCATGCCGATGAGCGCGATCGGCTGGCCGCGCACGACACGCTGCCCGACGTTTACCAGCGCGCTCGACGTGTGGTAGTAGCAGCTCTCCAGCCCCGCGCCGTGCGCGACGCACACGCCGTTGCCGCCGAAGCTCTCCCAGGCGACCTTGCTCACGGTCCCGCCGTCAGACGCGACCACGATCGCGCCGACGGGCGCCGCGACATCGATCCCGGTGTGCGAGTACTGGAGGAACTGCGCGACGTCGCCGGCGACCGGACGGAGGAAGCGCAGCTCGTCGTTCTCGATGCGGCCGAGCCGTGACTCGGAATCCGGATCGCCCTGGAGATTCCACTCTTCGTCCGACCAGGTGCCGCAGCGGTAGAGCTCGAGCCGTGTCGTGTCCAGTCGCTCGCGGCTCACCCCGGTGAAGTAGCGGCCGTCCGGGCTGAACACGCGCGCGCCCACGAGATTCGGCAGCGTCGCGGCGGATCGCTCCTGTGGTGCGCCCCACACGGTGAACTTCTCGAACCGGTCCCCGGCGGGGACCGTCGATGACAAGCGTCCGACGAGCAGCGAGCGCCCGTCCGCCGTCCACGACGCGATCGGACCGCTGAAGCGGCCGAGCGGCGTGCTCTCTTTGCCGCCATCGGGTCCGATGAGCTCGAGCTTGTTCGGGTAACGGACGAGCAGCGTGCTGCCCGTCGGGGACCACTCCGTGTAGGTCGCGCCCGGTGCGTCCATCTCGTCGAGCTCCGCGGTCGCGGTCTTTCCGATGTAACGCTCGACCTTCCCGTCGTATGAATAGCGCGTCAACGTGAAACGAGTTCCGTCGGCGCTGAAGTAGACATCGTCGAGCGGATACGCCGGCTCAAAGTCCTTGTCGAACCGCGCGACCGTGCGCGTCTCGCCGTTCGCCCACTCGCGGATGTCGCGCTTGTAGATGTACAGGAGCTTGTCGCCGACCCAGCGCACCTCCGGGATCGACATGAGGAGCTTGGCCTCGACCTTTCCAGCGTGGATCACGCGCAGGTCCTCGTCGCGCGGCCAGTAGGAGAGGTACTTGCCCGTGCCTGACCACTCGGGTCGGATACCGAAGCCGATCGGCGACAGCGCGCCGGTGCGGATGTCGACGGTGTAGATGAGCTCGTCTTCCTTCCAGCCGACCGGAGACGTGGTCGAGGGAGTGCGCTGGCCCGCCGTGACCGCGAGCGTCTTGCTGTCGGGCGACCACTTCGCTTCGATCACGTTCTGGATGAGCGGGAGATCGACGCGACCGGTGCAGTTGAGGCCAGGTGCCCACCCGCCGACCGGATCGTCGGGAACTTGCGCGGCCGAACGCGGCTCGGCGGGCATCCATGCGCCCAGAACGAGTGAAAGGACGGCGAGGGCAAGCTTCGCTCGCATCGTGGAAATTCTAGGAGTGGGCCCGCACGCGCCGAGCGTACTCTCGGCCAATGCAACGACATCGAGACGGAGAGCTCGACGATCTCGTTCGCAACACCATCATCTGGATCGCTGTCGTGCTCTGGCTTGCCTGGGGTTATCTCGTCCAGGAGCCACCGGGCGACGCATACACGGACACGGTGCGTGACGCGTTCACCATCGTTCTCGCGATCGTGATCCCGCTCATCTCTCTCATCGTCGTCGTCGCTTGGGTGAGCGCCCTACGGAGTCGTCAAGAGCGCTGAAATAGCCCAAGGGAGCGGGACGCAAGGCGGCATCGCGCGCGAGGGTCGAGCGAGCGAAACCGCGCGGCGCGCCGCGGAACAACGTCGCGGTCGCGTATCAACGAAGTCGACGATCCGACCACTGCGCGTGGTGTTCGCACGCTTTCGGAACAACACCAAGAGCGCGGACTCGGCCCGCGTGCGGGAGAGCACGCTTGGTCGTCACACACTCATACGGCCGCTGGTCGTGTTGGTCGTGCACGCGGGCTATTGCGCTGTACCGCTTATCGCGTGCAGTCTTCGCCGAGGTGGGGAAGAGGTCGTTCGCCTGGATCACTTTCGGAGCGCTCGTGATCGCCGCGTTCGCACCGATCGATAACGGTCCCTCCGCAGTTGCGCGCGCAGGCGGCGGGTTCGAAACGGCCGCGGTCCGCGCAACCGCTGTCGCGCGCGGCGAGTCGCTCGGCGCGAGCACCGATTCATCGACAGCGATCGAGACGAGCGCAACCGTTTCGTACATCGGATATCCGAGCGGCCCTGCGCGTCCCGGTGAGACAGTCACGATCCCGGTCGCTCTCCGTAATCGCGATGTCGTCGACTGGCCGGCGGCGGGCAAGGAGGCCGTGAAGCTCTCATATCACCTCTACGACTCCGCCGGGAGCGTCGTCGCATGGGATGGTCTGCGCTCGGCCCTGAGCGAAGACCTTCCATCGGGCGGAGCCGACGTCATTCCGATGACCCTGGCCGCTCCTGCGCTCACCGGCACGTACACGGTCAAACCCGACCTGGTGCGCGACGGACGCGGGTGGTTCTCTTCAGGCGGCGCGGCGCCCGGGTCATTTGCGCTGAAGGTCACGACCGATCTCGACGCGGGCTATGGAACGACGACCTCACCCGAGGCCATCGTCCCGGGTGGCGTCGTACCCATCGAGGTGCACGTGACGAACACGGGCCTGGGGAGCTGGTCCGCCGGTGGGGACACGCCGGTGCGTCTCGGTTACCACTGGCTCGATGGGAATGGCAAGGCCGTGGTGTGGGATGGCGCGCGCCTTCCGCTCGCGCGTGATGTCGCGCCGGGTGGGGATGCGTCGTTCAGCGTTGACGTGCGCGCGCCAGATCACGACGGCGACTACGTGCTGGTGTGGGACATGGTCCAGGACGGCGGCATCGGCTGGTTCTCGGCACACGCGGTCCCGGCCAAGCGCGAGGTCATTGCGGTATGGGACGGCGTCACGTTCTACGGCAAGGGCTGGGGCCACGGTATCGGCCTCTCGCAGTGGGGCGCGCAGGGGTGGGCCGAGGGCGCGGTGGGCCCGCGGCTCACCGGCGAAGAGATCGTTGCGAAGTACTTCCCCGGAACGCGCCTCTCCACCCAGCCGATCACACAGCCATTCCGCGTGCTGCTCTCCGCCCCCTCGACTGGCTGCATCGGACGGACGATCGCGAACGTCGCGCGCATGCAGTCCCAAGGCGGCATGCGACTCGTCAACAATGCGGATCCCAGTGTCGTCTACATCGAGACCGCGCCGAACCAGCCGCTCCGATTCTGGAACGATGGCGGCTCGCTCGTCGTACGTGATGAGTGGTCGCGCGCGATCGTCTTCGCCGCCCCCGACACGCTCATGCTCATGCCGAGGCAGCTCTGGGATCCGATCTACATCGACCAGAAGGGTCTCGGGTACCGCGGCAATCTCCAGGTCGGCCTCCGTGAGGAGGGCAACCTGCGCGTCGTGAACTTCGTGTCGTCCGACGACTACATGCGCGGCGCGCTGCCGGGCGAGATGCCATCCCATTGGGAATTCGAGGCGCTGCGGGCGCAGGCGATCGCCGCACGCACCTACGCCGCCTGGCGGCAGTCGACGGCGGGCGATCGGACCTGGGACGTTCGGGACGACACTGCTGACCAGTGCTACGGCGGCGACGGATTCGAAAGCCCGCGGACCAGCGCCGCGGTGGACGCGACCGCGTCGCTCATCCTCACCTACGACGGAAGACCGATCCGCGCGCTGTACTCATCCGCGAGCGGCGGGATCAGCGAGAACGTCGGCTGCGTCCTCGACGCCGAAAAGGTCGCCGGAAAGTGGCAATGCACGCAGGGTTGGCCGTATCTGCAGGTCACCGATGATCCGGCCGAGGCCGCCGCGTACGACAAGCGAGGCGGGATGCCGCACACCCTGTGGTCGCAGTGGTTCAGCGGCGCCGAGATCCGCAAGCAGATCATCGAGGACTACGGCGTGGACATCGGTCGCTTCGTGTCGATCCAGTTCAACGAGAGTCCCGGCGGCCGTCCCATCTCGGTGCTGGTGCGCGGCACCTCTGCGGACGTCGACCTGAAGGGCGATCGGTTCCTGCGGACGACCCTCGGCCTCAAGAGCACGCTGGTCCACATCACGCCGTTCTGACCCGCGAACCGCGAGCCGGCGCGCTGCTTGGTTGCCCGCCGGGTTCTTTAAGAAGTGGCTAAGAATGCAATCCCAGGACCGCATACTCGGTATTAGCCGTATGACGAACTCTGCGCGCCGCGGTCCGGTGCTGGCGCTCGCGACGGCGCTGGTCTTTGCGGCATGCGGAGCGCTCGGCGGTTCCGGCGCGAACGCGACGCTCTGTCCACCCGCTGCGCTCGAGCCGGTGACGGTCGACGCGAAGACGATCACTCCCGTGACCTACGCGGTCCTCATCGATCGCGCGTACACCGGTGACTCGAAGCGGTCACCCTCCTATCCGTGGCCGCAGCTTCCCCACACGGCTTTGGAGACCGTCGCGGCGGCGCTGCCCAAACTCGATCTGCGCCCCGGTGACGCGGTGGTCGGTGCGTGGATCAGCCACAACTCGAATGACACGAGCGAGATCTTCCTGCCGTTCAGTCAGGTGAATCGGGCGCCGAGCCCGGAGCTTCCGGCTGCCCCAACGGCGCCGAAGCTTCCGGTGAACAAGCTCGAGTGCAACGAGTACGCGGCGAACGTGAAGACGTTCAACGACGCGCCCTGGAGGATCAGCGGAACGTCGCCTCCTTCATCACCGCGACGACCACAGCGATCCGCGGCGCGGCACCGGCTCAGGATCCGGTCGGGACAGACATCTACGGGAGTCTCGCCGTGGCATCCGGCGTCTTCAAGGCGAATCCTGGCACGCACAAGCTCCTTCTCTTCTCGGACATGACCGACACGATCGGGAATCCCGTCCGGCCCGATCTCGCGCAAAGCGATGTGGTCGTCGCGCTGTATCACCGCGATGACGCGAGCGATCAGGGCAAGGGACAGAAGGACTGGGAGGCCACGTTCAAGGCGCTCGGGGCCCGGGCTCCGGTGTTCCTCGCGTGGGCCGCGACGACCGCGGACAAGCTCGCGGAGCAGTTGAAGGGAAGTGCGCGATGACGCTCACTCAGTTGCTCGACCTGCTGCAGCCGATCCTCGATCGCTGGCAACTGGTCTTGCTTGCGCTGGTCCTCGTGACGCTTCTCGGAAACCCCGCTCGCAACCTCATTGGCGCCCTGGCCGTCGTGCTCCGCGTGCCGGCGCAGTTCACGCGCACGGACGTCGAGCCCGCGCTGCGACGCGTCGCGCCCTCCGCGCCGAACCGTTTCCTCCGGAACCTCCGCGGGTACTTCGGGCCGGTGCTCGATCGCCCGGCGCGCGCGCTCGGCCACGCCATCCTCGGGCTCTTCCGGACCGCCACGAACGCGCCGCGATGGCCGGTCGCGCCGATCACCGACGCCATCGTCGGCCTCGTGAGCCCGCTCGTGGATCAGGCCGCGACGCACGCGGAGAACGGCAGCGACCGTCTCGCGACGCAGTCACGCTCCGCGGCGGCCGAGCTGCGCGGAAGATCCGGCCGCTGGGCCGGGTGGCGCGTCATCGGCGGACTCCTCTTCTTCGGCGGCCTTTGCCTCTTCCTGTACGCCGACGCCGCGCTGTCGATCGCGAGCCACGAGAAGGCGATCGGCGCGCCTGTGGCGTTCCTTCCGGACTGGTTCCGAGAGGTCACGCTGGCCTACTCGATCGCGTCGTTCGTCGGAGCGCTGATGCTCGGACTCGTCTTCTTCGATCTGATCGGAATGACGCATCTCGGTCCGTGGGACGATCTCGAGGAGCGACCGCGCCTGTGGCTCACGCGCATTGCCGCGGCTCTGGCGATCTCGTTCCTGCTGCTCGCGCTGTTCCTCGCTCTCTGGCGCGCCTCCGTGATCGTGCCCTCGTTCATGTCTCCTGACTTCGCGGACAAGCTGCTCGGTGTCGCGTTGACCGCGCCGGTGCCGCTCATGCTCCTCGCCACCGCCCTCATCGCGTGGGGCGCGATCGCGATGCCGTGGCTCGCTTGGATCCTCGTCGTGGGCGCGCTCGCCCTCGCGATGCTGCTCGTTGCTCTCGTCCTCCGCGCCGTGAGCCGTGCGCTTTCACCGGCCGCGGTGCTGCTTGGCGGACTCCTGCGGATCGTGGGCGTCGTCGCTCTTGGCGCGGTGATCGGGTTCCTCGGCCTTGCCGCGACTCTGTATTTCGGAGTGAGTGTCATCGCCGTTGGCACCGTGCTCGTGCTTGGCGTGGTCGGTCTCGCGCTGTGGAGTGCGGGCTGGGTCCTGGCCGAAGCCGTGGTCTACGCGGTGCGGCTCATCGCGCGTCTCACCGACGGAGCAGCGATCGTGCTGCAGCGGTTCATCGACGTGCTCATGACCCCGGGTAAGACCGTGTGGAACTGGGTCGCGAGCTTCGACCGTGCGCGCGCGATGCGGCTCCAGCCGATCGGACAGGCCGAGTCGCGCGTGATCCGCGTCGCGCCCGGCGAGGTCGATGTTCTCGATGAGGCCGCCGCTCGGTAAGCGCCGCCGCGGTCACAGCGTCGTCATGCGTCGATCCACATTGGCTACGCTTGAAAACGATACGAGGAGAGACCTGTGGAGAGGAGAGCGCTGGCGGCGTGACGATCGAACGTATCAACCCCGGTCCGCACTGGAGCCAGATCGTGATCCACGGTGACATCGTTTACTTGGTCGGGACGACCGCGAAGGACACGTCCCAGGACGTGAAGGGCCAGACCAAGCAGGTCTTGAGCGCCATCGATGAGCTCCTCGCGCGGGCTGGTACAGACAAGAGCAAGCTGCTCACCGCTCAGATCTGGCTCCGAGACATCAGCGACTGGAGCAAGATGAACGAGGTCTGGGACGCTTGGGTCGCGCCGGGCAACGCGCCGACGCGCGCCACCGTTGAGGCCAAGCTCGCATTCCCGGACCTACTGGTCGAGATCATGGTGCAGGCGGCGAGATAAGTTCACGCGATGTTCTCACGGCGTCCTCGCGAAGTTCGTATGCTGAGTTCCCCAGGCGCCGCGAACGGAGCCTGTGCCGCTGGGGCGCGGAGGTGTTGCGTTGCGAGAGCCCAGAACGACGAAGTCGTTCCGCGATGCTGGGGAGCGCATCGTCCGTCAGGAGTCCGCAACGTCGTCAACGATCAGTGGGCTCTTCGGTGCGCCCGCCATCTCCGCGCGTCGAGCCACGACCGACGCTCGCGCAGTACGACGGCCTGACCTTTGTGACGCGAGAAAGCTCGGAAACCGCTGCCGCCTACAACTTGGTCGGCGACCCGACCAGCGAGCCGACGATCCGCGGCGCCGTCGAGGAGGTGGTCAGCGCCGGCGTAACGCTGCAGCTGCGCGCCTCGGTGCCCCTGGCCGACGGGCGCGTCGCAGGCGCCGTCCTTGTGACGCCGCTCGCGCCGAACGATGCATTTGCCGGAGCGCTGCTCGCCTTGCGGGTCGGTCGGCCGTTCGCCGCGGTCGACACGTACACGGCGGTCGGCATCGCCGAGATCGTGTCGCTCGAGCTCGCGCGTTCCATCAGCGCAGGCCGTGATGCTGCCGAGCGCCGGCAGGCGTTCGCGCTGTACGAGCTCGCGCGTCAGGCGCTGTTCATCGACGACTTCGACGAGCGACTTCAGAGCATCGCGACGGTACTGGCGAGCATGCTCGAGCATGACGCCGCGCAGATATGGCTTCGTCGTCCCGATCGGTCGCTTCGTCGCCACGCTGCATATCCGCTGGACGAGCTGGCGTCACGCACGATCTGGGAGACCGATCACGTCGCGCTAACTGGTGCCCTCCGCGAGCGTCGTTTGGTCCGCCAGAGCGGAGACGCACCGTGGATGCCCGCGAATACCAGGGAATGCCTCGTTGTGCCGCTGCGAGGAGACCCACGGCCGCTTGGGATCCTCGTGCTCGCTCGTTCGGAGGCGCCCTACCAACTGGGCGACATCGAGATGGCCGACGTCTTCGGGACGTTCATCGGTCGCGTCGTCGCGGCCGCGACCCGGGGCCCGATCGCGCAACCCAGGGCTTACCCCGCGCGGTCGGTGGACGAGATCGCAAGAGAAGCGGAGCTCGCGGAGAGCCGCGAACGGAACTAGCGTCGCGCGCGTCAGTTCGCGCCGCGGAGCTCGAACGACAGGCGGTCGATCTTCCCGCCGTCCATGACGAAGAGCCAGGTCGTGTAGTTCGCGAAAACGCCGGGTGCGCGGGTCAGCGTGGTGATACGCACTTCGCCATCCCGCTCCTCCTCGTCGCGCATGCTCTGTAGGAATTGCGGCGCCATGCGGATCATCTGCCGCACGCCGTCGCGGCCGCGCAGCGGCTCCTCCGCTCCGGGCAGAAGGACCTGAGGGAAAGGCTGTCGGCGAGCGCCAAAGCTGATCGTCCGAGATCGAACCCTCGGCGACCTCGGCTCGCGGAAGTCCTTAGGGGTCCGAGTCGCGCTAGGCTCGCCGAGTGGCTGACCGGATCGACAGAGGCAACGAGGAGCAGTGGCGCAATTACCTCAACGGGTCCGATCCGGCCCCGCGGGCCCGACGCGCGGTATGGGAAAAGCTTCCGAGCCCGCAGCGTTGCATGCTGTGTGCCGCACCGTTCAAGGACCGTTCTCGCCGTTGATCCGCATGATCGGCAGGAAACCGTTGGCCAAGAACCGACGCTACTGCGACTTGGACTCCGGCATCGACCACCCCGCGGAACGCCGCGAGCTGGCGCTCAAGGGCGTCACTGGGAACGTCAGCGTTCGGGTGTTGCGCCACAACTAGGTCGCCTGGCGGTCCCGACCGGATCGCGAAAAAACGCATAAGGAGCAGGGTCATGGTCTTTGGCGCACATGTGATCGTCTACAGCAAGGATGCGACGGCTGATCGCGCCTTCTTCCGAGACGTCCTCGGGTTCTCATCTGTGGATGCTGGTCATGATTGGCTGATATTCGCCCTGCCGCCGGCGGAATTGGCCGTCCATCCGGCCGACGACGGTGTCGGGCACGAGCTCTATCTCATGTCTGACGATCTGAAGGCCGACATCGCGGCACTCCGTAAGAAGCACATCCGGTGTTCGGAGGTGCAAGACGTACGGTGGGGCTCGGTAACGAAGATCCAGCTTCCGNCAGCTTCCGAGCGGGGGCGAAGTCAGTCTCTACCAGCCCAAGCACCCGTCGCCGTTGGTGCGGACCGCGAACTAGTGCAACCGATGAACTTCGCTGACACCGCGGGTGCGTGGCTTGAGCCGAGCCCCCGAGCGAAGAGAGAGGGCTGACAATGGCCGACGAACTGACCGTAACCCGCGAGGGCGACATGCTGGTGATCCGTATCCCAATCAAGACGCCGTCACCGAGCGCGAGCGGAAAGACGCTCGTCGTCGCGTCGACCCGCGGCAACCAGAAGACTGCCATCCAGGTCGACGGCAAAGACCTCTATCTCGGCGTGAACGCCTACGTGTACGCGGAGCCGAAGGTCAAGTGATGTTATGAGCGGGCGCTCGCGGGGAAGGAGATCGCAGTGGCCCGAGTGATCGTCACCGAGTTCATCTCTCTCGACGGCGTCGTCGAGGATCCGTTCCCGGTCGTGCTCGGCACCGGGAAGGACGGAGTGGTCATCCTGACGTACGAACCGGTCCGCGGATGAGCCCAGGTTCGAGGGACTCGATTCATCACCGGGCCGCGTTACCGTTTTACTCGGTGAATCGAATCAGCGGCTTGCAGAGAGCGTAGAGATGAGGGTCGAAGGCAGCCCCATCGCCGAACGGGATGAATCGGAGCTCCTCCTCGCGCTGCGCGCCCGCGACGAGGACGCATTCCGGCTCGTCACCGACCGCTATCGGCGCGAGCTGCTGGTCCACTGCTACCGGATGCTCGGCTCACTCGAAGACGCAGAGGACACGCTGCAGGAAACCCTCTTGCGCGCCTGGCGCGCGCTGGATTCCTTCGAAGGGCGTTCGCGGCTCCGACCCTGGCTGTACAAGATCGCGACGAACCTCTGCCTGGATGCGCGCGCGAGCCGGCGCCGGCGCACGTTGCCCAACGCGACGCTCGACCCCGCCAGCCCTGGCGATGCAATTCCCGGCCCGACAGGCGAGCCTTCGTGGCTCGAGCCCGTGCCTGACGCGCTGATCGATCTGCGCTCCTGGGCCAACCCCGAGGCGCATTACGACGCTCGGGAGAGCGTGTCCTTGGTTTTCCTCGCCACGCTTCAAGCGCTCCCGAGCCGCCAACGCGCCGTGCTGATCCTCCGCGAGGTCCTGGGCTGGACCGCCGCGGAAGTGGCCGAGCTCCTGGGCTCGAGCGTCGCGTCAGTGAACAGCGCCTTGCAGCGGGCGCGGACCTCGATGAAGGCGTACCGCAGGAGCGATCCGACCAGCGCTGGCAGCGAGCAGCGAGAGCAGCTGCTGTTGCGCTATGTCGATGCATGGCAGGCCGCGGATGCGCAAGGCCTGGTCGCGCTTCTGACAGAGGACGTTGCCTTCACGATGCCACCACTACCGCTGTGGTACCGCGGCCGCGCCGCGGTCGAATGGTTCTTCAGAAGCCAGCTCTTTGCCGGCGAGGCCGCCGGCCGCTTCCGACTTATGCCGGCAGCGGCCAACGCAAGCCCGGCATTTGCCACGTACCAGCGGGGCGGCACCGGCATCTACCAGCTTGAAGCTCTTCAGGTGTTGACGATCGACGGCGACCAGATCGCCGCCGTGCACGACTTCCTTGGGTCGGCGGATCGCGTCTCCGCACGGTTTGGTGTGCCGCTCGCCCTCTGACCGATGAGTTGAGCGGGTCCCGACCGTCTCATTAGTTGAGGCCGGTTCGGCCGGCCAGCAGGCGAGGGGCGTCAGGGCCTCCGCGACCGATCGGGAGGATCAGCGATGAATCTGCGAACCACCGGACATTTGGTCGCCGCACTGGCGATCGCTCTTGGACCGCTCACGACTCCGGCACTGGCGAATGACGATAGCGATACGTCCACGTATGGGGAGGTCACGGTCTTCGCTACCGTGCCCGCGCCAGGCCACCCCTTTGGCGTCGCCGTCGACAAGGACCGCGTCTACATCTCGACCAGCGCCGGGGATTTCTTCGCCGACCCTGCGACCGGGGGTCATCTCAACTCAGACGGGGAGCGGATATTCGCTTACGACAAGGCGGGTCACCTCGTCGGGACGACAACGATCGCCACCATGCCCAACGCGAACATGGGGCTGTTCGGCCTTGCGCTCGATGGCAATCCGGAGCGCTCGCACAGCCTCTACATCGCCGACATGAACGGGCGGATCCTGCGTCTCGGCCTGGACCACAACGCTTCCGCACCGGTGCTCTTCTCGCAGACGCCTCCGCCGTTCCACGCTGAGGGCTGGATGGGCTCGATGTGGAACGACCTGGTATTCGATAAATCCGGCAACTTGTTTGTCACCGACGACAAGCCGCGCATCTGGAAGGTGACGCCGGACGGGCAGCCTTCGATCTGGTTCACGGACCCACGGTTGACGGGCCTGTTCGGATTCGCCGGAGGTCCTCTCGGGGGACGGATCGATCCGGCTGGCAATTACTTCTACTTCACGATCACGATCTCGGCGGCGTTCCCCGGCGAAGCTGTCGTCTATCGCCTTCCGCTCGTCGATCACCCTGTCGCCGCCGACCTCCAGTTGGTGCACCGATTCCCGGTCGTCGCCGGCGAGGCGCCGCCACAGGCCAGCGGTCTTGCGTTCGCCGCTTCGGGCAATCTCTATGTGGCTTTGATCGGGACGAATCAGGTCGCGGTGCTGAGTCCTGCCGGCGACGAGGTACGGCGGATCTCAAGCCCGCTGTTCGACTCACCGTGGGGCCTCGCCTTCAGCGGGCACTCGCTGCTCGTCACCAACGCGGACATCCAGCCCGTTGAGAGCCCAAGTCGCTGGAACGTACTGAAGGTGTTCGTGGGCGAGAAGGGATTGGCCCTCAACCTGCCGCGGACATCGGAAGGTGACTAGGACATCGGAAGGTGACTAGGACATCGGAAGATGATTAGCTGGAGGTCTTCACAGACCTAGGTTCCAAATGAAGGCGCCTGAGGTGAGCAGTGCCGGTCATGATTGGCTGATGGGGGGGCGAAGTCAGTCTCTACCACCCCAAGCACCCGTCGCCGTTGGCACCGATGCGGTCCCGACCGGATTCGAACCGGCGATCTCGTCCTTGACAGGGACGTATGCTAGGCCGCTGCACCACGGGACCATGCGCTGCGAAAGCGTTTTGTGCTCCCCTCGCGCCTCACCATTCTGACAGAGACGAAAAAAGAGGCGGCGAGTGCGCTTCCTTTCACTCGCCGCCTCTGCCGGTGTGGCCCATGTCAGTCGCTAGGTCGCGGCTAGAGCCCCCTGCCGAAGCCGTTTCGTCACTTCATTCGTCAATCGGCTCGTCCTTGCGAGTCCCGCGAGCGTGAAATCGAGACCCGCGTCCTTGAGCTCTTCGTAGCCGAGCCCTCGATAGAGACGCTTGCCGGCTACGAAACACATTTCGTCATACAAGACCGGCCAGTCGGCTCCCTTTCGCTCGAAGCAGAAGGCGATGAAATCGATCGCGACCTGGGCGATCTTGTCCTCTGGCACCCCGTTCCTCCCCCTCGCGCGGACCTGCGCATCATCCGCAGCCTCTAACGAGGCAACAAGGGTTTTCGTCCACCTTCTTGTCCACAGGTTCATCCACAGGTTCGAAGCACGTTATCCACATGCCGTCGACATCTCATGTCGTTTTCTTCGTCCTCCGGTCCGAGAAGCGACGCCGCTCGCGCAGACGCGCACTCGCGCGGTCAAGCGATTTGTCGCCGAACCTCTCGCGCACCGCATCGAGCGCGGCGTTCAGGCGTGTTGTCCGCACGTGATCGAAGAGTCCGAGCTGCCTCCCGACCTCGATGCCTGACGCGGTCACGCCCACCAAACGCACCGGACTGGTCCGACCGCTCTGACGATCTTCCGCGAGCGCGTCGCGTAGCAATTGACGCGCGGTGCCGAAGATCCGCAGATCGTCGTCCGTCGGCTCGGCCAGCGTGCGCTGCCGGGTGCGCGTCTCGAACGGCGCGACACGCAGATGCAGCGTGATCGTGCGGCCGCGGAGCTGGTACGCCCGCAGACGGCGGCCGACACCCTCGGAGAGGTTGAGCAGCATGGACTCGATCGTCGCGCTGTCCAGCGTGTTGCGGTCGAAGGTGTGCGAATGCCCGACCGACTTGGGCGTTCTGCCGTCGCCGATCACCACGCCCTCGTCGATGCCGTGGGCGCGCTCCCAGATGTGACGGCCGTGTTCGCCCATCCGCGCGTCCAGGGCGCTCACGTCCATGGCGGCGAGATCGCCGATGGTCCGCAGGCCCCATCCTTCGAGCACCTCGCGTGTCTTCGGGCCGACGCCCCAGAGCCGGCCGAGCTCGAGGGGCGCGAGGAAGGCTTCCTCTGCCCCCGCGGGCACGATGACGAGCCCGTCGGGTTTCCGCAGATCTGAACCGATCTTCGCGCAGAGCTTGTTCGTCGCAACGCCGACCGACAGCACCAGGCCGAGGTGCTCACGGACGTCCCGCTTCAGCTCACGCGCGATGTTCTCGGCGCCTCCGAACAGATGCTCGGTCGCGGTCACATCGAGGAATGCCTCGTCGAGCGAGATCGGCTCGACCAGCGGCGTGCGGTCGGCGAAGAGGGCCATCACGGCGTCGGACGCTTCCTCGTACTTCTGGCCGTCGCCCGGAACGAAGATGGCATCCGGACACAGCCGGCCCGCGGTCTGGAGCGGCATCGCCGAATGGACGCCGAACGCGCGCGCTTCGTACGAGGCGGCGGCGACGACGCCGCGGTCGCCAGGCCCGCGACCCCCGACGATCACCGGCTTGCCGCGGTACTCGGGATGGTCGCGCTGCTCGACGGACGCGTAGAACGCGTCGAGGTCGCAGTGGAGGATCGCTCGTCGCTCTGTGACCGCCGCGTTCATCCGATCATCCTCGCGCCGTGCGTCTTCGCGTCCGCCCCGATGAACCGCGCGAGCGCCTCGCCCTCCTCCAGCGACGCGGCGCGGTCGGCGCGTGTGAGCGCGCCGAATGGTCGGATGTTCAGGATCGCATCGGTCTTCGTGGTCACCAGTGCCCAGGTGCCGGCGGCCACGCCGTCGACGAGGAAGACCGCCTCGATCAGCGCGTTGTTCGTATACACGGCGGCCCGGTGTCTGGCGGCGATCACGCGGTCCCGATGTTTGTATCCGATAAGGAGCTCGTCGTAGCGGGGGAGGAATCGGATCGGCGCCTTCGTGTCCGCCGCTGGTCGCGGCGCACGCGGCAGGTCGAAGAGCGCCCGACGCTGCTCGTCGCTGAACCGGCGCAGTGACGGTGCGAGTCGCTCGAGGATCGGGCGGATGCGTGCCGGGACCTGACCCGCGAACTGCGCGATGTCCGCCAGGCTGGCCGGCCCGAACGCACCGAGATATCTCGTGATGAGGAGCCGAAGCGCGTCTTCCTCGGGCGGCCGGGAACCGCTGGCGATCCAGTGGCGCGCGGCGACGTACGGCGCATCCGTCCCTCCGTATGCCCAGTGCCCGCCGGGTGGGGCCGAGACGAGGTCCGCGTGCGCGCTCACGAATCGCCAGATCAGCCACTTGTACGGGCCGCCAAAGGAACCGAGGCGCTCGGTCAGGTGCGCGACGACGTCCTCTTTGGCGCGCGGCTCGCGGGCGAATGCGACAGCGAGCTTCGCGACGGCCTTCGGATCGACGCCGTTCCCGACCTGCAGTCGATTCCACGCGCCGCGGTGAAGGTCCTGGGTCGCGACCGCGTACGCGTAGAAATCCCGCGCGCTGACGAGATGCAGCGTGCCCCGCATCAGGCGAGCGCGGATCACAGTGTGCTTCGTCTCGATCGCGCTCCACAGGCGCGCACGCTCGAAGTCTTTGAGTCGCGACCAGAGCGCGATGTATGGCGAAGGCGCCCACTGCGCTTGCAGGGCCGCGAGGCGCTCGATCGCCGTCACGACCGGGACGGACTCGCGCTTCAACAGCATTTGGCGAGCGAGCGCCGCGCGATTCAGCTCGCGCAGCGTCAGAACCGGGCCGTCAGACACCGAAGGCTTGGTCACGCCTTCACCCCGTGCGTCTTGGACTCCGGGTAATAGAAGCGCACCAGGCGCTCGCCCTCATCGACGAGCGCGGCCTTGTCGCTCTTCGCGATCCGCTTGAACGGCAGGAGCTCGAGGACGGCTTGCTTCGGCGTGCCCGCGATCTTCCACCGGCCCGCGACGAAGCCATCGACGAGGAACGTCGTCCACACCTCCGCGGAGAAGATCACCTGCTTCTTGTATTCCGCCGGCAGGATGCGCGTTCGCTCCGCGGCATCGTGACCGAGGATCGCGGCGTCGAAGCGCGCAAGAAATCGCGCTGGCGCGACGGTGTCGCCCGGCGGGCGAGGGGCCTTCGCGAGGTCGAACAGCTCGCGGCCGCGCTCGTCGCGGAAGCGGAGTACATCCGTGATGCGCTCGAGCGCAGCCCGGAGCGGCGGCACACGGCATCCGGTCCAGTTCGCGAGATCGCCGACGGTGGAGGGCCCGAACGCGCCGAGATACCGGCGAGCCACGAGATCGAATGCGGCGTCGGGCGTCGGTGCCTTGCGCATCCGCGCGGGTGGCGCGACGAAGCGGGCGAGCTGCCGGTGCTCCCAGTGCGCGCCGCTCTTCTCCCAGATGATCCCGCTCGCTGTGACCGCCGCGAAGAGATACCAGTTGCGAAGGCGTTCGTCCTTCGGCGCGTCGCGCGCGATGAACTCGCGGATCTCCTCGCGCGTCCGCGGCTTCGCCGCGAACGTGAACACTTTGTCGTGGATGTGCTTGAGGGCGGCGAGATCGGGCCCGCCGGGTGGTCGCCACGCGGCGAAGCGCCCGTCGAGCGTAGCGAGCGCATAGGCGGCGTACTCCTTCGCGCTCACGAGGTGGAGCGTTGCGCGCATCAGCGTCGCCTTGATCACGAGGCCCTTGTCGATCGGGCCGGTCAGGTCGTCGCGCTTGAATGCCGCGAGCCGCGACCACAGTGCGACGTACGGTGACGGAGCCCACTGGCCCTGCAGGCATGCGAGGCGCTCGATCGCGTCCACCGCGCCGATGCGCTGGCGGATGAGGAGCATCTGTCGTGCGAGCAGCGCGCGGTTCAGCTCGCGGAGCGTGAGGACGGGAAGGTCGGTCTTCGCGGGCATCGCCGGAGGTTATGCCAGCCGGCGGATCACACCGATCACTTTGCCTTGGATCTGGATGTCGCGTGTGTAGATCGGCTGCATCGTTCCGTTGGCGGGCTGCAGCCGCACGCGGTCCTTTTCCTTGAAGAAGCGCTTCAGCGTCGCGCGATTGTCTTCGAGCAGCGCAACGATGATGTCGCCGTCCCGGGCGGTGTTCTGCTGTTGCACGACGACGAAGTCGCCGTCATCGATGTGGTCGTCGATCATCGATTTCCCGCGGACGCGGAGCACGAACGTGTCGCGCCCGCGACCGGCGAGCTCGCCGGGGATGGACATCGTCTCGGTCTTGTCCTCGAGCGCGTAGATCGGCTCGCCGGCGGCGATCTCTCCGATGATCGGCGCGGAGACGACGCGGCCGCCGAATGCCCCGGGGATCGCGAGCGCCCGCGATCGCGTGGCGTCCTTGGTGAGACGGCCTTCCTTTTCGAGCTTGGTGAGGTGGTGATGGACCGCCGACGTCGAGGCGAGCCCGACGGCCTCGGCGATCTCGCGCACCGTCGGCGGGTAACCCCGCTCCGCAATGCGCTCCCGAATGAAGGCCAGGATGCGCTCGGCCCGCTGCTGGTCCTGCTTCGTCACGCTTGGACCATACCGAACGGATGTTCACCTGTCAATACCAGCCAGGGAGGCGGCTGCCGGAGCGCCAGCCGTGCCCCCGAGCCGCGGCAGGACCGGCAGCGCACCGGGGACTTCGGCTCCGGGGCCACCCGACCGTATTCTCCGGCGCGTGCCCATCGATCCAGCACTGGTTTTCGAGTACGCGACCCGCACGTTCTGGGCGCTTCTCGTCATCGTGGTCACCCTGCTACTGGCGCGCGTCGTCCGCCGGACGACGATGCGCGCTCTCACACGGGGACGGGCGCAGGCGAACGTCACGATCTTGCTCGGAAACTTGGCGCAGGTCGCCGTTTTCGTCTTCGGCCTGCTCCTGGTTCTCGCGATCTACACGCGCGACGCGTTCGGCTGGATCCTCGGGTCGTTCAGCGTCGTCGGCATCGTGCTCGGGCTCTCGCTCCAGGACATCCTCAAGAACTTCCTTGCTGGGATCTGGGTCCTCGTCGAACGGCCGTTCCGCATCGGCGACACGATCGAGGTCACCGGGTACACCGGCGTCGTCGAAGAGATCACGTTCCGGACGACGCTGCTGCGAACACCGGACGCGCAGCAGGTGATCGTGCCGAACGGAACGTTCATGACCGGCTCAGTCGTGAACCTCACACGTTTTCCGACGCGGCGCGCGAGCCTCTGGCTCGTCGTCGATGATTCTCACAAGCCGATCGCGGCAGACGATATCCGCGGCGCACTTCGGGAGGCTGACCAGGTCGCGAAGGAGCCGCCGCCGAGTGTGGAGCTGCGCAGCGTTTCCGGCGGCAAGGCGCGTTACATGGTGTCGTTCTGGTCCGGGGACCGGGACGTGGCCGTCTCTTCGGCCGTCGCAGCGCTCCGGGCACGATTCCCGCAGGGAGAGGTGCATGGCTAACTCATTCCGTCCGCCCCGCGACCCAAAGGAAGCCGTCGAGATGATGCGCAAGATGCCCGCGTATGCGCGTCTGGTGTGGGCTCTCGCGCGTGATCCCCGCGTCCCGACACAGCAGAAGCTGGTGCTCGGCGCGATCGCCGGCTATCTCGTCTTCCCGATCGACATCATCCCGGACTTCATCCCGGTCCTTGGCCAACTCGACGATCTGGGTGTGCTCATCTTTGGACTCGACTTCTTCATCCGCAACGCCCCGAAGGAGGTCGTCGAGGAACACATGGGCCGCATCGCGCGGAACGACGACGAGCTCAAGCATGACCTCGAGCGCGCCCAGGGCATGCTCTCCGGCCGAGCGACCGAGCTTCGCGCTACATTGGACCGGATCCTGTCACGCGACCGCGAAGGAGATAACTCATGAGCGACCGGGACTCGGGCAGTGTGTTCGACGTCATAGAGGCGCTGCTCGCGATCATCGGCGCGCTGACCGTCATGGGCGTCGTCGCCGTCGCCGCATCGGTCCTCGCATGGGAGATGGAACTCCGAAAGAGCGAGCAGGACGGCTGGCTTGCGGAGACCACTCAGCCCAGCAGCTAGCGCGAGCTAGTGCGCGTCATCCTGAAGCGCGAGGTGGCCGGACTCGGCCGCCCCGGTGACGTCAAGGACGTCGCCGACGGGTATGCGCAGAACTTCCTCCTGCCACGCGGCCTCGCGATCGAGGCGACCGCCGGCGAGATGAAAGTGCTGTCGCGGGCGCGCGATGCCAAGCGGGCGAAGCAGGACCGCGCACACGCCGACGCGGAGGAGCTCGCGAAGCGCCTCTCGGAGACGACGCTCGTCTTCAAGCTGAAAGCGGGAGACCAGGGCAAGACGTTCGGCTCCGTGACGAGCAAGGACATCGCGGAGGCGCTGCAGCGCGAACAAAAGGTGGATGTCGACAAGACGAAGGTCCACCTGCCCGAGCCGCTCAAGGCGCTCGGAGTGCACCAGGTCGAGATCCGTCTCCTTACCGACGTGCGCGCGAACGTCACCGTCGCGATCGAACCGGCGCGCTAGGCCTTTCGCGTCAGGGTTTTCGCCACTGCGTCCACCACAGCATCGCCGCTGCGACGAGGAACATCACACCCAAGAGCAAGAACGCCTGCTCTGTGCTCACGTTGCCTAGTCTGGTCTACCCCGGCGCGTCCTTCTTTGGTTCGCGCATCCAAGGAGTGAAGGTGAGTCCGACGAGGAGGCCCTCCGGGCTCAAAAGGCGCGCGACCGTCTGGCCCCAGGGCTCATCTTTCGGACCGACGAGCAGCTTGTAGCCCTTCGCACGCAGCTCGGCCGCCGCCGCCGCCACGTCGTCGACGTCGAACTCGATGCCGCCCTGTGGCACGGGGACGTCCTTGGGCCATTCGCGCTTGCCGAAGCACGATTCGGCAGCGTCCTCGAGCGCCCACAGTCCGAAGTGCTTCACGCCGGAGAGGTCGTCCGTCGCGACGTAGTCGCCCTCGGGGAGCGGCAGACCGAGCGCGTCGCGGTAGAAGCGCGCCGACTCCTTGAGGTCGCGCACGATCGGGCCGAACCCCGCGACGAACTGCACCTTCATCAGATGTCCCCCCTCGTCTCGCCCAGATCGCGGAAGCGCGTCAGCTCGGACTGGAAATGGAGGTCGAAGTCGCCGGTTGGGCCGTTGCGGTGCTTCGCGAGCTTGAGGCGCACGACGCTCTCGTCGCGGTCCTTGCGGTCCTTTTGCCAGAGGAAGAGGACGAGATCGGCGTCAGCTTCGATGGCGCCGCTCTCGCGCAAGTCTGAAAGCATCGGCTCCGTGCCCCGCGTCTCGATCTGACGCGAGAGCTGCGAGAGCGCGACGACGGGTACCTCGAGCTCGCGCGCGATCGACTTCAGCGCTCGCGTGATGACGGCCACCTCCTGCACCCGTCCTTCGTCGTTGCCGGCGGCTCCCTCGATGAGCTGCAGGTAGTCGACGATGACGAGGTCGAGGCCGCGGTCGGCCTGGAGCCGCCGTGATTTCGCGAGGATGTCCGTCACGGTCAGGCGGCTCGACTCCTCGATGAAGATCGGCGCGCGCTGCAGCTGATTCGAGGCGGAGTTGATCGACTCGAATTCGCGTTCCGAGAGCCGGCCACGGCGCATGCGATTTCCATCGATCTCCGCGGTCATGGAGATGAGCCGCTGCACGACCTGGAGCTCGGTCATCTCGAGCGAGAACACCGCGCAGGTCTTTTGCGCGCCGACCGCGGCATGCCACACGATGTTCAGCGCGAGGCTCGTCTTTCCGAGACCCGGACGGCCGCCGATGATGATCAGGTCGGACGGTTGGAATCCTCCGGTCTTGGCGTCGAGGTGCTCGAAGCCGGTCGGAACACCCTGACGCTGGTCGTCTCCGCGGGCCATGATCTGGTCGGCGAAGCGTCGCAGCGCGATCTCGAGCGGAACGACATCGCGGTGCAGGCTCGACTCGCTCACCGCGAAGAGGAGCTCCTGCGCGTCGGCGACGGCGCTCTCGGCGTCCTCGCGCGTTAGCGCCAGGTGCGCGATCTCGTTCGCCGCTTGGATGAGACGGCGCAAGAGCGCGGTGCGCTCCACGATCGACGCGTATGACTCTGCATGCGCGACCGTCGGGACGTTCTGCATGAGGCCGACCAGGAACTGCGCGCCGCCGACCTCATCGAGCTCGCTCCGCGCCGCGAGCTCCGCCTGCACTGTTTGGAAACCGAGGGCCTCGCCTCGTTCCGCGACGCGCTCGACGGCGCCGAGAATGAGGCGATGTTGCTCGCGCGACAGTGACGCCGGCGCGATGCGTCCGCGGACGACGTCCTCGTAGACGGCGGGGTCGATGAGGACCGCGCCGAGCAGCGATGCCTCCGCCTCGGGATTCTCCGGCGGCGGTTTCGGCGTGCTGCGCGCGAGTCCGTAGTCGACCGTCATACGGGCATCCCCTCGTCCGCAGCCTTGCTGAAGAACTTCGCCTGCTCAGCCGCGAAGAGGAGCGAGAAGATGCCCGTGGGTCCGTTGCGGTTCTTCGCGATGCTGCCGTGGATCAGCTTCGGCGCGCCGGCCGGCGTGTCCTCTTTATCGCGCCAGAGCATCAGAACGACGTCGCTATCCTGCTCCAAACTTCCACTCTCGCGAAGCGTCGAGAGTTTCGGCTCGACACCGGAGTCGCCCGCGGCGCGCGACAGCTGCGACAGTCCGATAACGACGACGTTGAGCTCGCGCGCGAGCGACTTGAGGTTCCGCGTGATCGTCGCGATCTCCTGGACTCGGTTCTCCTCGTCTTCTCCGGTGCGCATCAGCTGGATGTAGTCGACGACGATCACCTCGAGGCGATCGTGCGTGCTCGCGCGACGCGCCTTCGTGCGCAGCTCCATGATCGAGATACCGGGCGTGTCATCGATGAGGATCGGCAGGCCAGCGAGCGACGATGCGGCCTCGGTGTCGAACACGTTCCCGGTGCGCAGCGCGAGCAGGTCGGTACGGCTGTTCATCGCGAGGAAACGCGACACGACCTGCTTCGCGTCCATCTCGAGCGAGAACACGAGCGTGGGGTGGCCGCGCTTCGCCATGTGGAACGCCATCGCGAGACCCAGGCTCGTCTTGCCGACCGATGGCCGCGCTGCGATGACGACGAGGTCGCCGACCGAGAAGCCCTCGGTGTAGAA
>WNFL01439862.1_pt1 | contig 21728 bp, 23 predicted proteins | sample 5400361 | NCBI WGS metagenome assembly WNFL01 (sample SAMN13153351, study PRJNA577476) | soil metagenome | isolation source: 40 cm soil on Douglas fir-dominated hillslope | place: USA:California | collected 2013-09-17
GTCTGGCTGAGCCGCCTGCTACGGCCGAAATTCGCGGTGGCCCCGGCCGGCGAGTTCGGCTGGTTGTTCAATCGCAGCTTCACTCACCGCTATCACGTGGTCGGCGGCAACCGGCGGCACACGGTGGAGATTCACCTCGACAGCCTGCGTCGCATCGGCGTTTATCCCGGGCCCGACGAGCGCCGCCTGACCCTGGTGCCCGGCGCCGAGGCCACGGAAAAGGTGGCAGGTCTCCTTGCCGAGCACGCGCTGGAGGAGCGTTCATTCATACTGGTTCACCCCGGGTCGCGCTGGCTCTTCAAGTGCTGGACGGTCGCGCACATGCAGGAATTGATACGCGGACTCCAGGACCGGGGCTGGCGGGTGGCGCTCAGCGCCGCTCCAGATCGAGCTGAACTCGCGATGGTCGGCGACATCCTCGGAGGAGTGACGGACGTGGTTAATTTGTCAGGGAGCCTGTCATTGAAAGAACTGGCTTCCCTGATTGGACGTGCCCGGCTTTTCATCGGCGTGGATTCCGCGCCGATGCATATTGCCGCAGCGATGGGAACACCGACGGTTGCTCTTTTCGGACCGAGCGGCGATATCGAATGGGGTCCGTGGCAGGTTCCTTCGCGCATCATCACGGCGGATTATCCTTGCCGTCCTTGCGGACTGGACGGGTGCGGCGGTGGCAAGCGCAGCGAGTGCCTGGAGGCGATCGGATCGAATCAGGTGCTCGGTGCCGTCGAGTCGCTGCTTCGGGAAACCGATTGAGCGGCCCCCGCATAGCGCTGATCCGTCAGAAATACAATTCGGCGGGTGGGGCCGAGCGTTTCGTCAGCCGTGCGGCCCGGGCGCTCGCTGAACAGGGTGCCGACATCACCTTGATTACCCGCAAATGGGACCAGGCTTCGGCGCTGCAGGTCATCCAGCTCACGCCCTGGTATTTGGGCAGCACATGGAGGGACTGGAGTTTCACCCGGGCGGTCTGCCGGCATTTGCAGCACACGCATTACGATCTGGTGCAATCGCACGAGCGGCTCGCTTGCTGCGATGTATTTCGCGCGGGCGATGGCGTGCACCGGGAATGGCTGACGCAGCGCGGACGCACAATGGGTCCGCTGGGGCGGCTGGCGATGGGTATCAATCCGCACCATGCCTACGTGCTGCGTGCCGAGCGGCAGATGTTCGAAAGCCCCCGGTTGCGGGCGGTCATCTGCAACTCGCTTATGGTCAAAGAGGAGATTGTCCGTCACTTCGGCCTGCGCCAGGACCAGCTCACCGTCGTGTATAACGGCGTCGATCTGGAGGAGTTCAGCCCACGTCGACGCGAACCCTCGCGCCGCACCCAGCGCCAGGCACTCGGAATTGCGGAGGATATGTTTACCCTGCTTCACGTTGGATCCGGATTCGAGCGCAAGGGCGTTGGGACAATCCTGCGCGCGATGGCGCGCGCCTCGGCTGTCTGCCATCTGATCGTTGTCGGCAGTGACAAGCGGGAGGATCGTTACAGGTCTTTGGCCGGCGAGCTCGGCATCGCGTCGCGCGTGCATTTTGCCGGGGTGCAGCGAGATACCGGGCCTTACTATGCGGCCGCGGATGCTTTCGTGATGGCCAGCCTCTACGAACCCTTCGCCAATGCCAGCATGGAAGCGCTGGCCACGGGATTGCCGTTGGTGACCAGTACGAAATCGGGGGCGGCGGAAATTCTCGAGCAAGGGAAAACAGGCTATGCCTTTGACGCTCTCGATGTTGGTGGATTCAGCTCGGCAATCGACGCGCTGGCGAATCCCGAACGGCGATTGGTCATGGGCGCCGCCGCACGGGCACTTGCAGAAAGGTTCACCAACGATGGGATGACGGCGCAACTGCTCGAGCTCTATCGATGCCTGCTGATGGATTCGTCCGACTAGCGCGCCGGACGCGGGAGACTGCAAAAAATATGTGTGGAATCGCGGGATTTTTCTCTCCCGAACCTGTAGCTACGCAGACGCCGGAGCACATGCTCGACGTGCTGCGCCGGCGCGGGCCCGACGCGCAGCACAGCGTATTGTGGGATAGCCGCTTCGAGCGCACGCACGGCGCCGCGTGCAATGCCCTCCTGCATGCCCGGCTTTCGATCATCGACCCGCGGCCGGAAGCCGATCAACCGATGGCGAACGAGGCGGGGGACATCTGGATCTGCTACAACGGTGAAGTCTACGATTGGGCCGATGCCGCGGCCGAGCTCAAGGCGCTGGGATATGTCTTCCGCAACCGCTCGGATACGGAATTCATCCTGCATGCCTACGAGGCCTGGGGCACCGATTGCATTGCGCGGCTGCGCGGCATGTTCGCCTTCACGATTCTCGATTTGCGGCGGCGAACCGCCTGGCTGGTGCGGGACCGCATGGGACTGAAGCCGCTGGTTTACGCCGCCTTCGACGGCAAACTCGCTTTCGGTTCGACGGTGCGTTCGGTGCTGCCGTTCCTGCCGGCTTCGAAGCGGGCATTCTCCACCGAAGGCATCGATGCCTATCTGGCGCATCGCTACATCCCTGCGCCGCGAACGGTGTTTTCCTCGATCAACCGGCTCGAGAACGGACATTACCTTCGTTTCGATCTGGATTCCCGCCGGCTGGAGAAAGTGCGTTACTGGTATCCGCAACCGCAGTCCGGAAACTGGCTGGAAACGCTCGACCAGGCGGTGGAAATGCGCACCGTGGCCGATCGTCCGCTCGGCGTGTTTCTGAGCGGGGGCATCGATTCGACCGTGATCGCAAGCCGGCTCGCCAGGCTGGGCCATCGCGAGTTGCACTCGTTCACCGCGGCGTTTCCCGGCTCGCCGATGGACGAAAGCGCGCAAGCCAGGGAGATCGCCGACCGATTGAAACTGCGCAACCTTGCCATTCCGATCGACGCGGATATCGGGCGCGATTTCGATCGCATCGTGGCCGATCTCGATGAGCCGTTCGCCGACCCGAGCAGCGTTCCGACCTGGTATCTCTCACGGGAAACGACGAACCACGTCAAAGTCGTGCTCGGCGGCGAAGGGGGCGATGAGTTGCTGGCGGGATACAAGAGAATGCGGCAGCATCTGCGCAGCCGCTGGCGCCGCGGATTGCGCCTGCGGGGGCTGAACATCCCGGCCTCGATGGCGCGCAGCGGCATGGCAAAGTGGATCGCCGAAATGCAGATGCCCTGGAAAGATGCCTACAGCCTGCGCTTTTCGGGCTTCGGTCCCCAGCAGCGGCGGTTTCTGCAGGGAAACAAGCCGCTTCTGCGGACACTCTACTGGCGTGCAGCGGACGGCGACGCGGACGGCACGCTGGCCGAGATGCTGCAAATCGACTGGGCCAACTACCTGCCCGAGTACATTTTGCGAAAGGGGGATCTTTGCACGATGGCGCACGGGCTGGAATTGCGCGCACCGATGCTCGACCACGTATTTTTCCAGACTTTGCTAGGTTTGCCGGAAGATATGCGCTTCACGAATCCGCCCAAGAGCATGCTGGCGCCCGCGCTCGACGCAGTTTCGGATCTCGACCTGTTTGCCCGGAAGAAGCGGGGTTTCAATCCGCCACTGAAGCCTTGGCTGCGGGGCGCGCTGTCATCCCGCTTCGAGGGCCTTGGAAAGCGGTTGAGCGCAGTGACGAACGGCCTGCTGCTCGAAGCGGCGGTAACGAAAATGGCCGAAGCTTACGGTTCAGGCGAGGAAGCCCTGGCCGAAGGCATGTTGCAGTTGCTGATCCTGGATGAATCGCTGATGCAACTCGACAGTTTGAGAACCGATGCCAGCCGTTGAATCCCTGGCCTCCCCCCTAATGCAAGGATCGAACCACGGACATATGAACCACGGAGGACACGGAGGAAATCACCTCACCCCCCGCCCTCTCCAGCAAGCTGGAGAGGGAGCCGAAAAGCCACACGACCGAAGATCAATGCGTTTCCATCACCCTCTCCACCCGGTTGTGGGGGAGAGGGATGGGGTGAGGGGGTGTGTCCTCCGTGGTTCATATGTCGGTAGTTCGTTTATGTCCACTGTACTCAGTGCCCTGCTAATTGAATGAATAGCCGCTGGCCGACCCGGATTCTGTGCGCTGTCCTCGCACTCTGGTACGCGCGCTTCGGGCTGGCGCATCGCCGGCCGCCAGTCACGCCGCGACGCATTCTGGTTGCGCACAATCTTCTGCTCGGCGACACCATCATGCTCGCCCCCCTGCTGAAAAAGTTACGGGCGCGCTTTCCGGACGCGCGGATCGTGATGACCTGCAAGCCGGCGCTGGTGCCATTGTTCGTGAACCGGCCATACGGTGTCCGGGCGATGCCGTTCGATCCACGCGACACGGAATCCTTTCTTGCCCTGTTTCGCGAGCGCGGTTTCGATCTCGCTTTGCTGCCGGCCGACAATCGTTTCAGTTGGCTGGCGCGCGCACTGAACTCGCGCTGGATCGTGGCTTTCGAAGGCGATCATCCCGCATACAAGAACTGGTTCGTCGACGAAATCCGACATTTTCCGGATCATTCGATGGCGCTGGGCGACCTCTTCGCCGAACGCCTGGTCGACGGACCCGCGCCTTTGCCTTACGTGACGTCCGATTGGCCTGCGCCGCCAGCGGCATCGATTGCGCTCCCGCTTTCTCCGTATTGCGTGCTTCATGTCGGCGCCGGTACGCGGCTGCGGTACTGGGAACCCGCGAAATGGCGCGCGCTGGTGGCGCATATCGAGGTTTCCGGAATCAAGGCCGTCATCAGTGCCGGTCCCGGCGAAGAAGCCCTGGTCACGCAGATTGATCCGGAAGGACGTTGTTCTTCCTTTCCCGGCAACTTGTCGCTCGCACAGATGTGGCGGCTGCTTGCCGGCGCGCGCGTCGTCGTCTGTCCGGATACGGGGATCGGCCACCTCGCCCGAATTGCAGGCGCACCCACCGTCGTGTTGTTCGGTCCCGGTTCGCCCACATTGTTCAGCGGCGGAGAATTCTGGCGCACCATGCCGGGCCGAAAAGTGACGATTGCGAAATTTCCCTGTCGCGACGAGAACGTGCTGTTTCGTCGGTACCTTCCCTGGGCGGAGCATTGCGGCCGCAACACCGACCAATGCGCAAAGCGCAACGCCACACAAATCGCCTCACCCAAATGCATGCTTGCGCTGACGGAGGAGATGGTGATTCATGCGGTGGATTCGCTCCTGGCGGACCTAAATAGGTGATTAAGTGATTTGGTGAATAAGTGATTAGGGGAGTCAATCACCCAATCACCCCATCACCCAATCACTTCCGCTCGGCGAATCGTCAGTGCAGCCGAACTGAATGCCTTTCCTGACCGAGCAGGTGCAGCAACTCCGTGAAGACCCTGTCCGGCGCGATTTGTTTGAGGCAGGGATTGTCCCCCGAGGTGAAACGGCAGGTCTTGCTCTGGCAGGGGGAGCAATCGAGATCGGACCGAAGATGCACCTGCGAGGCGCCGGAGGCTCCGATGAGACCGGAATCAGTCGAGCCGTAGAGGGTGACCGAGGGCACGTTCAGGGCCGCGGCCAGGTGGCTCAATCCGGTATCCATGCAGACGCACGCTTGCGCCCGACCGAGCACATAGCCCATCTCTGAAAGCGGGAGCCTTGGCAGGACGTGGACGCCGGGGTGGATTGCAAGCCGTTTCGCTCGTGCCTCCTCCTGATCATTTCCCCAGGGCAGGAGCACGCTGAACCCCGCCTGGACCGACTTTCCGATGAGATCCGCCCAGTGTGCTTCAGGCCAGAGCTTCGTCTTCCAGCTCGCGTTGTGAACAAAGACGAGATACTCGCGCGGAAGATCGATTTTCGGCCGGATCAACCGGTCTGTCCGGATCCCGAAATCGGGCGGTGATTCGGGGACCGGGTAGGAGAGCGCGGCAGCGAACAGGCGTCTCAACCGTTCGATGGCGTGTGCGCTCTTGGTCACCGCGTAACGTCTCTGATAGGCGAGGTGGGCGACCCATTCCCGCACCGAATGACGATCGAAGCCGGCCCGCGGTCCGTTGGCCAACAGCGATAGCAGCGCCGTCTTGAAATTGCCCTGCCCGTCTATCACCAGGTCGTATCGGGTTGCCTTGAGCCGGGAGATGACACTCGATACAGACCCCAGCGTCGACGGGTGCGCCAGGGCTTCGCGCCACTCGCGATGGTTGGTCGCGATGACGCCCTTTACCGCCGGGTGCCACGTCGCGATTTCCTGGAAATTTTCATCGATTGCCCAGTCGAACTCGATCTGCGGGTGGGCGCGTAGCGCGTCGCTCAGGGCGGGGAGCGCATGGATCAGGTCGCCCATGGACGTGAGCTTGATTAACAGAACCCTTTTCATTAATTCCGTGAAAAGAGTTTTTTCAGAAAGGCGCTGAAACGGTGGCGTTTGAGATGGCCCTGGCGGGCCTCGTCGGAAGTGACATAGTTGAGTTGCACCGAGCGCCGCTCGCCGATGAAAACCTCGTGGCCGTGCCAGCAATGCGGTGTGACCTTGAAGATCACGCAGTGGCCCGCCTCCGGCGAGATCTCGGCAGCGTAGCGGCCTAGATCCTTGTTGTTGTACAAAAGCCGCAGCCTTCCGCCGGGAGCCTGCCAGCCGGGGTTCAGATAGAGAAGCAGGGTGACGAGCTTGGATTTCGAGTCGGTGTGAATTTCGCCGTCCTTGGTGTCCGTGTGCCCGCGCAGCGTGATCAACGGTGGCTTGTCGCTGAGATCCATGCCCAGGCGCTCGCCGATCAGGTCTCTCAACTCTGTGCTATGCATCTCCTGCATTAACGTCGCAAAAGTACCGGAGCACGACACGGCATCGAGCGTGACGCTTCCTCGTTTGGGGACGCCGGGAAAGCTCTTCACCACCCCGGCGAGCGCCTCCGGGCGAATGAAGTTGTCGATAATCAGATACGGAAAGGGCTCCGCGACCACAGCCGCTGTTCGGAGCGTAGCGGCATTGATGACTTGCCAGGAGTCGGGCGTGGCCAAGCGGGTTCCCTTTCTAGATTCCGATATCGAAGCCAAACAGGTATTTTACTCCCCCGCGTCGCCTGGTTTCGCGCCGAAACTCCCGTCCGGAACCCCTGCGCCGGAGCGGGCATCCTGGTTCTGCACTGACGCGGAAAGCGCGAATTCTGAAATGCCGCGTAAAATTGAGGTAACGGACTTCAACCGCACGATGAAAGGGTTTTTACCGATGGAAGTGGGCAAGAAATTCGCGGTGTTCGCCATCGTGCTGGCACTGTGTGCGCTGGCAGCGGGCGTGTACACCGGCTGGAATCGACCGATAGCAGCGGCCGAGGTGGATTTCATCGGCGTGCGCGGCGAAAAATTCGCCCTGTCGTCGCTCAAGGGCAAAGTCGTGCTGGTGAATTTCTGGGCGACGTCCTGCACGGTCTGCGTGGGCGAGATGCCGAAGATGGTACAGACGTACGAAAAGTATCGCGACCAGGGCCTGGAAACCGTGGCGGTAGCGATGGCTTACGATCCGCCGGACCGGGTGTTCGCCTACGCGCAGCAGAACAAACTGCCGTTTCGCGTGACGCTGGATATTTTCGGCAAGGCGATGCAGGCCTTTGGCGGCGTACGCGGCACGCCGACGACTTTTCTGGTCGACCGCCGTGGCATGATCGTGCAGCGCTTCGAGGGGGAGCCCGACTTCGGCAGACTTGGTGCGCTCATAGAGCGCGAGCTCGCCAAAGGGTGAACGGTGATCGGTAAACAGCGAACGGTGATCGGCGAACAGTAATCAGCGAACAGTGAACAGTGATCAGAGAACTAAAAATAGCGTCGCAACATAGTTCACCGTTCACCAGCGAGGCGTCAGGCGACGCCGGCCTCATGCGCCTGCTGGTCGGCGTGGTAGCTGGAACGAACCAGCGGTCCGCAGGCGGCATGGCGAAAGCCCATCGCCAGCGCTTCCTGCTCGAACTGGCCGAAGCGCGCCGGTTCGACGTAACGCAACACCGGCAGATGGCCGCGCGTAGGCTGCAAATACTGACCCAGCGTGAGCATTTCCACGTCGTGGTCGCGCAAGTCGCGCATCACCTGCAGGATTTCCTCGTCGGTTTCGCCCAAACCCAGCATCAGGCCCGACTTGGTCGGAATGTCGGGGAAACGCAGCTTGAAATCCTTCAGCAGTTTCAGTGAATTCGTATAGTCGGCCCCGGGCCGCGCCTGCTTGTAGAGTCGCGGCACGGTTTCCAGGTTGTGGTTCATCACATCCGGCGGGTCGGCCGACAATTTTTCCAGTGCAATCTCCAGCCTCCCGCGAAAATCCGGCACCAGCACTTCGATGCGGGTCTGCGGGGAGAGCTCGCGTATCGCGCGGATGCAGTCGGCGAAGTGTTGCGCGCCGCCATCGCGCAGGTCATCGCGATCGACGCTGGTGATGACCACATATTTGAGTTTCATTGCCGCGATGGTCTGCGCCAGATTGGCAGGCTCTTCCGCATCGGGCGCCAGCGGACGGCCGTGCGCGACGGCGCAAAACGGGCAGCGGCGCGTGCACAGGTCGCCGAGGATCATGAACGTCGCCGTGCCTTTGCCGAAGCATTCGCCGATGTTCGGGCAGGACGCTTCTTCGCATACCGTATGCAGATTGTGGTCGCGCAACGCCTGCTTGATCTCGTAGAAGCGCTGGCTGGCGGGCGCTTTGACGCGGATCCAGTCCGGTTTTTTCAGCGGGACGATCGGGATGATCTTGACCGGGTTGCGCGCGGTCTTCTGTTCACCGGTCTGGCGTTCCACCTTCGTCGTGGTCATCGGATTGCGTTCAAATTCCTGTGGTGAGGTTGCGGAGCAATTTTTCGGCAACGGCTTCGGCCCGGTCTGACACCCCGAGATCGCGCAGTTTCGTGACTTTGAGTCCCGGGTAGCCGCAAGGGTTGATCACATCGAACGGCGTCAGGTCCATCTCCACGTTCAGGCTCAGCCCGTGATAGCAGCAACCGTTGCACACCCGAAGCCCAAGCGCCGCGACCTTAGCACCGGCGACATAGACACCCGGCGCATCCTCGCGTCCGCTTGCGTCGATGCCATAAGCCTCCAGCAATTCTATCACCGCTCCCTCCAGCCTCCGCACCAGCGCGCGCACGCCGAGATTGCGCCGGCGCAAGTCCAGCAGGGTATAAATCACGACCTGTCCCGGACCGTGATAAGTAATCTGCCCGCCGCGGTCCGTCCTGATGACCGGAACGCCGTTGTCGGTGCGCGGCAGATGCTCCGGTTTCGCCGCCACGCCGAGCGTATATGTGGGCGGATGCTCGACTTGCCAGAGCTCGTCCGGCGTCTCGGCAGTGCGAGCGGCCGTAAAGGATTGCATTTCGCGCCAGACTGGCTCGTAGTCGGCGAGTCCAAGACGGCGAACGGTGAACGGTGAACGGTGAACAGCAAGCGATAGGGCGGTTCCCGTCCCTGGCTTCGCGACCGGATTCGATTTAGAAGAAATTACCGCTCCTTTGGCCATTTCCGTTTACCGTTCACTGTTCACCGTTCACCGGTTCTAAAGCACCATGACGATCGCAGGATGGTCGCAAAGGTCGCGATACAGCGCATCGAGTTGCTCGCGGGACGTGGCGCGCACCGTGCAGGTCACGCTAAGATAGTTGTTCTTCTTGCTGGTGCGCATCTCGACCGTGGCCTCGTCGAAATCCGGCGCATGCCGCTGCACGATCCCCACGATCGTCTGCACCAGGCGCGGTTCGCGCCTTCCCATGATCTTGATCGGGAAGTCGGTCGGATACGCGATGAGGGATTCTTCCGCCATGTTCAGCCCGAACGCATGACCCGGTTCTTGTACTCCTGGTAGAGCGCATACATTTGAGCGAACATCGGGCCCGGTGTTCCCTTGCCGACCGGTTTGTCGTCCAGTCGCGTGATCGCAAGCACTTCCCTGGTGGAAGAAGTCAGCCAGATCTCCTGCGCGCTGCGCAACTCGGCTTCCGGGATCTGCCGTACTTCGTGGCGGATGTTGTTCGCCTGCGCCAGTTCCAGCACGACGTCGTAAGTGATGCCCGGCAGCATCAGATGGTTCTTGGGCGGTGCCAGCAGGACGCCGTTCCCGACCACGAAGATGTTGCTGGCCGCGCCTTCGGTCATGAACCCTTCGCGCAACAACACCGCTTCCACGCATCCGGCTTCTACCGCTTCCTGACGCAGCAGCACGTTCGGCAGCAGGGCGATGGCCTTGATGTCGCAGCGCAGCCAGCGGTTGTCCACAGCGGTGATGGCGCAGACGCCTTCGCTCACCTGTTGCCGTGGCGGAATCGTCAGCGCGTTACTCATCATGAAGATGGTGGGCGTGATGTCTTTTGGAAAAGCGTGGTCGCGTTTCGCCGGTCCGCGCGTAATGTGCATGTATACCGACTGGTCTTCCGGTTCGTTCAAATCTATCAGGCGCCCTATCAGGCGCATCCAGGTCTGGTCGTCGTGCGGATTCGCGAGCTTGATGCTGTTCAGGCTGTCCTGCATGCGCCGCAAATGCTCGGCCAACCGGAAAGGATGGCGCGAATACACCGGGATCACCTCGTAGACGCCGTCGCCGAAAATGAAACCGCGATCGAGCACCGGGATCCGCGCCTGCTCGATCGGTCCGCGCCTGCTCGATCGGCATGAACTCGCCGTTTAGATAGATCATTGAGGGGCCGTGATGGGTAATGGGCGATAGGGAAAGGGGAATGGGGAATCGAAATTACTCATCGCGCATCACCCATGACTCATTGCCGGACTTGGTTGAACATCAGCCTCAGGCTATGCCAGCTGCGGATGAAAAGATTGGCGATGCCCACGTTTTCGAGCGCAACGACAGCCTGATCGGCAAAGGGCTTGCCGTCGAACGTCAGCCGCAGCGTACCGACGCGATCTCCCATCCGGATCGGCGCCATCAGCGGCTGCATGCTTTCCATCGTCGCTTTGAGCCGATCGGAAAAGCCCTTCGGCAGGGTGACGAAGTAGTCATTGGGCAGGCCCGCCTGCAATTCGTTGCTGTTGCCTTTCCATACCGGCAGCGCGTGAATCGGCTGGCCACCGGCATAGAGCTTGACCGTCTCGAAAGCCTCGAATCCGTAGTTCAATAATTTCTGCGCGTCGACCGCGCGCCCGTTTTCCGAACCGGCGTTGAGCACTACCGCGATCAACCGCCTGTCCTTGCGCAGTGCAGTGGCGATCATGCAGAATCCGGCGCTCTCGGTATAACCGGTTTTAAGCCCATCGACAAAGGGATCGCGCCCGAGCAGCCGGTTGCGGTTGTACTGCGTGATGTTGTTGTGCCGGTACTCGCGCACCTTGTACATCGGAAAGTATTGCGGGAATTCGTCGATGATCGCGCGCGACAGCGCCGCCAGATCGGACGCAGTGGAATAGTGCTGCGCATTCGGCAGACCCGTCGCGTTGATGAAATGCGAGTTCTTCAGCCCGAGCCGCGCCGCTTCCCGGTTCATGGCGTCGACAAAGGCTTCCTCGCTGCCGGCCACGCCCTCGGCCAGGGTGATGGCCGCGTCATTGCCCGACTGCACGATCATGCCACCAAGCAATTCTTCGACCGACACGCTTTCGGCGACCGTAAGAAACATGCGGGAACCCGGCGCATGCCAGGCCTTTTCGGAAACGCTGAACGGTTGCGCCAGCACAATGCGTTTCTGGCGCAAGGCGTCGAATACGACGTACGCCGTCATCAGTTTGGTCAGCGAGGCGGGTTCGACGCGCTCGTCCGGATTGCGGGCGGCCAGAATCTGCCGGCTTTGGAAATCAACCAGGAGGTAGGATTTCGAGGACAGCGCCGGGACTTGGGCAAAGGCCAGGTGGCTGCTGAGAAGCGCGAGAAGGACGAGGAATTTCATCATCGTGAAGCCTGCGAATTATACAGGACGCCTGTCGCATTCCCGATTGCCCCATGGCGCCGCGTCTGGAACAATGCGCGCAGTTGGCGATCCCAATCCCTCATGACGAAACCTTTTTTCAGACACGGTTATTGCGCTGCGGCGATGCTGATCGGCCTGCTGGCAGGGGCGGCGCACGCCGCCGACCTGGTCAAGGTGCTCGACCCCTGGGCACGGGCCACCGTGCCGGGACAGAAGGTGGGCGGGGTCTACATGGAAATCGTCGCCCGCGAGAACCTGCGATTGACCGGCGTGAAGAGCGCGGCGGCGGAGACGGCGGAAGTGCACCAGATGAAAATGGAAAAGGGCATGATGAGAATGCGGCCCGTCCCGTTCCTGGAATTGCCCGCCGGCAAGCCGGTCAAGCTCCAGCCGGGCGGCTATCACGTGATGCTGTTCGATCTCAGGCAATCGTTGGTGCCGGGACAAAAGCTCAAGCTCGAACTGACTTTCGAGGATGAAGCCAGGCGCCGGCATCGTGTCCCGGTCGAAGCCATAGTGCGCGACCGCGACGCCGGGACCGCAAGCGGACACGACCACTGATTAATTGCCAACAGCAGTGAAAAATTGATCCAGTATTTATCCCGTCAATCCTGTTCATCCTGTCCAATCATGAAGCAAGAGAGAAGAGCAGGACAGGATTAACAGGATGAACAGGATGGAAATCGGGAATACCAAATTGGCTCCCCTTTCATCTCGACTCTGTCATCTCCTGTTCAAAGTTTGAAGCCATAAAGTCTTTTAAGACAGGTTTCAGTCCGCAATCAGCAACCCCGCAATCCAGCCTTCCTCGACCCAGCCGCGCAGCATGACGGCGGCGCGTGCCGCCGCCTCTTCTTCGGCAGCCCACTCGCATAGCCCGCCGCAGATTTCACCGAAGCTTGCCTGGGCAAGCATGGCCTTCAGTGCCCAGGCTTCATCTTTTTCCAGCGAACGGAAGAAAGGCGAATGCAGTTTCCGCCAGATCGCCCAGGTGACGGGTTCGGGCAGGATTTCGGCTGTGGACGGACTGGCTTCGTTGCCGATTTCCTTCCAGATCGTGACCGCATTCGTACGCAGGTCCAGCGTCCGCAGGCTCGGGTGGGGCCCGAAGCGAAGATCGGCCCAGGCCTCCGGCGGTATGGCCGCGACATCTTCGAAGCGCACGGCCTCTTCGTCCGTGGAATCGAAAGCCTGACCCAGAGACCACTCGAATTGAGCCAGCTCCGCCAGCTCCGGATGTCCGGCGTAGCGCGGCATGGCTTTCAGGAATTCCGCCAGCCTGCCGCCGAACCAGCGCACATTGCGAAACGTCGACGGATGCGCGGCGACGTAATCGCCGGCGAGGGTGTTGAAAAGCTCATCGCCCAGGTAGGTGTGCACGATTTCGTAGTCGGTGGCGAGGACCTCGACCAACCGCAAGCGGTAGGCATCGCGGTAGATCGCCAGCCGGGCGTCGCGGAACTCCTCGCTGGCGCCCGCGATCTCGCCGGCGATGGCGGGATTGCCGGTCAGCACGTGGTCCTGGAAAAGCGCTTCGGCGAGGGCGAGCCGCTTCATGTTGCCGCCTCCACTACCATCGTCGGAGGGCACGCACATTCTTGTCGGCGGCCGGCAGCAATCGCGGGCGGTCGCATCCCATGAAGTGGGGCTGCCGGTGAGGCGGAGCAGGGGCCACATCGCTTTTGATGGGGATGCGACCCGAGACGGACGCGTGGGGCTGCCGGCCGCTGATGTCTGCCTCCGCGGTCAGATCCCCATAAATGAATGGGGCCCCTCTTCCGCGCTCCGGCAGCCCCTGCTTCCTGCTCATGCTGCTGCTGCTCCAGCTCGCAAAGCAAGCGCCGCGATTTCGCGTGCCCGGCCGAGCTCGGTCACCAGGTCGGCCAGCGGCGGGATATGGTCGTCGCGTTCGATCATGGTGGCGACATTGCCGAAGCGGCGCACCGCAGTCGCATACAAGTCCCAGACCGGATCGACGATGTCGGCATCGTGCGTGTCGATGATGTGGGTGCCGCAATTGCTGTGGCCGGCCAGGTGGATTTGCCGGACGCGTTCCACCGGGATGCCGTTCAGGAACTCGAGGGCATTGAAACCGTGGTTGAACGCGCTAACGTAGATGTTGTTCACATCCAGCAGCACGTGGCAGTCGGCGCGCCGCGCGATCTCGGAAAGAAAATTCCATTCGCTCATTTCGGATCCGCGAAACGTCACGTAGCTCGAAACGTTCTCGAGCAGGATCTGGCGGTCGAGGAAATCCTGCACTTCGCGCACCCGGGCGGCGACGTGCCCGACCGCTTCTTCGGTGTAAGGGATTGGGAACAGGTCGTGCAGATTCTTGCCGGCGACGCCGGTCCAGCACAGATGATCGGATACCCATGCCGGTTCCACGCGCTGCGCGAGTTGCTTCAGGGCCTTCAGGTAATCGCGGTCGAGGGGATCGGTGCTGCCGATCGAAAGCGATACGCCATGCAGGACAATCGGATAGTCGGCGCGGATGCGATCGAGGAAATACAGCGGCTTGCCGCCGGGAACCAGGTAGTTCTCGCTGAGCGCCTCGAACCAGTCGACGCGCGGACGCGTTTCGAGAATCGACTCGTAATGGTCGGTGCGCAGGCCGAGACCGAATCCCAGTCCCGAAGTCGATGTCATGAAGAAACCTTCGATCTGTAGTCGATGCGGGCGTCGGGCAAGCCGGACCGCCCGCCCCCAGGCATTACGAGCGGTTGGTCGCCTTCTTGCATTCTTCCGGCGTCAGGGAAACGAAACCTTGGCCCTTGCAGGCATTCTGGCCCTTGCAGGAGCTGTTCGCACTCTTGCATTCACTCTGGCCTTTGCACGCGTTGCCGCCATTGCAGGCGACCTTCGCCTCGGTCCCGGCATTGGCCCCGCCCATGCTCGCACAACCCGTAATGAAAAGTGCCGCAGCGGACGCCGCTACCGCCAAGCCCAAGATTTTCTTGCCTTCCATGGTTTGCTCTCCTTCGAATGTGAATGACGACCTGCCTGGTTACGGCCGGACTGCCTGCCGTAGAACCAAGTACGCGATGCCCGGCCAATTGGATGCGGAGCCCTGCGACGCCCCGTTTGCGCCTGCGGCCGCCTTGAATCCGGAAACTTCGTCCCCATAGCGCGAGTCCCGCCATTCCGGGAGCCCGCGAAGAGGCTCTTGAAATGGTCGGGCGGGCGCTCATATAGCGGTCAAGGGCGATACGCGCCCGCACTAATTCAAGGAGACACACTATGGCAAGTTTGACCCGATATACCCCTTTCGATAATGCCTTTGACGGCCTGTTCAGGAGCTTTGTTGCGCGTCCCTCGGCGTTCGACGCAGAGCCGGTTGCGAAGGCGCGGATGGACGTGACGGAAGACGAAGCGGCTTACACCGTGCATGCCGAAATTCCGGGTGTGAAGAAAGACGACATCCAGGTCACCATCGACGGCAACCAGGTCGCAATCACGGCCGAAGTGAAGCACAACCAGGAAGACAAGCAAGGCGAAAAGGTGCTGCGCTCGGAACGCTACTACGGCAAGGTCCATCGCGCGTTCAGCCTGGCGCAGGAAGTCGACGAGGCCGCGTCGGAAGCCAGATACACCGACGGCGTGCTGGAACTGCGACTGCCGAAGAAGGCCGCTGTATCGGCGAAGAAGCTTTCGATCCAGTAACGGGCAGCATGGTTTTACGACGAGGGGCGGCTGCGGCCGCCCTTTGTCTTGCGGTGGTTACCGGCGGGTCGGTCGGTTAGAATTCGCGCGTCCCATGCACAACCCGGTGCGCCATGTCCCTGTCCGCCAATGAAGTAGCGCAGAAAGCGCAGATCCTAGCCGAAGCGTTGCCCTATATCCGCCGCTTCCACGGCAAGACGATCGTCGTCAAATACGGTGGCAACGCCATGACCGACGAAAGGCTCAAGCACTCCTTTGCGCGCGACGTGGTGTTGCTCAAGCTGGTCGGCATGGATCCGGTGGTCGTCCATGGCGGCGGGCCGCAGATCGACGACATGCTCAAGCGCGTCGGCAAGAAAGGCGAATTCATCCAGGGCATGCGGGTCACCGACCGCGAGACCATGGACATCGTCGAGATGGTGCTGGGCGGGCTGGTCAACAAGGAGATCGTCAACCTGATCAACCAGGCCGGCGGCCGCGCCATCGGCCTGACAGGCAAGGATGGTTCGTTCATCCGCGCCAAGCGGTTGCTGCTGCCGAACAAGGACGATGCCACCGATATGCTCGACATCGGCCAGGTCGGCGAGATCCAGAGCATCGACCCGGAAATCATTTCGCTGCTGGAGAGCCGCGAATTCATTCCGGTGGTGGCGCCCATCGGGGTGGGCGAGGACGGCGAGTCCTACAACATCAACGCCGACCTGGTTGCCGGCAAACTGGCCGAAATCCTGCACGCCGAAAAACTGATCCTGCTGACCAATACCCCCGGCGTGCTCGACAAGAACGGCAAGCTGCTGACCGGACTGACGCCCAAGCAGGTGGAAGAGCTGTTCGCCGATGGTACCATCCACGGCGGCATGCTGCCGAAGATCGGCTCGGCGCTGGACGCGGCCAAGAGCGGCGTCAAGAGCGTGCACATCATCGACGGACGGGTGGAGCACGCCCTGCTGCTGGAAGTGCTCACCGATCAGGGTGTGGGGACGCTGATCCGCAATCGCTAGCCGCCGCCCAGGTTGCCAGCTGACATGGGTGTTCCAGTTGCCGGTAAGTCGAGGGTGTGGATTTTCGACCTCGACAACACGTTGCACGATGCTCGCCCGCACATCTTTCCGCACATCAACCGTTCGATGACTGAATACGTCGCCGGGTTGCTGGACCTCGGCGAACGAGACGCCGACGCGTTGCGCGATTTCTACTGGAAGCGCTACGGCGCGACGCTGACCGGCCTGATCCGGCATCACCGCGTCGATCCCGGACATTTCCTGCGCGAAACCCATCATTTTCCCGACATCGACCGCATGGTCGTGGGGCGGCGCGACCTGCGCTCCGTGCTGCGGCGCCTGCCGGGCCGCAAGATCGTGTTCTCGAATGCGCCGGGACACTACGCGCGCGCCGTGCTGGATGCGCTGGGGGTGGGCGATCTGTTCGACGATGTCTTTTCGATCGAACGCACCCGCTATCGACCCAAGCCGCAAGCGCACGGATTTCTGCGCCTGCTGCACGCGCACCGCCTGGTGGCTTCGCGCTGCATCATGGTGGAAGACAGCCTGGAAAATCTGCGCACCGCCAAGCGGCTGGGAATGAAAACGGTGTGGGTATCCGAATCGAATTGCGCTCCGGCGTGGGTGGACGCCAGCGTGCGGCAACTGTTCCGTCTGCCCAGGCTGCTGCATCGTCTTTGACGCACGCCGCTTCGCACAACGGCGGTTCGTGTTAAATTTCACGCCGTTGTGCGAAGCGGCGTGCGTCAGAGCCGCTATGCCGACGAAGCCTGGAGAACGCAAGCTGCAGATTCTGCAGACACTTGCGAGCATGCTCGAGAATCCCAAGGGGGAGAAAATAACCACCGCCGCGCTCGCGGCCCGGCTCGACGTTTCCGAGGCGGCGCTCTACCGGCATTTCGCGAGCAAGGCGCAGATGTTCGAGGGTCTGATCGAGTTCATCGAGCAGACCTTGTTCGGCCTGATCAACAAGATCACCTCGGAAGAAACCAATGGCCTCAAGCAACTCGAGGCGATCCTCTCGTCGCTGCTTGGTTTTGCCAAGAAGAACCCCGGCATGACGCGTGTGCTGATCGGCGATGTTCTTGTCAACGAAGATGAACGCCTGCAGGCGCGCATCAACCAGTTGCATGACCGGCTGGAGGCAACGCTTAAGCAGGCGCTGCGCTTCGCGATTTCCGAGAAGCAGATTGCCGAAAGTACGGATGCCGCCGCCCAGGCCAATCTCATGATCGCTTTCGTGATCGGCCGCTGGCATCAGTTCGCCAAGAGCGGATTCAGGCGCGACCCTACGGAACAGTGGGCCGCGCAATGGCCTGCGCTGGTTTAGCCAGGTGTTTGCTTCGTCGGCGTCGAGGATTTTATTGTCCGCGTTCGTTGTCGCGCTGCTCGGCGGTTGCGGCGCATCGGACGATGAATTTGCGAAAGTGGTCGTCGGCACCTGGGCCTCGCGCGAAGTAGCACCGGACGACGTGATCGTCGAAACCCAGTTCACGCTGCTGCCGGGAGGGCGTGTCAATTGGCAGGGCGAGCTGCGCATGCTGGTGCCTGCCGATTTTTACCTGCCGAATCGTCCCAACTATGAAGTCAGGAACGGCCGGCTGGTGTACTACTTCAATGCAAGCGGCAACTGGACTGTGCGCGACGGCTATTTGCACACCAGGATCGAGTCCTCGACATTGCCCAGCCTGATGCCGGTGGGTTTTGCCGCGGCCTGGAAGCTCAAGGAAGTGACCAGCAAGGAATTGATCTACGTGTCCGCCGCCAATGGCAGCACTCGCGTGGAATTCCGAAAACCCTAGGCACCTCATCCCCCGCCTTCTCCCCTGAGCGGAGAAGGAGCCAAGAAAGCTTGCCGCAAGATTCCTGTTTGTGCTTTGAAGCTCCCCTCTCCGCTCAGGGGAGAGGGGCGGGGGTGAGGTGGGAGAGGGGCGGGGGTGAGGTGGCGGTATTTCCCGCCCCGCACACCGCGCACTGCGGATCCTTCTTGAGGCGCACGCTGCGCCATTCCATCGTCAGCGCGTCGAGCAACAGCAGCCGTCCGGTCAGGTCGCGGCCCAACCCCATCAGCAATTTCAGCGCCTCGGCGGCCTGGATCGATCCGATGATGCCGACCAGCGGCGCGAACACGCCCATGACGGCGCAGCGCATTTCCTCCAGATCTCCGCTCTCGGGAAACAAGCAGTGATAGCACGGACTGTCGGCCCGGCGCAGATCGAATACCGCAACCTGGCCGTCGAAACGCACGCCCGCGCCCGATACCAGCGGCTTTGCGAAGCGCACGCAGGCGCGATTGATGGCATGACGCGTGGCGAAGTTGTCGGTGCAATCGACGACCACATCCGCGGACTGGACCAGCTGCTCCAATCGTTCGCCGGCCACGCGCTCGGCAACGGCGGTGACAACGGCCTGGGGATTGATGCGTGCCAGCGTGCGGCTTGCGGAGTCGACCTTGCGCTCGCCGATCGAATCGGTGAAATGCACGATCTGCCGCTGCAGATTGGTCAGGTCGACGTCATCGTCGTCGCAGATCGTGAGCCGGCCCACGCCGCTCGCCGCCAGATAAAGCGATACCGGCGAGCCGAGGCCGCCGGCACCGATGATCAGGACATGCGAGTCGAGCAGCTTCTGCTGGCCATCGATTTCGATTTCGGGCAGCAGGATGTGGCGGCTGTAACGCAGTAGCTGGTTGTCGTCCATTGCGTTTTGGAAAGCGGATTTTGCGGGCATCTTAACGCGGAAGGCCCGCACTGGGCGGGCCTTCCGTTGTTGCGCTTGCCATGTATGCGTTATCTCTTGCCGATGATCTGCAGACCTTTCAACAAGTTCAGCGCCTGATTCAACTGATAGTCGTTTTTCGACACGATGTCGGCCGGCGTGCCGTCGTCTGCCGGTTTGTCTTCGACCTTCGGTACCGCAGGTGCCGCCGGTACTGCCGATTGCGGTTGCGGCGGCGGCGACTTGAGTTCCGGCAGACCTTGCGGATTGGCCAGATGGCGTTCCAGGTCGGCTTCACGCAACCGGGTCGCGGCCTCGCCCTCTGTCACGGTCGCCTCTTCGACGATGATGTCGGGCGTGATGCCCTTCGCCTGGATCGAGCGGCCGTTCGGCGTGAAATAGCGCGCGGTCGTGAGCTTGATCGCGGTGCCGTTGCCCAGCGGCAGAATGGTCTGCACCGATCCCTTGCCGAACGTCTGCGTGCCCATCACCACTGCTCGCTTGTGATCCTGCAAGGCGCCAGCGACGATTTCCGATGCCGATGCGGATCCGCTATTGACCAGCACGACCATCGGCAGCGTCTTCAGTTCCTTGGGCAGCTTCTTCAGATAGTCGTCCTTGCTGCCGCGCAGGTAATACTCGGGGCGCGCGAACAGCTTCATCTTGAACAGCTTCATCTTGGCATCTTCGGTGCGGCCTTCGGTGTAAACCACCAGTGCTTCGTTTGGCAGGAAGGCAGCCGAAATGGCTACGGCGCTGTTGAGCAGGCCGCCCGGATCGTTGCGCAGGTCGAGGATGATGCCTTTCATCGGGCCGTTGTTGTCCTTGAACAGCTTTTCGACGTATTTCGCCAGGGTCTCGCCGGTGTGTTCCTGGAACTGGGTCACCCGGAAATAGGCATAGCCCGGCTCGAGCAACTTGGACTTCACGCTCTGGATCTGGATCACGGCACGGGTCAGTGTCACCACGCGCGGCTTGGTGTCGCCTTTGCGCACGAAGGTCAGCGTGATCGGCGTATTGGGTTTGCCGCGCATGCGTTTGACCGCATCGTTCAGTGTCATTCCCTTCACATTGGCTTCATCGAGCTTGATGATCAGATCGCCCGACTTGAGGCCCGCCCGCCAGGCCGGCGTATCCTCGATAGGCGCCACGACCTTGACGAAACCGTCTTCCATGCCGACTTCGATGCCCAGACCGCCGAATTCGCCCTGGGTGCCGACCTGCAGGTCGCGGAATGCTTCGGCATCCAGATAGGCGGAATGCGGATCCGTCGTCGACCGGCTCGACATAGTCATTCTTGATGCGGCCAAATACTTCCGTGAAAGCGCGCAAGTCCTCGATCGGCAGCGGGCCGGCACTTTTTTGCGCCACTGCGGAAAAGTTCAGGCTGATCAGCACGCCAAGGATCGCCCCGAGGGCAATCAGGCCAATCTGCCGAAATTTGCTATGCATCTTCATGACTCCTCATGCACGCACCGGTGGTGCGTGCTCTCATTTCAACGTTACCCAAGGAATGGGGTCGAAGGGCTTTCCCTGAAATCTCAACTCAAAGTATAAACCCGAATCAGGGTTGCCACCGCTGTTGCCGGCCGCTGCGATGGTATCGCCGGCTTTGGCCTCTTCGCCGACTTGCTTGAGCAGCGACTCGTTATTGCCGTACAGGCTCATGTAACCGTCGCCGTGGTCGAGAATCAGCAGGTTACCGAAGCCGCGCAGCCAGTCCGCATAGACTACGCGACCCCCGGCCACTGCCTTGACGTCCCGGCCGGCCTTGGCGGAAATGAACAATCCCTTCCAGGACAGGCCGCTATCCTGCCTTTGGCCGCCAAAGCGGTTCGTCAGTTCCCCGATCACGGGCAACCGCAATTTGCCTTTCAGGTCGCGGAATGGCCCTGCTCCGGTATCGGCATTAGGCAGTGCCTTATTGGCAAGGCGTTTGCCCGGCTTCTTGTTGCTCTTGCGGGCCGCTTCCTTGGCCAGCCGCTCGATCAATTGTGACAGCCTTTCCTCGTCGCGCTTGAGCGTGGAGAGCTGCTTGCGGCTCTTTTCGATGTCGTCCGAAACCTTTACATAAACCTGCTGGCGTTGCGCTTTCTCCTTTTCCAGCCGGCGCATTTGCGATGTCTCCTCGCTTTGTAGCGCGTGCAGTTCGGAGCTCTTGCGGCGGGTTTCGCCGGTCAGTTTGTCGAGACTCGCAAGATTTCCCCTCAGGCTTGCGAGCAGGTCGGCGCGAGCGCGGGAGACGTAACTGAGATAGTGAAGCTGCCGGGCGATTTCGTTCGGGTCTTCGCCATTGAGCACCAGCTTGATGGCGTCCGATTGTCCGCCGACATACTGCTGGTAGAGCAGCCGGCCCAGCGTGTCCTGCTCGTCGACGATATCGCCTTCCACGGCACGAGCCTGCGCTTGCAGCCGGGACAACGCGGTATTGACTTCACGCCGCTGGCCGGAAATCTGGTACAGCTTGCGGCTGGTCTCGCTGACCGCGCGCTCCGAATCCTTCAAGGCATCGGCGGCTTCCGCCTTCGAGCTTTCGGA
>WNFL01208868.1_pt1 | contig 21724 bp, 23 predicted proteins | sample 5400361 | NCBI WGS metagenome assembly WNFL01 (sample SAMN13153351, study PRJNA577476) | soil metagenome | isolation source: 40 cm soil on Douglas fir-dominated hillslope | place: USA:California | collected 2013-09-17
AAGCCCGACGGCTCGATCATCGAGACGCCGATCACCGCGAACTTCCGCGAAGGCCTGAACGTGCTGCAGTACTTCATCTCCACCCACGGCGCCCGCAAGGGCCTCGCGGACACGGCGCTGAAGACCGCGAACTCGGGCTATCTCACCCGCCGCCTGGTCGACGTGACGCAGGACCTCGTCGTCACCGAGGACGACTGCGCGACGCAGAATGGTGTTTCGATGAAGGCATTGGTGGAGGGCGGGGAAGTGGTCGAGGCGCTGCGCGAGCGCATCCTCGGCCGCACGCTGGCCATCGACTTGATCCATCCCGAGACCCAGGATGTCTTGTTCGCTGCCGGAACGCTGATCGACGAGGAGGGCGTGGACAGCATCGACAACGTCGGCATCGACGAGGTCAAGGTGAGGACCGCGCTCTCGTGCGACACGCGCTGGGGCGTGTGCTCGAAGTGCTACGGGCGCGACCTGGGTCGCGGCTCGCCGGTGAACGTCGGCGAGGCGATCGGCGTGATCGCCGCGCAGTCCATCGGCGAACCCGGCACCCAGCTGACCATGCGTACGTTCCATATTGGCGGCGCGGCGTCGCGGACCGCGGTGCAGAGCAACGTCGAGGCCAAGTCGGCCGGAACGGTGCGCTTCACCGCCACCATGCGTTACCTGTCCAATGCCAAAGGCGACAAGCTGGCGATCAGCCGCTCGGGCGAGATCACCATCGTCGACGACAACGGCCGCGAGCGCGAGCGCCACAAGGTGCCGTACGGTGCCACGCTGCAGGTGGCCGACGGCGACACGGCGCGCGCGGGCAAGCAGCTCGCCAACTGGGACCCGCACCACCGGCCGATCATCACCGAGTACGCCGGTACGGTGAAATTCGAGCACGTCGAGGAAGGCTCGACCGTCGCCAAGCAGATCGACGACGTCACGGGCCTCTCGACCCTGGTCGTCATCGACGCCAAGCGGCGCACCACGGCCGCCAGCAAGGGCCAGCGTCCGTCGGTGAAGCTCATCAACGAGGCGGGCGACGAAGTGAAGATCGCCGCCACCGACCACGCCGTGAACATCAGCTTCCCGGTAGGCGCGGTGATCGCGGTGCGCGACGGCCAGCAGGTGCAGGTCGGCGAAGTGCTGGCGCGCATCCCGCAGGAAGTCTCCAAGACGCGCGACATCACGGGCGGCCTGCCGCGCGTGGCCGAGCTCTTCGAGGCGCGCTCGCCGAAGGACGCGGGCATCCTCGCGGAGGTCACCGGCACGGTGAGCTTCGGCAAGGACACCAAGGGCAAGCAGCGCCTGGTGATCACCGACCTCGACAAGCAGGAGCACGAGTACCTGATCGCCAAGGATGATCGTCGACGGGCCGGTGGATCCGCACGATCTGCTGCGCCTGCTCGGCGTCGAGGAGCTCGCCCGCTACATCATCGACGAGGTGCAGGACGTCTACCGCCTGCAGGGCGTGAAGATCAACGACAAGCACATCGAGGTGATCGTGCGGCAGATGCTCCGCCGCATCGAGGTGGATGATCCGGGCGACACGCCGTTCATCCAGGGCGAGCAGGTGGAGCGCGCCGAGCTGCTGGAGGAGAGCGAGAAGGCGGTCAAGGCGGAAAAGAAGCCGGCCACCTTCCGCAATATTCTCCTGGGAATCACCAAGGCGTCGCTGTCGACCGACTCGTTCATCTCCGCCGCCTCCTTCCAGGAGACGACGCGCGTGCTGACCGAGGCGGCGATCATGGGCAAGCGCGACGAGCTGCGCGGCCTGAAGGAGAACGTCATCGTCGGGCGCCTCATCCCGGCGGGCACCGGCCTCCCGTACCACCGAGCCGGTGCTGGCGGAGCTCCCGGCGAGCGCCGAAGCACCGCAAGCCGAGGCGACCGCCGGCGGTTCTTGAGGTCAGAGGAAGCGGCCTGGATCGGTGAGAAGGTGCGCGCGCTCGGCGCGCGCACCGTTCTCAACCTCGGCAGCGGCTCCAGGCGCTTCCGCGAGATCTCCAAGCCCTACATCGACCGCCAGATCTTCGATCCGCTGGTGCGCGCCGGCGCCCGCGTCATCCACGCCGACCTGAAGGAGGGCGAGGGCATCGAGGTCAGCGGCGATCTCTTCGATCCCGAGGTGCAGGAGCGGCTGCGGGCCCTGCGGCCGGACGTGGTCCTCGCCTGCAACATCCTCGAGCATCTCGAGGCCGGCTCGCGCAGCCGCTTCCCCGCCATCCTGGATTCGCTGCTCGCGCCGCGCGGCACTCTCGTCATCACGGTGCCGTATTCGTACCCCTACCATGCCGATCCGATCGACACGCTCTACCGCCCGACTCCGGACGAGCTGGGCGCGCTCTTCCCGCGGTACGAGGTCCTCGACGCGCGCGTCATCGACAGCGCGAGCTACGGCGAGGAGTTCGTCGCCGGAGGGCCGTTGCGCATGGTGCGCAAGCTCTTTCGCCTTCTCTTCCCCTTCGTAAGGCCGAAGCGCTGGCTCTCGCACGCGCATCGCATGCTGTGGCTCTTCCGTCCCTATCGCCTCAGCGCGGCGGTGCTGCGCAAGCCGCTGGCCGTGCTCGCCACCTGCCTGCTCGCCATGCTCGCCGAGCCGGCGCAGGCCGAGCTCAGGCCGAAATGGGAGGCCGGCATCGGCGGCACGGGCATCACGCTTCCCGACTACCGCGGCTCGGACGAGCGCCGCGCCTACCTCTATCCGCTGCCTTACCTCATCTACCGCGGCGAGAACGTGCGCGTCGACCGCCAGGGGTTGCGCGGCATCTTCTTCGAGTCGGATCGCGTCGAGCTCGATTTCAGCATCTACGGCACGCCGCCGGTGGACAGCTCGACGAATGCCGCGCGCCAGGGCATGCCCGACCTCGACCCGACGCTCGAGATCGGCCCCGTCCTCAGCGTCAATCTCGCGCGCGAGCGCGCGCGCGATGCTCGGCTCGACTTGCGACTGCCGGTGCGCGCGGTGGTTGCCACCGATCTCAGCCATGCGCATGCCGCGGGGTACGTCTTCTATCCGCACCTCGCTTTCGCAGTGCGGCCCGAGCTCTGGGAGGGGCGCTGGAACTTCGGCCTGCAGACCGGCCCGGTCTTCGCGACGCGCAGGTATCACGCCTATTTCTACGGCGTCGACGAGCAGTTCGCGACCGCGCAGCGCCCGGCCTACGAGGCGCGCGGCGGCTATTCGGGGTGGGCGGCGCTGACCTCGGTGTCACGCCGTTTCGCGAAGCTGTGGCTGGGCGCTTTCGCGCGCTATGACTACCTCAAGGGGGCAGTCTTCGAGGACAGCCCGCTGCTGCGCCGGCAGGGGACTTGGATGGCCGGCTTCGGCGTCGCCTGGATCCTGGCCGAATCCGAGCGCCAGGTGGACGTGATCGAGCGCGAGCGCTAGCCGAGCAGCCGCGCGAAGACCAGCACCGCCATCATCATCGCCACGAGCGCCGAAGCGGCGGCGATCGTCCAGCCCGCGGCGTTCGGATAGGCCTCGACCAGCATGTCGAGCGGGTATTTCATGTTCTCGCCCTCGCGCGGCAGCAGGTGGCGCGTCGAGTACCAGCGGTTCATGCGCGCCTCGAACGCAGCCAGGGTGGTGGGGAAAAAGAGAACCAGCACGCCGACGAACACCGCGAGCAGGCTGCCGACGATCAGGAACCACTTCATCGTCTGCAGCACCACGCCGATGATGAACCAGCGCTGCACGTTGACGCCCAGCACCAGCGCGGCGCGCGGGATGGTGATGCGGAAGACCAGCATGTAGAGCGCGAACAGCCCGCCCAGCAGCAGGAAGGCGGCGAGCAGCTTGCGGCGGCCCGACGTCAGCTCGCCGCCGACGCTGCGTGGGATCTCGATCGGGCGCAGCGCCCGGCGGGTCGACACCCAGCGGTTCAGGCTTCTCATGATGGCGAGGGCTCGCGGCGCGCGGAACACGAGCGCGCAGCCGAGCGCGGTGCTCGCGACGCTGGCGAGCAGCAGGAAGATCACGAGCGTCGGTACCACCACGCGCTCGAGCACCATCAGTACCGTCATTCGCCCTCCCTCCGATCACACAATACCAGAGCCCTCCCTTTGTAGGAAATTTCCCGACCGCCCGCGGCACGCCGATTGCTGCTTCTGCGTATCTGCTCGAATGGAGGTTGTATGGAGAAGCTGCAGCAATGGCGGCACAGGCAGGAAGGCAAGCTCGGCTACATCCTGCTCTGGGCGCTTGGCGTTCCGATCCCGGTGCTGTTCGTGATTTTCCTGCTGCGCGGCTGCACTTGATGACGGCGGCTGCACCTGATGACGTTTTCTGACAAGGAAAGGAGATTTCCTATGGGTAAGACCCTGATCGCAGTGACCCTCGCTTGCGCCATGGGCGCGGGCCTGAGCGCGTGCGCGAGCCGCAGCGAAACCGTCGGCACCGCCGGCGGCGCGGTGGCGGGCGGCGCGATTGGCTCCGCGGTGACCGGCGGCAGCGCCGTCGGCACGCTGGGCGGCGCGGCCGTAGGCGGCGCGGTCGGCAACGAAGCCGGCCGGCGCTACGACGAGCGCCACAAGTAACGAGCTTCAGCCGTAAGGAAAGGGCGACCAAGGCGCCCTTTTTTATTGCGCTCCTATAATGCATTCATGGGCCAGATGCGGGAGGCGGGGATTGAAGCCGCGGTGCGAGTCGATCTCGCCGCCGCGTTTCGCCTCGCGGTGCGCCTCGACCTGCACGAGGGGGTCTGCAACCACTTCAGCGCCATGCTGCCCGGCGAGGCGCGTGGCGTTCCGACCTTTTTGCTCAATCGCTACGGGCTGCACTGGAGCGAGGTGTCCGCCTCCAACCTCCTCGCGCTCGATGCCGGCGGCCGCATCCTCGACGGCGAAGGCGAGTTCGAGAAGACCGCCTTGCATATCCACTCCCGCATCCACCTGGCTCATCCGCGCGCGCAATGCGTGCTCCATACGCACATGCCGTACGCCACCGCGCTGACGCTGATCGAGGGCGCACGCCTGGAGATGGTGGAGCAGAACGCGCTGCGCTTCCACGACGACGTTGCCTACGACGAGACTTACAACGGCCTGGTGGTCGACGATGCCGAGGGCGACCGCCTCGCGCGCGCGCTCGGCTCGAAGCGCGTCCTTTTCCTGGCCAACCACGGCGTGATCGTCGTCGGCCCCTCGGTGGCCGAGGCGTTCGATGCGCTCTACTACCTCGAGCGGGCCTGCCGGCTGCAGGTCCTCGCCAGGTCCATGGTGGCGAATGCGGGCGGCACGCATCTCACCGGCCTACGCGCGGTCCGGCCGGAGGTGGTGCGCGAGACCTATCGCCTCATCGCGAACGACGCGCCCAAGTACGCCGGCGCGCACTTCGCCGCGCTGAAGCGCATCCTCGATCGCGAGGAGCCCGGTTATTCCCGCTGAGCGGGTGCGCGTTCAGGTCCGCGATGCGGCGCCGGCCGACCTCGGCGCCGTGCGCGAGATCTACGCGCACCATGTGCTCAACGGGCTCGCCTCCTTCGAGGAGGAGCCGCCTTCGCGCGAAGAGATGGCGCGACGCCACCAGGACGTAGCGGGGCGCGGCCTGCCCTGGCTCGTCGCCGAGTTTGGCGACACCGTTGCGGGCTACGGCTACTGCGCTCCGTATCGTGCCCGCTCCGCCTACCGCTACAGCCTCGAAGACTCGGTCTATGTCCGCCACGACATGCATGGCCGCGGCATCGGCAGCACGCTGCTCGCCGAGCTGATCCGGCGCTGCGAGGCCTTGGGCTACCGCCAGCTCATCGCCGTCATCGGCGACAGCGCGCATGCGCCGTCCATCAACCTGCACGCCGCGGCCGGGTTCCTGCGCGTGGGAACGCTGCGCTCCTGCGGCTTCAAGTTCGGCCGCTGGGTGGATAGCGTGATCATGCAGCGTCCCTTGGGTGTCGGAGACGCTAAGGGACCGTAAGGACGACCTTTCCCTTCACCTGCCGCGCGGCCATGAGCTTCAGGGCCTCGCTTGCTTTCTCCAGCGGGAAAGTGGTCGAGACGTGCGGGCGGAGCTTGCCCTCCTCGTACCAGCGAGCGAGCTGACGCAGGCTCGCCGCGAACCGCTCCGGCTCGCGACGCGTGAAGTCGCCCCAGAAGACACCGACCAGCGAGGCGCCCTTGAGGAGCGCGAGGTTGAGGGGCAGCTTGGGAATGTCGCCGGCGGCAAAGCCCACGACCAGCAGCCGGCCGCGCCAGGCGAGCGAGCGGAACGCGGGCTCGCTGTAGGGGCCGCCGACCGGGTCGTAGACGACGTCTATGCCTTTTCCTTGGGTATTTATTTTTATCTGCTCCCGAAGATCCGCGGTGGCGTAATTGATCGCCACGTCGGCGCCGTGCTCGCGGCACACGGCGAGCTTTTCGTCGCTCGACGCGGCGGCGATCACGCGCGCGCCGAGCGCCTTGCCGATCTCGATCGCTGCGATCCCCACGCCGCCGGAAGCGCCCAGCACCAAGAGGGTCTCGCCGGCCGCAAGCGCAGCGCGGTCGCGCAGCGCGTGGTCGGACGTGCCGTAGGTGAGCAGGAAAGCCGCGCCTTCCTCGAAGGACATTTTCGTGGGCAAAGGCACGAGCCGGTTTGCCTCGACCTTCACCTCCTCGGCGAATGCGCCGTACGTCGTGAAGGCCATGACGCGGTCGCCCGCTCGCCATGCGCTCACGCCTTCGCCGAGCTCCTTCACCACGCCGGCGAGCTCGCTGCCCGGCGAGAAGGGCAGCGGCGGCTTGAACTGGTACTTGTTCTGGATGATGAGCACGTCGGGGAAATTGAGGCTCGCCGCCTTGACCGAGACGACCACCTCGCCGCGGCCCGGCTTCGGCGAGGGCAGATCCTCGACGACCAGCGTCTCGGGCGGCCCGAACTCGCGGCAGACGACAGCTTTCACGATCAGCCCGAGCGCGCGGCGAGGCCGCCGTCGATGGTGAGGATGCAGCCGCTCGTATAGGCGGATTTTTCCGAGGCGAGGAAAACCACCGCCGCGGCGATCTCCTCGGGTGCCGCCGGCCGGCCGAAGGACATGTTGGTGAATAGCTCCTCATGGCGCTTGGCGTCGCCGAGCAGCGTCTCGGCGCGCTGGCGATAGAGCGTGATCAGCCGATCGGTCGCCGTCGGCCCCGGGTTGATGCCGACCACGCGCACGCCGTCGGCATGCGAGGCGCCGCCCAGCGCCCGCGTGAAGGCCATGAGGCCCGCGTTGCCGGTGCTGCCGGCGATGTACGCGGCGTCGAGCTTCTCGCCCGCCGAGCCGATGATGTTGACGATCACGCCGCGCTTTCGCTGCTTCATCCCGGCATAGGCGAGGCGGGTCAGGTTGATGTAGCCGAAGACCTTCAGCTCCCACGCCCGGCGCCAGGTCTCCTCGTCGACCTTGAGGAGGTCGCCGCCGGGGATCGCGCCGGCGTTGTTGACCAGGATGTCGAGCTCGCCCGCCCACTGCGCGAGCGCCTCGGCGGCGCCGCGCTGCGAAAGGTCGGCCGCTTTCGCGTCCGGACCGGGCAGGGGATTTCGCGAGGCGATCTTGACCCGGGCGCCCTCGGCGGCGAACGCCTCGGCGCAAGCGCGGCCGATGCCTTTCGAGCCGCCGGTCACCAGCACGCGCTTCCCCGCGAGGTTTAAATCCATATATCTTGGCGATTATGCCAATGCTGACCACGGACGACGGCGTCCGTTTGCATTACGAGGAAGCGGGCAGCGGCACGCCGCTCGTCTTCGTGCACGAGTTCGCCGGCGACGCGCGCAGCTGGGAGCCGCAGGTCCGTCACTTTTCGCGCCGCTACCGCTGCATCGCCTACAACGCGCGCGGCTACCCGCCTTCCGAGGTGCCCGAGGACTTCAGCCGCTACTCGCAGGAGCGCGCGCGCGACGACGTCCGCAGCGTACTCGATGCGCTCAAGATCGAGCGAGCGCATGTCGTCGGGCTGTCGATGGGCGGCAACGCGACGCTGCACTTCGGCCTCACCTATCCGCGCCGCGCCCTTTCGCTCGTCTTCGCCGGCGGCGGCTACGGCTCGCACCCGGCGACGCACGCGAAGTTCCAGCAGGACTCGCGCGCCAACGCGGAGACGATCCGGGCGAAGGGCCTCGATCATTTCGTCGCCACCTATGGCGCCGGCGCGGCGCGCGTGCAGTTCCAGAACAAGGACCCGCGCGGCTTCGAGGAATACCAGCGCCAGTTCCGCGAGCACTCGGCGCAAGGAGCGATCAACACGCTGCTCGGCGTGCAGGCGCGCCGGCCCTCGTTCTACGACATGACGACGGAGATGGCGCGTCTGGACGTGCCGCTGCTCGTCATGACCGGCGACGAGGACGAGCCGAGCATCGAGGCGAGCGTCATGGTCAAGCGCTGCGCGCCCCGCGCCGGGCTTGCGGTGCTGCCCGTCAGCGGCCACGGGATCAATCTCGAGGAGCCGGCGCTATTCAACCAGCTGCTCGAGCAGTTCCTGACGCAGGTCGACGCGGGTCGGTGGCCGCGGCGCGACGCGCGCAGCCCGGTCGCGTCGATCTACGGTCCGACGGGCAAGCCTTGACTCCAAAGTGACACTCGGCGTCTCAAAGCGCGGCTCGGTGGGCTGGATCGTGTTCGACCAGCCGGCGAAGAAGAACGCCATCAACGACGCCATGTGGCGCGGCATAGCCCCGGCGATGAAGCAGTTCGACGCGGACGGGGAAGTGCGCTGCGTCGCGTTTCGCGGCGCGGGCACGGCAGCGTTCTCCGCCGGCGCCGACATCTCGGAGTTCGAGGCGATCCGCGCGCGGCGCAGCGCCGTCTCGGAATACGACGGGCTGCTCGACGAGGTGCTGCACGCGATCCAGGACTCGCGCAAGCCGTCGCTGGCGATGATCCAAGGCTTCTGCATGGGCGGCGGCCTCGAGATCGCGCTCGCCTGCGACCTGCGCTATTGCGGCGAGTCGGCGCAGTTCGCGATTCCCGCGGCGAAGCTCGGCCTCGCCTACAACGTCGAGGGACACAAGCGGCTGCTCGAGACGGTCGGGCATGCGCGAGCGAGGGAAATCATGTTCCTCGGCAGGCGTCATGACGCCAGCGAGGGGCTTGCCATGGGCCTTGTGCATCGGGTGTTGCCGGACCTCGAGCTCGAACGATTTACGAATGAAGTTCTCCAGACCCTGTCGCAAAACGCCCCCCTTGCCATCGCCAACTCCAAGACCATCATCGAGGAGTACGTGAAATCCGCCGGCTTGCCCGACGCGGCGCGCATGCAGGCGGCGATCGACCGCTGCGCGCACAGCGCCGACTACGAGGAAGGCCGGCGCGCCTTCATGGAAAAGCGCAAGCCCCGCTTCGAAGGAAAATGAAGAAGCTCAAGCTCAAGGTGCAGGCGGTGCGCGTGCGCGCAATCTCGGCGCCGATCGGGCGCCCGCTCGTAACGAGCGTCGCCACGGTATCGAGCGCGGCGCTGCTGCTCATCGACCTGCAGACCGACGGCGGCATCGTCGGGCGCTCGTACCTCTTCGCCGTCGGCAACCACAACCTCAAGCCGATCGCCGCGCTCGTCGAGGCGATGGCCGAGATGATCGCCGGGGACGAGCTCGCGCCCTTCGACCTCGAGCGCAAGCTGCGCGGCCGCTATGCGCTCCTCGGCGTGCACAACATCATCCTCTTCGCCATGTCGGGCATCGACGTCGCGGCCTGGGACGCTTACGCGCAGGCGCTCGGCCAGCCGCTCGCGCGGCTGCTCGGCGCGGCGCCGCGGCCGATCCCGGCGTACAACTCCAACGGCCTCGGGCTCGGCCCGCTCAAGTCGCTGCCCAAGGAAGCGCTCGAGCTCGCCGAGGGATTCAGCGCCGTGAAGCTGCGGATGGGCAGGGCCGAGGCGCGCGACGATCTGGAGGCGCTGCGCATGGTGAAGAAGGCGCTCGGCGCCGACATCAAGCTCATGGTGGACTTCAATCAGGGGCTGAGCGTCGCCGAGGCGATCCGCCGCGGGCGGATGATCGACGACGAGGGCGGCGTGGCTTGGATCGAGGAGCCGGTGCGCGCGGATGATTTTTTGGGGTGTAGTTTAGTAAGAAGAGAAATACAAACGCCGATTCAAATCGGCGAGAACTTCATGGGACCCGAGCAGATGGCGCAGGCGCTCGCCGCGGGCGCCGCAGACTACGTGATGCCCGACCTGCAGCGCATCGGCGGCGTCACCGGCTGGATGCGCGCCGCGGCGCTCGCTCAGGGCGCCGGCGTCGAGATGTCGAGCCACCTTTTCCCCGAAGCGAGCGGCCATCTCCTCGCCGCGACGCCGACCTGCCACTGGCTCGAGTACATGGACTGGGCCGACGCGATCGCGGCCGAGCCGGTCGAGATCAAAGACGGCATGGTGCAGGTTCCCGAGCGCGCCGGCGTCGGCATGAGCTGGGACGAGAAAGCGGTCAAGAAGTATCTGGTGTGATGTTCACCCGGCACTATGCGCATTGGCCGCCCGGATTGCCGAAGAGCTTTCCCGTGCCGCGCCAGCCGGTGTATGTCAACTTAGAGCAGTGCGCCGCCCGCCATCCCGGCCGCGCCGCGCTTCACTACTACGGCACCGACATCAGCTATGGCGAGCTGAAGCGCGACGCCGACGCGCTGGCCGGCTTCCTGCAGCAGCGCTGCGGCGTCGCGAAGGGCGACCGCGTGCTCCTCTATCTGCAGAACAGCCCGCAGTTCGTCGTCGCCTACTACGCGGTGCTGCGCGCCGGCGCGGTGGCGGTGCCGATCAACCCGATGAACCTCGCCGAGGAGCTGCGCCACTACGTCGAGGATGCGGGCGCGCGCGTCGCCATCGTCGGACAGGAGGTCGCGTCGCGCGCCGCGGCGGTGCCGGCGCTGGAGCATACGATCGTCGCCGCGTATTCCGATTACCTGCGTGCGGCGACCGACCTGCCGCTGCCGGAGTTCGTGCGCGCGCCGGCCCAGACCGATTCCTGGCGCAAGGCGATTGCCGCGCGCCTCGCGCCGAGCGACGCGCCCGTGGATGCCGATGACCTGGCGGTGATGCCCTACACCTCGGGCACGACCGGCAAGCCCAAGGGCTGCATGCATACGCATTCAAGCGTGCAGGCGACCACGGTCGCCTACCTGCAATGGCGCGGCAGCGGCGATGGAGCGGTGGTGCTCTGCCCGCTGCCCATGTTCCACGTCACGGGCATGCAGGCCGGCATGAACGGCCCGCTCTGCAAGGGTGCGACGCTGGTGGTCATGTCGCGCTGGGACCGCGATTGCGCCGCGATGCTGATCGAGCGCTGCCGCGTCACGAACTGGTCGGCGATCACCACCATGCTGGTGGACTTCCTCTCCAATCCCAACCTGAATCGCTACGACCTCTCCTCGCTCACCGTGCTCGGCGGCGGCGGCGCCGCCATGCCCGAGGCCCTGGCGAGGAAGCTGGAGGAGGTCTTCAGGCTGCCCTACGTCGAAGGCTACGGCCTCACCGAGACCATGGCGCCGACGCACATCAACCCGCCGCAGCGATCGAAGCGCCAGTGCGCCGGGATCCCGATCTTCAATACCGATGCCCGGGTGCTCGACATCGAAACGCTCTCCGAGAGAGGCCCGAACGAGGTGGGCGAGATCATCGTCCATGGCCCGCAGATCTTCCGCGGCTACTGGAAGCAGCCCGAGGCGACCGCAGAGGCGTTCATCGAGCACGATGGCAAGCGCTTCTTCCGCACCGGCGATCTCGGCTACTACGACGAGGAGGGCTATTTCTTCATCACCGATCGCCTGAAGCGGATGATCAATGCCTCCGGATTCAAAGTCTGGCCGGCCGAGGTCGAGGCGCTGCTCTACGGCCATCCCGACGTGCAGGAGGCCTGCGTGATCGGCGCTCCGGATGGATATCGCGGCGAGACCGTCAAGGCTCTCGTGGTATTGAAAAAAAACAGCAAGACCAGGCCCGAAGACATCACCTCCTGGGCCAGGGACAAGATGGCCGCCTTCAAGGTGCCGCGCCAGGTGGAGTTCGTGGACGAGCTGCCCAAGACGCCGACGGGGAAAATCCTCTGGCGCGAACTGCAGGAAAGAGAGCGACGCCGATGACGAAGTGGTTTTTACTCGGGTTCTTTTTCGTCACGAATGCTTTTGCGCAGATGGAGGTGCACGAGCCGTGGACGCGCGCGATGCCGCCGGGCACCAAGATCGGCGCCGGCTATATGACCTTGCGCAATACTTCGGCAACCCCGGACAAGCTGCTGCGGGCGAGCTCCCCCGCGGCGGAAAAGGTCGAGATGCACATCACCGTGAAGGACGGCGACGTGTTTCGCATGCGCGAGGTGAAGGCCTACGAGGTGCCGGCGCGCGGCAGCTTCGAGCTCAAGCCCGGCGGCGCGCACCTGATGCTCGTCAACGTGAAAGCGCCCCTCAAGGAAGGCGAGAAGATTCCGCTGGTGCTGCGCTTCGAGCGCGCCGGCGAGGTGAAGACCGAGCTCGAGGTGCGCGGGCTAGGCGCGGGCGGCCACGGTTCGCACTAGGGCGCCAGGACGAGGCGGGCGATTCCCCACGCGATCGCGGCGATGAAGGCCGAGCACGGGATGGTCAGGATCCACGCCCAGAGCAGGTCCCCGGCCACGCCCCAGCGGACGGCGGACACGGACTGCACCGCGCCGACGCCGACGATCGAGCCGGTGATGGTGTGCGTGGTCGACACCGGAATGCCCAGCCACGTAGCGAGGAAGAGCGCCGCCGAGCCCGAGAGCTCGGCGCAGAAGCCGCCGACCGGCCGGATCTTGGTGATGCGCTGGCCCATGGTCTTGACGATGCGCCAGCCGCCGAACATCGTGCCCGAACGGCACCGCGTCCTTCGCGCCCGTGTATCCCGCGGCGATCAACAGCATCCAGATGATGCCGATCGTCTTCTGTGCATCGTTGCCGCCATGGCCGAGGCTGTACATCGACGAGGAGATCAGTTGCAGGCGGCGGAACAGGCGGTCGACGCGGCTCGGCGTGGTGCGCCTGAAGATCCACGAGATCGCGAGCAGCAGCAATCCGCCGAGCACCATGCCGATCAGCGGCGAAATGAAGATGAACGCGACGGTCTTCAGGATGCCTGCCGGAATCAGCGCCCAGGTGCCGGCCTTGGCGACGCCGGCGCCGACGATGCCGCCGATGAGGGCGTGCGAGGACGAGGAGGGTATGCCGTACCACCACGTGATCAGGTTCCAGGCGATCGCGCCGATCAGCGCGCCGAACACCACGTAGTGATCGACGATCCCCTGGTCGATGATGCCCTTGCCGACCGTGCTCGCGACGCTGAGATGGAACACGAACACGGCGACGAAATTGAAGAACGCGGCGAGCATCACCGCCTGGTAGGGCTTGAGCACCCGCGTCGACACGACCGTGGCGATCGAGTTGGCGGCGTCGTGGAAGCCGTTCATGAAGTCGAACGCGAGCGCAATCAGTACGAGCGCGATCACGACCCCCAGGCCGAGCTGGGCGGCTCCGCCGTTCATTCAGGAATTCTCGAGGACGATGCCTTCGACGACGTTGGCCACGTCCTCGCAGCGGTCGGTGATGGTCTCGAGCAGATCGTAGATGACGCGCAGCTTCATCACCTGCTTGAGGTCGTTCTCCTCGCGGAAGAGCTTGGAGAGCGCCGAGCGCATGACGCGATCGGCGTCGGACTCGAGCCGGTCGATCTCCTCGCAGCACTTGAGGATCGCCTCGGAGCGCTTCACGTCGGTCAACAGCCCGACCGTGGTCTTCACGCGCTCGCAGCACATCTGGCAGATCTCGGCGAGCTGCCTCGCCTCCGGGGTGACGCTGCGCAGGTCGTAGAGCGCCACCGACTCGGCGACATCCTGGATGAGGTCGAGGATGTCGTCCATGGTGTTGATGAGCTGGTGGATCTGGTCGCGGTCGAACGGCGTGATGAAGGTCTTGTGCAGCAGCGTCATGCACTCGTGCGTGATCTTGTCGGCCGCGCGTTCGACCGCATCGATGCGCTGCGCGTGCGCGTCGAGCTCCTTGAAGGTGCCGATCATCGCGGCGAGCTCGCGGCTGCCCTCGACGATGCGCTCGGCGTGGGCGTTGAACAGATCGAAGAACTTCCCCTCGCGGGGCATCAGGCGTCCGAGCATTATTTTTTCTCCGCGAATCCCAGTCCGAGCGATCTTAGCCGTTTCACTTGCTCGGCGTCGAACCCCCAGTCGGCGAGCGCCTGGCCGCCGCCCTCGCCGCGCTCCGGCGGGCCGCGCTGGATCTCGGGCGCCGTGCGCGAGAAGCGCGGCGCCGGCGCAGGCTGCTCGACGCGCTTCACGCTGACATAGGCGCTGCGCGAGCGGTTGTGCGGGTGGCGCGGCGCTTCCGACCACGAAAGCACCGGCGCGAAGCAGGCGTCGGAGCCCTCGAAGACCTTCACCCACTCGTCGCGGCTCCTGGATTTGAAAACAGTGGCGAAGGCCGCCTTGTGCAGCGGCCACTTCGCGCGCTCGTGCTGCACGAACTCCTTGGCGTCGAGCCCGAGCTTGGAAAGAAGCTCCTGGTAGAAGCGCTCCTCGATCGCGCCGATCGAGACGTGCTTGCCGTCCTTCGTCTCGTAGACGTTGTACCAGGGGGCGCCGGTATCGAGGATGTTGCTGCCTCGGTTTTCATTCATTTGATTCGAATTCAAAAAACCATGGAACATGGTCGCGAGCAGCGACGCACCCTCCACCATCGCCGCGTCGATCACCTGGCCCTTGCCGGAGCGGCCTGCCTCGATGAGGCCGCAGGCGACACCGAAGCCGAGCAGCATGCCGCCGCCGCCGAAGTCGCCGATGAGGTTGAGCGGCGGCAGCGGCGACTCGCCCTTGCGGCCGATCGCGTTGAGGATGCCGGTGAGCGCGATGTAGTTGATGTCGTGGCCGGCGCGCGCCGCGAGCGGCCCGGTCTGGCCCCAGCCGGTCATGCGGCCGTAAACGAGCTTCGGGTTCGCCTTGAGCGCGTCGTCGGGTCCCACGCCAAGGCGCTCCATGACACCGGGCCGCATGCCCTCGATCAGCGCGTCGGCCTTCTCGATGAGCGAGAAGACGACTTCCTTGGAGGTGGTGAGCTTGAGGTCGAGCGTGATCGAGCGCTTGCCGCGCATCATGGTGTCGTACCAGCGCTCGCGCTTGAGGCCGAGGTCGGTGCCCTCGGGCCGGTCGATCACCAGCACGTCGGCGCCCATGTCGGCGAGCAGCATCCCGGCGAACGGCGCCGGGCCGATCGACTCGAGCTCGAGCACCTTGATGCCGGAGAGCGGGCCGGCCATCAGTCGAGCTTGACGCCGAGATCACGGATGATCGCGCCCCAGCGCTGGTCGAGCGCCCGCGCTTCCTTCGCCGCTTCGCTCGGCGGCATCGCGTACGCTTCCGCGCCGCCGGCGGCGAAGATATCGCGGACCTCGCGGCTCGCGATCGCCTGGCCGAGGTGCTTGTAGACGCCCTCGAGCGTCGCCGGCGTCATCCCCGCGGGACCCCAGAACCAGAGATAGCCCCAGACGCCGACGTCGTAGCCCGCCTCGCGCAGCGTCGGCAGCTCGGGCAGCGCCGGGTTGCGCGTCTCCGCGGCCCAGGCGACGAGCTTCACCCGGCCGGTCTTGACGTTGGCGAGCGCGGTGCTCGAGCCGTCGAAGAAGAGCTGCACCGCGCCCGAGAGGTGGTCCTTCATCGCGTCGCCGCTGCCCTTGTAGGGCACATGCACGATGTCGATGCCGGCGAGGCGCTTGAACATCTCGGCGTTGAGGTGCGATGCCGGGATTCGTTTTGGCATAGGCGACGAGCTCGCTGACCGTGTTGAAGGGGGCGGAAGTGTGCGCGGTGAGCACGGTGGCCGCGCGCGCGCCGGTGGTGATGGGCGTGAAGTCGCGGAAAGCGTCCCACGGCGGCGTGCGATAGAGGTGCTGCAGCTGCACGTGGATCGCGATGGTGTAGAGCAGCGTGTGGCCGTCGGGCGGCGCCTTTTGCACGTCGCGCGCGCCGATGACGGTCGAGCCGCCGGGCCTGTTCTCGACGATCACCGCGGCGCCGAGCGACTCGCTCATCTTCTGCGCGATGGCGCGCGCCTGCACGTCGGTCTGCCCGCCGGGCGGGAAGGGCACGACGATACGCACCTGCTTGCCGGGGACGGGAAAGGATTGCGCGTGCGCCGCGCCGGCGATAGCCAGGGCGAGCAGGACGAATTTCATGACGGCGCTAGTCTATAGTCTCGTGCCCATGGCGGCACGCTACCCCGAGCGCATCGTCTGCCTCACCGAGGAGACGACCGAGACTTTGTACCTCCTCGGCGAGGAGCGGCGCATCGTCGGCATCTCCGGCTACACCGTCCGGCCGCCGCGCGCGCGGCGCGAGAAGCCGAGGGTTTCTGCTTTCTTGAGTGCGAAGAACGAGAAGATCCTGGAGCTCAAGCCGGATCTCGTCCTCGGCTTCTCCGACCTGCAGGCCGATATCGCCCGGGACCTGGCGAAGGCGGGCCTCAACATCATGGTCTTCAACCAGCGCTCGGTGGCCGAGATCCTGGACATGATCCAGATGCTCTCGTCACTGGTCGGTGTTCCGGAAAAGGGAACGGCCCTGGTCGCGTCTCTGGAGAAGAATCTTTCTGAGATAAGGCGGGCAGGGAAAGCATTGCCGCGCAAACCCAAAGTCTATTTCGAGGAGTGGGACGAGCCGATGATCAGCGGCATCCGCTGGGTGAGCGAGCTCCTCGAGATCGCAGGCGGCGAGGACATTTTCTCGGATCTTTCATTCTCGCAGGGAGCGACGGGGCGGATCCACGACGGCAAAGCCGTGATCGAGAGAAAGCCGGACATCATTCTCGGCTCGTGGTGCGGCAAGAAGTTCAGGCCCGAGCGCGTCGCCGCACGGCCGGGCTGGCAGCGGGTTCCCGCGGTGCGGGATCAGCAGCTCTTCGAGATCAAGTCGGCTGAGATCCTGCAGCCCGGGCCGGCGGCGCTCACCGACGGCGTGCGGCGCATCCACGAAATACTTTGCGCCTGGACCACAAACCTCGGCGCGCGGCGCCGCGAGCGATAGGGAGTTTGTCAAGCCGAATTCGTAAGCACCGATCCGGTTACAGAAGTCGGTGCCGCGCCACATTTGGCGGGCACGGCGGTTGCAGGAAATCAAGTGGTCCATCTCAAAAGGAGACCACTGTATGAAACTGAAGCTTCTTACAGCTGCACTGATGGCCACGGGCCTCGCCCTTTCCGGCTGCGCATCGCACCGTGACAACACGGCGAGCGCCGGCGGCAGCCGCACCGCGAGCGAATTCACGAGCGACGCGGCGCTCACCGCGAAGGTGAAGAGTGCCCTCGCCAAGGATGCCGGCCTCGGCACCGCGGTGGACATCAACGTACAGTCCTTCCGGGGCGTGGTGCAGCTGAACGGCTTCGTCAAGACCCGAGAGCAGATCCGGAGCGCGGGCGACGTCGCCAGCCGGATCGAGGGCGTCACCAAGGTGGAGAACAATCTCCGCGTGAAGTCGTGATCGACGGCTAGCGCCGCCCAGAGCCCCGCCCCGCGCGGGGCTTTTTTTATGCCGCAGGCGGGGAAAAGCGGGCGACTCTCACGACTTCTCGTAGCGCGGAGTCAGCGCTCGTCGCAGGCCTTCTTGAAGCGCCGCAGGAACTCGCGCCGCACGTTCCATTGCTCGATGGCCGGCACGACCTTGAAGCGGCTGCGCAGGACCACGGCCGAGTCGGCGAGCTTCTCGACGCCCTGCACCTCGAGATCGGCGGCAAGGCGGCCGCGCCACGCCGGATCGGCGCGCAACGCGGCGCCGACCTCGCGTAGCAGCGAGAGCGCCTGCTCGATGTCGGTGGCGTAGGCGACGCCGATGTCCATCGTCGCGAAGGCGTAGCCGCGCGTGCGGTTGGTGAGCACCTTGATCTCGCCGTTCGGCACGAAGTGCACATGGCCCTCGAAGTCGCGCAGGCGCACGTAGCGCAGCGTCACCTCCTCGACCACGCCGGCCTTGCCGGCGACCTCGATCACGTCGTCCTGTCGTACCTGGTCCTCGAGCAGGAGGAAGAAGCCGGCGAAGTAGTCCTTGATCAGGCTCTGCGCGCCGAAGCCGATCGCCACGCCGGCGACGCCCGCGGTAGCGAGCACCGGTGCCACCGAGATGCCGAGCGCGTCGAGGATCAGCGTGCCGGCGACGATGACGATGACGATCGTCGCCACGGCGCGAAACACGCGCGCCAGGGTCTCGATGCGCGCGATCTCGTCGGCGCCGGTGCGCCGCGCCATGTAGCCGCGGAACACGCGGATGAGGCGCGCGGCGATTGCCTGGAGAAGCCAGGCAACGAGCAGGACGACCAGGACGCGCAGCAGCTGCGCGCCCCAGGAAGGCAGTACTACTTCTGTCAGTGAAGCCCTAACGAGGCCTCTATGTTGCGCACCATGGCGACGAGGCGCGGCCCGAGGTCTTCCTCGAGCTGTCCTTTCTTCACCATGAACGCGGGCACGGTGCAGTTGAAGCCGACGATCTCGCCGTCGACGGTGCGCCGCATCGGCACGCCCACCGCGAACACCTCGCGGCGCAGCTCACCGGTGCTGGCGCAGAAGCCGCGCGCGCGGATGTCATCGAGCGACTTCGCGATCGAGGCGTTGTACTTGCGGTGCGACTCGGGCTCCTTGACCTTCATCTGGTTCAGCACCGCCTCGCGCTCCGGCGGCGTGCAGGCGGCGAGGAAGGCGCGGCCGATCACCGAGTGCGAGATCGGCACCGAGGTGCCGATGTCGGGCAGCGTGGTGATGCCGTTGCCGCTGCGGCAGGACTCGACGTACACCATGTTGAGGCGGTCGCGAACGCCCATCGAGACCGAGCCGTTGCAGTAGTCGGCAAGCTCCTTCATCAGCGGCCGCGCCACCTGGCGCACGTTCATCGACGCGAGCAGCGGGGAGCCGATCGAGAGCACCGCCGAGCCGAGCTGGTACTTGCCCAGCCGCATGTTGTGCCTGAGATACCCGAGCTTGGTGAGCGTGTAGGTCAGGCGGGAGACCGTGGGCTTGGGCAGCCCGGTGCGCACCGAGATCTCCTTGTTGCCGAGCAGCGGCTCGAGGGGGGTGAAGCAGCGCAGCACTTCCAGGCCGCGGGCGAGCGTAGTGGCGAACTGCCGGTCTCCTTCGTGCTCGTAGCTGAATACGGGGGCGGGCTGGGAAAGCGGTGCCGCGGGTTCTGGTGCGCCCATTGGACGGTCTCCTCCGGTTTTTGTGTTGAAGCGGGTGTTTCGCTATTCTGTCTGCCCACGTCCGCATGTCAACTTAGTCATACCGGATTTCGCTAAGTGAAATCAGATCTCTTCAATTTGAGCGGCAAGGTCGCGCTCGTCACCGGCTCAACCCGCGGCATCGGCCGCTCCATCGCCGAGGAGCTGGCGCGCGCCGGCGCGAAAGTCGCGATCTCGAGCCGCAAGGCGGAGGCCTGTCAACAGGTTCGTATTGAACTTGAAAAACAAAATCTTGAAGTGCTCGCGCAGCCCTGCAATGTCTCGCGCAAGGAGGACCTGCAGGCGCTGGTCGACGCGGCGATGGCGAAGTGGGGCCGCATCGACATCGTCGTCGCCAATGCCGCGTCCAACCCCTATTACGGCCCGCTCACCGATATCGGCGACGAGGCCTTCGACAAGATCTTCGCCAACAACCTGAAAAGCGTGCTCTGGCTCGCGGCGATGACGCTGCCGGGGATGAAGAACGGCGGCAGCTTTACCCTCGTGGGATCGATCGGCGGACTGATCGCCAACACGGTGATCGGGGCTTACGGCATGTCGAAGGCGGCCGGCCACCACCTGGTGCGCAACCTCGCCGCCGAGTGGGGCCCGAAGAACGTGCGCGTTAACGCCATCGCGCCTGGGCTCATCAAGACCGAGTTCGCGCGCGCGCTCTGGGAGGACGAGAAGCGCGCCGCCGAGCGCGTTTCAAACACCCCGTTGCGCCGCCTCGGCGAGCCGCGCGACATCGGCGGCATCGCGGTATTCCTCGCCTCCGACGCTGCAGCTTTCATCACGGGACAGGTCATCGTCGCCGACGGCGGGGTTACCATTCTGTAATGGACCTGAACTACTCCGCCGAGGAGCTTGCCTTCCGCGACGACGTGCGCGGCTGGCTGGCCGCGAACCTGCCGCGCGAGCTGAAGGACAAGGTCGAAGCCAACGCGCATCTCTCCAAGGAAGACCTGCTGCGCTGGCACCGCATCCTGGCGAAAAAAGGCTGGGTCGCGCCGGCATGGCCGAAGGAATGGGGCGGCACCGGCTGGAATGTAGTGCAGCGCTATATCTTCGAGGAGGAGCTCGGCTACGCCGGCTCGCCGCCGATCATCCCGTTCGGCGTAACGATGTGCGCGGCCGTGCTTTTACAGTTCGGGTCGGACGCGCAGAAGAAAAGGTTTTTACCCAGAATTTTTGATGGAGATGATTTCTGGTGTCAGGGGTACTCCGAGCCGGGATCGGGGAGCGACCTCGCGTCGCTGAAAACCAAAGCCGTGCGGCAAGGCGATCACTACCTCGTCAACGGCCAGAAGATCTGGACCACGCTCGCGCATTACGCCGACTGGATCTTCTGCCTGGTTCGCACCGACGCCTCGGGAAAGCGCCAGGACGGCATCTCCTTCATCCTCATCGACATGAAGTCGCCGGGCATCACCGTGCGGCCCCTGATCCTCATGGACGGCGCGCACGAGGTGAACGAGGTGTTCTTCGACGACGTGAAGGTCCCGGCCGAGAATCTGGTGCACGAGGAGGGCAAGGGCTGGACGGTGGCGAAGTACCTCCTCGGCTACGAGCGCATGAACACCGGCCGCATCGGCGGCTCCAAGCGCGAGCTCGAGAAACTGAAGGAATTTTCAAAGAATATTTCTGATTTCAGGTTTCGCGACCGGCTCTCGCGTCTCGAGGTCGAGCTGATGGCGCTCGAGGTCACCAACCTGCGCTTCCTCGACCGCATGCGCCGCACCGGCCAGCCGCCGGGCGCCGACGTGTCGATGCTCAAGATCAAGGGCACCGAGATCCAGCAGGGCCTGACCGAGCTGTTCGTCGAGGCGCTCGACCCGGCGGCGAACGACGAGTTCGCGGTCTCGCTGCGCAAGAAATATCTCTCGACGCGCAAGACCACGATCTACGCCGGCTCGAACGAGATCCAGCGCAACATCATCGCCAAGATGACCCTGGGCCTGTAATGAACTTCGACTACAGCGAAGAGCAGCAGCTTCTTGCCGATTCACTGCGGCGCTATCTGCAGGCTGAATATGTTTTTGAAAAAAGAAAAAACATATTGAGCGGCGACGGCTGGAGCGCTCAAGTCTGGGCGAAGCTCGCCGAAATGGGCCTCACCGCCCTGCCGCTCTCGCCCGACTACGGCGGCTTCGGCGGCGGCGCGGTGGATCTCATGGCTCTCATGGAGGCGTTCGGCGAGGCGCTGGTGGTCGAGCCCTACCTGCCGACGGTGATGGCGAGCCTCGCCGTCTCGCGCGGCGGCTCGGAGCAGCAGAAGTCCGGGATCCTGACGGCGGTGGCAGAAGGTCGCCTGAAGCTCGCGTTCGCGCACACCGAGGAGGGCGCGCGCTACGACCTCGCCGCGGTCAAATGCACGGCGACGAAATCCGGAAATGATTGGCTGCTCGATGGAAAGAAGGCGGCCGTGCTCGGCGCTCCGCAGGCGGACAAGCTGGTCGTCTCGGCGCGAGTTGGAAATCAGATTGAATTATTCATTACTGAAGTAAAGAACCTTTCCTCGTACCGTGGCATCGACGGCATGGCGCTCGGCGACATCGACCTTTCCAGGACCAGGGCCGAGAAGCTCGAAGGCGGG
>WNFL01423891.1_pt1 | contig 21722 bp, 23 predicted proteins | sample 5400361 | NCBI WGS metagenome assembly WNFL01 (sample SAMN13153351, study PRJNA577476) | soil metagenome | isolation source: 40 cm soil on Douglas fir-dominated hillslope | place: USA:California | collected 2013-09-17
CTGCGCGGCGACGGGTCGGCGCCGCGCGAGACGTAGACGTCGATCACGTGCTGGCGGCGCCGGTAGACGAGCGCGGCGACCGGCGCGCCGTCCAGGTAGTCGAGCCGCGCGCCGGTCAGCTCGTAGCCCGACTGCGAAAGATCCGGGACCGGCGGCGAGAACGGCAGCCGCGCGCTCAGCCAGGGCTTGACCGTGTGCTGGTCCGAGGAGGCGACATCGATGCGCCGGCCCGACAGGCCCGCGCGCACGTGCGCCGCGACCGCCTCGCGCGCAAGCGCCTCGTCTTCGCCCGGGCGCACTGCGAACAGGCCCACAGCAACCGCAACCGCCAGCATGGCCGCGAGCGCGAACGCCGGAACCAATGTGGTGGCGAAGCGCCGCCGTGGCGCGGGGGGCGCCGCAGACATCTCGGCCTCCGGCGCCTCTTTCAGCCGGGCCGGTGCGGCGTAATACTCGGCGTCCGCCCGGACCGACGCCGACAGCTCGCGCAAGCGCTCATGCGCGGCGCGCAGCGACGGATTCGACGCGAGCTCGGCTTCGAGCTCGAGGCTGCTCACGGCGTCGAGCTCGCCGTCGACGTAAGCGTGCAGGGCGCGGGCGGCGTCTTCGGCGTTCATTTGTGCACCCTCATTTGTGTACCTTCAGGCGGGGAACGGTCACGACGCGCATCGCTTCGCCCAGGAGGCGGCGCGCGCGGGCGAGCCGGCTCATCACCGTGCCGATCGGAATCTCGGCGATGCGCGCGATGTCGCGGTAGGGCAGGTCCTCCAGCTCGCGCAGCACCAGGACCTCGCGGAACTGCACCGGCAGCGCGGCGATCGCCTCGTTGAGCATGCGCCGGTCGAGCGAGCGCGCCGCGTAGGTCTCCGGTCCCGGCAGCGCGTCGGCGACGTCGTCCTCGAGCGGCTCGACCTCGGCGGGGCGGTTCGCGCGCAGCCAGGAGAAGCAGGCGTTGCGCACGATCGCGAGCAGCCACGGGCGCGCCTCGCCGCGCAGCCCGTCGAGATGGCGGTAGGCGCGCAGCATCGCTTCCTGCGCCACGTCCTCGGCGTCATGGTCGTTGCGGGTGAGCCAGCGCGCGAGGTTGTAGGCGGCGCTCGCGTGCGGCGCCACCATGCGTTCGAAGCGCTCGCGGCGGTCGTTCAAGGCGCGTCCATGCTACGCCGTCAGGCTGTCACGTGGATGACGCCGGTCATGTCCTCGTGGCCTTCGCCGCAGAAGATGTCGCAGGCGAACGGGAACTCGCCGGCGCGCCGCGGCGTGAAGGGAAGCCGCACCGGCTTGCCCGGGGCGATCTCGGCGTGCAGGCCCAGGTCCGGCGCGCTGAATCCCATCGTGACTTCCGGCGCCGTCAACTCGAGCACCACCGGAACGCCGAGCTTCAGCGTCACCCGTTCCGGCACGAACTCGAACTTGCGCGCCTCGATCCGGATCGTCTCGGCCGGCGCGTTCTGCGCGAGCGACGCGCCGGCGAGGCCGAGCGCGCCGAGGAGCAGCGTCCGTCTCTTCACGAGCGCACGACCGGCAGCTCTGTGATCTTGTATTCCACCGGCTTCGGCTCGGCTTCGACCTGGCGGAAGCCGAGGCCGCGATACGGTTGCGCCGGATCCCACGCGATCGGCGCGCGCTTGGGCGCCGAGCCCGCCACGGGCAGCGGGAAGATGAGCGACTTCGCCGAATGGTGCTCGATGTGCCCGGTCTTGAAATGGTGCTCCTGGTGGATGTGGCCGTAGAACACCGTGACGTTGCGGTGAGGCATGAGCAGCGCGATCGCCTCGTCGCCGTCGCGCGTCGCCCAGTCCCACTGCGGGTAGAGCGGAAAGAGCGGCCGGTGCGTGAGCACGACGATGCGCGCCTCCGGCGGCTGCTTCGCGAGGTCCGCCTTCATCCACGCGAGCTGCTCCTCGCCGATGCGCGCCGCGGGATCGGAGACGTTGTCGAGGGCGATGAAGTGCACGCCCTTGTGGTCGAAGCTGTAGCGCGTCGGGCCGAAGAGCTCCTTGTAGGCCTCGCCGCGGTCGAGCGAAGCGTCGTGCTCGCCGGGCATCAGGCGGATGTTGCGGTTCTTCAGGCCCGAGATCACCTCCTTGAAGCCCGCGAGGCGCTTGCGCCGCTCGGCCGGGTCGTCGGTGGTGTGCGAGAGATCGCCGGTGAAGACGATGAAGTCGGGCTGGGGATCGAGCGCGTTGACCGCGGCGACCGCCTTCGGCAGCGTGCCGAGCGCATCGGGGTTGGCCGCGCCCTGGAAGCCCCAGTGGGTGTCGGAGAGCTGGACGAAGAAAAACTCCTGCTCGCCCGCCTGATACGCGTCGGCGCCGCGCGCGAGGCCCGACGCGAACACCACCCCTCCAAAGCCTGCGATCCTGAGAAAGTCCCTGCGGTTGACAGGGAGGCCCCTGCGGTTGACGGCCGGCATTTCGACGCTCCTTCGGGCGGGATGCCCGTTCCCAGCAAGACTCGCGGGAGCGTCGATTTATTCCCGTTAACCCCCCGCGCGCTGCGCTTGCGGCCCCCTTGTCAGGGGGCTGGCGGTTTCGCGGATCGGGCGGATAGGGCGGACCTCGATGCTGCCGACGCTCGCCGGCGGGATCCTGGCGGCGATCTGGATCGCCTCGTTCAGGTCGCGTGCCTCGATCATGTAGAAGCCGGCGAGGTATTCCTTCGTCTCGGCGAAAGGCCCGTCGGTGACGGAGACCTTGCCGTTGCGCACGCGCACGGTGGTCGCGGTCGCCACCGGCTGCAGCGCCTCCGACGAGAGGCAGTGGCCGCTCGCGCGGACCGACTGGTCGAAGGCGAGGCAGTGGTGGTCGTCGACCGACTGGATGGCTTTTTCCTCGCCGTAGACGAGGCAGAGATATTTCATGGCGCTTCTCCTGTGGCTGCCCTCGAGATTCTATTTCTTCGCGGCGATTTTCGAGCGCAGGCGCTGTTCCTGCGCCTTCAGCTCGGGCGTGAGCTCCTCGCCGAAGTCCTCCGCCTCGAATATCTGGCGGATCTCGATCTCGGAGTCCCCGGGCATCGGATTGGGGCAGCGCTTCACCCACTCGATCGCCTCTGCCTTCGACTTCACCTTCCAGATCCAGAACCCGGCGACCAGCTCCTTCGTCTCCGCGAAGGGGCCGTCGATCACGCTGCGCTTGGCGCCGGAGAACCGGACGCGCGCGCCTTTCGAGCTCGGGTGCAGTCCCTCGCCGGCGAGCATGACGCCGGCTTTCACCAGCTCTTCGTTGAACTTGCCCATCTCCGCGAGCATCTTCTCGGAGGGCATCACGCCCGCTTCGGAGTCCTTGGTGGCCTTGACCATAATGATGAAACGCATGCTGATCTCCTTGTGAATTAACGAATTATCAATCAGTTAGCAATCGATGAGCTTCGGCTTCATACCCAATAGTCGAACGGCGGCGCGCCGGATCGACATCGGGCCGGAAAAAGATTTCCGGTTACGGTACAGGTACAGCGCGAGGGCGAGCAGGGTCCCGCCCGGCATGACGATTTCCAGCAAGAGGTAGGGAAGCAGTTTCATTTGCGGCTCCTTTGCTTCTGGTCGAAGCCGGGTTCCGCAAATCGACAGGCGGGTCGAAAACTTTTTCTCAGCCCGCCTTTTTCAGCTCCGCCAGCCGCCGCTCGAGAAAGCGGCGCTCGGGTTCCTGCCGGGCGAGCGCGAGGGCGCGCGCGTAGGAGGTGCGCGCTTCGGCGCTGCGGCCCAGGCGCCGGCACAGGTCGGCCCGCACCGCGTGCGCGAGGTGGTAATCGTCGAGGTCGCCCTCCTTCAGCAGCCCTTCGACGAGCGGCAGCGCAGCGATGGGGCCGTCGCGCATGGCGATCGCGACCGCGCGATTGAGCTCGACCACCGGCGACGGCTCCATGCGCCCGAGCACGTCGTAGAGCGCGACGATCTGCGCCCAGTCGGTCGCCGCGGCGCTCGGCGCCTCCGCGTGCACCGCGGCGATCGCCGCCTGCAGCGAATAGCTGCCGATGCGAGGCCTGCCGCGCTGGGCGCCCAGCGCCTTTTCCACGAGCGCGACGCCTTCGGCGATCAGCTCGCGGTTCCAGAGGGCGCGGTCCTGGTTCTCCAGCAGGACCAGATCCCCTTCGCTCGAGCTGCGTGCCGCGCGCCGCGACTCGTGCAGCAGCATGAGCGCGAGCAGGCCGAGCGCCTCCGGCTCCGGCAGCAGCTCGACCAGCAGGCGCGCGAGGCGCAGCGCTTCGCCGGAAAGATCGGCGCGCGTGAGCGAGCTGCCCGAGGAAGCGGAATAGCCCTCGTTGAACACGAGATAGATCACTCGCAACACCGCGTCCAGCCGCTCAGGGAGGTTGGCGCCGCCAGGCACTTCATACGGAATGCCGGCGTCGCGGATCTTGGTCTTCGCGCGCACGATGCGCTGCGCGAGGGTGGGCGCGGGAGTGAGGAAGGCGTGCGCGATCTCCTCGGTCTTCAGGTCGCACACTTCACGCAAGGTCAGAGCGACTTGCGCGTCGGGCGCGAGCGCCGGGTGGCAGCAGGTGAAGACCAGGCGCAGGCGATCGTCCTCGATGCTCTCCTTTTCATGAGAATTCTCTGCAGAAAGAGTTTCCGCGAGCTCTTCTTCCAAAGGTTCGAAGCGGGCTTGACGGCGAATGCTGTCGATCGCCTTGAACCGTCCCGCGGAGACGAGCCAGGCGCGGGGATTGGCGGGAACGCCTTCGCCCGGCCATTGCTCGAGCGCCGCGCGGAACGCTTCGTGCAGCGCTTCCTCGGCGAGGTCGAAGTCGCCGAGCAGGCGCACGAGCGTCGCGAAGACGCGGCGCGACTCCGCGCGGTAGATGGAATCCACCGTCGCGCGTATTTCCATGGTGACCGAATGATAACCGCCCGCCGCGAGCGCGGGCCCGGCCTGCCGCTCAGCGCAGCAGCTTGCCGTTCGCCCCGATGATGGTGAGGTCGACGCCGCCCCAGCCCAGGCGCTCCTTCGGCGAGTAGTTCACGTAGACGCCGCCGAGGTTATGCTCGCCCATCGCGGTGAGCGCCTTGAGGACCTTCTCGCGCGTCGGCTTGGGCCCGGCGCGCTTGAGCGCTTCCACGGTGATCTTGGCGGTGATGAAGCCCTCGAGCGTGGAGAACGAGTAAGGCTCGCCGGGCGCGTACTGGTGCATCGCCTTCTGGTATTCGGACACCACCGGCAGCGTCGCCGAGAACGGGAACGGCACCGCCTGCGCGATCACGATGCCGCGCGCCTTGCTCTCGCCGACGTTCTTGATGATATCGCTGACCGGCACGATCGACATGGCGTAGAGCTGCGTGTCGGCGGCCGCCGAATTCTTGATCTGCTTCACGAACTCGACCGAGTAGCGCCCCGAGATCAGCATGATGATCGCGTCGGGCTGGAGCTTCACCACCTCGGCGACCGCCTGCTTCATGATCGGCTCGAACTTGTCCTGCGCGCCGGGCGTGGCGTCGATCTCGACCCACGCGGCGACGTTCAGGTTGTCCTTCTTCACCCATTCCTTGGCGAGCGGCACGATCGCCGGGCCGAAGGTGACGTTCCAGTAGACGATCGCCACCTTCTTCTTCTGCGTGGCGGCGGCTTCCTTGATGAGCGCCTGCACCTCGTCCGGGTAGCCCGAGCGGAACGGGAAGATGTTCGGGGCGCCGACGATGCTCTTGTCGCCCTGCAGCGGCGAGATGAGCGCGATGCCGGCCTCGCCGGCGACGTTCCCCTTCGCCATCTCGGTGAGGCCGCCGGTGTTGACGTAGCCCGCGAGCGCGAGGACGTCCTTGTCCGCGACGAACTCCTTGGTCATCGCCACCATGGCGCCGGGCTTCAGGCCGTCGTCCTTGTAGACCAGCTTGACCGGGCGCCCGTTGACGCCGCCCTGCGAATTGGCATGGTCGAAATACGTCTTCATGCCGATGTACATGCCCTTGGAATTGGCGGCGGTGACCGGGCTGGTCTGCGATGCCACCTGCCCCACCACCAGGTCCTGTCCGCTTGCCTGTGGCGCGAGCCAGAAAGCGGGCTGGGCGGCGATTGCGAGCAGGACTGCGCGCCACTGAGTGTTGTGCACCTCGTTCTCCCCTGTGATCCGAGCAAAAAGGGTAGCAGCCAGGGGCGGCCGGCAAGCAAAACACTGTTCGGGGCTGACTAAAACTTACGCATGAAACCTCAGGCGGCGAGCCGCCGGGTCTCGCTAGGCGGTGAGCCGCCGCGTCTCTGACAGATGCTTCTTCCAGTACGGCGCATCGAGGCGGTCGCTGCGCACGTGCTTGCCCGAAGAGGGCGCATGCACGAATCTTCCGTCGCCGAGGTAGATGCCGACATGCGAGCTCTTCTTTCCTTCCTGGTCGAAGAACACGAGATCGCCGCGGCGCAGCTCGGCACGCCGCACCGGGCGCGAGGCCTGGCGTTGCCGCTCGGTGTTGTGGGGAACCGCGACGCCCGCTTGCCGGAAGCTGAATTGCACGAGACCGCTGCAATCGAATCCGGCGGAGGGCGTCGCGCCGCCGAAGTGATAGGGCCTGCCGAGCATCTTCAGCGCGTTCCCCGCGGCGCGATCCCCCGCGGCCTCGCTGACCGTCGCCCGGGGCGGCTGCGACGTCGGCGCGCTCGCGCAGCCGGCGAGCGCCAGCGCGCAAAGGAGGATGCCTGCGAGGACGGTTCTGGCGGTTCCCGGGTATGTCACGATGGGAAGCCTAGCGCTAACCGGGCCGGCCGGGCGCGGGAGTTTTTCTTGCTCGATCACTATTTTTCACACCGCGGAGACAGCCATGCTGCAAAAATCGCCGATGTACGCGTATATCCCGGTAAGAGACGTGAGCATGGCGGTGATCCAGAGCTCGTAGGGAGCGCATGAGCGCTCCGGGAGCCGCCGCGTGAACGTTGTCTACGCCTCGACCGAGCCAGAGCGCGCCGAAATCGATTCCCTCGAGGGGCCGGTGCTGGTGGAGTTCGGCAGCCCGTGGTGCGGCTACTGCCGCGCGGCGCAACCGCTGCTCGCGGCAGCGCTGGCCGACCACCCGCGCGTGCGGCATATCAAGATCGCCGACGCGAGCGGCCGCCGGCTGGGACGCACTTTCGGCGTGAAGCTCTGGCCGACCCTGGTTTTCCTGAACGGCGGCAAGGAAGCCGCGCGCCTGGTGAGGCCCCACGAGACGGAGCCGATCGCCCAGGCGCTCGGCCGGATCGATCCTTCGGATAAGTAAGGGTTAGTGCGGCTTGTCGGCGTCCCGGGCCTTGTCGTCGGCGTCCTTGACGGTCTCCTTCGCGTCGCCGAAACCTTTCTGCAGCTTGCCTTTCACCTGCTTGGCGAGGCCCTTGGCCTGCTGCTCTCCGCTGCCGGTGAGGTCGCCGAGCTTTTCCTGGGCCTTGCCGGCGATGTCGGTGGCCTTGCCTTTGATCTGGTCTTTGTTCACGTTTCAACTCCTGAGAGGGGGGTGAGACCATCGGGATGCAGGGGCCGTGCCTGAAAATCCGGAGGGGTTTTGTGAGCTAGTACCCCCTCCCGGCAATTTTGCGGCCTGCCGTGCATGCGGTGAAATCCGGGCCGGAGTAGGCTGGCGGGCAGACATGCACCAGCACTATAACCAGGGCCTGGTCCTGGTATCGCTGATGGTCGCCATCCTGGCGTCCTACACCGCGCTCACCCTCGCCCTGCGCATCCGGGTCGCGACGCCGGGCTCGGCATACGCATGGCTGCTCGGCGGGGGCCTGGTCATGGGCATCGGCATCTGGGCGATGCACTTCGTCGGCATGCTGGCCACGGCGCTGCCGATCGAGATCACCTACGACGTCTCGATCACGCTGCTGTCGCTGATCATTGCGATCGTGGTATCCACGTTCGCGCTGCATATCGCGAGCCGCGAGAGCGTCGGCGCCCTGCCGCTCGTCGCGGCGGCCATCGCGATGGGCATGGGCATCTGCTCGATGCACTACGTGGGCATGGCGGCGATCGAGATCGCGCCGCCCATCCGCTACAGCTTCCCCTGGGTCGCGATCTCGTTCGGCGTCGCGATGGTCGCGTCTTTCGCCGCCCTCGGGATCGCGTTCACCCGGCGCGTGGACGGCTGGTGGCGCTATCAGCGGGCGCTCGGCGCGGCCGGCATGGGCGTGGCGATCTGCGGCATGCATTACGCCGGGATGATCGCGGCGCGCTTCCCCGAGCACGCGCTCGCCGCCGGCGGCTCGATGATGAGCAAGCCCTGGCTCGCGGGGTCGGTGACCACCGTCACGCTGTTCGTGCTCGTCGCGGCGCTGCTCGTGTCGTTCATCGAGGCGCGGGCGGCGGCGCGGGCCGCGCGCATGCAGGCCTCGCTCGCGGAGGCGAACGAGACGAGCCGCGCGAAGGACGAGTTCCTGGCGATGCTCGGGCACGAGCTGCGCAATCCGCTCGCCTCGATCGTGAACGCGGTGCACCTGCTTGGCCGCTCCGCGCCGAGCAGCAACGACTGGCGGCTCGCGTACGACGTGATCGGGCGCCAGTCCTCGCACCTCGTGCGCATGGCCGACGACCTGCTCGACGTCGGCCGCACCGTCGCCGGCAAGATCTCGCTCGAGCGCCAGCCGCTCGACCTGCACCTCGCCATCGGCGACGCGCTGAGCGCGCTGAAGGCGGCGGGCAAGACCGGGGGGCGGCGCGTCGACTACAAGGGCTGGACGGTCTGGGTGAACGCCGACCGCACCCGCGTCGAGCAGGTCCTCAGCAACCTGGTCTCGAACGCGGTGAAGCACACCGCCGAGGGCGGCCGCATCGCGCTGCGCGTGACCGCGAGCGGCGGCGAGGTCGTGCTGACGGTCGCCGACGACGGCGCCGGCATGGACGCCGAGACCGCGGCGCGCGCGTTCGAGCTGTTCTTCCAGGCGCGGCGCGAGCCCGACCGCAGGCGCGGCGGCCTGGGCCTCGGCCTGACCCTCGCGCGGCGCATCATCGAGCTGCACGGCGGCACGATCAGCGGGGCGAGCGACGGGCCGGGCAAGGGCGCGACCTTCACGGTGCGCCTGCCCGCCATCGCCGCGCCGCGCGCGGCCGCGGCGGCGGGCGCGCAGGCCGCGAGCCGCGCCGCGCGCCAGGTCGTGATCGTGGAGGACTCGCCGGATGCGCGCCTCAGCCTGCAGATGCTGCTCGAGAGCGAGGGGCACACCGTGCATACCGCCATCGACGGCCCGAGCGGCCTGGACACGATCATGCAGGTCCAGCCCGACGTGGCGCTCGTCGACATCGGCCTGCCCGGGCTCGACGGCTACCATCTCGCGGAGCGGCTGCGCTCGGCCGGGCTCAACACCTACCTCGTGGCGCTCACCGGCTACGGCCGGCGCGAGGACAAGGTGCGCGCGCGCAAGGCCGGCTTCGACGCGCACGTGACCAAGCCGGCGCCGATGGACTACCTGCTCAAGCTGGTGTCGGAGGCCGCGGAAAAATAAGTTAACCTTGCGACTCGCCAATTTCGACGAGAACCGGTTCAGCATGGAAGCGATCGCTCGCGTACGAAGTTGGTTTACGTGGCTGCTCGCCTCTCTGATCATCGCCGCGTGCGGCGGCGGTGGGGGCGGCGGGAGCGGAAGTCCGCCGCCAGCGCCGCCAGCGCCGCCGGCGCCGGGCGTCGGTAGCACGACCCAAACCGTCGGGGGCCAGGTTTCCGGATTGGCGGGCGCCGGACTTGCCTTGCAGATAAACGGCGGCAACGACGTCACCCCGAGCAATGGCGCCTTCGTCTTCCCGGCCGTTTCGAGCGGTAGCAGCTACAACGTAACGGTCGCCGCCCAGCCGGCGAATCCGACGCAAACCTGCGGCGTTGCGAACGGCTCTGGAACCGTCGCCAACGCGAACATCACCAACGTACAGATCAGTTGCGCCACGAACGCTTTCAAGGTGCTCGGCAACGTCTCCGGCCTTTCGGGGTCCGGCCTCATCCTGCAGAACAACGGCGCCGGCAATCTCGCGATCGGTGTCAATGGCTTGTTCGAGTTCACCGCGGCGGTGCAGAGCGGCGGCGCGTACAACGTCACCGTTGCCGCGCATCCCCTCAGCCCCACGCAGAACTGCACGGTCACGAACGGGGCCGGAACGATCGGCGGCGCCAACGTCACGAACGTTGCGGTGAGCTGCGTTACCGTGGTCACGCCGCCCACGACGTTCACGATCGGGGGCGCTGTGGCGGGTCTTGCGACGGGTGCCGGCCTCACATTGCGCAACAACGGGACGAACATCCTCGTGATCGGCGCCAACGGCAGCTTTGCGTTTTCCACCGGCCTGGTAAACGCCGCCCCCTACAACGTCACCATTACCAACCAGCCGACCAGCCCCCCGCAGGTCTGCACGGTCGTCAACGGCAGCGGATTCGTCCCCAATGCCAACGTGAGCAACGTCACGATCAACTGTGCGCCTGCCTGTGTCCCCGCCGGTTGCACGGTCGGCGGTACGATAACCGGCCTGACCGCCAGCGGCCTGATGCTGGCAAATGGCGGCGACGACTTGAGTCCGGCCGCGGGTAGCAGCGCTTTCGCCTTTCCGACGCCATTTGCTCAGGGCATAAGCTATGCCGTGAGAGTCAAGGCCCAGCCTCCCGGCCAGACATGTTCGGTAAGCAATGCGACCGGTTCGGTCGGATCGCTGAACGTGACGAGCGTTCTGGTGCGCTGCCGCGGCTACTCCGCCTTTTCGCCGACCGTCACAGGCTTCGTGTCGGAGCTCCTCGTCACCTCGGGCGGCACCCTCGTGGACAATTCACCCAGCAGCATTTTCTCCGGCCATGGTGATCAGAACATGGCGCTCACCTCCGATGGCCAGTTCGCGTACGTCGCGAACCGGGATGACAATACCGTTGCGCAATTTCGCATGAGCGTGGCCGGCGATCTGCTGCGCCTTTCTCCGGTTACCGTGAGCGCGAGCGCCCCGTACGGCGTGGCGATCAGCCGCGACGACAAATATGTCTATGTGACGGATCAAGCGCACGGCGCGATTCTTCAGTTCGCCATCGGCGCCAGCGGCACCTTGACCCCTTTGTCCCCCGCTTCCGTGAGCGTTGGCGCAAACCCCTGGGAAATTGCGGTCAGCCCCGACGGAAGATATGTCTATACGGTCAATGCCGGCGGCAACAGCGTTTCGCAGCTCGGCGTCGGAGCCGATGGCACTCTTACCGCGCTCTCCCCGGCAAGCGTCAGCACGTTGAACTTTCCGTCATCTATCGCGATCTCTCCGGATGGCAGATATGCCTACGTCGGCTATAGCGACCAAAGCCTGGGAGTGATCTCCCAATTCGGCATCGACGCAAGCGGGGTTCTGACGCCGTTGTCTCCCGCGACGGTCGCCACGGGGATCGCTACCACGGGCATCGCAGTCAGCATCGACAGCAAGTATGTGTATGTATCCAACTTCATAGATAACGTGGTGTCGCAATATAGCGTCGGCGTGGGAGGTGCGTTGTTGCCCCTCGTGCCCGCGACGGTGAGCACCGGGGCGTCGAGCCAGCCGGCCGGTATCGGGCTGAGCCCGGACGGATTGTTCGCGTATGTGGCGGAACGCGCTCGCGGCAGAATCGCGCAATTCAGCATCGGTACCGGCGGCGCGCTTGCGCCTCTCTCGCCGCCGGAAATCCAAATTGGCAGCTTCCCCGCCGAGTTCCCCGCGAGCGTCGTAGTTCGCTGAGGCTGGTGCCGGAGGCCCGCGGAAAAATAAGTGCCCGGGCGCAGGCCTGCTCGGCGGATTGATTCGCGCAAGCCCGGTTGCTACAACGGGCCATGGAAGCACTGCAGCGCAGCGCCGCCGCGGCGGACTTGCCGCTCACTGAGACGGACGCGCCTCTCGCCGAGGTAAAGGCGGACCCGCCGCTGGCCGAAGTCGAGGCCTTCCTCGCCCGCGCGAAGCCCAGCTGCACGCTGTATGTCTACCCGCATTCCGAGCACGTCTCCCAGATCTACGCCGGCTTCTACGCGCTGCGCGAGTCCGGCAGCCTCACGGTGCGCCAGGCCTTCGATCCCGCCGAGCTGCGGCGCCGGCTCGCCGGAACCGCGATCGACTGCAAAAGCTTCGACGACAGCCTGCACGGCCTGCTGGTCGGGATCGACGGCGCCGGGCTGGTGTTCTTCGACGTGCGCGACGGCGGCAGCTACCGGCGCGAGATCCTGGACGAGGTCGCGGTCTACGCGAAACGCTCCTTCCACCGCGGCGCGCCCGGGCCGAACGCAAGCCGCGCCGTCCCGCTGGGGGTCAACTATCCGGTCTATCTCGACCGCGCCACGGGCCTCGAGCTGGTGAAGGCGCTGCGGCAGCTGGACAACTCGAAGCGCTCCGTCAAACGCTTCTGCTATTCGCTCGCGCGCCTGGTCCCCTCGCTGGGCCGCGCCCTCGACCTGCCCATCGTCGGCTCGCTCGCGGCGCCGCCCGATCGGCCCGCGCCACCGCGCGCGGTCTTCCTCGCGCGGACCTGGGATCCGGCGGAGCTGCCGGGCATGCCGCGCCCCGACATCGATGAGCTGAACGATATGCGGGCGGCGTGCATCCGGCTGCTGCGCAAGCGTTTCGGCGAGCGCTTCTTCGGCGGCCTGGCGCGCTCCGCGCATGCCCTCGCGAACCATCCGGATTGCGTCGTGGACGCGGACACCAGCACCCGGCGGCGCGACTACCTCCAGCGCCTGCGCGGCTACTCCATCTGCGTCGCGACGACCGGCCTGTCGGATTCCACCGGCTGGAAATTCGCCGAGTACCTCGCGTTCGGCAAGGCGATCGTGTGCGAGCCGATGAAGTTCGAGCTGCCGGGGCCGATCGCCGCCGGGCGCAACTTCCTCGAGTTCACGACCCCGGAAGCCTGCGCGGCGCGCGTCGGCGAGCTGTTCGAGGGCGACGCGGCGCGCGAGCGGATGATGGCGGACAACGCCGCCTACTTCGCGGAATTCGGCGCGCCGGGCGCAGTGGTGGCCCGTACGCTTTATGCTGCTCTAAAAATCTAAAGACAGGTTCCGTTTTTCAGTTTATTTATTTTTTAAAAAAACAAAAAACTCAATCTCTTGGTCGAGTCCAGCTCTCCGACCACGCCAGGCAGCAGCTCGACGACGGCTTGCCGAAGCGCTCCTGCGGAAACACTTTCGCGGTGGCGGCGGCGCCGTTCACGGCAAGCTGCGCGCTGCGGGCGGGAATGAAGGTGCTATAGACCCCGAGCGGCCGGTTCATCGCGCCCGGCGGCATGGTGAGCACGAACGGCGCCATCAGGTCCCACCACGACAGGATGATCTCCTTGTCCCTGGCGACGATGCGCTCCTCCACGGTGCTGAGCGAGTTGCCGGTGCGCTCGAACCGCGCGTCGACGACCGGCAGCGACTCGTCGGCGAATTCCTTGTAGAGCAGCGCCTCGATCATGCGCTGCAGGTAGCGCGCGACGCCGGCGTTGTCGGCGTAGATGCGCGGGCCTTTGCCGAGCAGCGGCGTCTCGATGAACAGCGCGTGCCCCTGCCCGGCGGGCGACCACAGCACGCGCCAGTGGCTCACGCGGTCGGCGATCGTCTTGCCGCCGTCCGTCGAGAGGCGCACGAACGAGTTCTCGCCGGTCATCACCACGTCGTGCGGGTCGACCATCTGCGGCTGGCTGTCGCTTGCCATTTTTAATTTCCCCTAAAGAATGCTTCTTGAGAAAACGGAAACTTATAATAGCCCATGGGCAAGCTCGCTCGATTGTTCACCGTTCTCGCCATGCTGGTCCCGCTGCAGGCCGCCGCTCAATATCCGGCGAGGGCGATCAAGTTCATCGTGCCGTTTCCGCCCGGGGGCGGCGTCGACATCGTCGCGCGCGCGCTCGGCGAGAAGCTTTCGCCGCGGCTCGGGCAGCCGGTCGTCATCGACAACAAGCCCGGCGCCGGCACGACCATCGGCACCGATGCCGCCGCCAAAAGCGCGCCCGACGGCTACACCTTCCTGGTGAGCGGCATCGGCAGCCAGGCCATCGTGCACCTGATGCACGCCAAGCTCAGCTTCGACATCCGGCGTGATCTCGCGCCGGTATCGCGCGTGGGCTACGGCACGATCGCCCTCGTGGTGCCGCAGGCCTCGCCGGCGCGGACGGTGCAAGAGCTGGTGGCGATCGCCCGGGCTAAGCCCGGCCAGCTCACGTTCGCCTCCTCCGGAACCGGGGCGATCATCCATCTCACCACCGAGATGTTCAGCCAGGCGGCGGCGGTCGAGCTCACGCACGTTCCTTACAAGGGCACGACGCAGATCCTGCCCGACCTCCTCGCCGGGCGCGTCGACATGGCGCTCGACAGCGTGCCGGCCTACCTCCCGCATCTCGAGTCCGGCAAGCTGCGCGCGCTCGCCGTCGCCTCGGCGCAGCGCTCGGCGCTCCTGCCCGAGCTGCCCACGATGGCGGAGGCGGGCTTCCCCGGCGTGGTCTCCGCCACCGACTACGCGGTGTACGCGCCCGCCGGCACGCCGAAGGAGATCGTCGCGCTGCTCAACCGCGAGATCAACGCCGTGCTGCAGCTTGGCGACCTGCGCGCCAGGCTCGCCGCGCAGGGCATCAGCATCTCCGGCAGCACGCCGGAAGCGCTGCGCGCCGAGCTCCTGGCGGAGCTCGACAAGTGGGCGAAGGTGATCCGGGATGCTAATCTCAAGCCGCATGAGCCCGCATGAGCGCCCGATGACCCCGCGTCCCGAGCTCGCCATCCTGTTCGAGCATCCGGAGTGGCAGAAGCCGCTGTTCCAGACCCTCGAGCGCCGCGGCATCCGCTACGTCGCGGTGGACCTGAAGAAAGCCGCGTTCTCCGACGCCGACGCGCCGCTCGCGCCGCTGTATTTCAACCAGGCGAGCCCGTCCGCCTACGTGCGCGGCAACACGCGCGCGGTGCCGTACGCGCTCGCGTACATGCGCGCGCTGGAGATCCGCGGCGTGCGCGTGCTGAACGGCGCCGGCGCGTTCGCGCTCGAGCTCTCCAAGACGGCGCAGGCGGCCCTGCTGCGCCGGCTCGGCGTGCCCGCGCCGAGGATCTGGACCTTCAACGACGTCGACGCGCTGCGCGCGCGCGAGGCGGAGCTGCGCTTTCCGCTGCTGCTCAAGCCCGAGCAGGGCGGCAGCGGCGCGCGCATCATGCTCGCCGAGAGTTTCACGGACCTGGAAAGATTCTTGAGCCAGAACCCGCAGCACTGGCTGCCGGACAATCTGCTGCTCCTGCAGGAGTACTTCCCCACCGATCCCGCGAAGGGGATCGTGCGCATGGAGTTCCTCGGCGGCGAGCTGCTCTACGCGATGCGCGTGGTCTCGCACGGGCGCTTCAACCTCTGCCCGGCGCCGGTGTGCAATCCCGAAGACGGTCAGGGTGACGGCGAGGCGGCGGTGTGCGAGATTCCCGCCGGCGACATCGCCGCGCCGCCGGTGGAGTTCTATCCGTACCCCGAGGTGCCGGCGCAGGCGGTGGCGTTCGGCAAGCGCATCATGTCGGGCGGCGGGCTCGACGTGGGCGGCGTCGAATACCTCGAGGCGCAGGACGGCCGCCTCATGTTCTACGACATCAACGCCAACTCCAACCTGCGCCCCTCGGTCGCGCAGGCGTTCGGCTTCGATCCGTTCGAGCGGGTAGTGGATTTCCTTTTACACGCCCTCGACGATACGCAAGTCGCGCTCGACCGCGTCCTTGCCAAGCGCGCGTAACGCTTCCTGGTAGCCCGGGCTGTCGTGCGCGGCGATCGCCTTGGCCACGCTCTCGAACTCGGTGACCACGGTGCGCTGATTCATCCCCGCCTCGTAGACTTTCGCCGGCGTCGCGGCGCGCACCAGGAAGCGCCCACCCGCGGCCTGGATCGCGGGGGCGGCGAGCTTCGCGTACGCCGCGAGCGCCTCGGGATTCTTGATCGAGCGGTAGGTGACGACCCAGTAGGCCTTGGCCATTGTTGTTCTCCAGGTGAAGGAAGCGTGGAATCAGAATCAGGGACAGACCACGATTATTTCACGGCAGGTATGATCCGGGGCGATGGCTTTCGACCTGCTCATCCGCGACGGCACGGTGATCGACGGAACCGGGGCGCCGGCGCGCAATGCCGATGTCGCGATTTCCGCCGGAAAGATTCTCAGGATTGAAGAGAACATTGCGGACAAGGCAAAAAAAACCATAGACGCCTCCGGCCTGGTGGTCGCGCCGGGCTTCATCGATCCGCACACGCACTACGACGCGCAGATCTGCTGGGACGGCGCGGCGACGCCCTCGTCCTGGCACGGCGTCACCTCGGTGGTGATGGGCAACTGCGGCGTGGGCATCGCGCCGTGCCGGCCCGCGTCGCGCGAGATCGCGATGCGCGACCTCGTGAACGTCGAGGCGATCCCGTTCGAGGTGCTGGACGCCGGCATCACCTGGGACTGGGAGACCTTCCCGCAGTACCTGGATGCCGCCGCGCGGCGCAAGCCCTCGCTCAACCTCGCGTTCCTCGCGCCGCTCACGCCGCTGCGGCATTACGTCATGCATGAAGATTCTCTTGAAAGATCCGCGACAGAGGAGGAAACGCAGAAAATAAAAGCCCTGTTGGGAGAAGCGATGGATGCGGGCGCCTTCGGCTTCTCCAGCACGCTGCTCAACCAGCACCTCGGCTACCAGGGGCGCCCGCTCGCCTGCCGCAACGCGAGCCGCGAGGAGCTCAAGGCCTATTGCAACGCGCTGCGGGAGCGCGGCAAGGGCGCGATCGAGATCGCGATGACCAAGCAGCTCGGCGTGATGGACGATCCGGAGCTCGAGCTCCTCGGCTTCATGCTGGAGGAGAGCCGCCGGCCGATCACCTTCATCGCGATGTTCGATCGCGACGACATCTCCGAGGCGGTGCGCACCTCGCTCGAGCGCGCCGCGCCGATGATCGCGCGCGGCGCGCGCCCGCAGACCTCGCCGCTGCCGCTCACGCGCGAGATCAACATGCGCAACCCCTTCTCGTTCGCGGCGTTCCCCTCGTGGAAGCGCGTGTTCGAGGACAAGTCCAAAGAAGCCCAGGCCGCCGTCTACAGAAATACGGAATTTCGGAATCAGTTCCGCGAAGAGTTGAAGCGCCCCGCCGCCTTCGGCAACTGGGCGAGGATCACGGTTCACGAAGTCAGGTCTGCAAAATTAAAGAGCCTGGAAGGAAAAACCGTTGCTGAAATTGCGCTCGAGCGCGGCGTGGACGGCGTCGATGCGTTCCTCGACCTCACGCTGGAAGACGACCTCGAGAACGAATTCACCATGCAGTCGTTCAACACGCGGGTCGATCGCATGGCGGAGATCCTGAACAACCGCGACATGCTCCTCGGCCTGGGCGACGGCGGCGCGCACCTCGACATGCTGTGCGACTCGGGCTATCCGACCTACGTGCTCGGCACCTGGGTGCGGGAACGAAACGTCCTGTCGCTGGAGGAGGCGGTGCGGCGCATGACCTCCGATCCGGCGGATTTCTTCGGCATCAAGGATCGCGGCCGCCTCAAGCCCGGGCTCGCTGCTGATATTGTAATTTTTTCTGAAAAAGAAGTTTCCTCAGGTGGACGACCCGAACGACTGTACGACCTTCCCGGCGGCGCGAAGCGCATGGTGATGCGCTCGCGCGGCATCGAATACACGCTCGTGAACGGCGAGGTCACGTGGGAAAACGGCAAGCTGACCGGAGCCGCGGCGGGAAAAGTATTACGTTCCTGAAATCGGGGTCAGGCTCCGATTTCCCCGACCGCGGCCATTTAGCGACAGCCTCTTGGAAATCGGAGCCTGACCCCGATTTCACTTGTCCACCCAGGGCAGTTCCTTCCAGAGCTGCCTGAACTGAACGTCGCCCGCGCGGATCTCGGCATCGAATTGCGCCGGCGTAAGAAAGCGCAGCGGCGCGAAAACCTTTACTGCCTGCGTCTGGAACTCGGGGTCGGCCGCCGCCTGGGCAACCGCCTTCACGAGTCGCTCGAGGATCTCTGACGGGATGCCCTTCGGCGCCGCCATCCCGCGTAGCGCGACCATCTCGAAGGGGAAGCCCTGCTCGCGGCCGGTGGGCAGGTCGGGCGCGAGGTTCGAGCGCGCGGGGCCGAACTGCCCGAGGTTGCGCATTGGCGCGCCGCCGCGGATCGACTGCAGGGACTCGCCGACGTTCATCGCCGCGACGTCGATCTGCCTTCCCATGATCGCGGCGCGGACTTCGGAGCTCCCCTTGAAGGGCACGTGCGTGAGCTTCACGCCCGCGGCGCGCTCGAACATGAGCATGAGGAGGTGGTCGTCGGAGCCTACGCCCGTCGTCCCGACGGTGAGCTTGCCGGGATTCGCGCGCGCCCAGGCGGCGAGCTCCTGCAGGTTCTTCACCGGGGTGTCGGCGTGCACGGCGAAGTTGCACGGGTCGTCGATGATGTTGCCGAGCAGCTCGAAGCGCTGCGGGCCACCGAACATCGCTTGGCGCTCGATCGGGATCGTCATGAGCGGCGGCGTGTTGACGAAGCCTACGGTGTAGCCGTCGGCCGGCGCGTTGGCGAGGGCGGCCATGCCTACTTCGCCTCCGGCGCCCGAGCGGTTCACCACCAGCAGCTTGGCGCCGCCGCCGAGGTACTTCTCCAGGAACGGCGCGATCGCGCGCGCGACGACGTCGGTCCCGCCGCCGGGCGGGTACGCGATGATCATGGTGATCGGCCTCTCGGGGTACGCGGCGGCGCTGGTCCCCGCGATCGCCGCGAATATCAACGCCAGGAATGCCTTGCACGATCGGGCCATGGTGATCCTCCTTTACGGATACTAACTCCCGACGCCCAGGTAGGTGGCCGTAACCTGCGTGTCCGCGCGCAGCTGCGCAGGGGTGCCTTCGAAGACCACGCTGCCGTGGTCGACGATGTAGACGCGGTCGGCGAGCTTGAGGGCCATCTCGGCGTTCTGCTCGACGAGGAGCATGCTGACGCGCTCGCGCTTCAGCTTCTCGATGGTCGCCATCACCGTGCCCACGACGAGCGGCGCGAGGCCCTGGGAAGGCTCGTCGAGCAGGAGCAGGTCGGGGCCGGTGAGGAGCGCGCGCGCGATCGCCAGCATCTGCTGCTCGCCGCCCGAGAGCTCGCGCCCTTTGTTGCCCATCCTCGCCTGCAGGCCCGGGAAGCGCTCGAGCACGTCCGCCATCTGCCAGCGCGAGCTCTTGCGCCGGGCGATGACGAGATTTTCTTTCACGGTCAGAAAGCTGAAGATGTCGCGGGTCTCCGGAACGAGCGCGACGCCCATCTTGCTGACCTGGTGCGCCTCGAGCCCGGCGATGTCTCGGCCCTTGTAGCGGATCGCGCCGTGCTTCGGCGGGGTGAGGCCGCTGACGCTGCGCAGGGTGGTCGTCTTGCCTGCGCCGTTCCGGCCGAGGAGGGCCACGATTTCGCCTTCGTCTACCTTCAAAGACAGGTCATGGAGAATGTGGCCGAGGCCGTAGAAGGTGTTTATTTTTTCCAACTGCAAAATCAAGCGGCGATCCCTCCCAGCGCGGTGGTCGCGCCGCCCAAATAGGCGCGCCGCACTTCGGGATTGCGCTGGATCTCGGCGGGCGTGCCCTCGGCGATGAGCGAGCCGAAGTGCATCACCGAGATGCGGTCCGAGACGCTCATGATGATGTCGATCTTGTGCTCGATGAGCACGATCGTGTAGCGGCCCTTGAGCGCGCGCACCAGCGCGACCATGCGGCGCGTCTCCTCCGGCGAGAGGCCGGCGGCCGGCTCGTCGAGCAGCAGCACGCGCGGCGCCGCGGCAAGCGCGATGGCGAGCTCGAGCTGGCGCTGCTCGCCATGCGAGATCTCGCGGGCCGGCTTTTCACCTTTTTCGAGAAGCCCCACGTCGTTCAACGCGCGCCGCGCGCGCTCCGCGATCGCGGGATAGCTCCCGGCGTTCTTCCATAAAAAATCTTTTGCGGAGAAGCCGCAGGCGAACGCCGCGACCCACACGTTGTCGAGCAGCGAGAGCGCCGGGAACACGGTGGTGCGCTGGTACGAGCGCGCGAGGCCGAGGTGGGCGATGCGGTGCGCGGGCGTGCCTGTTATTTCCTTGTCATCCAGGAAAATCCGGCCGGACGTCGGCGGAAACGTCCCGGTGAGCAGGTTGAAGAGCGTCGTCTTACCCGCGCCGTTCGGGCCGATGATCGAGTGCAGCGTGCCGGCCTCGATATTCAGCGTCACGCCGCTCACTGCCGTGAGCGCTCCGAACGATTTGGTCAGGTTTTCGGTTCTCAGCAGGCTCATTTGCGAATCATTTGTCCTGAAGCCTGAAATTCCGGAACTTGAGATACAGGCGGTCCCATGCCTCGACCACGCCGCCCCTGAAAAACAGCACCACCACGATGAACGCCACGCCGAGCAGCAGCGGCCAGCGCGCCCACAGCGTGCTCACCGACTCCGAGAGCCAGATGAACACGAACGAGCCGATCACCGGCCCGTAGAGCGAGCCGCTGCCGCCGATCAGGGTGGCGAACACCACGTTGCCGGAGGTGACGAAGCTGATCGTCTCGAGCGGCACGATGCCGAAGAGCATCGCGTAGAGGACCCCGGCGACGCCCGAGAACGCGCCGCCGATGACGAAGGCGAGCAGCTTGAAGCGCGGCACGTTGTAGCCGACCGCCTCGGCGCGCACCTCGTTCTCGCGGATCGCCACCAGGATTTTCCCCAGGGGCGATTCGACGACGCGTTTCATCGACCAGAACGAAACCAGAAAAAGAACGGACACGAATGCGTAATAGTTCAAGGGATCCTTGAAATCGATCCCGAACATCGCGGGCCTGGGCACTCCCGGCATGCCGTCCTCGCCCCCGGTGACGCTGGTCCACTGGTAGGCGACGAAGTAGAAGAGCTGGTTCAGCGCGAAGGTGAGCATGATGAAGTACAGCCCCGAGCGCTGCACGCAGAGGTAGCCCACCACCGCCGCCGACAGCGCGCCGACGGCGACGCCGATGCCGAGCGCGAAGAGCACGTTGATGCCGTAATACTTCAGCAGCCATCCCGCGACATAGGCCGCCGAGCCGAAGAAGGTGCCCTGGCCGAAGGAGAGCAGGCCGGTGTAGCCGAGCAGCAGGTTCAGCCCCAGGCCGAAGATCGCGAAGATCCAGATCTCGGAGGCGAGCGCCGGGCGCACGACGAAAGGCAGCAAGGCGATCGCGGCGAGGATGAGGATCAGGGGCCGGTTCACCCGGCGCAGTCTAAAGCCAAATCCCGCGATTGACCGCGCTCGCGCCGCTCAGTCATTATTCCGGCAGCGGCACCTATATGGAGGGAACATGAGGAGCGCTATTGCCTTCGGGCGCGGATTTGCCGCGCTCTCGTTTGTCCTGATCGTGGCCGCTTGCGGTGGCGGCGGAGGCGGCGGCGGCTCTTCCACTCCCACCAGCAAGCTATTCGTCGCGGACGGCGGCAACCTCGCGATCGGCTCGCAGATCAATTCGAATCCCGGCGCCGGCTCGTTCGCCATCGATCGCATCATTCAGGGCTCGAGCACCGGCCTGGGCACCGGGGCCGGAAACATATTGAGCATCCCGGGTCTCGTGGTCGATGCGGCGCCCGACCGCATGTTCGTCGCAACCCAGACCCGGCTGCTGGTGTTCGACCAGGCCGGCCTCGCCACGGGCAACGTCGCGCCTTCGCGCAACGTCACGGCAACGGTGGTCAAAGGCGGTACGACCTTCGGCGTCAACTTCTTCCGCCTGTCTCTCGATACGACGGGGAACGTCCTGTATACGACGGATTCGCAGGGGGAAGTGCACATCTTCAACAACGCGAGCACTTTGAACGGCGCCGTAACGCCGAATCGGACCATCGTCCCTTCGACCGGGGCGGG
>WNFL01320162.1_pt1 | contig 21712 bp, 18 predicted proteins | sample 5400361 | NCBI WGS metagenome assembly WNFL01 (sample SAMN13153351, study PRJNA577476) | soil metagenome | isolation source: 40 cm soil on Douglas fir-dominated hillslope | place: USA:California | collected 2013-09-17
ACCGGCCACGGCCCGGTCCAGGCGGTGACGGCGAGCGGCGGCCCGCCCCCGATCGACAGCCTGGCCGGTTCGCCGGATAGCTGCCCTCGCCCGGTGACTTCCACTAGCGATCCCGAGTCGTCCGTGACCCTGGCCTGGCGCGGGACCGGGTAGACGGTGGCCGGGGCGGGCGGCGGAATCCGTCCGGGCCACGGGCGGCCCGCGGGCCGGGGAGGGCGGGCGGCGGACTCGGCCGTGTCGCCGAAGGGAATGAACACCGCTTGGTCAGCCGGGCTGCGTCCGCCAGCAAGGGCCGGTTGGGTAACCGCGTCATGCCCGAGCATCGCCTGGACTCTGACGGCCGCTCGCGCCACCCGGTCGCTGACCACGGCATCGCCCCACAGGCCAAGCTGGCGGCCCTGGTCGGCGACAAGCTGATCGGGCACCAGTCGCAGCAGGCTGATCCCGCCGACGGTGATCCCTTCGTCATGCTCGCCAGGACTCGGGGTCGGCCGCCAGCCGTCAAGCTGCCAGCGCACCCGCTCGGCCACGGCAAGCTCGGACAGCAGCCCGTCGTGCCGCCACAGCCTGGTGATCTCCTCGCCGTTGTCGCAGATCACCTGGATCTGAACCCGGACGCAGGCCAAACCGCCCGCGGCAAGCTGAGCATGCATCTGGCTGGCCATGGATTTGGCGGCGAACACAACGCGCTCGGACTGCTCGACAGGAGGGTCGAACTCGATCTGGACGGTCAGGTCCGCCGCCGGCGGACGGGTGGCGAGCGGCCGAGGATCGAGCCCGCGGGCCAGCCGGTGCGCGAGCAGGCCCGGGGCCCCGAACCTGTTTCCCGCCTCGGCCGCCGGCACGGCGGCGAACTCCCCTAGCGTCCTGATTCCGAGCCTCATCAGCAGGTCGGCAAGGTCGGGCTCGCCGAGGACGGTAACCGCGCGCGGGGCCAGGAAGGCTGGCGTCCCTCCCGGCGGCACGATCCTGGCCGGTGGCTCCCGGCTGTCCCTAGAGGCCAGCAGCGCGGCGAACATGCCGTCGGCGATGCCGACACCGCAGTCGTAGCCGAGCCCGGTCACTGCCCCGGCGACCTTCCTGGCGAGTTCAGCTTCCCCGCCGAAGTACTTGGCCGGGCCACGCACCCCGAACGCGCAGAGGCCGGGGCGCAGGACCTCGATCCTGGGGCAGAAGTCCTGCACCACGCTGACCACCTGCTCGAATGCCCGCGCCGCCGGACCCGCCCCCGGAACCGCTGGCTGGCCCGCCTGGCGGGCTAGCAGGCTTGGCGGGTGCCAGGCCGGGCAGCGCACAGCAAGGACGCGCCGGTCGCGGGCGCCGCCGCCGGTCATCCGGTGCTCGCCTGCGCCGCGGTGCCTGCCAGCGCTGGCTCCCCAGCGGCGCCGCTCAGTGCGGGCTCGACGGCTGTGACGGCGCCATCTGGGCCGGGCAGCCACAGCCAGCGCGTCTGCGAGCGTGACCAGCCGCCGCGCCCGTCGGCAACCACGTGAGCGCGGCGTCCGCGCACCCGGCCGTGTCCCTGGCCGATCCCGGCCCACTCCTGTGCGGTTATGCGCAGCCTGACTTGCGCTCCGTCCCAGTCCCCGGCGACAAGCAGCACAGCGCCGCGCCGCCGAACGGCAGCCTCAAGCTTGCGCCGCGCCTGGGGCGGCGGCCGGTCAGGTGGGCGCAGCACGACAAGGTCACAGCCGTCGAGCAGCGATATGACCACCTGCGCCCAGTTCGGGCCAAGGCCGGGAACCAGCAGCAGCCTGGCGGGAGCCAGGCCAGCATCGGCCGCGGCCGCGACACCAAGTTCTGGTATCCCGGCCACCGCGCACCAGGCGCCCGAAGCCACCGGTCCTGCGGCCAAGGCCACGCAGAGCAGGTTCCAGTTGCCCGCAGCCACCACAGAGCCGCGCTGAAGCGCGCCGTGGGGCAGCAGATCACGCAGAGCGGGAAGCACGGGAAGCAGGTCCGCGTCAGGCAAAGCGCCGCTGCCCGCGCTGGCCTCCCGGCCGGACCGGACCGTGCCTTTGGCCAGGAGATCGGCGAGCCCGTCACGTCCGGCCTGGCCGACCTGCTCATCCGGCCTGATCGGCTGCGCCGATACGGGCGCGACAGTGGCCGGCGCGACCGCAGCCTGGGCGACTGTGACCGGCGCGACAGTGACCTGTGCGACCGCGGCTTCCATGCAACTACTATCGAACAGGTATTCGATCAAATCAAGCGCGACGCGTCATCCGCCGCCGGTTACATGAGACATTACGGGTGGGTGTCCCAGTGGCGGCGCAGCGCTGCGGTGAGTTCGGTCGCTCGTGACTCAGCCCTGATTGTGCCCTTGCTCGGGGATCCGCCGACTGTCAGAACCCGCAAGCGCTCGCGACCGCGGCTGCTGCCCCCTCACGGTTGGCAGCCTCCGGGATACCGGGGCGCTCGAAGTAATTCATGTAAATGTCTGCGGCTTGCGTCGCGCTTGAGGCCGCGTTCAGGGCCGGGATGTACTGCGACCACTGCTGGTTGTAGGTGAGGATCGCGTTCAGCTGCGTCCGCAGGTCAGCAGCCGGGTTGCCGGTGACGTACCCGCCGGGCAGCGGCGTAAAGCCGATCAGGCCGCCTCCGCCCGAGCCAACCGACTCTGGGTCTCCCTTGGATTCTTGGTAGATATTGCCTGCGATGCCGGCCGCCGCCAAGCGGGTGTATCCGTGCGTGGTCAGGAAGCTGACGATGGTCGCATAGTTCGCCGGAAGCATCCCAGACGAACCTGAGCAATGCACCGCGCGGGTACCGCTTCTGGCGGCCGCCCTAGACGGCTTCGGCCGAGAATGGCCTGACGCCGCCTTGCGCGAACGCCGGGCCGCGCTGGGCGGCGTTGCCTTGCGCTGAGCTCGTGACGTCCGTGCTGACGGGGACGGGTGATCGCGTTCTCCGGCTGGTGAGGCTGCGGCATCCTCGCTGCTGCGGTCGACCGCCATGGCACGTCCTGCCGCGTCACCGGGGGCCGGCCTAGCTGGACCTTGGGTCGTCACCATTGCGAAAAGGGCGCCGGCGACTGCGAGCGCCGGAAAAAGTAGCGCGAGTTTGACGACCCTATTGCGTTGTGCGTGCGCTGTCCGCCATGACGGGGCGACTGCCGCGTGCCGCCCGGGCTTCCTGCTCTTCCTTTGCTTGCCGTGTGTTCCGCGTACCCTCAAGAGCTACCTAACGCCGGATCTCCGCCCTGCTACTCAGCACACCTGCGCCGCTCGCGGGCCTGACTGCGCGTGATCAGACCGCAGCGTAACGAGGTATTAGCACTTAGGAGGCTAAGTTAGGCGAATAACGGCAGTGAGGCAGGTCACAGTCAGTCGTGATACTCATCGCACAATAGGCGAGAGCCCGCGCTGAGGGCGTTTCACGGCTTTTCGTATGGTAGCCACGCAGGGGTCACGCCGAGCGCTTCTCCTTATCGCTCGCCGCTCAGCTGCCTGATGATCGCGCCGAGCACGTCGAACGCCCCGGCATAGCCAGGCAGCGACGGCGCCTCATGCCAGTCGAGCACTGCCCGGCGCCCGGTATCGCCAGTCATGACGGTACGGAACCGGTGCCATGCCGACGGGAGAAATGGTGATCGAGCCTTACCACAGAGAAGTGGCGCTCACCGACGAAAGGCTGGAAGCCATACTGGCGGCCTTGACCCGCTGTCGCTTACGCCTTACGGCAGTACACGGCGGTTACCGAGTTCACCTCGCGCGCATCCTGAATCGGGAAAGCTATCGTGGCACGGTGTCCTACACCGCTGACCCGCGTATCGACGCATATATCGATGCCCTTCCCGCCTGGCAGCAGGCAATCTGCCGGCAGGTCAGGGACCTCGTCCATGCGGCCGATCCCGAGGTTACCGAGACGATCAAGCGCACCAGGCAGCCGTATTTCGTGCTGGAGGGGAACATCTGCGCGCTGCTCGCCGCGAAGGATCACGTCAACGTGTTCCTGTACGACGGCGGGATCGTCCCGGACCCCGAGGGCATCATCACGGCCGGTCATGACAACAAAACGGCCAGGACAGTGGGAATCAGGCAGGGCGAGCAGGTCAACGCTCCGGCCCTCACCGCCATATTCAGGCAGATCATCGCGAACAACAGGGAAGGCGGCTGGCGCAAGATCAAGGCACGGGGCTAGCCACCCCGGCCCGCGCTGGACCGCCTAGCGGATCAGGAACACGGGGTAGCCGGGAGCCATATCCAGAAGTTTCGCATCGGGCGCGTCGGCGCCGACGCCATCGAAGAACACGCCGACCTCGAGCTTCCACCGCCTCAGGTACGCACGCAGAATGTCCGGCTTCTGGGCGTCGGTCAGCTCGGTTGCCGTGAACTTCTCGACCTTCCTGCCCACCCGCAACTCGCCGCCGCCAGCCGCCCGCAGGTTTCGTACCCATTGGGTCTGGCCCCTGGGCGCGACCAGGTAGCGGCGGCCTTCATGGGTCAGGACGTTCACCGGATTGGATCGCCACTGGCCGCTTGTCCTGCCGCGCACGTAAAGCATCCGGCTGCCCCAGACGCTGAAGCCGCGCCTGGTCAGCCAGGCCACAGACGAGTTGAATACGCCGTTGCTCAGGCGGCCGGCGGCCGTGGTCGGCATGACATACCTGGAGGCCGGATCGTGGTTCGACATCGCATTCCCTTCCGAAGAGTGAGCGCCGCTCTCTATAAAGAGCAGTGTACCGCATTGCGGAGATCGGCGCTCTTGTTTCTGAGCATAGTTCTGCTAAGTTGTAATGAAAACGGTTTTCATATACGTTCGCCACCGAGGATTCGCGGTGGACTCGCGGCCGGGAGGGAGCGCTGATGGGCGAGCCAGGACGGCCGGATGTCGCGGTCCGATTCGACCACGCCGCCGTGCGGGTAGCTGGCCGGACCATCTGGTCCGACGTAAACCTCGCGGTCGCCGGCGGCCAGTTCATGGCGGTGCTCGGACCCAACGGCGTCGGCAAGTCGACGCTGGTCAAGGCCGCCCTGGGGCTGGTCGGACTGTCGGCAGGATCGGTAACCGTGCTCGGCCGGCCTGCGGGCCAGGCTGGCAAGGAGATCGGATACCTCCCGCAGCGGCGCAGCTTCGATGCCGGGCTGCGGGTGCGGGGGGTAGATATCGTTGGCCTCGGCTGCGACGGAGAGCGCTGGGGGGTCCCGCTGCCCTGGGGAGACAGGCTGTTTCCGGCCAGGCGAGCGGCCGGGGACCGGGTGCGTGAGGCCATCGACCTAGTGGGCGCCGCCGCTTTCGCCTCCCGGCCGATCGGCCAGGTCTCCGGCGGCGAGCAGCAGCGGCTGCTGATCGCCCAGGCCCTGGTCAGGCAGCCGCGGTTGCTCATGCTCGACGAGCCGCTCGACAGCCTCGACCTGCCGAGCCAGACCGCCGTCGCAGCGCTGATCGCCAGGATCTGCCGCGAGCAGAAGGTGACCGTGATGCTGGTCGCCCACGACGTGAACCCGATCCTGGCCTACCTCGACTGCGTCGCGTATATCGCTGCGGGCAGCGCGGTCTGCGGCCCGCCAGAGTCGGTGATCACGTCCGAGACGCTGACGGCGCTGTACCGCACCCCGATCGAGGTGCTGCGTGCGTCGGACGGCAGGCTCGTGGTCGTCGGCGAACCCGAGCCGCCGGCCAGGCACGCCGACCGGCATGCCGACGCGGCGGCGCGGTGATGACGAGCACGTCATGACCGGCTCGACCGTCACCGGCCTCAGCTGGAATGTCGTCGCCGATCTGCGCCAGCTGATGCAGTTCCCTTTCATGGTGAACGCGTTGCGGGCTGGGACGATCGTTGCCGTGGCCGCGGGAGCACTTGGCTGGTTCATGGTGCTGCGCAGGCAATCCTTCGCAGGGCACACGCTGGCCATTGTGTCCTTCCCTGGCGCGGCCGGGGCCATTCTGGCCGGCCTCAGCGCGATCACCGGCTACTTCGCCGCGTCGGTCGGCGCCGGCCTGGTGATCGCCGCGGTGCCGCGGTCGCTCGGCGGCCGGGCCAGGAGCAGTGAGTCAGCCATCATCGGGACTGTCCAGGCCTTCGCGCTGGCGTGCGGGGCGCTGTTCGTGAGCCTTTACGGCGGTTTCCTGAACGGGCTCACCGGGCTGCTGTTCGGCTCATTTCTCGGTATTTCGGCCAGCCAGGTGCTGGCCCTGCTCATCGTGGCGGCCGCGGCGCTCGCGGTCCTGGCGCTGATCGCGCGGCCGCTGTTCTTCGCCACGGTCGATCCTGACGTGGCGGCGGCGCGCGGCGTTCCGGTCCGGCTGCTCGGCGCGGTCTTCCTCGTGCTGCTGGGCTGCGCGGCCGCCGAGGTCAGCCAGATCACCGGGGCGCTCCTCGTATTCGCGCTGCTGGTGATGCCCGCCGCCACGGCGCAGCAGATCACGGCCCGGCCGGTGGTCAGCTTCGCGCTCACGATCGGGCTCGGGCTCGTCACCGTCTGGCTCGGCCTGACCGCCGCGTACTTCTCGATCTATCCGGTTGGCTTCTTCATTACGACCTTCGGCTTCGCTGGGTACGTCCTAGCGGGGGCCTGGCGTGCATTTCTGTGGACCAGACGCCGGCCCGCTGCGGCGGTACCCGCATGAGCAGCCTGGCCGGCCTGCTAGGCCAGCCATTCCTGCGTTATGCATTCATCGCCGGCGCCGTCATCGCCGCGGCGTCCGGCCTCACCGGCTATTTCGTGGTGCTGCGCTCGCAGGTGTTCACCGGTGACGCGCTCAGCCACGTCGCCTTCACCGGAGCGCTCGCAGCTCTCGCCGCCGGAGCAAATCTGCTCATCGGCCTGTACGGCGCCTGCATTGTCGTCGCGCTGGCGATGGCCGCGCTCGGTTACCGCGGCCAGGCAGACGACACAGTGATCGGCAGCGTGTTCGCCTGGATTCTCGGACTCGGTGCGCTGTTCCTTTCCATCTACACCAGATCCACCTCGAACGGAACATCCGGCGTGAACGTCCTGTTCGGCACGATCTTCGGGCTCTCGGCCACGCAGGCTGTCACCGACTCGGTCGTCGCGGCCTGCGTATGCGCCGGGCTTATCCTCATCGCCAGGCCGCTGCTCTTCGCCACCATCGACGAGTCGGTCGCCAGCGCCCGGCGGGTGCCGGTCAGGGCGATCGGAACCGTGTTCCTCGGCCTGGTCGGAGTGACCGCCGCGGCGGCCACTCAGGCTGTCGGCGCGCTGCTGCTGCTCGGGCTGCTGGCGGCACCCGCCGGGGCGGCGCAGCGGCTTACCGCCCGGCCGTTCCGCGGGCTCTGGCTCTCCGCGGCAATAGCGATCTTCTCGGTCTGGACCGGGCTGGTGATCTCCTACGCGGCTCCCAAGATCCCGCCCAGCTTCGGGATACTGGCGGTCGCCACCGGCGTCTACCTCATCGCAATCGCCTTCACCGCCAACACGAACGGCAGGCGGGCTTAGGGTTCGCTTAGGATCGCCTAGCCCAGGGACAACCCCTGCTGCTCAAGCGCTTCCTGGAGGAGCCGCAGCGCTTTGGGACCCATGCCGTGCAGCCGCTTGAGCTCCACGGCAGGCACCCCGGCCAGCTGCCTGAGCTCGGTGTAGCCCGCTCCGATTAGCGCACGGGTCGCGGGCGCTCCGATGCTCTTCGGGAAGCCGGTCTCGGACGTCATCTGCGCCACCGTAGCGCCGTGCATGGCGCCGAATGTGCCGCACCGGGAACATCAGCAGGGCCGGCAGAGCTTTACCAGAAACCGTGCTCGGCCGGGTCGGCGGCCAGCCGGGCGGAGCGGGTGGAGCCGGCGCAGGAGCGGTCAGCGCGCAAGGTAGTCGGGGCGGGGAGGCGAGATATGCGGATACTGATGATCGGGCCGCCGGGTGCGGGCAAGGGGACGCAGGGTGCTCTGATCGCGGCCCACTTCGACATCCCGCGCGTCGTGGTGGGTGACTTGCTGCGTGATCACGTCGCCCGGCGCACCGATCTCGGCCGGGCCGTGGATGGCCACCTCGGCCGGGGCGAACTGGTGCCCGACGAGATCATTCTGTGCATCGTCCGCCAGGCGCTGAACGCCGCCAGGGCAGCCGGCAGCGGGTACGTGTTCGACGGGCTGCCGCGCACCATGGCCCAGGCGCGGGCGGCGTACAAGATCGCGACGGAGCTGGATATGAGCGCGAACGTCGCGGTGCATCTGAGGGCCGAAGACAAGGAACTGACGCGGCGGCTGCTCGCCCGAGCCGCCCTCGAGCACCGGTCCGACGACACCGAGCAGGTCATCCGGCACCGGCTGGATCTGTACCAGCAGGTGACGCAACCGATCATCGCGTGGTATGCGCAGCGCGGCATCCTGGTGTCCGTCGACGCGATGCGCCCTGTCGGGGAGGTCGGAAGGGAGATCCTCGCCGCGCTCGAGTTGATGCGCCCGCCGGCTGGCCACATCCCGGCCGGGGTGCGCCGGCCGGTCGACCTCACCGGGCTTGGAGCCCGCTGCGCCCAAACCTGAGGATATCGCGAACCGCTTGGGCTGCCCGCACTTCGGCGGTCACTCGGACGCCGTTGGTGTCGCGTTGGGGCAGGCCGTACGGCGGCCGGCGAGTGACCGGGCGTAGGTTTGGCTGACATGGTGAGCGCGAAACGCCCCCGCCTATCCGGCCCGGACCCGGGCCCGACGGTGTTCGTCTTGTTCGGGGCTACTGGCGACCTGGCCAAGCGCTTGGTGCTGCCGGCGTTTTACCGGCTCGCCATCGAGGGGTTGCTGCCCAGGCGGTGGCTGCTGGTGGGCAACGGCCGCGGTGACGTGGCGCACGAGGAGTTCCGCGCCCATGTTTACGATGCGCTCACCGAGTTCGGCCCCCACCCGCAGCAGGGCAGGTGGGAATCGTTCGCGCAGCGCGTGCTCTTCGCCGGCGGGGGCTTCAATACCGGCGATCCCGGCAGCTTGCTGGACGTCTTGGCCAAGGCGCGCACCTCTCTCGGCGGCGGCCAACTGGTCCACTACCTCGCGGTGCCGCCGGTCGCCTTCGCCGGGCTGACGAAGGCTTTGGGCGAGCACGGGCTGGCCGAGGGAGCCCGCGTCGTCTTCGAGAAGCCGTTCGGCACGTCGCGGCTGGATTTCCGCGTCCTGGACCGCGTCGTCCGCTCGGTGCTGGAGGAGCAGCAGATCTACCGGATCGACCATTTTCTGGGTAAGGAGGCGACGCAGGACCTGCACCTGCTGCGCTTCGCCAACGGGTCGTTCGCCGCGATGTGGGGGCGCGAGCACATCGAGTCCGTGCAAATCGACGTGCCCGAGAAGCTCGGCATCACGGACCGGGCCGGGTTCTACGACGCCACAGGCGCGGTGCTGGACATGCTGGTCACGCACCTGTTCCAGGTAGCCGCCGAGATCGCGATGGAGCCGCCGGCCAGTCTCGGCGCCGCCGATCTGCAGGCCGCGCGCGAGAAGGTGATCAAGTCCTTCCGGCCGCTCGACCCGGACGAAGTTGTGCTCGGCCAGTTCGCCGGCTACCGCGATGTGCCCGGGGTGGCAGCCCGGTCCACCCGGGACACCTTCGTCGCGGCTCGCCTGTGGATAGACAACGCCCGCTGGCGCGGCGTGCCGTTCTACCTGCGCACGGGCAAGCGGCTGGCCGCCACAAAACAGCGGGTCAGCCTGATCATGCGCGAGCCGGCCGGGCCGCTCGCCGGGCAGCTGCCACGCGAGGCGAACGTCCTGTCGTTCTCCCTCGCCGGCGACGGCGAAATCGACCTGTCGCTGGTCGCGAAGAAGCCGGGCCCGGCGCTGGAGCTCGACACCGCGCATGCCTCGATCCCGTTGTCCAGCCTGGACCGCGCGAATCCTTTGCCGCCTTATGTCCGGCTGATCCATGACGTACTCATCGGCGATCGCTCCCTGTTCACCCGCCCCGACGGACTGGCCGCGGCGTGGCGGGTCGCTGACCCGCTGCTGACGAGCCCGCCCCCGATTGCCCCCTACCCACCCGGATCATGGGGACCGGCCCGGGCCCGCCAGCTCATCGAGCCCGGACGCTGGCTGCTAGGCCAGTAGCGGAGGAGCGACGGCGGCAGGCGGTAGCTCAGGGTCCAAGCAGTTCGCTGCCTGTCTCGCGCGGCTGATCTGTCGATGTAGCTGATCTGTCGATGTATCAGAGCACGTCCTCGGAGAGGGCATCGATGCTCGCGGCCAGGTCGGCGGCTGTGGCCGGCCGCGCCGCCTGCTTCTGGTCGATCGCGGACGCGATCACCTCCCGGACGGCGGGGGGAAGGTTCGGCGAGATCTCCGGTGTGTGGGACAGCACCCGTCGCATCGCGAGCATCGTGTTGTTGGTCGGCAGCTCGCCGTACAGGCCGGTCCCGGTGAGGGCGCGGTGCAAGGTCGCGCCGAGGGCGAAGATGTCGGTCGCGCGTCCCGGCATCTCACCGCGGATGATCGCTGGATCGAGATACTCGACGGAGCCGGTGGACCCGAGCCCGGTTATGGTGAGCCCGGGCGCCAGGAGCTGGCTGAGGCCCAGATCGCTCAGCTTCGCGTGGCTGTCGTGCAGCATGACGTTGCCCGGCTTGATGTCGTTGTGCGCGATCCCCGCCTCGTGCAGCGCGTGCGCGGCCCTGGCCGCGTCCGCTACTGCGGCCAGAACCTGGCCGGGCGGTATGGAGCCGATCGCGTCAGCGAGCGAGCCGGCCGGCAAGTACTCCATCGAGTAGTACAGATCATCGCCCTGCTGCCCGGCGTCGTAGAGCGTCACCAGGTAGGGCGACCGGACGGCCGCGAAGGCGGCAAGCTCGCGGGTCGCACGGCGGAAGGTGTCCTGGCTGTTGGAACCGGTCAGCACCTTCACCGCCACGAACTCGGCAGCGATGCGCAGCCGCTGCGGACAGTAGGCGAGATAGAATACGCCGTGGTTACCCGCGCCGAGATGCCGGACGAAGCGGTAGTCGGCGATGCCGGCCCGGTCGGCCGCAAGGCGCGCATCAGTACTGTTCACGGATGTCTGCTTTCCTGCTGACTGCTATCGGCAATAAGGCTGTCGCTGTCGTGCTCGCCGCCCTGGCCGGCCTGCTGGTGCGCGGAGTCCAGGGCCTGAACCCACTGATCCATATCGTCGCTGGCTTCGCTCGTGCCCGCCACGACGGCGAGGTGCACATCGCTGTCATGGCCCCCTGCGGCGGGCGGTTCATGCCCGTCGGCCTGTTCCAGGCCGCTGACTGGGGCTACGACGATTCCGTCGGCCGGCTCGGTTCCGGACCTGGCGGGCAGCCCGCGCTTCCTGAGGTCCGCAGCGACCGACGTGGCCTGACGGCCGGACGGCGTGACCACGAGGTCCAGCCCGCTCGCGACCGACAGCTGCGCGGCTACCTGGACCGCGGCCTCGCCGTCCGCACCGCGCTCCCAGCGCACCACGGCGGCCGCCGGGGCGGCGGGCAGCGGGCGCAGGACGTAGACCAGCTGAGTAGCCCCGTTCGCGCCAAGCGCCTCGACCGGGCCGCTGCCTGGCCGGAGGACGATCGTGCCAGGATCGGCGGCCGCTACGTAGCTGGGCAGCTCCGTGTTGACGTCATCGCTGAACCTGGACTGGACCATGGCGTGGCCGCCGCCAGCGCCGGCGGCCAATTCCTGGAGCCTGGCCATCGTCTGGGTCATCTGCAGTAGCTCTCCGCCGAGACCGGCCCCCACCTCCAGCCGGCCGGCCGGCTTGTGCGGGACCAGGTGCGAGAGCACGAGTTGGCTGTGCGGCCTGCTGGCCGCGAGCCGCGAGCCGACCTCGATCAGCGGCGCCGCGGTCGTGAGGTCGTCGATCAGCACGACGATCCGATGCGCCGCTGCCTTGCCGAGCGCAGCCCGGTCGGCCTCGGCGATGTCGCGCTCCATGATCCGGTTCGGGTAGATGACCTTCAGCAGCGGCCCGGCCATCCCGGTCGTCACGATCGCCATCACGACCATCAGCGTGAAGAGGGCCTTGTTCAGGATGCCCAGCTGGAGGCCCACCGTCAGGATGACGATCTCGGTGAGTCCCCTGGTGTTCATGAGCGCGGCCAGAGCGCCTGCCTGGCGACGCCTGATTCCGGTCACACGGGCGCCGAAGTACGCACCGCCGAACTTCCCGGCCACCGCGACCAGCATGATCAGAACCAGGTCGACCAGGCCTGATAGCCCGATCCCGCGCAGGTTGACGTTGAGCCCGGCGACGACGAAGAACACAGGGAGCAGGACAAGCACGCTAACCTGCTCAAGCCGCTCAAGGATCGCCTCGCGGAGCGCTGGCTCGTCCCTCGGCATGACAATGCCGAAAATAAAGGCGCCGAAGATGAACTTGACGCCCATCCAGTCGGTCGCGTAGCTGGACAGCAGCAGCATGGCGAGCACGGCGGCCAGCACCGTCGGGGTGAGCCGACCCTGGCGCTGGTAGACCTCGGCCAGCCTGCGCAGCGCCGGCCGGACCAGCCAGATCATCACGGCGGCGTAGACGGGGGCGAGCACCAGCCGTAGCTGGTGGTGGCCCGCGCCCGCCCCGGCGACCGCGATCACCACGGCGAGCAGCGCCCAGGCAAGCACGTCGTCGACCGAGGCCGCAGCCAGAGCGAGACCCCCGACTCTGGTCCGGTGCAGGCCGCGATCGGACAAGATTCGGGCGAGCACCGGAAAGGCCGTAATCGACATGGCCGTGCCGAAGAAGAGGATGAAGCTTGTCGGGTCGTGCGGATGATAGCGGTGCACGAACCAGGCGCCCAAGCCGATGCCGAGGGCCAGCGGAGCGACAATCGAGCCGATCGCGACGCTCGCCGCCACCCGCCCACGCCCCCTGACCAGGCCGAGGTCGACCTCGTAGCCGACCACGAACATGAAGAACACCAGGCCAAGGTCGGCCAGGGCGGTCAGCGGCGGGATCAGCGTGGGCGGGAACAGCGTGGCGGTGATCTTGGTGCCCCAGATCGTCGGGCCGAGCAGGATGCCTGCCACGATCTCGCCCAGCACCGGCGGCTGCCCCATCCGCCTCGCAACCGCACCGAGCAGCCGCGCGAGCACGATGATCAGCGCAAGGTCGACCAGCAACAACTGAACATCGGTGTCAGTCATTTGCCCGATCCCGTTCGCGGCTTCATGCAACCCGCCCCCTCCAGCTCAGCGCTGCTACGCTCACCGGCCGCGATGCGACTCATACCGGAACCCGCGGCCGCCGAGATCGACCTGGCTGCCGGTCGCCAGCACAATCGGCACCTGCGGCACAAGCGGCTGGTCGGCCGGCTGGCCCGGCAGCAGCACGCGGGTGCCGTTGGCCGAGCCCAGGTCGGTCACCAGCACTCGCCAGCCGTCAAGGTGCACCCTGGCATGAACTCTGGACACGATTCCCGTGTCGTCGGCGATGCGCAGCGGCCTGGCCGTGCCGCCAGCTACCGAAGCGTCAAGGCTCGGCTCGCGGCCTAGGACGTAGTCGCTGTCAAGCTGGAATACCGACCCGTCGTCGAGCAGCAGGACGCCGAGCGGCGGGCGCTCGCCCGGCCTCGGCACCAGCGTCTGCTGGTTCATCGAGATGCCGCAGATCGCGCAGAACAGTGCTTCAGGATCGTCGAAATGGCCGTTCTTGCAGTACACGCCCTGGATGAGCGGTCCGACCGAGACGTAGCTGCTTGAGCCGGGCGGCATGTCCTTGACCTTCGACAGCGGCACGCGTGCCGGTACATCGACGCCGCTGCCCGAGCCCGCGTCGAGCAGCAGTACCGCCTCGAACGGCTGGCCCGGTGCCTGCTCAAAATCGGCCTGATGGGCCTCGGGCGGAGCCGTTACCTCACGTTCTAGGTCATCTGCCGTGCCCGGTCCCGCTCCGCCCAGCGGCATCTCCTCCGGCAACGCGGCCGCGGATTGGTCGGCCGATGGCGGCCCTGAAGGCCCGGACCACAGTTCCGTGGCCTGCCGTTCTTGCGCGGATGAAGGGTCTGCCGTCGAGGTCCCCGCCCAAGCCGCCGTCTGCTCGAACGGGGCGCTCGGGGCCGGCGCCGCGGCGGATTCCGCTACCGGTAGCGCGGCCCGCGCCGATTCCACGGCTGGCTCGGCCACCCTCGCCTCGCTGGCTGCCTGGCCCGACGCTGCGGCCGGTCCGGCCGCCCCTGCCACTCCCCTGGCCCTGGCCCGGGGAATCTCCATCGCCGATGTCTGCGCTCCGGAGATGTCCGAGGCATCCCCAGGGACCCCGGTGGCCTGGCCAGGCTTCCGACCCTGGCGCTGGCCGAGTCCGGCTACTCCCCGCCCGGCAGGCGGCAGCCCGTACGTCTGCCCGCCGGCGTAATAACTCAGCCCGCCCGCCCGGACCGTGCCCGCGTCAAGTCGCGAGAACCTGTCGGTACTCGCGACGCCGTTGTCGGCCGGACTGAGCCCGCCGCGGACACCGCTGACCGGGGAGCGCACGGCGCCGCGCAGCAGCACGGTTGGATGACCAGACTCGATCCGCGCGGTTCCGTCGGCGGTCGCGACGTCGGCCCAGGCAGCGCCGCTGACGGTGACGGCCAGCCCTGATCCCGACGGCCCGAATGCCAGCACGGACGGCCCTGCTGCGGTGGCCGCGAGCGCGTCAGCGATCGCGTCGGTGAACTGCGATCCGTCGCCGCCTGCCGCGGCGATCTGCTCGAGCAGGTCGAGCAGGTCATCGGCTGCCTGGCTGTCCTCAAGGCTGCAGAGCAGGATCAGGTCGCCGCGCCTGGCCAGCACCCCGTCGCCAGGAACAGGGAACAGCCCAGGCGCGGGCCCATGGCTACCATCGTGCTCACTGCTGCCCTGCTCGCTCACACCAGTCTCCCGCCATGAAAGCGCCACCGGATGAACGGAACGCGCATCGGGCCGTTGGCCACCAGCCACACTGCCAGCCAGACAACCGCGAAATCAATGACGAAAGCGTCGGTCGGCACCGTGCCTTTGATGCCCGGTATCGCGCCAGCCCGGAGCAGCAACCAGACGAGCACGCCCTCCGGGATGGCCGTCAGTAGGCCGAAGAGCGTCGGCCAGTCCTTTTCCCAGCGCCACTGCATCACGAAGTGATACAGGAATTCCCAGCCGATGCCAAGGACGGCGACCGCGGCGAGTATCAGGAAGGTGTTCTGGTACACGACCGAGAGCGGCGCGGAGATGGGCAGCAGAGGGCCGATGATGAGCGTGACAATCCCGCCGACAACAGCGAGCAGGACAAGCCGGGTCTGAATCCGGCCACCCAGGGTGGGTAGCACCTTCGGTCTCCCATCTGTGACTATTTAGGGCTGCTTATTCCGTGCCCACCTAAGCCATTGCCGAATCGACCGGAAAGTACCGATCCTGCGGCAGAATCCTCGGCGCGCCAGGTCGTCAGCGATCTCCTGGGCCGCGACCTGCAGCCCGAGGAACGTGTCGACGCCGGGGAAGTAGCCGCCGAGCGTCGTCGCGCCCGAGGCGTACACCACGCCGGGACCGCTGCTCGCCCCTCGCAGCTCGAACGTGCGCTCGACGTCAAGCCGTCCGAGCGGGTTACGGCCGACGCCAGAGTGTTCGAGCAGGTCGGCAAGGACCCTGTGCTCGGCGATGTCGGCTTCGAGCCCGGTGCAGTCGATCACGAAATCGGCAGCCACCTCAACCAGGCCGGCCTGCGTCTTGACGCAGCTCACGATCATGCCCTGGTCCAGCCGCATCTCCTCCACGGTGCCGGCCATAGTCCGGTACCAGCCGGCCTCGCGGCCCGCCTTCATCTGCGACTGCCAGCGCCTGCGGTACGGCGTGTTGGTCCCGCCCATGAGCTTGTAGGCCTTGCCGCGGTCCTCGCCTTCCAGCTTGCGCATCCTGGCTTTCAGCTGCCCGCCCCAGACCGACTTCGGGTAGTTGAAGCCCTGATAGGCAAAGCCGTGTGCGCCCTTGCGCCGGTTCCACGCGTTCGGCCCGTGCGAGGTCGTGATGTAGGTGCGGAACAAGTGCACGATGTCGGTGGACAGCCCGTGTTTGCTCCGATCGTCCATCAGGCGCGCCAGGACACGGGAGGCGACGATGCCGCCGCCGCGTAGCATCACCACCAGGTGCTTGGTGCGCGCGGCCTCGTAGACGTGCTCGTGCTCCTCGTACGCGCTCACCACGTGGTGGAAGTCCTGATGAGCGGTGCGGAACTCCTGCAGTTCTGGCAGGAACCGCAGGCCCGGGTAGCCGACGGCGAGGTGAATGAATTCGGCGCGGTAGGCCAGCCGCTTGGTCGGGGTCGAGCCGACCATCGGCGTCAGGATGATGAAGTAGCCGCCGCCACGGCGCTTGCGGATCATCCTGACCTGACCCTTGACGAGCATCTTGGGGTAATCGATCCGCTTCGTCTCGCGCTCGAGCCCGGCGAACACCCGCCCGGCCTTCGGCGTGTAGTAATCGTCAAAGATGGGCTCGATCAGGACTTGCCAGAGCGGTGCGAGCGTCCTGTCGCCGATTGCCTCGGCGAGCGCGTAGGACGGGAACCCCCAGATATTGTCCGGCCTGGACGCTGAGTCTGACCTGATCCGCTCCGGCTTCGGGATCTGGGAGACGCGGGTCAGGTATTCGTAGGTCTGCCAGGGGTAATCGAGGTTGGACAAGATCGCGATCCGGTCAGTGGTCACGCCGGCGATCCTGAGGTAGTCGACTGTGACGAACGAGCCGATCCCGCCGCCCACGCTTACCAAGGGCACGTCCGTCACGGGGATGCCGGCCGCCTGCAGCATCTCGTCCGTCCACTGGTCGGACCTGAGCAGCTCATCGGTCAGGTCGCCTGAGCCTGGCGCCGCGCCCTGACCGGCCGCGGCGACAGCCTCGCTTCCCGCAGGCCTATGCCGCTGCAGCGTCTCCGGCTCCGTCCGCGCCTGCGCTGCCCGTGAACCGGCGGTCGGCTGATCGATCACTTGCTGCTCCGATTCGTGCATGTCCTCAGGACTCGATCCGGGTTAGTCGCCAGATATGACTGCGAACATCACCGGCTGGTTGGAGCCGTTATGGGCCAAACACCTGAGAGTGTGGCATGTGACGCACTAGCCGACAAGACGCTCCGCAATTGCCGGATAAACGGCGCATGCTAACCGGAGCAGAGTAGGTCAAAGGGGTCGTTAAATATATATCCACATTATCGATGGATTGAGCCGGGCCCGAAGCCATAGACCACCCAGACCTGGCCCGGCGCGAAGGGCATCCGGCGGCCATCGGGCAGCGTGAAAGTCGTACCGCCGTTGGCGCTTGGGCGCGACCAGTGCACCTGGTAGGCGCGCCCGTTGCGCAGCACCATTGCCCTGCCGCTGCCTACTGTGTGCGCGAACGGCGGCCTGCTGCCGCGCTCGAGGAATCCCGACGTCCCGACCTTGACGTACTGGACGACGATCGTGTGCCCGCCGAGCTGATTGCCATCGGCTGCCTTGGCCGGGCTGCCGTCCATCCAGACAAGCCACCGGTGCTGGGCGGCCGACCATCCGAACCTGAAGGCCGCGGACTGGTAAGCAACGTTGTAGACGCTGGTTCGCTTGCCGCCGGCTGGGGCCGGCCCGAACCTGAACCCGATGTCCCTCGCCTTGCTCGCCCCCTTGGCCTCGGAGAGCAGCGTGCGGGTCTTCGCATACAGGTTGTACGGCGCAATCCTGCTTGAGCTCCTGAAGTAGCCGCCGACGGTGCCCGCGTACAGGTTCACGATCCTGGCGTGCTCTACGACCGGCAGCAGCCGGGGCTGAGCGCCGGAGAAAGCGAAGGCTGGCCTGCCGAACTGCCGCAACAGCTGGATGTCCTCCTCGCGCGAGCTGCGCACCGGCCCGACCACCGGCGGAATATGCGAGGAGAACACGGCGAAGATCCGGCTCAGCCCGCCCTCAACAGGCAGGAGGTAGACGATGTCGGCCTTCGTCAGACCGGTCGGCGGCCTGGCTTGCGGGACGTTATCGATCTTGAAGACCAGCTCTCTTCGGAGCGAAGAAATGGGTTCGCCAGTGAACGGGGATGTCAGCGCGCGCTGCGAGTGACCAGCCTGCCCAGCCGTCCCCCCGCATCCGCTCAGCAAGAAGAATCCGCCGGCGAGCACCACCGACGCGATCGCTGAGCTGATCGCGGATCTTCGCGCCCCTCGAAGAATTCGCATGTGCGGCCTCACCGAACGGAGGCTACCACCGCAGGCACACGACCCTGCGCACGCCGAACCGGCCGGCACTTGACTCGCGCCGGGCTCGTGATCCCGGACGTTTCTCAGAATCTGGTCGCTGCTCGGCACATGCGCAGATAGAAGACCAGGATCATGGAATGGTGGACGATCCTTTCCGGTATGACGCGAGGCTGGCGGGGGAGATCGAGGCGCGCTGGCAGCGCCGTTGGGCAGACGACGGCACGTTCGCCTCGCCCAATCCGGCGGGGCCGCTCGCGGCAGGCTTCGAGCGCATGGCCGGCCGTACCCCCTGCTACGTGCTCGATATGTTCGCCTACCCGAGCGGCATCGGGCTGCACGTCGGCCACCCGCTTGGTTACATCGCGACCGACGTGTTCGCCAGGTACCAGCGGTTGTGCGGGCGGCATGTGCTGCATGCCTACGGCTACGACGCGTTCGGTCTGCCGGCGGAGCAGTACGCGATCGATACAGGCCAGCACCCGAGGGTGACGACCGAGACGAATATCGCCGTCATGCGGGCTCAGCTGCGCCGCCTTGGCCTGGGCCACGACGCGCGACGCGAGTTCGCCACGAGCGACCCGCTGTACTACCGCTGGACCCAGTGGATCTTCGGCCGGATCTTTGACAGTTGGTTCGACGAGCGGACCGGCCAGGCCAGGCCGGTCGCCGAGCTGATCGCCGAATTCGAGTCTGGCCTGCGCGTTACGCCGGACGGCAAGGGCTGGCGCGACCTATCCCCCGCGCAACAACGCGGGATCGTGGACAGCCGACGGCTTGCCTACCTGTCCGACGAACCGGTGAACTGGTGCCCCGCGCTGGGGACTGTCCTGGCCAACGAGGAGGTCACCGGCGACGGCCGCAGCGATGTGGGCAACCACCCGGTCTACCGCAGGCGGATGCGGCAATGGATGCTGCGCATCACCGCGTTCGCTAGCCGGCTTTATGACGACCTCGACCTGGTGGACTGGCCAGATTCGGTCAAGCGGATGCAGCGGCACTGGATCGGCGCGGGCCAGGGCGGCGATGCGGCGCGGTCGCCGCGGATGCGGGACTGGCTCTTCTCCCGGCAGCGGTACTGGGGTGAGCCGTTTCCCATCGTCTACGACTCCGCCGGTCTGCCGGTCCTGCTGCCCGACGAGATGCTGCCGGTCGAACTGCCGGAGACCACCGATTTCCGGCCGGTGCCCGCAGCGGATGAGGCAAGCGAGCCCGTGCCCCCGCTTGGCCGGGTTCCAGGCTGGGCGAGCGTCGAACTCGACCTCGGCAATGGCAGGCAGCTCTACCGGCGTGAGCTGAACACAATGCCGCAATGGGCCGGTTCTTGCTGGTACTACCTGCGTTATCTGGACCCGACCTACAACCAGGCTTTCGTTAATCCGGTCAATGAGAAGTACTGGATGACCAGGGCAGGCCAGGCGGCCGCTGAGGAAGGAGGCGTCAGCCTGTACGTAGGCGGCGCCGAGCACGCCGTCCTGCACCTGCTATATGCCAGGTTCTGGCACAAGGTGCTCTACGACCTCGGCTATGTCTCGACCTGCGAGCCGTTCGAGCGGCTGGTTAACCCGAACTTGCGTGATCTTGAAGTTGGTGGTGGCCTGCTGACCGGGGGTGATGCCGCGTGCTGTGGGCTGGCTGCGGCGTGTTGAGTGGCTACTTCAGTGCCAGCGGGACGGGAGCTCCGAGCAGCTCGAAGGCGCGGGCCTGGACTTGGGTGGGGGTAGTGAGTTTCTCGATCTTCTGTCCGGCGAAGCTGATGGTCTGCCGGTCGAGGGTGGCCAGGTGGCCGAGCAGGTCCTGGTAGCTGCGGACGGGAAGCCGGTGGCTGTTGTGCTTGGTGGCATCCTTGGCCCTGGCCTGGGCTGAGCGGCGGGCGGGGGCGACCGGGTCGGCGGGTTCGGGGATGTGCTGGTCGGTGAAGGTGAGCTCGGCCAGGGCGGCGCGCAGGTGCCAGGTGAGGTAGCAGGCGAGCATGCAGATCAGCACGTGGCCGCGGACCCGTTCGGCGAGGTAGTGGTGGATGGGCCGCAGGTCCAGGTCGTCGGCCTTGGTGATGCGGAAGTCCCGCTCGACGTATTTGAGGTCCTTATAGGCGGTGACCACCCCGGCCGCATCCAGGATGCCGCCGTCCACGCTGGTGCGGATCACGTAGATCCCGTCCAGGGCGGCCTCGGCGGCGATCTTGTCCTCGTCCTGGCGGTAGCTGAACCGCCCGGGGCCGATGTCGGTGATGAAGTGCTTGCCGACCTTGCGCTTGCCGATCACCTTGCCGACCCTGATCCCGATCTTGTCCGGGTCGGTCAGCCGCCCGGCCATGACGGATTTCCGGATCGTGGCCAGGTCGGCCCCGGTGGCGGCGAGCAGGTCGGCGCGCTTGCGTGACCGCTCGGCGGCCAGCACCGGGTTGTGGCAGCAGATCAGCCGCTCGCCGGGAAAATCGGGGTGGGTGATCTCGGCGAAGTTCTGAACGTCGAACAGGCTCATCTGCAGCGGCCCGTCGTCGGCGGCGAGCCTGGCGATCGCCGGGGCCTTCAGCGCGGTGATCCACTCCATCCCCTCCAGCTTGCGCAGGTCATCGATCCGGGTGCCGGTGATCATCCCCCGGTCCCCGGCCATGATCATGGTCTTGATGCCGAAGTCGCCGCGGACCCGCACGATCGCGGTCTTGAACGAGTCCGGGTCGCCGGTGGCGCCGGGGAACACCTCGACCGCGACGGGCCGGCCCTGCCGGTCGGTGAGCAGCCCGTACTCGACCTGGCGGCGGCCGCGCCTGCCGTCGCGGGAGTACCCGAACTCCGCCAGCTCGCAGTGCGAGCCCTCGACCCAGGAGGAGGACAGGTCGAACATGGCGATCCCGCCGGGCTGCAGGTGGCGGGCGGCCAGCTTCTTCTCGATCTGCCGCTGCCGGGCCGTCAGCCAGTCCATCGCGGCGTAGATCTCATCCGTGGTGGCGCCGGCCACGCCCAGGTCAGCGCCCAGCGTGGTGTCGCCCGCAGCCCACCATCCGGCCGTCGACAGCTTCGATTCCGGCCGCACCGCCCGGGAGATGATCAGCGCGTAGGCGACGTCCCGCTGCCGGCCCGCCGGGCCGAGCAGGCTGCGCAGGCCCAGCGTCGATGCCATCACGTGCGCCGCCGCCACGTCGCCGTGCGGCACCGACCGCGCCACCTCGAACCCGTCCTCCGCATCGACCAGGGTGCGGCCGCGCAGCGTGGCCCGCAGCGCGGCGACCGACTCATCGGGCAGGCCGGTCAGGTTCGCCAGCGTCTCCTTGCGCGGCCGGCCCTGCTCGTCCCGGTAGGACCGGCGCAGCAGGTACGTCGGGTAGGCCCGTTCCTCCCCGCCGACCGTCGTGTAGTGGCGACCAGCCTGGTCCACGTGCATCCGCCCGCTGCGCCTGCTCACAGCACAATTCAATCATTCATGCCGCCACAAGTCTACCATTTTAGTGGTTACTCGCGTCGGCGTGTCGCAGCCATACGCGCATGTCAGCGAGACAATCAGCGGTCCCGGCCCACGTAAGTTCGGCTTAGATCGTGGTGTGTAGTCAGCTCGCGGCGGACTGGCTAGCCGTCCTGCACCCTTTTGAGCGTCAGTCCGCGGTCTCGCCGGCTGACCTTGCGCTGGGCGCCGTGAGGGGCCGGGGGGTGGGCGTTGTGGTGGTGCCTGACGTA
>WNFL01320573.1_pt1 | contig 21704 bp, 12 predicted proteins | sample 5400361 | NCBI WGS metagenome assembly WNFL01 (sample SAMN13153351, study PRJNA577476) | soil metagenome | isolation source: 40 cm soil on Douglas fir-dominated hillslope | place: USA:California | collected 2013-09-17
TGCAGAAACACGGCCTCTCCTTTGTCGTCCTCGAGCGGGGAGCGCGCGCCGGCGGCGTGATCTTCAGCGAGCACGTCGACGGGTACAGGATCGACGGCGGACCCGATTCACTGCTCACGCAAAAACCCGAGGCGATCAGGCTCTGCGAGGAACTCGGGCTCGGGGAACGGCTCATGCCGACCAAGCCGCCGAGGCTCGCGTTTATCCAGCGTGGCGGCCGCCTGCATCCGCTGCCGACGGGCTCTATCCTCGGCATTCCGACGCGAGTCGGTCCGTTCATTCGAACACATCTGTTCACGTGGGCCGGCAAAGTCCGCATGGGCGCCGAACTGTTGGTCCCGCCGCGGCGCGACGACAGCGACGAGTCGATCGGATCGTTCATCCGCCGCCGGTTCGGCGACGAAGCCGTCACTTACCTCGCCGAGCCGCTGCTGGCGGGCATCCACGCCGGCGAGGTGGAGCGGCTCTCGATGCGGGCGCTCTTCCCGCGATTTGTCGATGCGGAGCGCGCGCAGGGCAGCCTGCTGCGCGCGTTTCGCCGGCAGCCTCGCTCGACGGTCTCGCAGGATGGCGTCTTTCGCTCGCTCCCCGGAGGTCTGAGCGAGCTGGTGGAGGCGCTCGTCAAGGCGCTCCCGCCTTCGGCTGTCCGTCTCAACACGGCGGCGAAGCGCCTGATGCTGAATCCCCATCGTATCGAGACAAGCGATGGCGAACTGATCACGGGTCGCAGCGTCATCCTCGCCGCGCCCGCGTACATCGCCGGCGAATTGACGCGGGACGCCGACGCCGGCCTCGCCCAGCTCTGCTCCGACATCCCGTACGCATCCTCCGCCACGGTCACGATGGCGTTTCCACGGTCGACCGTCGCTCACCGGCTGAACGGATCGGGCTTCGTGGTGCCGCGTGCCGAGGGCAGCGGCATCCTCGCGGCGTCGTGGCTCTCGTCGAAATGGCCGCATCGCGCGCCGGACGACCGGGTGCTCATGCGCGCGTTCGTCGGCGGCGCACGCGATCCGCAGGCGCTTCAAAAATCTGACGCCGAGCTCGCCACGCTGGCGTTGTCGGCCCTGCGTCCGCTGCTCGGGATCACCGGCGAGCCGCTGCTGACACGCGTGTACCGATTCGAGCGAGCGAGCGCCCAGCACGACGTCGGACATCTTGATCGCATGGCGTCGATCGACCGCGCGCTCGTGGCGCGGCCCGGGCTGTACGTCACAGGCAGTGGATTCCGCGGCGTCGGCATCCCTGATTGCGTCGCCGACGCACGAGCCACGGCGCGAAAGGTTGCGGAATGTCTCGCCTCGCCGGCCGTGTAGCGCTCTCCGCCGTTCTCGCCGTCGCAGCAGTCGTCGCGTCGCCGGCCGCGCAGTCGCGGGTGCCCCCCGACGTCGAACGGCTGCTCGCGTCGATCAAGAAGACAGACACCGCCCAACTCAGCGTGTCGGAGGCCGACGGACGCTTCCTGCGAGTGCTCGTCGTCTCCCACGGCGCGAAACGTGCGCTCGAGATCGGCGGAGCGAACGGCTACAGCGCGATCTGGATTGGCCTTGGACTGCGTGAGACGGGCGGCCGCCTGACAACGATCGAGTTCGACGCCGGCCGCGCGAAATCGGCAGCCGAGAACGTCCGGCGCGCGGGCCTGGCCGACATCGTCACGGTGGTGTCGGGCGACGCGTTCAAGGAAATCCCGAAACTCTCCGGCACGTTCGACTTCGTGTTCCTCGACGCCTGGAAACCCGATTACAAACGGTTCTTCAACCTCGTGTTTCCGCGCGTCGTGCCGCGCGGGCTCTTCCTCGCCCACAACGTCGTGAACAAGCAGGCCGAGATGCGCGATTTCCTGTCGGCGATCGATGACAGCCCCGCGATCGCGACGTCGATCGTGCGTCCGGGAACTGAAGGAATGTCGGTTTCGGTGCGATTGAAATAGTTCTAGGTTGTTTTTGATTCCGACAGCATCTCTTCGAGCGTCTCGACCAGCAGCACCAGCGAGTACGGTTTTTCGATCAACCGCGTCCGCGGGCGCAGGCGCTCGAGCTCGGCCGATTCCGACGGCACGCCCGAGAAAATGATCACCGGCACATCGGCCGGGGTCGAGACGACGACGTCGCGGCCGGAGCCGCGCTTGAGGCGGAGATCAACCACTGCGGCGACGAGCTTGTTCTTGCCGAGTGCGTCGAGGCCTTCATCCGACGTTTCGGCGGTGACCACAGAGAAGCCGTGCATCTCGAGAAACTTCACGAGCGGACGGCGGACCGACACATCGTCTTCCACAACAAGCACCAGGCGCGAGGCGTCTTTTGTCATGTGAGCCGAACCAGTATACCGCGCCTGCACGCCCGAGCGGAGCGCTTCGTCAGTCGCAGCGCAGCGCGTTCAGCGGATCCACTCGTGACGCGCGACGCGCGGGCACGTAGCTGGCGGTCAGCGTCAGGCCGACGAGCAGCAGCGGGACGATGGCATAGACGGCGACCGTCGGATTGCCAGAGCCGACTGCGGCAGAGGTGAGCACGCGCGCGACGACAATGCTTCCCGCGCCGCCGAACATGATCCCGGCCATTGCGAGCGTCATCCCCTGACGCAGAACCATCTTCAGCACGTCCCAGCGGCTGGCGCCAATGGCGATGCGGATGCCAAGCTCCCGCGTACGGCGGGCCACCGAGTACGCGACCAGACCGTAGAGGCCGACGAGCGCGAGCGTCAGCCCGATGACACCCATGGCGCCGGCCGTTCGCGAGACCATCAACCGGGGCGCCATCGCGCGCCGCTCGTAATGTTCCGACGCCGTCTCTACGCCAAAGACCGGCTGGTTGATGTCGATGCGCCGCACCAGATCGCGCAGAGGCGCCGCGAGCGGCGAGGCGTCGCGGTTCGCCGTTTCAACGAGCAACGTCATCTGCTCCTGCTCGCGCTGCGCGAACGGGAAATAAACGAACGGCAACGGCGACTCGCCCACAAAGAAGTAATGGCCCGTCTCCGCCACGCCGACGATCTCGACCCAGCCCGCGTCCTTGCCGGCCAGGCGCATCCGCTTCCCGACGGCGTTCTGGCCGGGCCAATAGACCTTGCCGAACTGATCGTTGACGATCGCCACGGTGCGCGAGTCGGCGCGGTCGGCCGCCGTGAAGTCGCGGCCGAAGACGATGCGCGTCCGTGCCGTGGCGAAGTAGTGCTCGTCGACGATCGCCGCGGGAACCTGCGCGCTCGCCTCGCCCTTTGGAAACTGATAGCCGTCCGGCATCACCTTCGCGGGAAAATAGCGCGCGACATCGCCGAACGGAATCGCGCTCGCGAGCGCCGCCGACGTGACGCCAGGCACGGCGTGAGCCTGCTCGACGAGCGTGCGATAAAACTCGTGCGTCTGCGCCGGGGTGTATCGCAGCAGCGATGTGTCCGTCGACAACATCAGCAGATGGTCCCTTCGGAATCCGGGATCGGTCTTCAAGGTCCGGCGGACGCCGTCGAGCATGATGACGGTCGCGACGAGCAGCATCATCGACATCGCGACCTGTGCCACGACCAGCACGTCACGTCCGATCGTGCGCTGTCGAATCGGCAGGCCCGGTTCGGCGCTCTTGAGGGCCGGCACCAGATCCGTCCTCAGGCTTTGCCACGCGGGCGCGACACCGAAGAGGAGTGCGCTCGCGACGGTGGCCACCAACGTGAACACGAGCATCCGCATGTCGAGCTGCGGATCGATCACGATCGGGACGGCCGTCGGCACGATGGTCTGCGCGCTGGCGGCGAGAAACCGCGTGCCGCCGTACGCCACGGCCACACCCAGCGCGCTGCCGGCGAGCGCCAGCAGAAGGCTCTCGATCAGGAGCTGCTGAAGCAGACGCAGCCGGCTGATACCCAGCGCGAGCCGGACCGCGATCTCTCGCGCGCGCGCCCGCGCGCGGCCGAGCATCAGGTTCGCCACGTTGGCGCAGGCGATCGCCAGCACGATGATCCCGAGCGCGGTCATCACGCCGATCAGGATCGCGTTCGCCGAGTCGGTATGAATGCGTTCCTGGAGCTCGGTGCGAACGGCGACCGTGCGAGCCGCGTTCTCGGTCGGATACTGACGGGCCAGTTCCTTCCAGATCGCCGACACCTCCGCCTGGGCGGCCGTTCTCGACACGCCGGGCGCCAGCCTGCCTTTCACCACGAAGCGTCGATCGCTGCGGCTTTCACGCCAATCGTCCCGCGACACCCCGAGGCGCGCCGCCATCGTCAACGGCACGTAGAACGCCGGGCGGATGTACTGATGGAGCCCCGTGAAGCGCTCGGGCATGATGCCGGCGACGATGAAGTCGACGCCGTTGATCACGACGGCGGCGTTCACGATCGAGGGGTCGCCTCCGAGCACGTTGTGCCAGAAGTCGTAGCCCAGGACGACGACCGCGTCACGCCCCGGCACGCGCCCCTCGTCGGCGGCAAACCGCCGGCCCCATCCGGCTTGAACGCCCAGCACGTCGAAGAAGCCGTCGCTCACCAGCATCCCGATCCGCATCTCGCGGACGTCCTGACGCCGGCGGGCGAAACTCACGCTCTGGAGAGCCGTCGCGACCATCCCGTCAAACGATCGCGAACGCTCCCGCACATCGCGGAAGTTTGCGTACGCCATGCCTGCGCCCGAAATCTCGTCCTCGCGGCTGGACGCCGTGACGGTGACGATCGCATCGGGGTCGCGGACCGGCAGCGGGCGCAGGATGAGGGAGTCGTGGAGGCTGAAGAGCGCGCTGTTGGCGCCGATGCCGAGGGCCAGGGATACGGCGGCGACGATGGTGAACCCGGGAGATCTTGTCAGCGTCCGAATGGCCTGACGGACATCCTGGCGGAGAGCGTCGAGGATCGCTCCGGCACGCACGTCGCGGACACCGTCTTTGACGGCTTCGACCCGGCCGAACTCGAGGCTCGCGGCTCGCCGGGCAGCGTCTGGTCTCATGCCTGCTTTCGTCCGCTCCTCGACGCAGAGATCGAAGGCGGCGCGGACTTCCTCGTCGAGATCCTGCTCGATGCGGCGGCGGTGCACGACGTTGCGCCACAGGATGGAGATGCGTGATGGCGTGGACATGGCGTGATTCCCTCAGGCTTCCAGCGCGCGGGTGATCGAAAGGGCGATGTGGCGCCACTCGGCGATTTCCTCGTCGAGCTGCCGGCGCCCCGGCCGCGTCAACCGGTAGTACTTCGCGCGCCGGTTGTTTTCCGAGGCTTCCCAGGCCGCGGAAAGCCAGCCGGCTTCCTCGAGCCGGTGGAGGGCGGGAAACAGCGAGCCTGCCTGAACGAGAAACGTGCCGCCGGTCATCTGCTCGATCCGGCGGGAGACGCCAAGCCCGTGCAATTCGCCGGTCGACAGCGCCTTGAGGATCAGCAGATCGAGCGTGCCCTGGAGCAGGCTGGCCCGGCGTCCGCGCATGGTGCGCCCCTTTCTTTCTATAGGCATTCTATACGAGCGCCAGCGCCCGGGGGTTCCGGAGCCCCGGCTCGCGCGGGCTGTGTGATATCGTCAATGGGTTTTACCCGCCAGCAGGGCCCCTAGCTCAGTGGTAGAGCACGTGACTTTTAATCACGGTGTCCCGGGTTCGATCCCCGGGGGGCCCACCAATAAGAATCAGTGGTTTTTGGTGATTGCAAATCGGGCGAGATGGGTCGGTGGGACTGATTTGGGACCGACTTGTTAAGTTCGCCCTCCCGTCGCTCGTTTCATCCTTCCTTGATCGAGCGGACGAACCGCGCCGCGCGACTCCACTTCCGATCTCGGTCGCAGATCAGGGCACGATGGTCGATCAATACGCCTTCATCCGCCGCCGTCGCGACACGCACCATCTGGCTCATGAAGAGCTCAGTGGGATGTCGTGTGGACCCGACGCTTACCATCGCGAGTATCGCCGCGTAGGTGGGGTTCAGCAATTCCAGTCATCTGCCCCAGGCGTTCCGTCGTCACACGGGATCCTCACCAGCGGCATTCCGACGTCTTCACCGTCGTTAGCGTGCCGTTCTATGGCTTGGCCGCGACGCTCTTGGGTTTCGGGGGCACGGTCGTCGTCTGCGCGTACTGAAGAATAGCGGCGGCCGCTGCTTTCTCGACATTCGCGAGGCCGCCAGTCTTTCCCTTGGATTCGATCGTGAAGTACTCGTTGGCTGCGTGAGCCCGTCCGCCGCCCGCGCCGATCCGGCCATTCCCCATCGGAATCGACACGGTGCCGACCTTCTGGCCGTTCTCGCCGTCGGCAAACAGGTACGCGGGCCAGTATCCACCCGTCGGCTCGCTCGCATCTGCCGACAACAGCACGTTCGGATCCTCCAGCTTCGCGCTGACGGGAGCGACCTGAGCTGACTCGGGACCGCGACCACCGGGAGTGCCGCCCAGACCGAGCGACGCCAGGATCTCGGCCGCCTTTTGATGTGATTTTGAAATGTCGTTGTCCCGCTTCGAGCCCCGCGACCAGGGCACGTCGCCGATCAGCTTCACTTCGACGTCTTTGTAACCGTTAGCATCCAGCTGTGTACGTAGCTTCTTGACGATGTCGACGCCGTTCATGCGAGGGACGTAGCGGAAGTTGTGCTTGGACGTGATCTTGTTCGGCAGGATCGCGCCGGCTCCGCCCGCATACATGTTGCCGCCCCAGATGCCGTCCAGGTTGAACGACGTGCCGAAGCGGCCGTCCTTGATCACGTTATAGGCATCGTCGTGCATGAAGCGCGCGACGCCGGAATTCCTGGCCATGATCGAGAGGTCGGTGCGAGCCGCCTGCGCCTTCATCTGAGCCTCCTCCTCCTTGGTCGGCGGATCCTGGTTCTCGGAGAAGCCCTTGATAAGGGGCGTGTTGCCGTCGAGGGAGGTCAACATCGCCAGCATATGCATATGCCGCCAGGCCGGACTGTCCGCGGTGCGCTTGATGGCACCATGTACGTCGGACTGCACGGGGCCGCGGCCCCAGCTCTTGCCGCTGGTCGTCAGCTCGACATAGACACATCCTTCAGAGGGCCCGCCCGCATACAGCGCATCGGCTTCCGCGAACAGATCAGAGTGGTCGGCCATGAATTTCCGCAAGCCGATGTCCATCCGTTCTTCGTCGCCCTCGGCCACGAAGATCAGGTTTACGGGCAGCTTGCCCATCGTGGCCTTCATCGACGTGATGGCGTTGAACACCGCCATTTCGGGACCTTTCGAGTTGGTGGCGCCACGGGCGACGATGACCCTGGACGCATCGGGCACGGCCGCCGTGGCGCCGTCCACGACCTTGGCTTCGAAGGGCGGTGCGACCCAGAGGGCGGGCTGCGTCACGGGCATCGTGTCGTACTGCCAGTAGATCGCCAGCGTTTTCGGCGCGCCTTCGTCGCACTTGGCGTACACGACCGGATTGCCCACGCTGCCGTACTCGGTCACGCCCACGTCATAGACCCTCGCCGTCTGGCATCCAAGCTTTTCGAAGAAGCCCTTCACCATCTCCGCACTCTCGGGGATCCCCTCCCCGCTGTTCGAGATGCTCGGCTGGCGCATCCACTGCTGGAGGTTCTGCGCGTGCTCGTCCACGTGCTCGTCGATGTAAGCGAAGACCTTCTGCAACTCGGGCGACAGCTTGCTGTAGTCCGGCTTGAAACTTGGGTCCGCTGTCCCGAACGGATGGATGCCCAGCGTCGGTTTCGCGGGGGTGACCGTCGCGGCCGGTGCAGGTTTGTTGGCACAGCCCGAGAGACCCACAGCAAGGGCACCGGTGAGCACGAGCGGCATCATCACACGCATGGTCAATCTCCCTGAAAAAGGGCCATAGGGTCCGTCAGAAGGTCGCCGAAACATCTCCAGCGCAATGCGGCCTCGTCCCCACACGCCGCCAGCGTACGCGTGACGAGCTCCGGTCCAGCGGTGTAGGTGGTGACGTACGTGCGGTACTCGTTCGTGAACTTGAGCGTGGCGGGCGAATTGCCGACGAGTGCGACAGCCGTGAGGCGTTCGGCCGCGCGCGGGAAATCGAGCGCTTCATCGAGGTAGTCGCGGAGCACGGAGGCCTGGGCCAGCTGGAGGCTGTCGACCAGGCGCTCGACCTTGACGTATCTGGCGACGTCCGACGGCGCGAGCCCCGCGAGCGGGAACAGCTCGTCGCGCTCGAAGACGGCGCGTTCGTTGCCGGGAAACGCGACGTCGACTGCCGTCATCGCGGTCGCTTCGGAGACGAGGGCTGCGGGACCGAACATCGCCTGCACCGCGAACTCCCTCCACCCTCGCTGCCGGACCAGACGGCTGTCGAGGAGCGTATTGCGGGCATGATGGCCCGGATAGCCCTCGTGGCAGGCGAACTGCAGCGCACGATCGACGGTGAAGCCGAAATCGGTGTTGACGAAAATCCTGCTGTGAAAACTCCCTTGATACCGGCTGAACCCGCTCCACGGTTTGTCGCTGACGTATTCGAAGGTGGCCCGCTCGTTGTCAGGAAGCGTCACGTGTGCGCGCGTCCGGTCGCGGCATCCGGACAGGGCGCGGGCGAGCACCACCGGCAGGCGCGCCGCTGGCACGGCAAACCGCCGCTCGAACCGTTCGTAGCGGGCAGGAAGCGGGCCCTCGCCGCCGAGCATCCGGCCGATCTCGGATCGAATCGCGGTGGTTCTGGCCGCGTCTTCCGACGGCGGCGCCACGCCGAAGAGCGCGCGGCTTTCCGCATCGAATGGCTGACGCTGGCCGGTAATCACATCGACGCGCGCCGCCAGCGCGCGCAACTCGCGGACCATATGCGTCGCACGGCCGTCGTCGACGCCAGTGAGACGCGCGGACAGTTCGAGCGCTGAGGCTCTCACCGCGGCGAGCCTCGGCGGATCGCGGCGGATGTCAGCCACCCAGTCGGCGGGACCGGCATAGAAGTCGATCGAGTCGGGATCGCGCTCGCCGAGTGCGACGACGAGGCGGACGTACTCCCGCACAGCGCCGTCGATCGACAACATGTTGACTGTCTTACCGACGGGTGCCGGCGGCGCCGGTTTCTGGAATGGGATATCGATGAAATAGGGCTTGCCGTGGGTCGTATACGACACACGCGCCATTGCGGTCGGATCGTTCACCGGCATGCCCCGGCCGACCCACGCTTCGCCGGAGTCATCGATCTCCAACCGCACTTTCTCAGGGGCGCCGCCGCTACGCATGACCGTGATCTCGACGTCGGACGCGATCGCCGCGGGAAGCTCGACACGCACGGCGTCGCTGAAATAGACCTCGTACCGTCCGTCAAGGCCCAGCACGACCTCAAAATGCACATCGCCATTCATCAGGACCAGGCCCCCGAACCTCGGGTTGTGATCGCCATGCGGTGTCGCGCCGGTCTGAGGCGCGGCTTGTGCCGCGAAGGCCGGCGTGGCGACGGCGGCGTCACCCGGAGCGCTGCCGCACGCGACCGAGAGCGCGATCAGCATGGCGAGAAGGACTCGCGAGAAGGTCAATGGCCTCCTACTCTGTTCGAAGCGCGTCGATCGGATGCAGCCGTGAGGCCCGGCGCGCAGGGTAAAAACCGAAGAAGACGCCGACCGCGCCGGCGATCCCGAACGCGAGGGCAACCGACCACAGCGACACCGAGGCCGGCCACTCGAGCAGCCTGGCAATCACGACCGCCGCGACAAACCCGAGGACGATGCCGATCGCGCCACCGCTGCAACTGAGGGTCACGGCCTCGACCAGGAACTGGAGCAGCACGTCGCGCGACCGCGCGCCGAGGGCGCGACGGATGCCGATCTCGCGCGTGCGCTCGGTGACCGACACGAGCATGATGTTCATGATGCCGATCCCGCCGACCACCAGCGAGATCGTGGCAATCGCCGCCAGCAGCGCGGTCATCGTCGTGCCTGCGCGATTGAGCGTTCCCGTCATCTCCTGCAGGTTCGTCTCGTCGACCTTCGGCATATTCGCGAGGACAAACGCCGCGACCGACGTGTACAGCCCCTTCGTCAACTCCTCGGCCGCCTGGGTCTTGACCGTGAAGTCGTCGGGCACCAATCCGCTGCCGTTCGACGGCGCCTGATTGCCGAGAAGACCTCCCTGCCGCAGGCGCGCCACCGCCGCATCGGTGTCGAGATGGTGGCGGGAGCGCAGCAGCGTCCTGATGTCGTCGGAGATGCGCGTGGCGTCGCCGGCTTGCGCCGCGGCCACCAGAATCGTGTGCAGGTTCTGTATGCCCAGAGTGCGCTGCAGCGATGTAAACGGCACGTAGGCCATGCTCGCCTGATCCTCATCGTTGCCGGCGACGATGCCGGAGATGCGGAAGGTCGAGTCGCGGATTTTCAGCGCCTGTCCCACGGAATTCGTGCCGGGACCGAACAGCCGATCGCTGAGCGTGCGGCCCACGATGGCGACCGGCGCGCCCGACAACACGTCGCGTGCCTCGAAGAACGCGCCTCGCGACGGCTTCCAGCTGAAGATCGCGGGGTACGTGACGTCGGTGCCCAGCACCTGCACGTACTCTTTCGCCGTGCCGGCGGAGACCCACGCACGCAACTTCACGCCCGGCGCCGCGTACTTCACGCCGGGAATCGCGCTGATGGCGTCGGCGTCGGCGGCAATCAGCGTGCTGGCCAGCCCGAGGCCGGTGGCGATGTTCGATTCCTCGCCGCCGCGGGTGAAATTGCCCGCATCGACACGAATCAGATTGGTGCCCGCAGACTTGATCTCCGACGACACCGAGTCGCCGGCGCCTGTGCCGAGGGCGACCATCGTGATGACGGCCGCGACGCCGATCGTCATTCCAAGCGTGGTGAGGGCGGTGCGCAGCTTGTGGCGCCCGAGCGCACGAACGGCAATCCGGAAGGACGCGAGCAGCATCACTCGTACCGCAGCGACTCGATGGGGGCGACGCGCGACGCCTGGCGCGCGGGATAGTAGCCGAAGAAGATGCCGACGCCACCGGCCACACCCATCGACACGAGAATCGCGAGCGGGGACACGGTCGCGGACCACTGCAGCGTGCGCGAGACGATGACCGACGCCACGAGCCCGATGACAACGCCGGCCGTTCCACCGAGCAGACCAATCGTCGTCGCCTCGATGAGGAACTGCCGCAGCAGATCGCCTGCACGCGCGCCCACCGCGCGACGGATGCCGATTTCACGCGTGCGCTCGGTGACCGACAGCAGCATGATGTTCATGATCCCGATGCCGCCGACCAGCAGCGAGACGCCGGCGATGCTGCCGAGGAGCGCGGTCATCGTGCGGCTCGCGCGCTCGAGCGTCTTGGCCAGCTGTTCCAGCGTGACCTTGTCGAGACCGGCCACGTTCCCCACGACCGCTCTCGCGACGTCCTGCCGCAACCCGCCTCGCGCCAGCGCCTTGCGCGCCTGCGTGGCCACGGTGAAGTCATCCGGGTCCTTGAACCGGATGTGATGGCGCACGCGCATCAGGCGCGTGACGTCCTCTGAGAGCCGCGTCACGTCCCCGGTCGACGCCGCGGTGAGCGTGATGTCGTTGAGCTTCGTGAGGTTCAACAGCTTGTGCACGGTCGTGATCGGGACATACACCGCGTCGAACTGGTCGTCGCCCGTCGTCGGCGCCACCATCCAGCTGCTGCTGGTGAGCACGCCGACGATCTCGAAGGGCTGCTTCCAGATCGTGAGCGTCTTCCCTGTGGGGTTCGAAGTGCCGAACAGCTTCTGCGCCACGATGCTCCCGATGACGACGACCTGCGCGGCCTTCGACTGCTCGCGTCTGGTGAAGAACCGCCCCGCGCTGAACGACCAGGAGCGCCGGATCGAGGGCAGGTCGACGTCGGAACCGTGAAGCCGCGTGAACCACCGCTTGCTGTCGGCGACTACGTGCGCGTTCTCGTGCACGCCTTCCGCGACGAACTGGACGCCCGGCAACTGCCGCAGCGCGTCGGCATCGCCAACGGTCAGCGTGGCCGCCGCTCCGAGCCCGGCTTCGTTGTCGCCGAGACGCTCCCTGGAGAGCGGATGATCGTGTTTTTCCATCGGGTCGTCTTCGGCGTGCACGAGCACGATGTGCGGACGGTTGAACGACAGCCCGAACGGTCGTGGATGGTACGCGGCTTGATGATCGACGACGCCGCCGTTGTCCGTCTCCACTTTCATCTGGTAGTTCCCGGCGGTCACCACGATAAGGTTCATACCAGCCGCGCGGACCTGCTGTTCGATTGCCGACTGGGCGCCGCTGCCGACGGCAATCATCGTCAAGACGGTGGCAACACCAATCGTCATCCCGAGCATGGTGAGCGCCGTGCGCAGCCGGTTCCGGCCGAGCGCCTTGAGCGCGATGTCGAGGCTGGCTTTGAGAGTCATCAGGCTGTGAGCTCCGCGTGTGCCATCCGCTGACCGGCGTTCGTCTTGTCGGACACGATGTGACCGTCCTTGAACGTCACGATGCGCGAGCCGTATTCAGCGACGTCGCGCTCGTGCGTGATCAGGACCACCGTGATCCCGCGTTCGTCGTTCAGCGACTGGAAGATTTCCATGACTTCGGCGCTCGTGCGGCTGTCGAGATTCCCGGTCGGCTCGTCGGCGAGCAGAATCGACGGGTCGTTCAGCAGCGCGCGCGCGATCGCCACCCGCTGTTGCTGGCCGCCGGACAGCTGATTCGGATGGTGATCGGCGCGGTCCTGGAGGCCCACCGCTTCGAGGGCCCGCAGCGCGCGCGCCCGCCGATTGCCTGGCGATATGCCCTTGCGGCTGTAGATCAGCGGCAGCTCCACGTTTTCGACTGCCGACGTTCGTGCGAGCAGGTTGAAGCCTTGAAACACGAAGCCGATGTCCTCGTTGCGAACCGTCGACAGCTCGTCGTCGTTGAGATGCGAGACATCGCGGCCGCCGAGCACGTAGACACCGCTCGTCGGGCGATCGAGGCATCCCAGAATGTGCATGAGCGTCGACTTGCCGGAGCCCGACGGTCCGACGACCGACACGAACTCCCCGGTGTCGATCTCGAGCGAGAGGCCGTTGAGCGCCTGCACGCGCACGTCGCCGAGGTAATACGTCTTCGTGAGGTCACGAAGCGAAATGAGCGCCATTACTGCGTCACCACCTGCGACACGGCAATCGGGCCGTTCTTACCCGCGAAGTTGTAGATGACGGTGGCGGTCGACTTCTCGGCGCCCGCCATGCCGTACACCTTTCCAGCGCCTTCGATGACGAAGTACTCGTTGGCCGCGTGGGCGTTGCCGCCCATGCCGGCGCTGCCGCCGGCGATCGGCATCGCCACCGGCGCGAGCTTCTGGCCGACCTCGCCGTTGGAGAACAGATACGACGGCCAGTAGCCGCCGCCGAGAATCGACTCATGAGGCGCTGGCGTTGCGTACGGGATCTTGAAGGTGTCGTACATTTCTTCGATCGAGTGCGCGATGTCGGTGTCGTAGGCCATCTTCGACCACGGCACGTCGCCAATGACTTTGATCTCGACGTCTTTGTAGCCGTTCCTGTCGAGCTGCGCGCGGATTTTCTTCACGAGATCGATGCCGTTCATCTTCGGGACATAGCGCATGTTGTGCTTCGACGTGATCTTGTTCGGCAGGATTGCGCCGGCGCCGCCGGCGTACATGTTCCCGCCCCAGATGCCGTCCATGTTGAACGAGAAACCGTACCGCGACATCTTCAGCATCGTGAGCGGATCGTCGGAGATGTAGCGCGCGACGCCGAGGTTGCTGGCGGCGATCTTCATGTCGACCTTGGCCGCGGCCTCTTTGAGCTTGGCGACCTCGGTGGAGCTGAGTGGTTCGATGTTGTCGGTAAACCCCTTGATCAGCGGCGTGTTCCCGTCGTCGGAGACCAATGAGGCCAGCATTTTCATGTGGCGCCACGCCGGACTGTCGACCTGCCGCTTGTTCGCGCCGTGGATGTCCGATTCCACCGGCCCGCGGCCCCAGCTCTTTCCGCTCGTCGTCAGTTCGATGTACACGCAGCCTTCGGATCCACCCATCAACCCCGCCCCGCCGCTGTAGCTCTGGCCGCCGAACATCAACATGGCGTCGGCCCCCTTGAAGAGGTCGGGATGATCGAGGACGAACTTGCGCAAGCCGATGTCCATGCGCTCTTCGTCGCCTTCGGCCACGAACATGATGTTGACCGGCAGGTGGCCCGTGACCGCTTTGATTGACATCAACGCGTTCAGCTGCGACATCTCGGGGCCCTTAGAGTTGGTCGCGCCGCGGCCGATCAGGACTTTCTTGAACGGCGCCTGTTCGACAATGCGGGCTTCAAAGGGCGGCGCCTTCCACACGGCCGGCTGCGTCACCGGCATCGTGTCGTACATCCAATAGATGACGAGCGTCTTCGGCGCGCCTTCGTCGCATTTGCCGTAGACGACGGGATTGCCGGGCGATCCCCACTCGGTGATCCCGACCTCGTACACACGCGCCTGGCATCCGAGCTGCTCGAAGAAACCCTTCACCATCTCGGCAGACTCGGGAATCCCCTCGCCACTGTTGGAAATGCTCGGCTGCTTGATCCACTTCTGCAGGTTCTCGACGTGATCGTCGATGTGTTCGTCGATGTATGTGTAGACCTTTTTCAGATCTTCGCTGGTGACCTTCGAGAGGTCGGGCTGGATCTCGGTGTCACCGTTCGGACGGATGCCGAGCGTCGGTTTGGCCTTCGGCGCGGCGGCTTGCGCCGTTGTCTTCGACGGCGAGCAGGCCGACACCGCCGCCACAATGCAGACGAGGCTGAGGATATATCGCATCAGTGCGTCACCACTGGAGGAGTCGCGGTCGTGTTCTTGCCCGCAAAGTTGTAGAGGACCGTCGCGACAGATTTTTCGGCGCCCGCCATGCCGTAGATCTTGCCGGCGCCTTCGATGACAAAGAACTCGTTGGCGGCGTGCGCCCTGCCGCCGTAGCCGGCGCCCCCGCCGACGATCGGAATCTTCTTGGGGCTCTGCTCGTCGGTGAAGAGGTAGCCGGGCCAGGCGCCACCGAGAATCGACTCGTTCTCGGGCGGCTTCGAGTGCGAGATGTGAAAGAGATCGTAAGTGTCCATCAGCGCCTTGGCGATGTCGGTGTCGTAGCGCATCTTCGACCACGGCATGTCGCCGATGATCTTGATCTCGACGTCCTTGTAGCCGTTCTTGTCGAGCTGGGCTCGAAGCTTCTTCACGATGTCGAGGCCGCTCATGTTCGGCACGTACCGGAAGTTGTGCTTCGAGGTGATCTTGTTCGGCAGAATCGCGCCGGCGCCTCCGGCGTACATGTTGCCGCCCCAGATGCCATCCAGGTTGAACGAGGTGCCGTAGCGCCCCATCTTCAGCATCTCGAACGGATCCTGAACGATGAAGCGGGCGACGCCGAGGTTCTCCGCGGCCACTTTCATGTCAACTTTCTTCGCAGCCTCGCGCAGTTTCCTTGTTTCGGCGCTGGTCAGCGGCTGCACATTCTCGCGGAACCCGCCGATGAGCGGCGTGTTGCCGTCGTCGGAGATGAGCGACGAGAGCATCTTGACGTGGCGCCACGCCGGGCTGTCGACCTGCCGCTTGTTGGCGCCGTGGATGTCCGACTCCACCGGACCGCGGCCCCACGACCGGCCGCTCGTCGTCAGCTCGATGTACAACAGACCTTCGGAACCGCCAGAGACCTCACCGCTGCCGCTGTAGGCCTGACCGCCGAAGCGGTACATGGCGTCCGCCGCGGTGAAGAGCTCCTTGTGTTCGCGGACGAACTTGCGATAGCCAATCGACTGGCGTTCTTCGTCGCCTTCCGCCACGAAAATGATGTTGACCGGCAGTGTCCCAGTCACGGCCTTGATCGACAGCAGCGCGTTGAACTGCGCCATCTGCGGACCCTTAGAGTTGGTCGCTCCACGGCCGATGAGCACTTTCTTGAACGGGGCCTGCTCGATGAGGCGGCCCTCGAAGGGCGGCGCCACCCACAGCGCCGGCTGGGTGACCGGCATCGTGTCGTACATCCAGTACAGGATCACCGTGCGCGGCGCGCCCTCGTCGCATTTGCCGTAAACGACGGGGTTGCCCTGACTCCCCCACTCGCTCAGGCCTGGCGCGTATATGCGCGCCTGGCATCCGAGCTGCTCGAAGAAGCCCTTCACCATCTCGGCGGATTCTGGAATGCCCTCACCGCTGTTCGAGATGCTCGGCTGACGAATCCATTTCTGGAGGTTCGCCACATGGTCGTCAATGTGCTGGTCGATGTACGTGTAGACCTTTTTCAGTTCCTCCGAGGTGATCTTCGACAGATCGGGTTGAATCTCGGTATCGCCGTCGGGACGGACTCCGAGCTTCGGGGCCGGTGCCGGTGTCGCCTCGGCCGCCTGGACGCGCGTCACGCCCGGCGCCGACGGCGAGCATGCGCTCGCCGTCACCAGGACGCAGAGCAGAACCATCGCATCGCGCATGGTTTCGGCTCACTTATCTCTAGAAGTCGACCTTCACGCCGAAGCGCGCGATCCGAGGCGGCACGATCGTGGACGGCGTCAGGAATGTGCCACCAGATGCCCAGTTGATATTCGACGCCGCGTTGGTGTTCAGAAGGTTGTAGCCGTCGATGAAGCCCGAGACCGACGACCCATGGCCGAGCTTCATGCTTTTTTCGACGCGAATATCGACCACGTTGATGTTGTCCTGACGGCGCGTGGAGATCGGCTCGGCCAGAACCCGCTCAGTGCCGAAATTCATCGTCGCCTGGAACGTGCGGCCGAACGGCTGGCCCGACTGGGTGCGCAGCGAGGGTGTGATCTTCAGGCCCCACTTCACGTCGACCGACCCGTTGATCTTGTACGCCCACGTCGTGAAGTCGAAACGGCCGTTGTCGGTGTTGATCAGATCGTTCGGGTTGACGACGTCGGCCTGACCGGTCTGCCGTAGGGAGTTGCCGAAGTAGTTGACCGAGTTGTCGTAGTTCCACCGATACGAGAACGACGTGTTCACCGTCCAGCGGCCGGCCCGCTTGCTGGCGCTGAATTCGGCGGTGTAGAAGTCGTCGCGCCCTCCGGTGTTCTGGAGGATGTTCGTGACCGGCAGCGCCAATGCCGCCGCGCTGAGGTTATAGCCCTGAATGGGAACACCGTCGTCCGCGGTGCCGAGTTTTCCGTCAGGGCCTGGATCGCTGATCGTCACCGGTACGGTGAACGCGCTGAAAGGCCGGTTGACGTTGTTGAGTTGCGCGAGCTGGTTGATCCGCCGCCATACAAGGCCGGCGTGCACACCGAAGCTTGGCCTCAGCTCGTGCTCGACCCACACCGCGGCTTCGCGCGTGTATGTGTCCTTCAGGTTCGGGTCGAGAATGGCGCTGCCGACGCCGCCGCGCGAGGCGATGAGTGTGCCCTGCTCGCCCTGGTCGAAGACGCCGTTCCCATTCTTATCCGACCATGCATAGCGGTTGTACCAATCCACGGGATTGTTGTTGGCGTTCTCGTCAATCTGCACCGTGCCGGGGTTCCACCAGTACTGGGCGTAGTTGCCTTTCAGCACGGTCTTGCCGTTGCCGAACAGGTCGTACGTGATGCCGAGACGCGGGGCCGGCAGGTTCCAGGTCATCAGGTTGCCGACAGCGGCGAAGTGCGTCGACACGCCGTTGACAGGCGGACCGTCCTGCGCCGGCAGGTACGACTGGTACCGATCGAAACGGAGGCCGAGGCTCAAGGTCGTGCGGCTCGTCGGACGCCAGGTGTCGGTCGCATACAGGCCTGTCGTGATCAGCCCGTCCTTGGAGTCCACGGGCGAGTTGAACAGGTACACCTCGGAAGGGATGCCGTTCTTAAGCACATGCAGGACATCCCCGGGCAGGTTGCCGACGCCGCCGTCGCCGCGCTTCAACTCGGCGCGCTCGGCCAGGAGCTCGCCGCCGAACTTGAAGTTGTGCGATCCGCCCCAGCCGTCTTTGGCGATGCTGATCGAGCCCATGGCCTGATCGCGATAGCGGTCCGTCCACCAGCCGTCCTGATTGCCGCCGCTGACGACGTTGGTGGACGTGTCGGCGAACGCCGGCGCGTTGGAATAGCGGTGGTAGGGCCAGTCGTAGCCAAACTCGCCACCGTGGACCTCGAGGAAGATCTTATTGCTGACGACGCTGTTCCACTCGCCCTTGTAGGTATGTCCCCAATACTGCTGCTTGAGCGTCGAATCAACGCTGCTGTGGATAGCCGACGTCGCGCTGATCAAATAGGTGTCGAGGCGGTTCGGCTGGAACTTGCGTCCCCACATGCCGAACCCCACCAGCTTGTTGTTGTTGTTCAACGAGTACGTGACCTTCGAGGTGATGTTCCGCAACTCCGTCTCGAATGGCTGGACCGCGAAGTTGGGCAGCCACGACTGGATGTCCTGTTTCCGTGCGGATCCGTAGAACCACAGCTTGTCCGGCTTGATGTAGCCGCCGAGGTCGCCGTTCAGGTCGTAGTACTGGTGCATCCGATTGAGGTCCGTTGCTGGTAGGATCGCCGATCCCTTCACGCCGAGCGCGATCTGGGCGGCGTCGATATTCCGGCCCTGAATGTTCTCGTTCTGATAATCGGTGTACAGCCTGCCGTGATAGGTGTTGCCGCCGGACTTGGCAATGAACTGCGAAAGGACACCGGGCCACGGCATCTCGGCGCTGTTGGTGCCGGTGCCAACGGAGACCTCGCTGAAGGCGCCGTAATCGTAGTAGTAACCGGCGCCGTTCGTTCCCTCGGTGTTGATGATCCCCTCCACCATCGGGCGGTGTTGGTCGGACTTCGTGTCGTAGGCCGAATAGCTGGTCTGCGTGCCGGCGCTGCTGCCGCCGACGTCGATGCGGCTCACCTGGATCGCGGGCGCCTGCGCCAGGATGGCCCAGTAATCGCGCGCGTTCGGGAGCGACTCGAGCGTCTTCGCGTCGAAGTTCGTCGCCGTCTTCGTCGATGTGATGTCGACGACCGGGGATGCGCCGCTGACCGTGACAGTCTCCTGCAGCGTGCCGACTTTCATCTCCGCGTTGATGGTGGCGGTGAACCCGAGGCCGACTCGGACACCTTCACGCACCAGCGTGGCGAAGCCCGGAAGCTCGTAGGTGATTCTGTAATCACCCGGCGGCACGGCCGCGAACCGATAGCCGCCTTCGGCGTCGGTGACGTCCGTGCGCAGGCCTTGCAACGTCGAGCTCATGATTGTGACGGTGGCGCCAGGCAGCACGGCGCTGCTCGTGTCGCTCACCTTGCCGTTGATGGATCCGGTCGTGGCTCCGACCGTTTGTCCGCCTGCCAGGACGATTTGTGCGGCACACGCACACAGGACCGACGCCGCCAATGCCGCGAGACGCATCCGCATTCGTATGCTCCCTTCAGAAACGAGTCAGTCGTCGCGAGGTGTGGCCCGACGCCGGCGTGGAGTGCAACCCGCGTACCCCGCACGTGATGCCGAGTGATGCAATAACAATCTGCTGTTGGCGCGGCTGACATTCGTCGCGCGATCCTCGCGCCCGCATCGACTCCACAAAAAGGTCGGCTTCGTGCAGCGACGAGGGACGAACTTGTCAGTTGGAGCCGCTAAACGTGGCGCAAGCGTGACGGACGGGGAACAAAGCTGCCCAGGCGGACCGAGAATTCCACGAAAACGCGCGGCGTTCGTGACCGTTCCAACGAAGTGTGACGCGACGTCAGGCGCGAAAGCGCGTGTTCACACCTGCCACCGAATGAGCGACCGACATTTTCGTTCTTTTCGTTCGACTCGCTACGTTGGTGGTCATTCGCGCACGACAGCTTGCGCCTTTGCAAGCCCGTCGCTCGCAGCCGTCGACCCTGGATCGATCGAAAGCGCTTCGCCGAACACACCGACTGCCGCCGACGCGCGGCCACCTTCCAGGTAGGAATTGCCCAGATTGATGTACGCCGACGGATCGCGAGGATTCGCAGCGATCGACGCGGCGAATGCGGCCTCCGCGCAGTCGCGTCGCCCGGCGCTCGCGCAGGCGGCGCCGAGGAGATTCTGCGCGCGCGCGTCGGCCGGAGCGGCGGCCACGAGACGACGCGCTTCGGTCTCGGCGTCATCGAACCGGCCATGCAGGAAGAGCGCGGCCGCGCGGTAATAGCGCGGCGCCGATCGGTCGGGGAATCGCGACGCCAGCGCGTCGGCCAGCGCCGCCAGCCGATCGGCATCATGCGCGTCGGCAAGGACCGACGCCATCTGCTCGCCCGACCTCGGATCGTCAGGCGCAAGCCGGAGAGCATAGGCGGCGGCCGCCGCCGCCTCGTTGAGATCGCCGGCGCCCGCCAGCAAACGCGACAGCTCGATCCGAATCAGCGTGTTGTCCGGGTGCGCCCGCGTGAAGCTCTGCAGCCACTGGCGGGCCTCAACCTGACGGTGCGCGCCGGCGGCGGCGAGCGAAAGCCCCGACAGCGCTGTCTCGTTGCGCGGATTCGTCGCGATCGCATGCCGGTAGTCGTCGAAGGCGAGATCGGGCGCTTCGGCCTCGATGTGCAATTCGCCGCGCCGCGCCCAGTCCGCGTCGGTGGCCGCCCGAAGCGCCTGCTGCAGCGGCCGGGGGAGCGCCGTCGTCCTGGCCAGCGCCCGAAGGGCGATCGCGTTCTCGTTCACCCCTCGACTGTAGAGGCTGCGGGGGCCCGAGAACTCGAGCGCCATCCGATCGTCGGTTTGTATCGCGCCAGCGCCCGCATATGCGGCGAGCTCCGGCGGACCGGCGGCAAACAGCGATAGCAGCTCGAATCGCCCACGCAGCGCCTCGAGGCGTGGCTCGATACGTCCGGTGTTGGCGCCGATGAGCAGCAGATCGCCATCGCCAACCAGCCACATCGCGCTTTCCGGAAAGACCGCGGTGAACGTCCGGACGATTGACTTGAGGTCCCCCGCGCTGATGTCGTAGGTGTGCGCCCATTGGCAGAGCAATCCGCCCGGGCGGAGTCGGCCGCGTGCGGCTTCGAAGAATTCGCGCGTGAAGAGCGAGGCGACCCCGGCCATCCACGGATTCGACGGTTCCGAGATGATCACGTCGTACTGTCGCAACGTGTACAGCAGGTGCGAGCGACCGTCGCCGACGACGAGACGCACACGGTTAGAGGCGAGCGCCCCCCGATTCTCGCGATCGAAACAGTGCGACGCCTGCACCACTTCCGGCGAGATCTCGACGACGTCCACGTGTGTGGCCGTGGACGCCGCGAGCACCGATCCGACGGTGACGCCGCTGCCGAGTCCGATGACGCAGACGTCGTCTGCCTGGCCGTGCAGCAGCATCGGCAGCAGGCCGAGCAGGCGTTGCGTAACCATGTCTCCGCCTGTTGATGCGTCGACCTTGCCGTCGATCGAAAGCGACAGCGTGCCGCCGAGCCGACGGACGCTGACTGTGCCCGCGGCGCCCTCTTTGTAGTATTCGAGCTTGCCGGCGCGCAGCACGTCAAGCGACGCGGCTGAAGTGAGGCCGGCGACGTACGGCGCGTACTTATATGCGCCGCTTGCCAACAAATCGCGATCCCAAGGCGGGCACCAGGTGATCGCGCCGAGGCCGGCGAGTGCAATCGCCGAGGCTCCCGCGAGCGAGGGGACGAGATGGCGGGCCGGTCTCGCAAGGACGAAGCACCAAGCGCCGGCAACGACGGCCACGCCAGACACGGCGGCGAACGTGCCTTGCAACCCGAGTCGCGGCAGGAGCACGAAGCCGCCGGCCAGGGCGCCTGCAATCGCGCCGACGGTATTCGCACTGTAGACCAGACCGGACACACGGCCCAGATCCGATCGCCGGCTCGCCGCTGCCGTCAGGACGAGCGGAAACGCCATGCCGATCGCCACGGTCATCGGCAGGAGCAGCGCCGCCACGAGACCAGCC
>WNFL01320973.1_pt1 | contig 21701 bp, 29 predicted proteins | sample 5400361 | NCBI WGS metagenome assembly WNFL01 (sample SAMN13153351, study PRJNA577476) | soil metagenome | isolation source: 40 cm soil on Douglas fir-dominated hillslope | place: USA:California | collected 2013-09-17
CTGAACCTCGTCCGGCGCGTTTAGCGCAGAACTGGCAGATTCCCTATGGGGTGCAAGAGGCATTAGATGGTCTCTTCTACCTTTTTGTTTCCGTATGGACTACTGATACTCCATCACAGGATTTGTGCGTGCTGCGAATACTCATGGTTGGACAGTTCCTATCGGAACTCATCAATTGGTTCTGCGATGATGGTATATTTAGGATACTGAGCGTATATAAATTGTAACAACGCATCACGTCACGCTCAGCTCTGTGGTTTCTTCTGAAGCGGAACGCCACGTCACAGAGCACAACGAGCGGTTTCTTCTGGCCAAATTCGGGACATTGAAAAAATCTAGGAAACTGGTTATGAGACCCCTTTTTGGCTACCCTATGTCGTGCTCGGTACTCGCGAACTCGTTTTGCATCGTTTTTGCTCAGCGTGAATAGCAGCAGAGACTTTATTGAAAGCCTGTTGTGCCATTTCGTCGTTGCGAAGCGTTACCCACCTTCGCTCGTAATTTCGTGGGATTTGCTCGGGTGTGAGGACGGATTGTTGGGCGATATCACGGGGAGTTTGACGATGTTTTGGGTGGCTTTTATCGTCAGTGGTCGAGGTGCAGTGCAGGCTGCCGTTGCTGGGTCACGCATCACGCATCACACACGCCCCGCGTTGCTGTTTCTTACAAGGTCGACTGTCACGTGACAAGGACCCTCGGTTGTTACAATTTGTATACTCTCAGTATCGGTTCTCTGTCTTTGTTTGTAAATTCGCCTCTCCAATGTTTGCCCTTCGATTTATCCGCCCGAAAGTCGTTCGACCATGTCCGACCTGTTTTCGTGCTGCTAGTACGACAACCACGACTCCAGCAACTTCACACCTTCGTCCATTTGTATATGGAACGGCTGTAGTGATCGCTGGAGGCGCGTTTATTGCCTATTATTCGGATTCAAGGAGTGGGATACATCAATATGTGCTCGCGCCTCTGTTGACAACTGTACTTGATGGAGAGCAGGCACATAAGCTTGCACTCAGAACGCTTCGAAGCGGCCTTCATCCAAGAGACCCGCGTGACGATGATGCGAGGCTCAAAGTTCAAGTATGTATGGAAAGCGGGTGGAATTCTTCCTTGAACGACTGCTCAATACTCTGAAACACCTAGATATGGGATGATACCCTGTTCAACCCAATTGGGCTTGCGGCGGGTTTCGACAAGGACGGTGAAGTAATCGATGGTATGTCGCACACCACGTTCTGGCCCTCGATACTGAGGAAAAACACTTAGCTTTATGCGACCTTGGATTTGGTTGGGTTGAAATTGGTAGCGTGACACCCGAGCCACAGGCAGGAAACGCCAAGCCGCGAGTATTCCACCTCACCGAAGACCAGGCGGTCATCAATCGCTACGGCTTTCCATCAAAAGGTGCTGCATCAGTTGTTGCAAGACTACAAGCTCGCTTCGCCGGCACCAGCCTCACGCCGACCAAAAATTCAGAAGACTTACCTGCGTCGCTCAAACAAGGGATACTCCTCTCTGTTAATCTGGGAAAAAACAAGTCTTCCCCACCGGACTCGATCGACGATTTTCTCGTCGGCGTGAGGACTTTCGCCCCTGTGTCGGACGTGTTGGTAGTGAACGTATCTTCGCCCAATACCCCAGGATTACGAAACATGCAATCTCGTGGTATGCTAATCGAGCTCTTGGGTGCTCTGGTTAAAGAGCGAGCTGCAATAACGCAGAGCAACCCGTCGGGCAGGCGGCAGAAGCCGCCCAAGTTGCTGCTTAAGATTGCACCGGATCTTAGCGAAGCGGAGCTCGAGGACATTGCCAAGGCCGTATTGGTAACTGGGATCGACGGTGTGATCATCTCTAATACTACCGTCACACGCCCTGTGGGTTTGAAATCGAGTTCGTGCTTAACATTAACACGCGTGACTTGGGAGCCCACTGACCTCGTCACAGAAAACCAAACTGAAATCGGAGGCTTGTCAGGACCGCCCCTGAAACCTCTCACCCTGAGAGCCTTACGAACCTTGCGCCGTCTCCTTCCTGCTTCTGTCCCTCTCATCGGTTGTGGAGGGATATCGACTGGCCAAGACGCGATCGAGTTTGCGCGCGCTGGAGCCACTACCGTGCAACTTTACACCTCATTTGCCTACAATGGTGTCGGTACCCCACGGCGGATCAAAGACGAGATTACTCAGATCCTAGAAGCACAAGGAAAGACCTGGATGGACGTGGTAAAGGAAGCGCAACTGGCGGCTCCACAGGAGGACGAACTGAAGAGAAAGGAAGTCCTAAAGGAAAAGACGGATCGAGCAGGCAAGGTCCTTGCCACAGGGTCTTAATTACCATGAAAATAGACTACGTAGAAGAGTTCTTATAGTACAGAGACTGTACGCGCTGGTATGGATTATGGGGAGATATTGTGGCGGTAAATCTAGTCCATAATCCATTGACGGCAAATCTTGCAGCCACCAATGTCTGGATGGAGGAGCACACGACACAACCATTCTTGCAACAATCGTCTCCGTTTGTCTAGGAATACAGGACGATATCTCGCTGGATGCCCGTCAGCAGACCATATTGTACGAGGGGACAAAGGATACCTAAAGGAGACTTCGGAGGGAGTGATTGAATGTGGACTCGTTGATCTCTTGGTAATGAGTACAACAGGCTCTTGCGAAGCTTTTCAAAATCAGAATAGCGTTTAAAGACTGCGAATGAATATCAGAATAGCCGATCACACGATTGGGGAAGCCCTCGATTACCATGGAAGGTATTTCCCTGAGGAATCGGTCAATAAGGATACTGTCAAATGGATAAGCAATGCACCTCTTTAGTTGTGATGGCTATCTCGTACACTGTGGACAAGATTCAGCCCAACGCCACCCGGAAAGAAGGAGAACTCATTACCGATATATGCGCCAGCCAGCTGGTCACCAACACAGGTCCATCCATTTATAGTGACATTGCGAGCAAAAGCGAATGAGTTTCCGGAGTGGTCCCCCAACCAAATTTCATGGGAGATGTTGGAACGAATGGAGCGGGCGTCCATTGAACGACGTTGAGGGGGAATAGAACGCGTTTCTACAGTGTCGTCATCCTAAAGTGTGGTTGAAAATTTCTCATGAGCCGTAGCCCAGACAAGCGGAGGAACGGGGCGGACCTCAAAGACCTCGTCGATTGAGGATTCTGGTTCTTCTCGTACAACCTGTATCAGGCTCCGTGTATTTGCGAATGGGTGGGTTGGTGTGCTCGTAGAAGGCGTTGATACTGACATAGTTAATGGGGTTCAAGCTTCTGACCAGCCTCAATCGTCGCTGATCCCGTTCGCGTCCTTCTCTCTGGAGGGATGACGCGTTACTATGGCCTGTATGCAGCACTTCTGTCGCTCTGTGCTGTAGTGGGCATGTACTGGTTCTCGGACGCGGCAGTCCACACCGGTCTCCTGGTCGCCCCGCAAGGTTGCCGAATGTCCTGGATGTCGCCACACTACGTCCTCCAGGCAGAATTCAACGCTACCTGGACACCGTTGGCACGTAGATACACTCTTTGGTTATACAGGGAAAAGGGCCTCGAAGACGGACACACAGTGCGCACCTGCGAAGGCAGCTCGTGACCCTAACTAAAATGCCTCCCTTAGGCCCGGGGAGTTCCCGTATTATTTATTCCAGGAAATGCTGGATCTTCACGTCAAGTGCGCTCCATCGCTTCCTCTGCTGCGCGCCAATATTATCGCGCGCCAGGCGTGGTGAATGAGACATTGGCTAACCATAAGCCACTGGATGTCTACACTGGTTAGTACATCTACCTGTATGTCGTACACGCCTAAACCATCGGGGTCTTCATTTACACCTCCACGTAGTTGACTACAACGAGGACTTCTCGGCGATGCATGCACCGACGCTCCTGAAGCAGGCCGACTATGCTCAAGCCGCCATACAATACATTCTGTCCCAATACCCGCAAGGGACCTCTATTATACTGATGGGTCATTCGATGGGAGGAATAGTTGCAACAGCACTTCTCGCTCGAGGAGAATCCAAGGCTCCTATTAGAGCGGTCATCACCATGTCGACGCCTGCTCTCCTATCACCAGTTCGCTTCGATCGTCGAATGGAGGACGTCTATACCTCGATTCGAAATACACAGCTTGGGCTTCTCCAATCCGATCAAGCCCACATCCCTCTTGTTGCTATATGCGGAGGGGCTACGGATCCTCAGGTTGGTTCTGAAGCATGTGCTATCCCCTTCAATAAGGCGCCGTACCGTCGAACAGTCTACACGACGTCAGCCGAAGGAGTGTGGACAGGAGTAGACCACCTCGCCATGGTTTGGTGCCATCAAGTGCGATCTCTCTTATCCCGTGTTGCATTGGAGCTCGCAAATACGCCGCCACAAAATACAGTCACCACTCTACAGAAGTGGTTAATGGTGGACGCAACGCAGGTCAAGCACGACCCTCACCTCGTAGACCTTACTAACATGAAACCGGTCTACGTGCCCGTGGATGGTCGCTTGCGTATCTCTGAGCCTTCAGCGGGACTCCATCTTCTGCCTGTCCCTCCACCAACTGAAGAACTGGCAAGCGGAGCCCATAGTTTTACGCTCTTCGTCTTAGGGGGAAATGTGTACAATCACCGATCGGAAAAAAGCTTTCTGAATGATACCTTTAAGGTTAAGATCTTGTCATGCGACGCGTCGCCTCCCAGTGTGACTCTTCCATCGTGCAGGACGCTGGGGGGAGAGGTGAAGTTGATTCCTAATCCTCCACGTGATGCTCCCTTTCCAGCTAAGGAAGGCGTGCCCGAGACAGAGGGGCTGTTTGTGTTCGAGGCGTCGGTGCCAGCTTCAAAGAAGGAGAAATGGGTCGGAGTATTGGTGGAGGAAGGTGTCCACAGGAAAGGGTGGATCGTGGCAGGATTTGATAGAGAAGAGCCGGCGCTCTTGCCTGTTGCTAAAACAGGTATGGTGGCAGTTTCCTCATCCTAAGTTGGTGCTCATGCCTCGAGCAGATCCATTCGGCTCAGGTGTGCAAATAACATTGCCCCATTGGCTGCCCCGATTGCACACAAGGATCCGAATGCCCCATGTTCTTTCAAATGCATTGCTTGTCTATCGATTGCACGTTCAAACGGCGGGCGAATGTCAAAGTATATGTTCCGTGCCTGATTGTGATTTTGACATCTCACTAGTTTTAAGGTTCTTCCTTCCCTCCATTGGTTGCACACGAAGTTTCTGAAGACGAAACTCAGTGGTCCAATCCTGCTCAAGCCATCTACCTGCACTCCCATCGAACGGGACCATTCGTGAACGGTCCATACGGGCCAGGTCAAGGTCTCACTCTGCGAGTCTACTCCTCCGGCGAATGCGGAATCCAGCGACTGGAGCTTTCGGTGGCTTGGAAGGTGAGCTTAGGAAGATTCGGCGTTCGGTATTGGCAAGGATTGGCCATGTACTGCGTGGCTGTTGTAGGGTGTCTGCAGCTGTCTGCGTATCGTGCCTTTGAAAGAGGTGGTGAGTGCCCAGAATATAGGCAGAGAATAGCTTAGCTCAATGAAACTAGGTGATTTCCCCAGTATGCAAAAGACGATGCAGGAGTTTACATCGCCACTGATGACCATCGGATACTTGGCTGCCCTGGCTCTCCTATCCATAATTCCCGCCCCACGCTGGTTTTTGCTCGGTAACGAAGGCGAGCCATTGTTTGCTTGGATCGCTCCAGCTATGTGGATTTTTGCCACAGGTCTCATAGCCACGTCCATCTACGTCCTTGATGCCTTGAAATTTATTGCTCGGCTGATTCATCGATTACTTGGGAGCCGGGTCGAACGGTGCGTACGCTCTGCCTGCACAGCTCGGCGCGTACTCACTCTCACCTTATCACAGACAAGAAAGGTCAACCACAAAGCGGCATATTGCATCTATTTTTGGTATCTTAATTCTCGTTTGGACACTGGTCCCATACCAAGTCGCGTTCCTTGCAACATTCTTCCTCCACATAGGATCCGCTTCGATCCCCAAAGCACCACCTCCAGCATCGAATTCTTACGTACGACTCAACGATCGCTCCCGTTCACCTGCCAGAACAACTCGATCGCGTTCGCCTTCAATCTCGCCATCTTTGGCTACCTTGAAAAGCCATCAAGATGCGATCCGGCTTGCTCAAGATGATCAACTCTTGTTGTTGTTACTTTGGCTCCTCTTACCGTTTGCTGCGCCGGTATTGGCCGTTTGGGTCAGGACTTTGCAGACAGCCGGATTCACCGTCCCATTCGATGGGGACAACAGCATTCTGAGTATACTTCCGTGGTTGCTGCTGGGAGAAGCGGCTGCCAGCAGACGTCCACTTCGAACTGCAAGGAATCATGGGTGGGCAATCGCGACAACTTGCGTTTTAGGCGCTGTACCACTGGTAGCGGTGTTGTTGGGGCCGAGGTACCCATATATGGTGTACGAGGTAGCCACCGTTGGAGCCACCTGGCTTGCGGTGACGAGAATACAGTGGGGACGCGTCTAAACATGTGACAGGAGTGATCTAGGTTGTGTATATAATAGAACAGAAACATTGTGGTATGTCCGAATGTAGTCAGAGTTATTGTACCGAAGAGGGGTCCAAACAATCAAGAAATGTACGGTTCGTAGCTTATGCACTAATAAGCGTGACGACTAACGCAGCAGTCAAGGCACCCCAAAATGATGGGAGATGTACGCTCACGTCACCCGTCTTCGTTGCGCTTGGTGCGTTGGCGTTGGTGTTGGTACTAGTCACGGTCAAAGGAGGGGCATAGGTGGCGCAAGGAAGGGGTTTGTGGTAAGCGAAATCAGGCTCAAAACTACATGAAATGACCAAGCGACTCACCCTGTGCTGCTAGAGACCACGGCGGTACCTTGAAGAATAGTGAAATCCACACTCTGGGCGAAGATAGCATTGGTGTCGGAAGCATTGACAAAGTTGACGCGGAAACCAGAGCCGAGGGGTAACTGGCCGGAAGGAGGAGAAATCGTGGCTGTACTTGCACTGGCGCCGTCAATAGAGGTTGCTACGAGAAGATTGTTCACTGGGAGTATGGTCCGGTTCTAAAACACGTTGGACGGATTCAAAACGTGCGTTAGCGGTTGAATGGGTCGGGGTTGAGAGAGGCGGGACGTACATCGTTGACGAGGACCACTGAAAAGGTGGTGGCATCAGTGCTCACTCGCGTCCAAGCGAGGGGGTTGGGGCCGGTGCTCGTCCAGTTGACGCTCTGCCCAGGCGACGTGATGGTGATTGCAAGGGCAGGGGCGACAAGGAAGAGCGCGGTAAGCATCAGCGAGAAGCGGAACATGTTGGTAGATGGATGCGAGGGGCCTGAGAGCGAGCGAGCTGAGGAGCGAGGAGCGAGCTGAGCTGGGGCTGGGGGGGAGGTAAGAAAAGAAAAGACTGAGGGCACCAGGGATTTTTAAAAACGTACCTTCCCGACTACTTGCCGTTGGCCGTGGCCGTGCCAGTCACCCCAAACGCTCAACACGCTCAAAACGTTCAAAACGCTCAAAGCGGTGTCCCCGGTACCGGTTCCGCCATGACAAATTTTCGACCGACCGATTCGCCCGAAGCGCCCATTGGAGGCGCCCAACAAGCCCAAGATAAAATAAAATATTGTCCATGAGTACTTCCGGCAGGGAACAGCGGTGATAGCCCAGCGATAAGAGTCTACCATGCGTAAGTCGCGTCACACGTTGTGATGGACCGGAAAATGCGGGGGGGGATCAATCGGAGGCATTCACTGTGCCTGGAGTGCAGGTGGCTGATAATTGGGCTCATAGCCCAGGTTGAGGTACGAACCCTCTATCCAGGCCCGTTGTGTGTGCCTTGAACCCCTCAGGGGCGGCTCACAAGATGTCACTACTTAGTTACAACCACAACCGCATGAAAAACGGCATCTGTAATGTATGCTAGATGTCATTATGTAGTTAGTTTGTAGCTGGGGTTTCCTAAACAGAAAGGGTCAAGCAAACGCGGTCCAGGTTAGAGATCGTCATCATCCGAAGGCATGTTTTGCGGATGTGAGCGGACTATGGACAGTAGGTTTGGTAGCACAACAGAGGTCAGATCTGCTACATCTAGTTAGTGGAAGAAGCAGTGGAACAATGAGAGAGGAGAGACAACACTAGATCATTGGAGTCGTTGACAAATGCTTGTAACCTTCTGGATATGTATATGTAGAGACCGAGAACATGGGGAACAGCAGAAACAATACAATACAGATATGGCTACTTGTGTCAGTGGGTGGAGGTATTGGTACAGAGAGCACTCAATAGGGTCGTATTAATGCTTCTGAATGACTCGGCAACATTAGTTATTCCATGACCCCATAGAGACGGTCAAACAACCCATACCTTTCGGAGTAAACTACGGTAGCTGGACCCACTATGGGCGACTTCTTCGCACACGCAGCCAGTAGGTTCCCATTCTGGTCGCTCAAAAGTACGCATATGGGACCAAATCGCGAAGCGGACTGTTTTCCGTACGGGTGGCTCCGGGCTGCTGACACGGTCCGGCGACGGCAGAGTGTCAGGGCCTGAATCAGAAGGTGTACAATTACAGATATCGATTGTAGGTATATCATCGGGAATATCGCAAGTGGGGTATTGCGAAAGAAGTGTGGGTTGAGATCGTGGTGCGACCTCATGGGATGTCGGTGAAGTGGGCGCAGGTTCTGCTGGCTGTCTTCCAATTCGGAGTCGAGATATTAATGAGGAGACAAGATTCTGCTGCTTGCGCGGTGGATTGGTTATTGATGTTCGACTCGAAGGTTCATTCAACCTCAGGAGTGACGCGTCGACAGCAGCACGCATTTTGGTATCTTGCTGTAGAACCAGGTCCGAGAACTCTATACAATCGTCGGCTCGGCTAAGTTTTTCGGTCTTCCAGATGCTTGCTTGATTAGGGAACGAATAGCATGAAAGTGACCGCTCGAAGTAGACCGACTCAGGACCTCTCCCACTCGTGCCGCTACTGCCGCTACTGCTTGCAAGGGAGTTTTGGGACTCCATGGGGCGCTTCAGTGCTGAGCGAAGAGGAGGCCCCCTTCGATGCGTTGTGGAGACGCTAGTCCCAGTTTGAACTGGAAACCGGCTCTCGCTGGTGGAATATGTACTCCAACGAACCTCGCTCGTTTGAGAGTATTCTAGTGGCACGGAAAATCGCCGATCGTGGTGGTCGAGGCGGGATATTCGACCTTCCATGGTTGTCGCGAAAGAGTTGGGGGCAAGGGGCACACGTCCGTGTTGTGTAGCCAGAAGAGATACAGTCGAAGGGTGACAGTATCGCGACTACCTCGGCGACTCCGAAGCGGTGCAGGGCTTATTCGGCGTTAGTGACACTCAGCCTGTACATCCGGTTGGACATTTGCGCGTGACCAAGAGCCTAATCTCGCAATAAGAAATCGGGGCCAAGGGAGTAGATGACAAGATAGCGTGACAGGCCCATATGCTCTTTCCCATCTTCGCCTTCGCCTCCGCCTGGATGACTCCCAGTGATGATTGCACCCTAATACGAACAAGTGGGCGGATACAAAGTTCTCAAGCTTGAATTGACGCGCTTCACAGACGCTTCCGTCGACCAACTCGAATGGCGTGGACGGAACACCAACGACATCCCGGGTCACGGGTGGGAATGGGCGTTGCAGCTGGGAAGGTTAAGAGAGTTTGTGCTCGGGCTAGCCGGCCGTTGAATAAGACGCCAGGGCGACATACGAATGCCCATGTCCTGCTCTTGCTTCCCTCGAACTCGAATATTTGCGAAATCCCACAGACAGACCTGAAATAGGAGCTGCTAACCTCCTTTTTACTTTGTTTGTTTGGTGCAGTTCGCGTCTTGCTCAGCATACATCTCGGGGCAACGATAATTGATAGCATATCTTCTCCAGTCCGACTACAACCTCTCATACTTCCGCACATCATGCAGTTCTAGTGCCATTGCCCGCACAAAGAAACATAGTTTGAACTCTGCGTTTTATTCGCCTATGAAGGATACTAACACTAACATTTCGCTCCCTTTCGCAATCAAGAACGAGGCTGCACCAATTGGTGTCGCCTCCCTGAGCAACTCCCAAAAATCTATCTTAAACTAGCTCTTCAGGAGCCGCATAGCATCACTGAGCCGCAGAGTGGAGAGGGTTGGAAGAGTGACGAGCAAACCAAGCACAATATGGTCAGCCAAATGACTCTGAACCTGAACCTCCACCCCTTGACTCGGCAACGGCTCTTCCCCAGAGCCCACTTTCATTCAATATAGCGACTACTCACATATTGAATACACATCCGAGACAGGGGCTGAGTATCGTCGCCTCAAGTTGAGCGACTGGAACTCGGAAGTCCTAGGCTTGATATCGGGATCGCTAGATCGCAATTGAGCTGTGGTATAGGTTTCCCTACTAATGTCACTCACCAAATTGGAGCACCAAAGCTCTCCAACAACTTGTATCGCAGTCTACGACGGAGGCACAGGAACGGCAAGAGTTCTCTCCTCAACCTTCTTCTGGATAATGCACGCATTGTAGCAACCAGTGGCATGCGAGACTACCGCTGTTGTTACAGAGATCTGCCACCACAGGCAAGACCACATTGTGGCGAAAGTTGATTTCTTGTCCAGGGTTCATTAGAAGGAGGAGCTTACTGCCGTGCTTGAAGGTTTGAGAGATGATGATGGGGACGTCCGCAGGGTGAATGATTTGCGCAGCGAGGCAGGGGTTGCTTGGCACAAGGTTTGGCTGTCAGCATTCCAGACTCTAAGACTTCAACGAGGAGATCAGCAAGAATATAAATTCCAGCAACAGGAGCAAGGAGGTTTGTGACCATTTCTTCCTTACGTGTAACCCTTAACCGACACTACTACCTGGGTAGGACAAGGAGCAATTCAAGAAGAAGAGGAATGGAGAAGCCAGTCTCTGTCCAATAACCTGGCGCGTCAAAGTGTGGTGCAATGCCAATGTTCTCATGATTGGAGCGGTCCTGGTGGATCTTCCTCATATAAACGTCGCAAGGGGCAGTATCGCAAAAGCATATATGAAGATCTCCACTGCATCTGGGTTGTTGCATCAGTTCAACGAGCAGTCCATGACAAGACCGCCAAACGTAAGTAGCCCCTCCCGTGAAATGTGACACAAGTATTCTCGACTCCTCACCTCCCAATTTGCGCAAGGTACCATTGAAGAAGGTTACCTTGAAGAGTAGATGTTGAGCATGATAGCTGTGGCGTGCTGCGGTGCGATTGGTGTCTTTGGGTCTCAAACAAACGTAAAATCACTTGTGATTCCTGACACTCTGAATGGAAACAACTCTCAGATATCTAGCCGCCTCCACGAATCGCCATGGGCATGCAGCAGCTATGTCTCATGAACAGTCGATTGTTGCTTTCGCTTCTCATAAGTTTGTCGTGCTCTGGAAGCTTTCTGTTCGTTCAATACGTCTAATGGTGTCCTCAATACTTCTGACTCCTCACCTCCAAGCAAGGAAATCATGCCACAATATATGACACGCTCGTGGGATACGCGGGGGAGGTTACTTGTGTTCGCTTCGCGTTCGCAAGGGATGACTTGATCATTGCGGGAGACGATCAAGGCTGGCTATACCTTCATCGTCTCGAAAATAGTAGTGTTAGTACCAATCGCCGGTTTTTACTGTTTCTGACTTGGTGGCAGTGGCAACTTGCTGCAAAAGCACAAGCCCACTCGCACAGTATCGCGGCCTCGTGTGATCGTCAAGGGATAATCGTGACGGGTTCCTCTGACGCCACGATAAAGATCTGGTCCGTGGACGAGACAAATCCAACGCGTGCGTCTCCTGTTTCCCCAGAGGATTTCTTATCCACTGTCCCAGAAGTCAACCTCAAGCATCACCAGACTATCCAAACGGGAGGACGCTTTCCTCTTGACTGCCAAATCGCGCAACTTCCCGGGGTCTCGAGTAAGCACATCAGACACCAAAGAATTGTCACATTATTAACCGCTTGGGTAGATTACATCCTAGCCGTCGCATCGACTGACCGAATACTCCGTATTTACATTCATTCAGATGGGCAGGTTCGACCATCCTGTCATAATATGGGGCTAAATCTGATCAATCGTTATAGTTTATCCAGGCTCTTACTCTTTCTGGGCATGAGGACTGGATCCGTGCCCTTGCCTTCAGTTCCGTTGGTTCTTCACAACCGCTCTTGCTTGCATCAGGATCACAGGACGGGACGATCCGACTCTGGAGCATTACACCTGCCGAAGATGTCACGGCCATGGCCCCCCTCGGGAACAGTGATTTCAGCGCCGAGCTTCTGAACGCGTTTGAGGCGTCCCTAGGAGATATGGCAGATGAAGAAGGCGGGCGCCAGATATCAACGAAGCGGCACGTTCTCGCTGTCAAAGAGGGAGAAAGGTTTGTGTTCCATACTAAAGGGAGCAACCGCGTTGAGGTCTTTCTGTAGTCTTCGTCAATTCCAAGTAGAATTCGACGCGTTACTAATTGGTCACGAAGCAAGTGTTACTGGTCTTTCTTGGAGGCCTGACCGAAGCCCATCCTCGACACCAATGTTATTGTCCACATCGGTGGATTCGTCGGTTATTTTGTGGGCACCAGAATCCTTCCGTACTGGCACTATAGAACAAGATGCGACGTTGTGGGTCAATAAGCAACGCTTTGGTGATGTCGGCGGTCAGCGACTTGGCGGCTTTGTAGGTGGAATGTGGGCAGTGGGCGGTATCGATGTGATGGCGTGGGGTTGGAATGGAGGGTGGAGAAGGTGGACGTGTTCCGTAGGTGAACCAGAAAGGTGGGTGGAGGTTCCCGCATTCACAGGGCACGCTGGGCCAGTGCACGGCTTAAATTGGAGTCCCAATGGCGATTACTTGATCACTACAAGGTAAGGGAGCTTTAATAGCGGTGAAATTCCATTGACCCACCTTGATAGCCTCGATCAGACAACTCGCATTCACGGTGAAGCCGGTGATCAAGGGTGGCATGAGCTCTCGAGGCCGCAAATACATGGTTACGACTGCCTGGACGCGCGCTTCATAACGCAATCGCGCTTCGTATCGATTGCGGACGAAAAGGTTGCCCGTGTGTTTGATGCTCCAAAACGCTTCGTGGCTACTTTGACGGGATTGCATGTCAGCAAGTTCGAAGAAAGTGGGGTTAGTAATATCTTTTGTGAGACTCAACCAGTCTTGACACGAACTTAGGATCGACCAGAAACCGCCACTCTTCCGCCTCTTGGCTTGTCGAATAAGGCGGTACAATCAGGTCATTCCGTATTCCGCATTCATTAAACTGGAGTACTGAGAGTAACCACAGACGGAGACGAGTCGAAGCCCAATGATGACCACCCACCCATCATGCGATTGCCATTTGAAAGCGAACTTGCTATGGCGACGCTATGGCCGGAAATCGAAAAGATATTCGGGCACGGTTATGAGGTGACTGCGTGACCAGACGTATAGGATCTCAAGGCTCACTTCGAAACAGACCATCGCATTGGCGGTATCAAACGCGGGTACCCTGATGGCAACAGCTTGCAAATCAACAACACCAGAACACGCTTTGATTCGACTATACGATACCGAGAGGTTTCTCCCATACGGCGAGCCCTTGTCTGGCCACTCCCTAACCATTGTCCGCATCGTTTTCAATCGGGACGATCGACTCATCCTGAGTGTTTCGAAAGACCGTACTTGGTGCCTGTTTGAAAGGACAAAGAGTTGGTGATTGTACATGAATGACTATCGTTGCGCTCATCTGTCTCTCCAGATGGGTATACGTTGCGCTGCACCGCAAAGGCACATGCACGGATCATCTGGGACTGTGCTTGGATGCACGAAGAGGATACATTCGTCACCGCTGGCCGTGATAAGCAGGTGAGTTTTTGTGCCAATGGTGACTTCCTCAGTGACCGTCTCCTAGGTCAAAGTGTGGGCAACGGATACCGGATCCTACGACTTCAAATGTGTAGCAACGTTAAAGGTGAGCGGGGCAGCCACAGCTGTCGCTGTGAGCAAGATGGATGAGAATGGACAGTGCGCGATTTACTACTCCACTTGCAACTTCCCATAATTGACAATCAAACATCAGGCGACTCCTGGCCGTCGGTTTGGAGACTGGGGAAATATTGATATACTCGTCCAAATCACATGACAATTGGGAGGTCAGTTACAGGGTGCCCAGCAAGTGAGTCGTGGTCCTTAAAGTGAAGAGAACCATGTGGTAATAATGTCAATCCAGTAAATCGCCAGTTGACCACGTTCGTGTCCTCGCCTGGAGGGAGAGGAAAGTGGTGGATGGTACCATTGAACGGCATCTAGCCGCATGTAGCGATGATCGGTCTGTGCGGGTAATCCAGATACTGAGCACGCGAAGTAAGTAGGCCCCCAACCTGCGGAGTTGGGATGCATAGCGCTCTGGTCGGTTGTCACACGTCTGCGAAGTGGCTCCGTAAATTTCGTGAAATTGAATGCGGTGGAAACAGAGTAGAGGGGCATCAGATACTTGGGGTTGACTTCCGAGTGTACAAAGATATAGGTGGGCTGAGCCCGTCGTAAGGAGACAAATTGGATGCAGGAGTTGTGCCTGAGGCGGGATCGAAAGAGGTATAGCACAGTGATATGAATCGTGAATGTCGAGTTATTGGGCCGGAAACAGATCAGGACACATGAGTTGAGTAAGGATACACGGCGCATTCAAAGAACATCGCGGAGACTTATGGGGACTTCCGGCTATCTGTCCGTCAGTATCTATAATCTACGATAATTGGAACACTTACGCATTTGATCCTGTGAAACGAGGGTATTAGCCAACAGAAGGCCTGGTAGAGTAGATCACGCACTTGTAGAAACATTCGATGGAGCGCAACATCTCGACGTCTCCGCCCGTGGCAGTCACAAAGTTGATCACAACGCCGGCGCGTGAGAAATTGGACGAAATAGCAGGGGCAACGCTGTGGAGTGTGTTGAGAATGTGATAATTCGACCATGGAAGCTGGCACTACTTACCGATTAGCATAGTCCTCCACAATCTTCGGAAGATCTGAAGACCGTGTAAGCGATGAAATAGTTGAACAAATGAACACCGACCGTAGTTAATGACCAGAGGCACTTGGAAGACGTCTGGACTTTTGACTTGTACATCAAAGACTACTAGAATTTTGGTAGTAGGCTGGCGGATCATGGTGCTGCCACCTCTAAACTTGTTCAGAGCAGCCACTTTCGTCCCTGCGTTCATTTCGGTGTGCTGACAGAGACAGTGAGAGGACGTAAGAGAATACGGCAGTGAGGCGTTACCAGTGGGATAGCCTCGAGGCCACGACTAGCGAGTTTGTAGACGACACTGTCGAGAGTGCTCAGGCCATTGACGTGAACGATGGCCTGTCCAACGTCGAGATCCAGGAACAGGTCTGCCAAAGCTTCCAGTTTCCACTCTTTCGCCTGCTCCGTCTCAGCTGTCACGCTCATTTGTCTACCACTTCCGATGATCCCAAGACCAGCATTAGGTAAACCAGCGTTCGACGGTCGCCCATTCTGATTACTTGCTGTAAAGGCAAGATATAGATAGTACTGCCTGAGACCGCGGGTACCGCCAGTATGAGGTTCTGTAGAGGTGACGTTGCCATCTCTACGAACTAAGACGCGCACAGGCTCTCGCAATTGGATAGCATTAGCAAGATTGAGAACATCTTGGGGCACTGTGTTAGAGAAGAGTGCAGTTTGGCGCTTTGGAGTGACATTCTGGCTTCCAGGTGGGTCATTTGGGTTGGGAGTGTGGACCAATGGAGGGAAGCGGCGGTTATTACCTCCCCCAGGATTGTTGCTGAAACCGCTTCCGCCAGGGTTTGGACTGTTGGATGTGGGTGTCTCGAAGGGGCTGAAACCGCTGGGGTTTGGACTCGCGCCTGGCGTGCTATTCCCGGGGAGATTCCTGGGCGCTGGGAGGAGACGAACGACATTGAACACAAAGTCGTGCAGGTTGCGGGCGATGAGCTGGTCGACCTCGTCCAACACCAAGAAGCGAATTTCATTACCAGGCAGACCTCCTGGTGTGGTGAAGAGAGCGTGGAGCTTTTGAGGGGTGCCACAGAGAACATGGGGCATGCTTTGATGAAGCAAACGGATTTCTTGTTGGACGTCTCCACCAGTCCCAACCCCAAGCGCTGACCTGACCCCGATGTTGCCTCCGAGATCGCGAATCATTCGCTGGGCTTGAGTGGCTTGATCAACCGTCGTCGAAATGATCAAGACGATAGGTCCACGATTCTGTGGCTTGCTAGCTAACGCAGAGAGCGCGATGTGAATTGCCGGGATGACATAGGCCGCAATGCGCTCTTGCGTGGGCGGAGCTTGGGCGATGATATCAGCTCCATTGAGAAGGAACGGGAGAGCACGTTGTTGGATTTTATTTGGTGGCCCAACACTTTAGGGGCGTCAACGCCGAGAACGAGAAACGGCATCGGGGGACTGACCCATATTTAGAAATAGACCGTAGTAGCTCTGGGACTATTGGCAAGTGTTCCCACTTGGTGATCGCTGGACTACCGTCACGAGGGGAGTTGCCGCCCCAATCAGACTCCACAGTCTAAACGCCATGTAAGTGGGAGGAATCGAGGCACATCAGAAGGTGAGGTTTACCATGGTGGAATCCCTGCGACCCAGATTACCGACGATCGACTTTCTCTTCTGATTGAGAAGATTCGGTGGCGCCCCCCCAGTGTGGAGTTCTGGACGTATTGCTAGATCAAGGTTCCCAGTCGAAAAAGCTCGCATGGGCGGACCGGGGGTGCGTTGTCCAGGACGGTGCGGTATAGGCGCTCCAAACGGAGGGGTGCCTCCGTTTGGATTGGGCGAGACCTGGTCAGGCGGAAAATCTCTGCCGTTGAGATTTCCATTAGGAGGGAAGCTGGGGGCTAGCTGTTGTTGCTGCTGAATCACCAGAATCTGTTGGACGGAATTGGTGAGGGCGTCGAGGCGCTTGCTAATATCGCCTTCTTCGCGGGGTCCCCCGAGACCAAAGGGACCGTTCATTGAGTTTGGAGGAGAGACTGAAAGGTGAGAAGGAGGACCAAGCGAACCGGTGGCCCCAGGAATGGGGGAAGGTGCGAAAGATCTCGGTGGGACAACCTGTTCGAGACGATCTACGATGAAGTTGACTTTGGTGAGAAGATTATTCACTTCGCGATTTAAATCGCGTTGGGCATATTCTGTACGAAGAACACGATCGAGGATGTCTTGAAGATATGGAGACGTCTTAGCTTGAGCATCAAAGCTCTTATCAGCTACAGGAAGCCCCGCAGAAGTGGTGGATGGGGCAGAAACCGAAGAAACCGGAGACGATGCGAGTGCTGATTGTTCCGAAGGAACGGATTGGTAGGCATTAGGTGCTATAGGGGCGTTGTGGAGTGAGGTGGGTGGTGTGAAATAATTGTCGGAGGGCTGACGGGACAAGGTAGTCGTCAAGGAAGGCTGCCTCTGGAGAGGGAATACAGAGTTAGCGCCCAAAGACGCTTGTCGTGCCAAGGGGCCTCTTAGGGCGAAGCTGGAAGGGGGAGGAGGGGTCGCACTCTCGTCCATGATTTCAACATGACCAGAAAAGCTGCGCTCTCTGAAAAAGTTGCTTTCCACCTGTGGATACGGGCGCTCTCCTCCAGTGGCTTTGAAAGTCGAGTCGCCAGGCCGTGTAGGAGATGTCGACGAGGGAGGGGAGTCGACGGTGATAAAAGGTTCGCGCTGATCAGGTGCAATATCCTCCATGGCCCGTGCTGAGGTGTAGCTCGAGGTGTGTTCCTCGAATGTAGCCCGGAAGATGGGATTGTTCAACCTTGGAGGTGGCTGCTGGATCGCGCCGAAGAGGGGACCCTTTTGGGCCTGGTCGACTGATCTAAGGTCTGGAAGGCCTGGAGAAGCTCTTGGAGACGCGAAAGAGCCTCTCGGGTTGGCGAACGGATTTTGACTCTCGTCGGTCCTTGACGCCTGAAGGGACGGGAAAAACGGCTGGGAAGCCGGATTGAGCGTTGTACCAGACATTACAGACGAGTCTCAAGCCCAAATCCAGAGGCTCTTTGTCGCAATGGGCTGTGGAGGGAGGTTAGCGTGGTCGAAACAACCCGGGCGGTTCCGGAGGCAACAAGTCGATGAGACTTGCCTGCAAGAGACAGCAGAACAGCAGAGAGCGCGCGGACGCGATGTTTGCGTTCCTCCGGGGAGAGACGGAAGTCAAGATTGAACCAACCTGGAGAGAGATCACTACAGGCTGGGCATGAGAACATTCCCAGAGCGCATCGTGTTTTGTCCTCGGTTTCATTATAAGTGTATGCGAATGCTGCCCAACGTCTCTGCTGCTACTGCTGCTGCTGCTGCTGCTGCCCCATTCACGGCTCCGGACTAATTCCCACTTCTACACCCACAAAATCCCTGGAGGGCCCCGCATTCGACTTTTCAGCGCCATCTGCCAGACTGGCAAACTCCCACATTTTGAATTTGTCTTCTTATTATGTCGGAGCGCGGGAAGGCTGAGCTTCAACCTCAGCAGTTGAGTGCGGCAACAAAGGCAAAAGGTGTAAAGATGTACCATTCTCATTTGTCTGATCTCACTGGTACTCCCGCGGGTACAATAAAAGTGTGCCAATCTTTTGCGGAATGGCGGTGGAATTAAGAATCATCACTGTACAAGGGCAGATATTGTGCTCTTGCGCGTAATCGACTATTGGTAGCTCATTTCCTGGACTAAATGGTGTGCCCGAAGCACAAAGCGCCAAGTCTAAAGCCTTTTTTTCATGATCCCACCACATCAAAGCTTTGGCAAGGCCCGGAACGCGGGCACCTGCTTCTTAACAAAAGCACCCATAGCCTGGGTCGTGTCCTATAGGCAACCGCGTGAGCAGGTTCCTCCATCCTGCGAAAAAGGGGATCCGGCATGCGGCAAACGTACATCAGATTGGAGCATCACCTGATTCCATGTCGCGGTATATTCCAGATTGTCCTGCACACTGAGATCGGTGAGCTTCAAGGAACTGTCCGGCAGAGGCCGGCCCGGCTCACGTATGGTCTCGAGCATGAGCTAATAAATGTTTGGTACCAACGACGGCGATGGGCGACTTGGAAGCAATCAATTTAGCAGTCTCGAGCGCAGCCGCTACCCGACTTCAACGGTCAGCTACATAAATTGGAATCCGAACGTGATGAACGAACCGACGACTTCTTCCCGATGGCCAGAGACAGTTCTGTTGATGAAACCAACCTCTTTTGCCTCCTCTGGGCCGAATTCTCGAGCCGTCAAAGCCCATTCGCGAACTGCAGAGTGGTTTCCTACGATCTTCCCAATTCTAGCAAGAGTTCCAATATCTGCGGCGAGACCAACATCAACCTCCTGTGATAGAGAGCAACGTGAAGATAAGGAACCTAAACAATGGTTATGAGATCACAACTACCTTAACTGAGAACCTGGCGTCCGAAGCGGCATAGCGAATATCGCAAGCGCAGAGTATATCGATGGCAAGACCGAATGAGACGCCATGTGCAGCCCCTATCACGGGTTGAGGACACTTCTCGATTGCGGATATAGCATTTTGGAACTCCAGTATATGATCTCGCAGAACGATGGCTTTACGGGAGGCGTCGTGTTTCTCATGGGTACTAATCAGATCCCCAACGTCTGTCACTGTAATGGGTCGGCGTTCAGTTAAACCTCCTATTTCAGAATGTGGGGGTACGGACGATCGAGACCAGCCGTAAATAGCTTGGGCAGCGCTGAAGCTAGCACAACGACACGCACATCTCCGCTCTTCGCAATACTTCCAAACACCGAGCCGAGTTCGCGCCAAAAGGCCTCGTTGAACGCGTTTACCGGCGGGCTGAGGCGCAGTGAGAACCTGCCAGCTTCCCAAACCACCGGTCCACGTACCGGTTCATCTCCACTAATAGTACGCCCTGAAATGGGCTCGAGATATTGAAGAATTGAGGCGTGCTCATCGTTCCAACTCCCCGGAAATCACGAGGAGAGAGCAAATTTGGACGGAGCGCTTAAATAACACAAACGAACTAATGAGACTAGCGGGTGCAAATGTTATTATTATAGATAAGTAATACCTCAATACAAATCAATAATAGATTGCACAAGAAAATGATATGAAAATAAAAATAAAAAAGTATGAAAGTGGCACAGTATCATCTGGCGCAAGCGGATGCGGATTGGAAAGAGGAGCACAACAGTAACGAGGGGGGTGAGAGCATCGATATTCGGCACCATCAAATCGATCAACCGACAAGCCAGGAGCAGACATAAATACGAGAAGGACCCGGAGAGGAGAGGAGGAGGAAGGTACCAAAAGGCCATGGGAATGGCCACGAGGCCAGGAAAGACCAAACCATTGGCGGTAAATAGATAACTGAAATAAATGTGGACGGAACACAGGCAAGCGGAGCAGTCAAATGGTCACCCGTCAAAGGGGTTTCTACGAACGTCGGAAGGTGTCGTGGAACTCATCGAAAAACGTTTGCCACTCCTCGCTGCCCGAAGACTGGCTCTCTGCTACGCTCGGGGGTTCATTTGGTACACGGGCCTCCTCCGTCTGAGCTGTGGGGAACCTCCAAAGCGACGTGACGGCACCTCGGGTCCTGGGTGGCCCGCGGGCACCGACTCCTTGATTCCGTTTCGATTGGGCGACCGATTCGTGGACATAGTGGCGCAATTTCGTGAGGAAGGGCTAATACTCGACGTCAGCGAACATCACTAATAAGACACGAGCTGGTTCGCTCACCGAAAGTCTATGATTGGGCAGTAGGTTGACGAGACCAGCCCCTTGCGTTGAGGCGACACCCTCCATGAGCTGAATACCGTTCTCGAAGTATGCGAGGGCCTCGTTAGCAATTTGATTCAGTGGTTTACTACTAACGAGACCAGCAAGTGCGACCTAAAGCCTACGGTGAGCATGTTTCTTAAAGAACGGAGGTGAGGAGCTCACCAAGTTATCGAGAAGAAAGCTTGGCCACAAAGGTTGGAGGTTAAGTGCATGGGGTACAGTATCGTTAATACGTCTAAAACGGGCGATCATGGACTTAGACATGTCGAATCTATCAAGAAGTTAAAATGACTCTCTGAAGTGCAAAAGTCAACAAACTGACGCATTGACGATCGATTCTGCATATTGGCTCTTCAGTGGGTCATCGTGGCCCTCTTTGATGGCGCTCACGAAGTATTCACGATGGAGCAAGAACACCTTGGGTCATGACAAGTTCGTTGTACACGATAATAGACCAATGATAGACTCACTGAGAAGTCTTTTTGCGTCTCTGCAATACAGATTTGAGCGAATAGCGTGATGTCGCCGTGGGCTTGTGCATCTATGGCCATCTGGTTAAGTTGTACTGGGATGGCGAAAGCCTTCAATTTCTTTGTGAGACGTAGGACTGTCGTATAAGAAGTTGGGTTTTGTGCATCGGTGATATGTTCAAGAAGGGGTACCACACATCCTTCAGTGAATTGATGCTTCCAGCGAGCAAAAAGATAGGATAGGCCAATAGTTTCTTCGCTGTCGAACGGCATCTGAGTTGTAGAGTGGCGGTGATTAAGTTGATATGGGCGCCCAGTGAGAGCACTAATAAGCTTGTCCTGACAATATAATTCCCACCAAATTCGCCGGCGTTTCAGCGCCTCCTTGGGGTCAACGCCAACGGGATCGACATCTACTGATAGTAAGATCAATG
>WNFL01321384.1_pt2 | contig 21682 bp, 25 predicted proteins | sample 5400361 | NCBI WGS metagenome assembly WNFL01 (sample SAMN13153351, study PRJNA577476) | soil metagenome | isolation source: 40 cm soil on Douglas fir-dominated hillslope | place: USA:California | collected 2013-09-17
TGAGCGATCTCTTGACCTATTCCGGCACCTGGCATTGAGCGGTCGAGGAAGCTTCGGCGTGTGGCGGCCGAATAAAGGAGGAGAAAATATGGCGCTTAACGCGATGAAAAAAAGCCTAGCGGTATTTACGGTTGCGGCGCTCCTTGGCGTGGGCTGCGCCGGCGGACCCTTGAGCACTCGGGAAAAGGGCGCCGGCATCGGAGCTCTCGGGGGAGCCGCCGCAGGAGGAATCATCGGGAGCGCGGTCGGCCATCCGGCGGCGGGCGCTCTGATCGGCGGCGGACTCGGGTTGGGGGCCGGCGCATTGATCGGCGACCAGCTCCAGGGCCAGGAGAACCGCAACTACGAGCAGGACCGCCAGATCCGCCAGAACCAGGCGGAGATCGACCGGATGAGGCGTCAACGGGGCGAGTATTGATCGCCCGCCAAAGGAGGTCGAGCCATGTATGAAGTACCTGCGGTTTATCGGGAGAGGGCGCTGTGGGCGGTAGCCGGCGTCGTTCTGCTGTTCCTCTTGTTTCTGGTCTCGGGCGGCCTGTACGCGATCACGCCGCCGAACGGGCCGGTGGACACCGCGTACGTCATGAACCGGCTGACCGGCAAGGTCTGGCTGGTCAAGACCTACACGAAACAGGTGGGGAACATCCGGGTGTTGTCGGCGCGGCAGGCCGAGGTGGAAAAGACCAGGGATGTCACCGCCGACGATACGCCCGCGGTGGCGATGGCGGACGAAACGCCGCGCGTAACGAGGAGAAGGTAACGTGAATCCGATCAGGCCGGGTTGAACCCCCGGCCTGATCTTTTATCCGGAGCGAAATTTTAAAAAAGATTGGAGCTTTAAGTTCATGAAAAACAGCCTGAAACCGCGCGTCGCCTGGCTCGTCGGGATCGTTTGCCTCGCTTTCGCCGCCGCCGCGGCGGCCGGCCCGCCGACCGATCAGACGCGCCAGACCGTGGACCGGGTCTTGACCATCGTGCGCAGTCCGGAGCTCAAAGCGCCGGCCCGGCAGCAGGAGCGCCGCGACCAGCTGCGCCAGGCGATCTACGCGCGCTTCGATTTCATGGAAATGGCCAAGCGGTCGCTCGGGCCACACTGGGCGCGCCGCTCGCCCCAGGAGCAGCAGGAGTTCGTGAAGGTCTTCACCGATCTCCTGGAGAACGCCTACCTCGATAAGATCGAGGGCTACCAGGGCGAGAAGATCGTTTACACGCGCGAAAAGCTGGACGGCGACAACGCCGAGGTGGACAGCAAAGTGGTGACGCAAAAGGGCGAGGAGTTCTCCATCAATTACAAGCTCGCCTCGGCCGGCGGCGAGTGGAAAGTCTACGACGTCGTGGTGGAGGACATCAGCCTGGTGAACAACTATCGCTCGCAGTTCAACCGCATCCTGGCCAACGCCTCGTTCGACGAGCTGCTGAGAAAGCTGCACCAGAAATCGCCCGATTTAAAATCGCCGGCGGCAAAAGGCTAAAGGATTCGTCATGACGCCCTGGTTGCAGCGGTTTTTCTTCGGCGCGGCCCTCGTCGCGGCAGGCCTGCCGTCCGCTCCCCCCGCGGACGCCGGGCCGTCGTCCGCAGCGGCCGCGGCCGAGAAGGAAATCAGCGATAAGGATCTCCAGAAATTCGCCAAGGCCTACGTCGAATACCGCCGGATCAAAGAGACCTACGAGACGCGGATGAACAAAGTTCCGGACGCCAAGGCGAGGGAGAAAATCCAGCGCGAGGGCGACGCCAAGGTCAACCAGGCGCTCGCCCGGCAGGGTTTGACGTCGGATTCGTACAGCCGGCTTTTTACCGCCGTGAACGGCAACGAGCGGCTCAGGCAAAAAGCGCTCAAATACATCGAAGAGGAGCGCAAGCGTTCGTAAGCGATCCCGCGAGCGGAGGTTTTTATCAATTTTATCGACACGAGCTTTCCCGCCGCCCGGCGGACGGCGATCGCCGCCGCGGTGTCGCTGAGCGTCCTCTTGTCGCTCTTCGTGCCGTCCGGCCTGACGGCGGAATCGAAGGCCCGCAGGGCGCACGAGACGTCGCGCATCTACGAGCGGCTGCGGGCGGCGCTGGACTGGGACCGGCCGGAAGCGTGGACGCTGGCGGACGCGATCTGGCGCGAGAGTAAAAAATATTCCCTCGATCCCCTGCTGGTCCTGGCGATTATCCGGGTGGAGAGCGAGTTCCGCCCGCGCGTCGTCTCGCCGATGGGCGCCAGGGGGCTGATGCAAATCCAACCCGAGGTCGCCGCGCGCCTGGCCGGGGAGGCCGAGCTGGAAAAATGGGAGGGCGAAAAAAGCCTGGACGACCCGTTCGTCAATATCAAGCTCGGCATCTTTTATCTGGCCGCTTTGCGCGAGCAGTTCGGCGACGTGAAGGTCGCCCTGACGGCGTATAACCGGGGCCCCGGCTGGGTGCAAAAGACCATCGAGAGCCAATCGGCGCTGCCGCTGGACTATGCCCAAAAGGTCCTGTCGGTGGCGCGCCGTTATCGGGACCACGTCTGAATAAAAGAGAAAGGGGTGCGCCGATATGAACACGATCATGCTTTGGCTCCTATTCGCCTTTTGGCTTTATCCCGCCTTGGCCCATGCCGAAGCCGAGATGCGGGGGACCGTGGTGAAGGTGGACAAAACCGAGAAGCAGCTGGTGATGCAGACCGACAAGGGGGAAGAGAGGCTGTTCCTCGTCGGCAACAGCAAAGGCACGGCCTACGCCAGGGAAGGCGCCCGGGTCGCCGTCCGGTTTACCGAGAAGGACGGGCAGCCCAAGGTGATCGAGATCACCCCGCAGGAGACCGGAACGGTGCAGATCGTTCCGCACTAAGCGTCCGGCTCCGGGATCGGTATATTCGAATAACCCTAAGGGCGGGGCCCTCGGCCCCGCCCACACCCCCTTTTACTTATCCGAAATTGCGCCATACTGTTCGCACCGACGAGGACGCTCGATGAAGGAAAAGACCGGGAACTCCCCGCGGCGGATCATCGTGGTCTCCAACCGCCTGCCGTTCACGATCGAGCGGGAAGACGGCGCGATCCGCTTCACGGCCAGCGCCGGCGGCGTCGCCACGGGGCTCAAGTCGCTCCTCGACGCGATGCCGGGATTTTTGGCCCCCCGGCCCGAATACCTCTGGGTGGGCTGGCCCGGCGGCGCGGTCGGCGAGCAGGAAAAAAAAGCGGTCCAGGAGAAGGCGCGGGCGGAGTTTCGCTCGCACGCGGTCTTTCTCTCGGAAGAGGATTTTGAAAACTTCTACGAGGGCTTTTGCAACAAAACGATCTGGCCGCTCTTCCATTACTTTCCCTCCAACGCGACCTACGACGAAAATTACTGGCGGCAATACAACCGGGTCAACGAGGTCTTCGCCGCCTCGCTCTCCGAGGTCGCCGGCGAGAACGACATCCTGTGGATCCACGATTATCACCTGATGCTGCTCCCGGCCCTGATCCGGAAGAAGCTGCCGAAAGTCAGGATCGGCTTCTTCCTCCACATTCCGTTTCCCCAGCTGGAGATCTTCCGCCTGCTTCCCGGCCGGTGGCGGCAGGCTATTCTGGAAGGCCTGCTCGGCGCCGACGTCGTGGGCTTCCATACGCACGATTACATGGAGTACTTCCTCCGTTCGGTCCAGCGCATTCTGGGCTACAAGCACCGGCTGGGCCATCTCGCGGTGGGCCGGCGCATGGTGCGGGTGGGCGCCTTTCCCATGGGCGTCGATTTCAAGAGGTTCCAGGCCGCGGCGCGGAGCCCGGAGGGGCAAAAGAAAAAAACCGAGCTTCGGAAATCGCTCCCGGGCACCAAGATCATCCTCTCCGTCGACCGGCAGGACTACTCGAAGGGGATTCTCCACCGGCTGCAGGGATTCGAGGCGATGCTCGAGCGCGAGCCCGGATGGCACGGGCGGGTCACGCTGCTGATGATCGTCGTGCCCTCGCGCATCGGCATCCAGGACTACGAGGGCATGAAGCAGCGGATCGAAGAGCTGGTGGGCAGGATCAACGGCAAGTTCGGCGCCATCCACTGGGTGCCGATTATCTATCATTACCGCTCCGTGCCCTTCGACACGCTGGCCGCCCTCTACGCCATGAGCGAGGTCGCCCTGGTGACGCCGCTGCGCGACGGGATGAACCTGGTCGCCAAGGAATACATCGCGAGCCGGATCGATCGGACCGGCGTGCTCATCCTGAGCGAGATGGCCGGCGCGGCCAAGGAGCTGGCCGAGGCGATTATCGTCAATCCCAACCACCGCGAGGAGATCGCCGCGGCGCTCAAGACGGCGCTGGAGATGCCGGTCAAGGAACAGATCCGGCGCAACCGCGTCATGCAGAACCGGCTGCGCCGCTCCGACGTCGCCCATTGGGCGATGACCTTCATCCGCGAGCTGGCGTCGAAGGCGCCGGACGCCGAGGGCTTCGGCGCGCGGCCGCTCGGCCGCTCGGCGCGGCTGGCGCTTATCCGCCACTACGAGCGGAGCGCGCGCCGGCTGTTCCTGCTGGACTACGACGGCACGCTGGCGCCGTTCGCCGGCTATCCGCACCTGGCCAAGCCGGGCCGCGAGCTGCTCGATCTCATCGGGGGCCTCGCCGCCGACCCGCGTAACGAGGTCGCGCTCTTGAGCGGCCGCGACAAAGCGACGCTCGAAGCCTGGTTCGGCGCGCTCCCGATCGGGCTGGTCGGCGAGCACGGCGTCTGGATCAAGGAGCCGGGAGAGCCGTGGGAGATGGTCAAGCCGCTGGCCGCCGGCTGGAAAACCAAGCTGCTGCCGATCCTTAAAAGCTACGCCGACCGCATCCCCGGAGCGTTCGTGGAGGAGAAGGAGTTCTCGATCGTCTGGCATTACCGCAACGCCGACGCCGGGCGCGGCGCCCTGGCGGCGCGGGAATTGGCCGACGATCTCCTCGCCTTCACCGCCAATATCAACGTCCAGGTGCTGCAGGCGAACAAGGCCGTGGAAGTCAGGAGCGCGGGCGTCCACAAAGGGATGGCCGGACAGAAATGGCTCGGCCAAGGCGGCTTCGATTTCGTCCTGGCGCTCGGCGACGACCGGACGGACGAGGACATGTTCGCGGTGCTGCCCGAAAGGGCTTATGCCGTCCGCATCGGCATGGCGCCGACGCAGGCGCGGTTCTTTCTCGATGCGCCCGCGGACGCGCTGCGGCTGCTGGCGGCGCTGGTTAAAAGCAGCGATAAAACCGCGCCCCTTCCCGCCTCCCCAAGGTCCGTCGTCTATCAATAGGGGCGCTATCGGCACCCCGTAAATTTTCCCCGATCAGTTACCTTTTGACTGCCATCGGAAAATCGAACTCTCCACAAGTTATTGAATTCTCAAGGCTATTTTTTGGCATGGCCGTTGCTCAAAGTAGCTCCCAGTAAACAACCAACGAACAGTAAAAACGGCAATGCGCGTCCGACGGCTTCGACCTCAAGCGGAAAGGAGACGAGATGAAAAAGGCCAATCTTAAAAAGACCCTGCTGGGCTTCGCGTTTATTTCGCTCCTGTTTACTTCGTTAGCCGGCTGCGTGGTCTACGACGAGCCCTATCCCCGGTACTCCTCGCGCGGTTATTACTACCACCCCTACTATTACGGCGGCTATTACGGCCCGCGTTACTCGTACCGCTATCGCGATCGCTGGGAGTAGGAGCCGAGGCGAAAAGGAGACGTAAAAAAATGAAGCTAAAAAAAATTGTCATGGGAGCCATGCTGGCGGTTCTGATGGCGGTCTCGGCGAACGGCTTGACGGGTTGCCTCGTTTGCCGCGATTGCGGCCCCCATCCCCGTCAGCGTTAAAGCCTTGTTTAGCAGGGTAAGGCGCGGAATTTCTCCGCGCCTTGCCGGTGGAATGTCAACGCGGAGTTAATTCAACAATCCGGCGGCGGCGCTGCTGGCACGGAAAGGCAGGTTGTGATGATGACCAACGAAGTCAACCATGGAACGGCAACGGCGATGGACGAGATGACTTCGCTGTTTCAGCCGGATAGTCTCCTACCGGTGCAGTTTTTCGAAAATTTCCGCAGAAAGGTCCAGACCGAGCCGGAAAAAAGCCTGATGCTGGCGGTGCTGGAGGACGCGCTCGGGAGCTATCAAAAATATTTCACCTCGCGCGGCGGCCGGGGCATGCGGCTGTTCCGCGAGACCGAGGAATGGATTTTTCGCGAGGACAGCAACCGGCCCTTTTCTTTCTCCAACATCTGCGAGGTCGTGGGCTTCGACCCCGAATACATCCGCCAGGGGCTCGTCAAATGGCGGCAGATGCGGATCAACGAGATTTCCCAGATGAATTTCGCCGAGCTCGATCAGGTCAAGGTCAAAAGGCCCAGGGTGGCGCATTCGGGGCGGGTGGAGCGAAGCCGCATGATCAGCCTGCGCGCGTGACGTGACGCGCTGATGGATCTTCGAGCATGACAGGCCGCTCGAAAAAACGGATTCCCGGGCTATGGCTGGCCGCCGTCTGCGCCTGGTGCGCGGGCGGCGGCCTTTTCTTTGCCGCGCCCGAACTCTCTTCCGCCGACGTCTCCCAGTCGGCGCCGGACCTCGTCGGCCTGGCGAAAAAATTAAAGCCGATCGTCGTCAACATCTCGACCGTCCAGCCGGCCGCCCAGGGCGGCCGGCGCCCCGAAAACGGCGAGCCGCAGGGCGACGTTTGGGGCAGACTGTTCGGCAGCCGCCGCGACCCGACGCCGTCGCGGAAGAGCCTGGGCTCGGGCTTTATCATCGAGCGCGACGGCACCATCCTCACCAACTATCATGTGGTGGCGAACGCCGAGAAGATCCTGGTGCGGCTCATGGACGGGAGCGAGCTAACCGCCCGGCTGGTCGGCAAAGACTCCAAGACCGATATCGCCGTCATCAAAGTGGACGGGCGCGCCAATCTCGCCGCCGCCGCGCTCGGCGATTCCGACAAGCTGGAAGTCGGCGAATGGGTGATGGCGATCGGCAACCCCTTCGGCCTCGACAGCACCGTGACTTCGGGCATCGTCAGCGCCAAGGGGCGCCATCTCGGCGCCAGCGCCTACGACGATTTCATCCAGACCGACGCCTCGATCAACCCGGGGAACTCGGGCGGGCCGCTCATCAACATGCGCGGCGAGATCGTCGGGGTCAACGCCGCGATCCTGAGCGGCAGCGGCGGCAATGTGGGCATCGGCTTCGCCACGCCCATCAACCTGGTGAAGGAGCTGCTGCCGCAGCTGAAGCAAAAAGGGTCGGTCAGCCGGGGCGCGCTCGGCATGGCGGTGCAGCGGGTGACGCCGGCGCTGGCCGAGTCTTTCGGCCTGGACAAAGGGCGCGGCGCGCTGGTGTCGTCCGTGGTGAAAGGCGGGCCGGCGGAAAAAGCGGGCATCAAAGTCGGCGACGTGGTGACCGCCTACGACGGCAAAGAGATCAAGGACGCCGACGACCTGCCGATCATGGTCGCGCGCACGCCGGTCGAAAAGACCGTGACCGTCAAGGTCGTGCGCGAAAGGAAAGAGATGACCCTGCCGGTGGTGATCGGCGAGCTGAAGGACGACAAAGAGCCGCGCCCGGGCGGGAGAAATTCCACGGGGTGAGCGCGGCTGCCGTAAAACATCACGCCTGGCTTTACGATTCTCTTCATTCCCTCAATTTGGCTGCCTCCATCCGCCGCTCTTTCCCCGGTTGACACGGCTTGGGAAGAGCGAATAGTCTTTTAGCGGCCAGCGGGCTTTTCCCGATCGCAAAAAAGGAGGCTACGGATGAAGGTCATCGACGCCGACGGGCACATCGTAGAGAAGGACAACGATATCAGGGCCTATCTGCCCGAGCCCCACTCCAGCCGGCAGGGGGCGCTCCTGCCTTCGGAGGGGCTCGACACGAGCATGGGCGGGCGGCTCGGCGGGCGCGAGCACGCCGACGTGCCGACGCGCCTCAAAGACATGGACACGGAGGGCATCGACACCTCGGTGTTGTTTCCCACCGGCAGCTTTTCGGTGACCCGATTCATCGAGCGCGACTACGCCGTGGCCTACGCGCGCGCCTACAACGATTTCATCGCCGACGTGTGCAAGCAGAGCCCGCGCCTCAAGGGCATCGCCCTGCTGCCGCTCCAGGACATGGACGCCTCGGTGGACGAGCTGGAGCGGGCGATCGGCAAGCTCGGCCTCGCCGGCGTCGCGGTGGCGACGCAGGGCATGAAGGAGCACCTGGGCTCCGAGCGGTTCTGGCCGCTCTACGAGGAGATCCAGCGGCTCGACGTTCCGTTCTGCGTGCACAACCGGCGCGTGGGGCCGGCGGGCGACAACCGCTTCGACAGCTTTCTCTACATGCACACGATCGGCCGGCCGGTGGAGACGTTCATCCAGTTCGCCGGGCTGATCTACGGCGGCGTGGCGGAGAGATTCGCCAAGCTCCGGATCGGCTTTCTCGAATGCGGCGTCGGCTGGGTGCCCTACTGGATGGAGCGGATGGACGAAGAGTGGGAAAAGCGCGGCAAGGTCGAGGCGCCGCTGTGCAAGAGGAAGCCGAGCGAGTACGTCCGGCACGGCAACTGGTTTTTCGCCGCCGAGCCGGAGGAGGAGATGCTGCCCTACGTGATCGAGCGCATCGGCGCGGACAAGATCCTGTTCGCCTCGGACTATCCGCACTGGGACGGCATGTTCCCGCGCGTGGTCTCGACGATCCGCGGCCGGACCGACATCCCGGACGGCGCCAAGGAGAAGATTCTGGGCGAGAACGCGGTCCGGTTTTACGGCTGGGGCCGGTGATGAAAAAGCGCGCCGGACTTTTTCTCCTGCTGGCCGCCCTCGTTTGGCTGCCCGTCTTATCCGGCGCGGCGGAGCCGCCGCGCAAGATCCGCATGGCCTTCACCTCGCTCTCCGGCTCGATGGCGCCGCCGTGGGCGGCGCGGGAGGGCGGGCTCTTCGCCAAGCACGGCCTCGAGGTGGAGGTGATCGCCACGCCGAGCGGCGTGGAGGGGATGAACGCGCTGATCGCCGGCGAAGTCCAGTTTTTGCACATCGCCGGGGGCACGACGGTCTCGGCCGCGGTCGGCGGCGCCGACGTGACGATCCTCGCGACGATGGTCGGCACGTTCGTGCAGAGCCTCGTGGTCCGGCCGGAGATCGAAAGCGCCGAGCAGCTCCGCGGCAAGGCGCTGGGGATCAGCCGCTTCGGGACCTCGATCGACACCGGCGCGCGCATCGCGCTGCGCCATTTCGGCCTGGCGCCGGAAAAAGACGTCGCCATCGTCCAGATCGGCTCGGTGGAAGCGATCATCGCCGCGATGCAGGGCGGCCGCGTGCACGCCGGCATCCTCTCCTATCCGTCGATCAGCCGGGCGAAAAAACTGGGCCACCATGTGCTGCTCGACATCGCGGCCATGGGGCTTCCCTACGCCTCGACCGGCATCACGACGACGGGGAAGGTGCTCCGCGAGCAGCCCGATCTGGTCCGGCGCTACGTCACGGCGCTGGTCGAGGCGATCGCGCGCATGAAAAACGACAAGCCCTTCGCCACCAAGGTCATGGGAAAATATCTCCGCCTGAGCGATCCGGAGCTGCTCTCCGAGGCGTACGATATTTACGTGCAGAAATATCTGCAGAAAGTGCCGCTGCCGACGGTGGACTCGGTCAAAGCGGTGCTCGACGAGCTGGCGCCGAGAAATCCCAAGGCGCAGAAGGAAGACCCGAAAAGATTTTTCAACGACGCCGTCGTGCGGCAGCTGGAGTCGAGCGGCTTCATCGACAAGCTGTACCGGTAACACCTTTTTGTTCCCCTAAATCCACAAGCGGCCGACCGGGCGCGCCGAAGGGGCGAGGCGGGAGCCCGCAGACGTAGGGACGCAGCGGCCGGCGAAGCACAGCCTCAAGGAATAAAAACGCAGGCCCTCAAGCCGCCGGCCCATCGGCCGCGGGCGGGAAGCCTCGCCCCGAGGCGCGCCATGACCCGTACAAATTGACTCGCCGTGAAATAGCCTGTTATAGATTCTACTTCGAGACGAGGGAGGTGCTTTCATGCGCATTATCGACGCCGACGGCCACGTGGAAGAAAACCCGGCCACCTTCAGCGACGCGTATTTCGACCCGGCGCTGCGCGCCGACCGCCCGCGCGTCATCGGCATGGACGGGCTCGCCTACTGGATGATCGACGAGCAGCTCTTTCCGCGCCGCGTCGGGCGCGGCTGCCACAACCTGGGCACGCCGGTGAGCTACGAGGGGAAGCCGACCAAGCACGCCGCGCGGAAGCCCGACAGCCTGGAGAGCATGGAGCTCTCCGACCTGGGCGCGCGCCTTAAAACCATGGACGAGGAGGACCTCGCCGTCCAGGTGCTCTACCCGACGCTGTTTCTCGCCTATCCGCTCAGCTCGAACCCCGCGCTCGTCACGGCGATGTGCGCGTCGTACAACCGCTGGCTCGGCGACCGGCTGGCGGGCCACGCGCGGCTCAAATGGGTCGGCGTCGCCAACCTCGACGACGTCCCCGCGGCGGTCAAGCAAGTCCGCGAGGCGAAGCGGTTGGGCGCGGTCGGCATGATGGTGCTCGGCACCGCGGGCGACCGGCTGCTCGACGACGAGAGCCTGCTGCCGTTCTACGAAGCGGTGGCGGACGAGAACCTGGCGCTGGCGGTGCACGTCGGCTGGGCCAGCCCGGCGATCAACAACCTCTTCACCCACATCTATCCGTCCGGCGTCATCGCCTTTCTCATGCCGGTGCTCATGGGCTTCGTCTCGCTGATGAGCGGCGGCGTGCTCGACCGTTTTCCCAATCTCCGCGTCGTGTTCCTGGAGGCGGGCTGCCAGTGGATTCATTTTATCCTCGACCGCCTGGCGCACCGCTTTCAGCATTCGACGAAAAATCTCTCGCACGTCGTCTCCGCGACCGCGCCCAGACAGGCGCTGCCGACGATGGAATACGTCCGGCGCGGCAATCTCTACTTCAGCGCCGAGGTGGAAGACACGCTCTTGCCGCAGGTGCTGGAGCTCATCGGCGATAAACAGATCGTCTTCGGCTCGGACATGCCGCACGGCGACCGCGAGCGCTTCGCGGCGCGCGAGCTTTTGGAGCGGAAGGATGTCGGCGCGGCGGCGAAGGCGGATATTCTGGAAAACAACCCGCGGCGGCTCTACCCGCTAGGGTAGCTTCCAGAGGTAGAGGGTGTGCAGGTGTCCCAGGTTTTTGTCGGCGACCTTCTCGACCCCGGCCGGCGGCCAGCCCTCGATGCCGAAGTCGTGCGAGACGACGCGCGCGCCGGGCTTGAGCCTGGCGAGCTGGGGCTTCAGCTTGAAATTGAACTCCGGCAGCATGTAGAGCGTGACGATCGAGGCTTCCGAGATGTCGGCGGCGAACGCGTCCGCTTCGCGGAACTCCGCGAGGTGCGCGACGCCCTCGACGCGCGCGCGGTCGCGCGCCTTCTCGACCAGGTCGCCGTCGATCTCGATGCCGACGGCGCGGATGCCGTATTTTTTCGCCGCCCGGACGACGATCCGGCCGTCGCCGCTGCCGACGTCGTACAGCACGTCGCCGCTTTTCACTTCCGCCAGCTCCAGCATCCGGTCGACCACCTCCGGCGGCGTGGGGACGAACGGCACCTCGCCCGCCGTCCAGAGCGGCAGATCGAGAAGCGCGCAGCCGGAAAGACACAGGCAGAAGAGCGCGCTTATGCGCCGGGTCGTCTTCATGTTGGAAGCGTCTTTATAGGGCCGGGACGATGTTGCAGTCAAACGGACCTGCCGGCTTGACAGCCGCCGCTCTCTCCGCCTATCTAGAAACAGTTCAAGTGGATTTTTATTAGGCGATTTTTAAAGGAGGCGCCATGGCGATCTGGGACGATATTCTAACCGAGCGCGACAAAGAGGTCTTCGCCAAATCGGGCTACGGCAAGCGCGGCGGCTTCGGCGCGCGCCCGGCCGTGCTGGTGATCGACATGAACTACAACTTCGTCGGCGACAAGCCCGAGCCGATCGTCCAGTCGATCGAGCGCTTCCGCAACAGCTGCGGCGAGGAGGGCTGGCAGGGCGTGCATCATATCCGCGAGCTGCTCGAAGCCGGCCGCAAAAAAAATCTGCCGACTTTTTACACCACCGGCCACGAGGGCGGGAGCCCGCTCGCCTACGGCCGCTGGCACGGCAAGAACAGCCGCGGCGCGGAGGACATCGGCAACGCCTGGGCCAAGGGCAACGACATCGTGGCCGAGATCGCGCCCCGGCCGGGCGACGTGCTGGTGCGCAAGCAAAAGCCCAGCGCCTTTTTCGGCACGGCGCTCATGAGCATGCTGAACGAGATCAAGGCCGACACGGTCCTGGTCGCCGGCTGCACCACCGGCGGCTGCGTGCGCGCGAGCGTGCTCGACGCCTTCTCGTATAATTTTAAGGTCGCAGTGGTCGAGGAGTGCGTCTTCGACCGCGGCCAGGCGTCGCACAAGATCAACTTATTCGACATGAACATGAAGTACGCCGACGTCGTGCCGCTGAAGGAAGCGGTCGAGTACATCGGCGGCCTGCCGCCCGACCTCTACGCGCCGGGGCTGTAAACGTCCATGACCAAAAAAATCTTTTCCTGGCTGGGGCGGGAATTCGTCGAGCTTTCCGCCGAGGCGCAACCGGGCGCGACGGCGGCGGCCGAGGCGCGGGAGATTTTTTCGCGCTGCGAGCGCGAGCTCGGCGCCGTCGGGCTGTCGCTGGACCACACCGTGCGGAGCCGGCTCTGGGGCAAAGACCGGCAGAGCCGGGACTTGGGCAGCGCGGAGCGGGTGCGGGCGCTCGCCGGGAAGGCGCGCTCCGCGAGCTCCAGCTATATCGCGCCGGAGCGCTTCGATTCCGGCGCCGCGGTCGCCGTGGACCTGCTGGCGATGCGGCCGGCGCGCCCGGGCGCGAATAAAATCTTGAAAGAATATGACCCGCCGATCGTGCCGCTGCGCTACCTGGTCTACGACTCGGTCGTGGTTCTCTCCGGCGTCACCACGGTGCTCCCCACGCTGGAAGAGCAGACGGCGAACATCCTGCCGCGCATCGCCGCCTCGCTCGCCGACGCCGGCGCGTCGTGGGAGCAGGTGGTGAAGATGTCTTTTTATCTCCACCGGAGCCAGAAGATCGAAACCATGAAGGATTTATTTCGGAAATCGGTTACGGCCGAGATCCCCGAGATGGAGTTCGCCTTCGTCGACGGCTATTCCGCCGCCGGCAAGCTCGTCGAGATCGAGACCACGGCGAAAATCTAACTGAGCGCCCGCCAGACGAACACCGCGCCGATGACGAACAGGATCACGAGCAGGGCGCGGTTGAAAGTCTCTTGATTCACCCGGTCCTGGGTTTTCAGGCCGAGGTAAAAGCCGGCGAGCACGAGGAGCGTGACCTCGAGCGAGAGCTCGAGCGTCGCGGGGGCGAAGAGGTTCCAGGTCGAGACGGCGGCGAGCTGGCTGAGCTTGGTGACGATGAAGATCGTCGCGATCGACTTGATGAACTCGACCTTGGGGAGCCTGAGGCTGTAGAGGTAGATCGCCGGCGCGGGGCCGGCCGAGTTGGTCATGCCGTTTAAAAATCCGCCCACCAGGCCGACCGCGGGCGAGAGCAGTTTTTCCATCCGGGGCGGGACCTCGAACTCGACCTTGAACAGGCTCCAGGCGACGAACGCGAGGATCGTGACGCCGAGCGTGAGGTTCAAGATCCAGACCGGCAGCATCACCAGCACCTTGGTGCCGAAAAAAACCCCGACCACCGTCCAGACGAGCAGCCACTTGAAGCGCCGGAAGATCTCCGTGGAGAGGCGGCCGCGAAAGATCTGCGTCGCGTCCATGAGCAGGTTGGGGATGATGAGGATGACGATGGCGGTCTGGATGTCGAGGAGGAGCGCCACCATCGGCGTCGCGATCATCGGGAAGCCCATGCCGCTCGTCCCCTTGACGAAGGCCGCGAGGAGCAGCGCGGCGCCGACGGCGATGGTGGTCGGATCGAGCGGCATGACGGGTGGAAGACAACTGCGCGCTTTCAGGCGCGGCGCATCTTTGCTATAGCTCGTTCACGCATGTCGGCTCTCAAGAGATTTCTCAAGCGCACGCCGGTCCGCACTTTCATCCTCTATCCGCTCCTCGCGGTCGGCTGGGAGCTGGGGTGGCGCGGCGGCCTCGATCTTCACCCGGCTTTTCTGCCCGTGATGCTCTGGGGCTACCTGCAATACCGCCTCTGCGGCTGGTATCGGGTGAAGCGCGGCGGCGGCGGCCCCGGCCTCGATGTCCCGCCCGAGCGGCTCGTCCTCGGCGGCCCCTACGCCTATACGCGGAACCCCATGTACCTGGGGCACATCATCTACTTGATCGGGCTCGCGCTGACGCTCCAGTCGCTCTTCGCCGCGGCGCTCGCCGCCGCCACCGCGGTCTGGTTTCACCTCCGCGTCGTCGGCGACGAAAAGAAATTGGTGGAGCGCTGGGGCGAGCCCTACCGACGCTATCTTTCAATAACGAAGCGCTGGCTGCCCGGCCTGTTCTGACCGGGCGACGGCTATTTGGCTTTTTCCCGTTTCGCCTTGGCCTTTTCCCCGGTGACGAAGTGGTCGCCCTTCAGCGCCAGCTCGGCCTCTTCCTCGTCTTCCCGGGTCCAGGCGCCGAGGCTGTAGCCGTACCACGGCATGCGCGGCTTGAGCGCCGGCAGCCCCAGCTCCTCCCAGATCTGCTTGGACTTCTCCATGAACTCTTTGCGCGGCAGCGACACCGGCGTGTAGGGCCACGGGCGCGTGGCGTCGATCAACAGCGCGCTCGTCGGCGTCTGCCGGGCGACGTGCGTCGGCACGCCGGGCGGATAACACGAGGGGTCGAGCCCCGGCGACTTGCCCTTGACGACCATGACGTCCTTGTCGGGGATGACGTTGAAGGAGATCGCCCAGTTGATCATCGCCGGGTCGCGGATGTCGATGTCTTCGTCGACCGCGATGCAGATCTTGGCGTAGCTGCCGCTGAAGCCGGCCGACGTGTTGAGCGCGCGCCAGACCTCGCCCGAGTTGGGCTTTTTCATCTTGATCACGCAGTAGGCCTGGCCGCTGCCGCTCACCTCGTCGTGAATCGCCACGTCGAGCACCGTCGGGTTCCCCGCGTCGTGGCGGAGGAACTTGTAGAGAACTTTCTCGGTGCCGGTGTGCTTGATCTTGCTCGACTCGCTGGGCGGAAACTGGCTCATCAAAGTCGTGTAGATGGCGTCCTTGCGGTGCGTGATGCAGGTCACGTCGAGAAACGGCGCCACGCCGCGGTGGCCCATGTAGCCGGGGTATTCGCCGAACGGCCCTTCGGGCTCGATCATGTCGGTGGCGATCTTGCCTTCGATGACGATCTCCGCCGTCGCGGGAACCAAAAGATCGACCGTGCGGCATTTGATCAGCGGGATCGCCTCGCCCGCCAGACCGCCGGCCAGGCGGTACTCGTCGAAGTCGTACGGCAGCTTGGCGGTGGCGGCGTAGGCGATCGCCGGGATCACGCCGATCACGATCGCCGCCTCGAGCGGAATCCCCTTCGCCTGGCATTTTTTCCAGTGCATGCCCATGTGCTGGCCGAGGAACAGCCCGCCGGTGCGGTTCGGCGCCTTGATCTGGCCGCGGTAGTTGCCGATGTTGTAGATGCCGGTGTCGGGATCCTTCGTCACCCAGTTGGCCGAGGTGAGGTAGGGCGCGTTGTCGAATCCGGGCGTGGAGATCGGCACCGGGATCATGTCGAGGCCGTAGCCTTTCAGGAGATCGTCCGCCGTGCGCACGACCTCCTGCGCCGGGCCCGACTCCACGACCACGGGCGGAATCGGCCTGAGCTGCGCCTCGGTCCATTTATCGAAAATATCGTCCGGCTCGCACATGAGGCCGATGCTGTAAATTTCCGTTGACGCGGCGAGCGTGCCGACGGAGACCGGCATCGTATAGCGCTTGCCCTTCACGTCGACGACGTTCTCGAACAAAAAGGCCCGGCGCTGCTCCTCGTCGAGGCCGCGAAACTGCCAGCGCACCAGCGGCATTAATTCCGTGTCCTTGTTGATCTCGCGCTTGACGCGGATGAGCATGCCGCGCTCCTCCAGCGCCTTGATATGCTCGCGCACGTCCCGGTAATATTTCTTCTTCTCCATTTCCCGCCTCCGTATATCTCCTGACATCTATCACTTCCCCGGCCGGCATTGTCAAGCACGCCTCCCTCTTAAACGCGCGAAAAAATCCCGCTTACGCCCGCCATTCTTCCCTCCCTCTTCTCTTGGCGCGCGCGGGGATTTCTCGAAGGCCCGAGGCATCGGACGAAAAGCTTCAAGCGTAGATTACGGTCGAGCGTAGCCAAGGCCCATTGCCTGGTCCGAAGGGAAGTTCCCGCGCGCGTCTCTTCCCCCCTTAAAGCTTGGGAATCCTCACTTCCGCTCGCCTTTCTCCCACACCTCTTCTCCCGACGCGCGCGGGGATTTCTCGAAGGCCCGAGGCGCCCGGACGAAAAGCTTCAAGCGTAGATTCCGGTCGAGCGTAGCACAGGCCCATTGCCTCGTCCGGAGGGAAATTCCCGCGCGCGTCTCTTCCCACTTCTTTTGAGCCGGGATATTCCACACCCGCCCGTCTTTATTCCATTCCCCTTCTCCCGACGCGCGCGGGGGGTTTCCCGAAGGACGAGGCATCGGACGAAAAGCTCCAAGCGTAGATTCCGGTCGAGCGTAGCACAGGCCCATTGCCTCGGGCCGAAGAGAAGGCTCTGTGCGCGTCTTCCCCTCTTCATTGCCTCGTCCGAAGGGAAATTCCCGCGCGCGTCTCTTCCCCCTCTCCTTGACAAAAATACCCCCGCACCCTACCTTCAGTCAGGCTTCCGATAAGAGGCGAAATCTCCTATGGCCAATCTCGGCTTTGTCGGTCTCGGCGTGATGGGGAGCCGCATGGCGAAGCGGCTGCTCGACGCCGGCCATGTGGTGACCGGCTACAATCGCACCCGCGCCAAGGCCGAGTGGCTCATCGGCGCCGGCATGAAATGGGCCGATACGCCGCGCGCCGTCGCCGAGTCCTCCGAGATCACCTTTTCGATGGTCACCGACACCCGGGCGCTCCACGCGGTCGCGCGCGGCGCCTACGGCATCCTCGACGGCCTCGGGCCGGGAAAAATCTACATCGACATGAGCACCGTGAGCCCGGCGGCGAGCCGCGAGCTGGCGCTCGAAGTCGTCGCCAAACGGGCCGAGATGCTCGACGCGCCGGTTTCCGGGAGCGTCGTCACGCTGGAAGAGGGAAAGCTCTCGATCATGGTCGGCGGCGACCGGGAGACGCTGGAGCGCGCCCGGCCCGTGCTCGAAGCGATCGGCCCGAAGGTCACGCACGTCGGCGGCCACGGGCTCGCCGTGTCGATGAAGATCGCGACCAATTTGAGCCTCGCCGTGCAGATGCTCGCCTTCAGCGAGGGGGTTTTGCTGGCCGAGAAGAGCGGCATCGCGCGCGCCACCGCCGTGGAAGTGCTGCTCAACAGCGTGATCGCCTCGCCGATGCTCAAGTACCGCGGGCCGTTCGTGCTCGAAATGCCGGACGAGGCCTGGTTCGACGTCGACATGATGCAGAAAGACCTGCTGCTCGCGCTGGAGCTGGGGCGCGAGAAGGACGTGCCGCTGCCGACCACCGCGATCACCAGCGAGATGCTCACGACCGCGCGCGCCCTGGGATACGCCGACAAAGACTTCGCCGTCTTGTTCGAGGCGCTGGCGAAAATGGCCGGAATTAAAAAATAATGTTGAATTTTGAATTTTTAATTATGAATTGAAAACACCTTAATTCAAAACTCAACACTCAAAATTAAAAATTAAAAAAGCATGACCCAAACGAAAACCAAGAGTAAAGCAGCGGCAGGCGGCGCCAAGACCGACGGCGAGCTTTTACTGCGCTTCTACCGCCAGATGCTGAAGATCCGGCTCTTCGAGGAGCAGGTGAACCAGCTCTACACGAGCGCCAAGATGCCGGGGCTGGCGCATTTGTATATCGGCCAGGAGGCGGTCGCCGTCGGCGTCTGCGAGGCGCTCCGCGCCGACGATTATATTACCAGCACGCACCGGGGCCACGGCCACTGCCTCGCCAAGGGCGCGGCGGCGGACCGGATGTTCGCCGAGCTGCTCGGCAAGGTGGACGGCTACTGCCGCGGCAAGGGCGGCTCGATGCACATCGCCGACCAGGAGCGCGGCAACCTGGGCGCCAACGCGATCGTCGGCGGCAGCACCGGCATCGCCACCGGCGCGGCGATGTCGGCCAAGATGCGCGGCACCGACCAGGTCGCGGTCTGCTTTTTCGGCGAGGGGGCGCTGGGCCAGGGGCTGCTGTACGAGTGCATGAACATCGCTTCGCTCTGGAAGCTCCCGGTGATCTACCTCTGCGAGAACAATATGTACAACGAGTACACGCACTACAGCGAGACCACCGCGGGCGAGATCGCGGCGCGCGCGGCGGCCTTCGGGATTCCCGCGGAGGCGCTCGACGGCCAGGACGTCGAGCTGGTGCACCGAACGGCGCTCGGCCTGATCGAGCGCGCGCGCAGCGGCGCGGGGCCGTCGTTTCTCCTCTGCAACACCTATCGATTCCACGGCCACCACGTCGGCGACGTCGACCGCGCCTACTACCGGGCGAAAAAAGAGGAAGAGGAATGGAAGAGCCGGCGCGACCCGGTGAAGCTCCTGGCGGACAAATTGATTCGCCTCAAAGCGGCCGACGAAAAACGGCTGGACGGGATCGAAGAGGAAATCGGCGCCGAGATCCATTCGGGCGTCGAGTTCGCCCTGAACGCGCCCTATCCGGACGCGGACGAAGTAAATATGCACGTCTATGCGTGATTTCGACAGGCTCGATCGAAGGCCGCCGGCCGCTGAGAAGGAGCCGGATGCGAGGCGGAACAAGGCCTCGCGCCGGAGCGTACCGCGTTTAGTACGTGAGGAGCGAGGCTGAAGTGACAACGAAGCAGGCGGCCCTTATCGGCGGATCAGCGCGCGAAATCACGTTTAGCCAGGCGATCAACGAGGCCCTGGCCGAGGAGATGCGCCGCGACCCGAGCGTGTTCATCCTCGGCGAGGACGTGGCCGAGGCGGGCACGCCGTTCAAGGTCCTCTCCGGCCTGCTCAAGGAGTTCGGCAAGGAGCGGGTGATCGACTCGCCGATCTCCGAGGCGGCGATCACCGGCGTGTGCGTCGGCGCGGCGATGACCGGCATGCGCCCGGTGGTCGACATCATGTTCGGCGACTTCATCACGCTGACGATGGACCAGATGGTCAACCAGGCCGCCAAGATCCACTACATGTCCGGCGGCAAGCTCAAGGTCCCGATGGTCATGCGCACCACGCTCGGCGCGACGCGCCGCTCCGCCGCGCAGCACAGCCAGAGCCTGCACGCCTGGCTGAGCCACATCCCCGGATTGAAAGTCGCCCTGCCCTCGACGCCCTACGACGCCAAGGGGCTGCTCAAGACGGCGATCCGCGACGACAACCCGGTGGTCTTTTTCGAGGACAAGATGATGTTCCAGCAGAAGGGGCCGGTGCCCGAGGGCGAGTACACGATTCCCTTCGGCCTGGCCGACGTGAAGCGCGCCGGAAAGGACATCACGCTCGTCGCCACCAGCAGCATGGTGCAGGTGGCGCTCAAGGCGGCGGAGATTCTGGAGCGGGCGTCCATCGGCGCCGAGGTCGTCGACGTGCGCACGACCGCGCCGCTCGACAAGCGGACGCTCATCGACTCGGCGAAAAAAACCGGCCGCGCGATCGTCGTCGACGAAGGCTACGAGCGCTACGGCGTCACGGCGGAGCTCGCGTCGGTGATCGCCGACGGCGCCTTTTACTATCTCGACGCCCCGGTCAAGCGCATGGGCGCGATGGACGTGCCGGTGCCGTTTTCCCCCGTGCTCGAAGATCAGACCGTGCCCACGCCGGAGTCCGTGGCGGAGGCGGCCAAGACGCTGTGCGGAAAAAAATAGTTTCGGGTTTCAGGTTTCGGGTTTCGAGCCGGAATAGCGGCACCTCATAGCGAATTGTATTTTGCCCTCTCCCTTTTAGGGAGAGGGAAGGGTGAGGGTCTATGGCGTTAAAAACTTTCGGTCTGATGGGCGTCGACTGGGAAGAGCGCGTCGATCTGGAGCGGCTCCGCCGGGAGCGGCTCGCCCGCGTCAAGGCGGCGCTCAAGCAGTCCGAGATCGGCTCGCTCCTCTGCTTCGACATGAACAACATCCGCTACATCACCGCGACCCACATCGGCACCTGGGCGATGGACAAGCTCGTGCGCTTTTCATTATTGCCGCAGGACGACGAGCCGATCCTCTGGGATTTCGGCTCGGCGGCGCGCCACCATCAGATCTACTGCCCGTGGCTCGGCGAGCGCTCGCGCGCCGGCATCTCGACGCTCCGCGGCGCGACGTCCCCCGACGCCGGCCTGGCGGAAGGGCTGGCGAAGAAGATCAAAGTCGAGCTGGAAAAGCGCAAATTGCAGAACGAGCCGGTCGGCGTCGACGTGATCGAGCTGCCGGTGCTCTTCGCGCTCCAGGCCGAGGGCATCAAGGTCGTCGACGGCCAGCAGCTGATGCACCAGGTCAGAAAAATAAAAACCCGGGACGAGATCACGTTGCTCAACACCGCCTGCATGATGGTCGATTCCGCCTATGAAGAACTCTACCGCTTCATGCGCCCCGGCGTGCGCGAGAACGAGTGCGTCGGCGTGGTCAGTAAAGTTCTCTACGACCTGGGCTCGGAGCACGTCGAAGGCGTGAACGCGATCTCGGGCGAGCGCTGCAGCCCGCACCCGCACGTCTACACCGACCGCGTGCTGCGTCCCGGAGATCCGGCCTTTTTCGACATCCTCCACAGCTACAACGGCTACCGCACCTGCTATTACCGCACCTTCGCCGTCGGCAGCGCCTCGCCGGCGATGGCCGACGCCTACCAGCGCTGCCGCGACTATATGGACGCCGCGATCTCGATCGTGAAGCCCGGCGTCACGACGGCGGACGTGGTCAAGCTCTGGCCCAAAGCGGAGGAGTTCGGCTTCGCCAACGAGGAGGCCGCCTTCGCCCTGCAATACGGCCACGGCGTGGGGCTCTCGATCTGGGAAAAACCGATCTTCAGCCGGCTGGTCTCCATCGACCACCCCGAAGTCATCGAGGAAGGCATGGTCTTCGCGCTCGAGACCTATTGGCCGGCGGCGGACGGCTGGTCGGCGGCGCGCCTCGAAGAGGAAGTCGTCGTGACCAAAGACGGCTGCGAGGTCATCACGCGGTTTCCATCGGAAAAACTGCTCGTCGCCGGCACCCGCTACTACACCGCCGGCGGCCCGCTGCCGGAAACGCGCGAGACGCAGTCGAATCTCAACAATCCGGGAGCGCTGGAGAGGATCAAGAAGGCGTGAGGCGCGCGGCCCGGATAAAATTTTCTTTTGTAGGGGCGGTTCGCGAACCGCCCCTACTATGGACTGCCGCCCACAGCCTACCGCCTGCCGCCTGATTTATGGCCACCGAAGTCATCATGCCCGCGCTCGGCATGGCGCAGGAGAAAGGTACGCTGCTCAACTGGCTCAAAGCCGAGGGCGACCCGGTCAAGAAGGGCGAGCCGCTCATGGAGGTCGAGACCGACAAGGCGACGGTCGAGATCGAGGCGCCGGCCACGGGCATTTTGAGCGACGTCACCGCCGGCCCCGGCGACGAAGTCCCCGTCGGCCGGAAGATCGCCCTGATTCTCGCGCCGGGCGAAGCGGCGGCGAAGGCCCCTCACCCTGGCCCTCTCCCAAAGGGAGAGGGAAC
>WNFL01000625.1_pt2 | contig 21668 bp, 8 predicted proteins | sample 5400361 | NCBI WGS metagenome assembly WNFL01 (sample SAMN13153351, study PRJNA577476) | soil metagenome | isolation source: 40 cm soil on Douglas fir-dominated hillslope | place: USA:California | collected 2013-09-17
ACCGGCACGCGCGACAGCATGGCAACCCACGCCATGCGGAAATTGCTGCGCGCATCGTCATGGGGCACGAACCTCTCGTCGCTCAAGAACCAATGCGCGTGACGCCACGGGAAGCGGCTGCGATAGTCGGAAGACGCGAGACGTTGGTAAATCGGCTTGGGTGTCGAGCCGCCGGTAAGCATCACGGCGAAATCGCCGCCTTGTCCGAGCGCCAATCCCAGAATCCAATCCGCGACGCGTTGCGCGAAAGCCTCGGCATCACCCAGAACTTCGACTTGCATGTCCGCCGGCTTCCCCTGATCAATCCTTGCAGCCGATGGGACGCCATTGCCTCGCGTCGCCTTCGATCAGCGCATTGGCCTCCGCCGGTCCCTCGCTGCCGGCCGGGTAGATCGGAATCTGATTGATCCGCTCCGCGGCCGAGCTGTCCAGGATCGGCTGGACAATGCGCCAGCCGGATTCGATGTTGTCGGCGCGCTGGAACAGGCTGGCATCGCCGATCATGCAATCATAGAGCAGCGTCTCATACCCGTTGCTGGGCTCGGCTTGGAAATAATCGGCATATTTGAATTTCATCTCGACGTCGCCGATGCGCATCACGGGGCCAGGAACCTTCGCGCCGAAGCGCAAGCAGATGCCTTCCTGAGGCTGGATGTTGACGATCAGATCGTTCGGCACCAGCCGCTCCGCCGTCGTGCCGCGAAACAAGGTCAGCGGCGCCTGCTTGAATTGGATGACGATTTCGCTGCACTTCCCCGCCAGCGCTTTTCCGGTGCGCAAATAGAACGGCACGCCGGCCCAACGCCAATTCTCGATGGTCAGCTTCATCGCCACATAGGTTTCGGTGAGCGAATTGGGCGCCACGTCCGGCTCTTCGCGATAGGCGCGGACCGGCTTACCGTCGGTCACCCCTGGGGCATATTGCGCGCGGACCACATTCTGGCGCGCAGTCTCGGGCGTGAATTTTCGCACCGCGTCCAGGACCTTGCCCTTTTCGTTGCGCGACGCGTTGGCCTCGAAGCAGGTCGGCGGCTCCATCGCCGTCAGCGCCAGAAGCTGAAACATGTGGCTCGGCACCATGTCGCGCAGCGCCCCCGTGGCGTCGTAATATCTGCCGCGCCGTTCGACGGTCAGGCCCTCCGCAACCGTGATCTGGACGTGATCGATATGGTCTCTGTTCCAGATCGGCTCGAACAAACCATTGCCGAAGCGGAACACCATGAGGTTCTGCACGGTCTCTTTGCCGAGGTAATGGTCGATCCGGTAGATCTGATCTTCGTCGAGCACCTTTAGCAGCAGGCGGTTGAGTTCTCTGGCGGAATTGAGATCGGTGCCGAAGGGCTTCTCGATCACAACGCGCCGCCATTGGCCATTTTCTTGCCGCGTCAACCCGGCGGCGCCCAGTTGCGGCACGACCTTGGCGAATTCCGTCGCCGGAATCGCGAGATAGAACAAATAATTCCCGCCCGTGCGGTGATCGATGTCGCTCCGGCGCAACCGCGCGCTCAAGCGCTCATAGGTCGCGGGGTCATCGAGATCGCCGGACATATAGTGCATCCGGCTTGCGAGCCAGCTCCAATCGCCGGCATCGATGGGCTCGCCGCTGAGTTGACGAAGACTGGTCTCGAGCGATGCGCGAAATTCTTCGTCGCTCAATTCGGTCCGCGAAACGCCGATCAGAGTGAAATCCTCGGGGAGCAAATGCCTGCGCCTCAAATGGTACAGCGCGGGGATCAGCAGCCTTTTGGTGAGGTCGCCCGAGGCGCCGAAAATCACGAAGGCGCATGGGCCGGCGGGTCTCGGCTCGTCCATCGTCAGGAACCGGACTTGGGTTCGTTGTGGCCGCCGAATTGGTGACGCATCGCCGACAGCAGCTTGTTGGCGAATTGCGCGTCGTCGCGCGAGCGGAAGCCGGCACGCCGGTTTCCAGCGCCGCCATCAAGGTCCAGCGGCCCTCGCCCGAATCTTCGACGAAACCCGAAAAGCGCGCGAGCGCCGAATCTTCCGCCAGCGCGATCGCCGTCAGATCGAGCAGCCAGGATCCGACCACGCTGCCATGCCGCCACACTTCGGCGATGTCCGCGAGCTCAAGATCGTAGCGTTCCTCCTCGGGGCGGGCATGCGATTGGGCTTCGCGCAAGATGTTGAAACCTTCGGCATAGGCTTCCATCAGCCCATATTCGATGCCGTTGTGAATCATCTTGACGAAATGCCCCGAGCCGGCAGGGCCGCAATAAAGATAGCCGCGCTCCGCTGTTCCGCCCGATGCGCGCCCCGGCGTGTGCGCCGTGGAGCCCGTGCCGGGCGCGAGCGCGTCGAAGATTGGATCGAGACGCTGAACGGTCGCCGCCTCGCCGCCGATCATCATGCAATAGCCGCGTTCGAGACCCCAGATGCCGCCGCTGGTTCCGACATCGAGATAATGAATCGATTTTCGCTTCAGCGCGCCGGCGCGTCGGATGTCGTCGCGATAGAATGTGTTGCCGCCGTCGATGATGATGTCGTCCTGCTCCATCAATCCGGAGAGTTCCTCGATCATCTTCTCGGTGATCTCGCCGGCCGGCAGCATGATCCATACGATACGCGGACGCTGCAGGCGGGCGATGAAATCCTTGGTGTCGTTTGCAGGAGTGGCGCCGTCCTTGGCGAGTTCCTGGCGCGGCTGGAGCTGCGCATCGTAGACGACGCAGCTATGGCCGTTTCGCAGCAGCCGGCGGGCGATGTTGCCGCCCATCCGCCCCAAGCCGACAATTCCGATTTGCATGAATGTCCTTTCGTCAGGCGAGCGCTTGCATGACGGCCTGCTTCAATCTTGCCAATCCGGCAGCGACGTCGGTCCCGAGATGCACCCGGATCGCACGCCGCCCGCGCTCGTTCAGCACCTCGAAATCGCCCCGCGCCGTGGCATCGATCACGCCGCCGAATGTGTAATTGCGTCCCGGCACGGGGAGGTCGCTGCGATGGTCGGCGGTGATCTGAAGGAAGACGCCGGTGTTCGGCCCACCCTTATAGGCTTGGCCGGTGGAATGCAGAAAACGCGGGCCGAAGCCGACGCAGGTCGCTGCCTTCTTTCTGTCGCGGATCGCGGTGCGGATATCCCGTAGAGCATCGCTATGGGCCTCGTTCTGCGCCACATAGGCCAGAAGCCCGCAATAATCGCCGTCATGCGCGCGCGCCAGATGCGCCTTCAGCGAGCCGACCAATGCCGTGCCGTCGCCGGCCTGGTGCAAGATTTTGCCGTTGTTGTCGTCCGCGAAGACTTTGATGCCGCCCTCCTCGAACAGAGGCGTTTCCGCCGGCAGGGAGCCGCGCTGCTCATAGACCTCCATGAGTTTGCGAGTCTTGATCTTGCTGGCTTCGACATCGGGCTGATCGAACGGATTGATGCGCAGAATCGCGCCCGCCACCGCGGTGGCGATTTCCCAGCGGAAGAATTCCTGTCCGATTTGCGTGCGATTCGAAACGGCGATGCGCACCACCGGGTGGCCTGCCTGCTCGAGCTTGGATACGCCCTCGTCCAGGGCCGCATTCGAATCCTCATCGAGACGGAGATAGGCGAACAGGCGATCCTTGCCATAGAGCTCCGGCGCACCCAGAGGCTCGCCATCAACGGGGATGATCCCCTTGCCTTGCTTGCCGGTGGATTCCGCGATCAGCTGTTCCAGCCACGCGCCGATATCGGAAATGCCGGGCGAGGCGATGATGGTGAGCTTGTCGCGGCCCTTCGTCGCCATCACTCCCAGGATAATGCCCAGCGTCACCCCGGGATTCGTGCCGGGCGGAACGTCCGCGCCGCAGGACCGCACCATTTTCATGGTGGATGTCAGCAAGGCGCCGACATCCACGCCCATGGTCACGGCCGGCACCAAGCCGAAATCCGACAACACCGAATAGCGTCCGCCAATGTCGGATTTGCCCACACAGACTTTGCGGAAATGCTCCATGCCCGCCAGATCGGCGAGTTTGGAACCGGGGTCGGTGATGGCGATGAAATGGGCGCCTGCCTTTGCGTTGCCCAACACGGCTTGCGCGCGTGCGTAGAAATAATCCTTGAGGATGTTGGGCTCCAGCGTCGTTCCCGATTTGCTGGAGACGATAAAAAGGGTGCTCCCAAGATCGATCGCGTCTTCGATGGCTTTGATCTGGGCAGGGTCGGTGGAATCGAGCACCAGCAATTTTGGATAGTCCTGCTGTGGCCCGAATGTCCTGGCGAAAACCTCCGCGCCGAGGCTCGACCCGCCCATACCCAACAACACGGCATGGGTGAACTTCGCCTTTCGCACATCCGTCGCCAATTCCTTGAAGCGGTCGACGTCGTCGAGCTCCTCTTGCGCGATATTGAGCCAGCCGAGCCATTTCGCCTCATCGGCGCCCGTCCAGAGCGCGGCGTCGCGCTTCCACAAACGCCGCACATTGCCGCCTTTCCGCCAGTCTTCGAGTGCGTCTTTGACCGGCTGCTCGAGATCGGGGGGCAGCTTCGCGCTTTGCGAATTAAGGCCCGCACCCAGACTCGCGGCGCGCTTCTTTTCGACGGCGGCGAGAAGCTCATCGAACGCGTCGGCAAACAGTTTCACGCCTTCGCTCGTCAGTTTCGTGGTGACGTCATCCAGCGAAATCCCGAAATGGGAAAGCGTGAACATCATGGTGTCGGCTGCCGCGACATTCTCCTCCAGGCTCGGGCGCATAACGCCGTGGTCGCGGAATGCCGCCAATGTTTCCGGCGGCATGGTGTTGACCGTGTCCGGCCCGATCAGTTCCTCGATATACATGACATCGCGATAGGCCGGATTCTTGGTGCTGGTGCTGGCCCAGAGCAGACGTTGCACGCGTGCGCCCGCATCGCTCAGCTTGCGCCATCTGGGCCCGGCGAAAATCCCCTTGTAATCCTTGTAGGCTAGCTTCGCGTTCGCGATGGCGATCTTGCCTTTGAGACCGGCAAGCGCCGCGGTCTCGCCTCCCGCCGGAATCTTTTTCAGATGTTCGTCGATCAGTTTGTCCACGGCGGAATCGATGCGGCTGACAAAGAAGCTGGCGACGCTCGACAGGCGGTCGGGGTGGCCACCCGCCTCGATGTAGAACTCCAGCCCGTCGAGATAGGCCTCCGCAACTTTGCGATACGCGGAGCGCGAGAATAGAAGCGTGATGTTGATATTGATGCCTTCGCCGATAAGCGTGCGAATGGCCGGGATGCCCTCCTCGGTGGCGGGCACTTTGATCATGACATTCTCGCGGTCCACTTCCTTCCACAACCGGCGCGCTTCGGCGATGGTCGCTGCGGTGTCGCGGGCGATGTAGGGCGAGACTTCAAGGCTGACGAAGCCATCGGCCCGCTCGGTCTGTTTGTAAGCCGGACGCAGCACATCGGCGGCCTTTTGGATATCCTCGATGGCGAGCCGCTCGTAGAGATTCATCACGTCGCAATCGCCCTTGTCCATCAAGGCGCGGATCGCGGCGTCGTAATCGCTGCTGTCGCCGATCGCCTTTTTGAAGATGGACGGGTTGGACGTGACGCCGGTAAGGCCGTCCTCGTCTCTCAGTTTCTTCAATCCGCCTTCGGCGACGAAGCGACGGGAGAGGAAGTCGAGCCAAATGGCCTGACCATGTTCACGCAACAATAGCAGCGGGTTCACGTTTGCTTTCCTTATGCTGTTCGATCTGTTCCTTCGCCGCCGCAATGACATGCTCAGCGGTGAAACCGAAATGTCGGAAAAGGTCCTTGTAAGGCGCCGAGGCGCCAAAGCTTACCATGGCAATGCGCGCGCCCGTGTTTCCAACATAGCGATCCCAGCCTATGGGCGAGGCCGCTTCAACCGAGACACGTGCGCGCACCGAGGGAGGAAGCACAAAGTCCCGATAGGCCTGGTCTTCTGCCTCGAACAATTCCCATGACGGCATGCTGACAAGGCGGGCGCGCACATTTTGCTTGGTCAATTCTTGATAGGCAGCGGTGCAGAGCGCCAATTCGCTTCCCGTGGCGATCAGGATGACTTCAGGATCGCCATCCCCATCCGCCAGGACATAGGCTCCCCGGCGGACGCCCGCAGGCGAAGCGTAAAGCGTGCGGTCAAGCGTCGGCAGCGCCTGGCGGGTCAGCACCAGGGCTGCTGGACGCTGCGATCCGACCACGAAGCGCCAGGCTTCGGCAACTTCGTTCGCGTCGCCGGGCCTGAGCGTGATCAGGCCGGGCACCGCGCGCAATTGCGTCAATTGTTCCACCGGCTGATGGGTCGGGCCGTCTTCGCCCAGGCCGATGGAATCATGGGTGAAAACATAGATCACCGGCAATTGCATCATGGCCGCGAGCCGGATCGCGGGCTTCATGTAATCGGAGAAGATCAGGAAGCTCGCGCCATAGGGACGCAGCTTGCACAAAGCGAGCCCGCTCAGGATGGCGCCCATGGCATGCTCGCGCACGCCGAAATGCAGATTGCGCCCAACTGTGTCGGCTTCGAAATCGCCGCCGCCCGTGATCAGCGTCTTGGTGGAGGGCGCCAGATCGCCCGCCCCGCCGATCAACCAAGGGTAGCGCGGCGCGATCGCGTTCAACGTTTTCCCCGAGGCATCCCGGCTCGCCATGCCCTTGGGATCTGCCGCAAATTTGGGCAGGTCCTTGTCCCAACCGTCGGGAAGCTCGCCCCGTTCCAGCCGCGCGAATTGATCCGCGAGATCGGGATGACGCGAGCGGTACCCCTCCATCAGCGCATCCCATTCTTTCGAAAGCCGCCGTCCGCGCGCGCCGACCCCGGTGTCAAACCGCTCCCGCACCCCGTCAGGCACCAGGAATTTCGCCTCTTCCGGCCAGCCATAGAAGCGTTTGGCGAGGCGCACTTCCTCCTCGCCAAGCGCTTCGCCATGCGCCGCCGCGGTGTTCTGTTTGTGCGGCGCGCCATAACCGATATGGCTGTCGACGATGATGAGCATCGGCGCTTCGGGCTTTGCGCGAAATGTTTCGATCGCCTGCGCAAGGCGTTCGCAATCATTTGCGTCGCCCACGCGTTCCACGTTCCAGCCATAGGCCAGGAACCGGCCTGCCACGTTCTCGCTGAAGGCAAGATCGGTGTGGCCCTCGATGGTCACGTTGTTGTTGTCGTAGAGCCAACACAGATTTCCGAGCGAGAGGTGGGCGGCGATCGAGGCAGCCTCGCTGCCGACGCCCTCCATCATGTCGCCGTCGCTGCACAGCGCATAAACATCGTAATCGAAGAGTGGAAAATCCGGCCGGTTGAAATGTTTGCTCAGGAACCGCGCCGCCATCGCCATGCCGACGCTGTTGCCGCAACCCTGGCCCAGAGGGCCCGTTGTGGTCTCGATGCCGACGGTGTGGCGATATTCCGGATGGCCCGGGCAATGGCTGCCGAGCTGCCGGAACTTCTTGATGTCGTCGAGGCTGACGGCGGGCTCACCGCGCGCTGATTTTACGCCCACCAGATGGAGAACCCCATAGAGCAGCATCGACGCATGGCCCGCCGACAGCACGAAGCGGTCGCGATTGGGCCATGACGGATTGTCCGGATTGAAACGCAAGAATCGCTGCCACAGCGTGTAGATGACAGGCGCCATCGCCATCGGCGTGCCCGGATGGCCGGATTTCGCCGCTTCGACGGCGTCCATGGCGAGCGTGCGAATGGTATCGATCGCAAGCTGGTCTGCCGAATCTACTCCGGATGTTCGCATGGGCATGGACCTTGCCTGTCGATTGTAACAGCCGTTCCAGTCCGCGCGCGCGATTCTGAGAATGCCGGCCGATCTTCCATAACGCCTTGGCAGCGCATCGGTAACCGGGGGCCAGATGTAATTCCCGTCAGGAACAGATTTTCCTGTCGCCCCTTTGCCTGGGAACAGAACCCAGAACGGTGCGTTCTCCGAAGCATAAAGCCCCGGGCGGGGCCGCTTCAGCATGTCGATTGGTCACACAGTAGAGCGCGAGGGAACCCGCGCTCAAGGTATTAAAATCTTGAGATATTCTGTCTTTCATCACCTCAAGGACGCGCTGACGGCTCCAACATCCACGTCCGAGGAGCCGATCCGATCCGAGCTTTTCAGCGTCGAGCGTCTGGAGAGTCACGCCGATAGTCTCGCCGCGGCGCAACGCGTCCTAGGGCGCCCGTCGCGCGGCCGGCCGGTCCTCGCGCGTCTCGCCGAGAACGCGAAGATCCTGGAAGAGGCCTACCGCGTCATTGCAGATACCACCCGCGACGGCCGGCCGATCACGCCCGCCGCCGAATGGCTGCTCGACAATTTCCATGTCGTGGAAGAGCAGATCCGCGAGATCAAGAATTATTTGCCGCCGCGTTATTATTCCGAGCTCCCCAAACTGGCCGAAGGGCACCTCGCGGGATACCCCCGGGTCTTCGGCCTCGCCTGGGCCTTCGTCGCCCATACCGACAGCCGCTTCGACCTTCAGGCGCTGGTCCGTTTTGTGAATGCCTATCAACGGGTTCAGCCGCTGACCATCGGTGAATTGTGGGCCATAGCGATCACCTTGAGAATCACGCTGGTCGAGAATTTGCGGCGGCTGGCGCAAGCGATCCTGCGCGGACGAGAAGCGAGCCTTGAAGCGGACGCGGTTGCCGACCGTCTGCTCGGCACCAACGGACGTCATCCTCGACCGGTGGAGGAGTTGCTGCGCGAATATGATCGCGGGCCTTTGCCTTCGGCATTTGCCGCCCAATTGGACCATCGGCTGCGCGATCAGGATGCCGTCTTCGCGCCGGCGCTGCAGTGGCTGAGCGATCGCCTTGCCACGCAGGGAACGACGGTCGACCGCATCATCCAGGACGAGTTGCGCCTGCAGGGCGCGCTCAATGTGACCGTGCGCAACATCATCACCAGCATGCGCATGATCTCCGAGATCGACTGGGCGGATTTTTTCGAGAGCGTCAGCCTCGTCGACGCCCTGCTCCGCGCCGAGAGCGAATTCGAGGCGATGGACTTTGCCACGCGCAATCTTTACCGGCGTGCCGTCGAACGCCTCGCACGCGGCTCCGGCCACAGCGAGCTCGATGTCACCAAGCGCGCCATCGAGAACGCCAAGCTGGCGACACAGCGCTCTCCCGGCGGCAAACTCTCCGATCGTGAACGCGATCCTGGTTATTACCTGATCGCCCGGGGCGCGCGACGTCTCGAGCGCGAGCTCGGATTCTATCCTCCGCCCTCGGAATGGCTCCGCCGCCTCAACGTGGCAACCGGCTGCGTCGGCTATATCAGTTTCATCGCGCTGGTGACCGCAGCGCTCAGCATCCTGCCGATCCTCGCGCTCCGGGGAATGGGGCTTGCCGATGAGACGCTGCTGTGGCTCGGCATCCTCGCGATCATCCCCGCGTCGGATGTTGCCGTCGCCTTGGTCAATCGTGCGGTGACCAATCGCATTGGTCCGGCGCTGTTGCCGGGCATGGAACTGGCCAAAGGCGTACCTCCGAACTTACGCACGATGGTCACAATGCCGGTTCTGCTGACGCGACCGGCGCAAGTCTCCGAGCTGATCGAGCGTTTGGAGGTGCATTATTTGGCGAGCACGGATGGCGATCTCTATTTTGCCCTGCTCTCTGATTGGACCGATTCCGACACCGAAACCACGCCCGATGACGAAGATATCCTGGAAACAGCCATTCAAGGCATTGCCCAACTGAACCGGCGATACGGCCTCGCGGAAGCGGGTGATCGTTTCATCTTGCTGCATCGCCGCCGGGTCTGGAACCAGAGCGAAGGCAAATGGATCGGCTGGGAACGCAAGCGCGGAAAGCTCCATGAGCTCAACCGGCTGCTGCGCGGCGCCAAGGATACGACCTTCCTCTCCCTCGGCGGCGAACCTCTTTCCGCCCCGCCCGGCGTTCGCTATGTGATCACGCTCGATGCGGACACGCGTCTACCGCGTGAAGCGGCGAAGCGCCTGATCGGGAAGATGTCTCACGCCCTCAACCGGCCGCGTCTGGATGCCAAATCCAGCCGCGTCGTCGAAGGCCACGCGGTGCTTCAGCCGCGAGTCACGCCGTCCTTGCCGATCGCGCGCGAGGGATCATTGTTCCAGCGGGTCTTCTCGGCCCCGCGCGGCCTGGATCCTTACGCTTTCGCGGTCTCGGACGTCTATCAGGACCTGTTCCAGGAAGGCTCCTATATCGGCAAGGGCATCTATGACGTCGACGCGTTCGAAGCGGCCCTGGATGGGCGCATTCCGGAGAATTCGGTACTAAGCCACGATCTCCTGGAAGGCATCTTCGCGCGTGCCGGGCTTGCCTCCGACATCGAAGTGGTCGAGGAATTTCCTTCGCGCTATGACGTTGCGGTCGCGCGTCAGCACCGCTGGGTCCGCGGCGATTGGCAATTGCTGCCGTGGATCATCGGGTTCGGCCGCGATGCCCATGGCCGCAAGCGCAGCGTGGTGGGCCTCATCGGCCGCTGGAAAATGTTGGACAATCTGCGCCGTTCCCTGTCAGCGCCCATGACGCTGCTTGCCCTGATCTATGGTTGGACTCTTCCTCTCCCCGTCGCCGGGATTTGGACGCTGTTCATTCTGGCCGCGATGATCGCGCCTTCGCTGCTGCCCTGGTTCGCCGGTCTGGTGCCGCGCCAAAAGGGCATCGCCAAGCGCAGTCATTTGCGCGGGCTCGGACGGGATTTGGCGGTTTCGGGAATCCAGATCGGTTTTCTGATCACGTTTCTCGCTCATCAAGCCTGGATCATGACGGACGCGGTCATACGCACGATGGTTCGTCTTTTTCGCCGGCGCCGTCTGCTGGAATGGGTCACGGCCGCGCAGGTGAGCCGCGAGGTGAGCAACGGCCGGCGCAGCGTTTTGCTCCCCTTGGCGGGCAGCTTCGCGTTCGCGGCGGCGGTGTTGCTATTGATCGGCGTCGCTCGTTCCGGGGCGCAGCCTGTCGCCGCGCCGTTCGTCGCCTTATGGGCTTTTTCTCCGGTGATCGCTTGGTGGGCGAGCAGGTCGCCGCCGAGCGTGGAACATCTGCCTATTGCTGAGGCCGACTCGAAGGCCTTGCGCGGAATCGCGCGGCGAACCTGGCGCTTCTTCGAGACCTTCATCGCCGCCGATGATCACCATCTGCCACCCGACAATTTCCAGGAAGACCCCAAGCCGATCATCGCTCATCGGACATCCCCGACCAATATCGGTCTCTATCTCCTCGCGGTCCTTTCCGCCCGCGACTTCGGCTGGATCGGCACTTGCGATGCGGTGGAACGGCTCGAGGCAACCTTCGCCAGCATGAAATCCCTCGAACGGTTCCGGGGGCATTTTTACAATTGGTACGGTACCCAGGATTGCCGGCCCCTCCACCCCAAATATATCTCCACGGTCGACAGCGGGAATCTGGCAGGTCATCTCATCGTTGTCGCTCACGCCTGCCGGGAGATGGTGAAGAGGCCGCTCGCCTCGGCCGCGCGTCTGGCAGGGGTGAGAGATGCGTTCGAGCTTGCCAGTGAAGCGCTCGACGCTTTGCGGCAGGACCTCCGCGCCAAAGCGCCGCCCAGTGCCGATCGCTTGAGGGCGGCGTTGGACGCGATCGAGCCCGCATTCGATCGCGATGCGAGCGCAGCGGCCGAGTTTGATCGGCGCATCGACGAGCTATCCGATGGCGCCAGCGACGCGACCGCTGTCGCGCGCATTTTGACGCAAGAAGCGCGATCCGCGGCCGCCGACGAAGTGCTCGTTTGGATGCAGGCAATGTGCGCTGCGTTGCGCAGCCACAAGCGCGATCTGGATTATCTCCGCGCGCAAATCCGCGATGCCGCGAATGATGGGTTTCCGGCGGGCGTGGAGGTTCGAATGCCCGCTCCGGTTCCCGCGTTTGCCTTCGCCGAAGATTCGCTTGCTGCCGCAAACGACGTGGCGTCGCGCGACACGGCCGTCCAGACGCTGGCGCGTCCTGCGGTGCAGCCGAGAAAGGACAGCGTGGCTGTCGCGGCCGCGGGCGACCGTCGAGCGGCGAGCACCGAGCGAGAGCCCAATATCGCTGCGCGCCTGGATGCCCTGAAAGATGCCGCCGAGTCCTTTTTCTCGGAGATGAAGTTCGACTTTCTCTATGACGAGGCGCGGCAGCTCTTTTCGATCGGCTACCGGGTCGAAGACAACGCCCTGGACCCGAACTGCTATGACATGCTCGCGTCCGAAGCGCGGATTTCGAGCTTCATCGCCATCGCCCGCGAGGATGTGCCGCCAAAGCATTGGTTCAAGCTGGGTCGTACGCTTACGCCCGTCGGGCATGGGTCGGCGCTGATCTCGTGGTCCGGTTCGATGTTCGAATATCTGATGCCTACGCTGGTGATCCGCGCGCCGGTAGGCAGCATCCTGGATCAGACCTCGCGCCTCATCGTCCGCCGCCAGATCGAGTATGGCCGAGAGCTCGGCGTGCCATGGGGGATTTCGGAATCTCTTTTCTACGCGCGCGACATGGACGGCACCTATCAATATGCCGGTTTTGGCGTCCCGGACCTCGGCTATAAGCGCGGCCTGGGCGAGAACATCGTCATCGCGCCTTACGCGACCGCGCTTGCCGCAATGGTCGAACCTGCCGCCGCCGCGGAGAATTTCCAAAAGCTGACCGACGAAGGGGGCCGCGGCCCTTATGGCTGGTACGAGGCCCTCGACTACACGCCTTCGCGTCTTCCCGAAGGCGCCAAAGTCGCCATCGTGCGGGCCTATATGGCGCATCACCACGCCATGAGCATCGTGGCGATTGCCGATGCGCTTCTGGAAGGCGAGATGCGCGAGCGTTTCCACGCCGACGCGATGATCAAGGCAACCGAGCTTCTGCTTCAGGAGCGCATGCCGCGCGACATCCCGGTCGCCCGCCCGCCGGCGCTGAAAGTCCGGTCCGCCGCGAAGGCCGAGCATATCGCTCCGGAGATGAAGCGCCGCTTCAACTCACCGCATTCGCGAATCCCGCGCACACATCTTCTCTCGAACGGCAGCTATGCGGTGATGGTGACGGGAGCGGGCTCGGGCTACAGCCGCTGGCGCAATTTCGAGGTGACGCGCTGGCGCGAAGACGTCACCTGCGATGATTGGGGAAGCTACATTTTCCTGCGCGATTGCCGCAGCGGCGAGACCTGGTCGGCGGGCTACCAACCGACCGGCGTCGAACCGGACCATTACGAGGCGTCCTTCTTTGAAGACCATGCGGAATTCGTTCGGCATGATGGTTCGCTCAGGACGACTCTCGAAATCTCGGTGTCGCCCGAGCACGACGCCGAGGTGCGGCGCGTCACGATCACCAATCTCGGCACGCGCACGCGCGAAATCGAGCTCACCTCCTATGCCGAGCTTGTCCTTGGCCCTTATGGAGAGGACGCAGCCCATCCGGCATTTTCCAAGCTGTTCGTGGAAACCGAATTCGTTGCCGACGCCGGCACGCTTTTGGCCACACGGCGGCGCAAATCGCCGGAGCAACCCGAGATCTGGGCGGCCCACCTTTTGGTGATCGAAGGCGAGTCGAGGGGGAACATGCAATTCGAGACCGATCGCGCGCGCTTCATGGGCCGGGGTCAAGGCATTCGCGCGCCGCAATGCGTCGCCGACGGGTGGCCCCTCTCCAATACCGTGGGATGTGTGCTCGACCCGATCTTCAGCCTGCGTTGCCGATTGCAAATTCCGCGCGGCGAGGCGATGCGTGTCTCGTTCTGGACGATGATCGCGGGCACGCGCCAGGAAGCGCTCGATCTCGCCGACAAGCATCGCGATCCCGCGGGATTCGACCGCGTCACCACCATGGCGTGGACCCAGGCGCAGGGACAGTTCCACCATCTCGGCATCGGGCCCGCCGAGGCGCATCTGTTCCAGCGCCTTGCCAACCGGGTGATCTATTCCGATCCGACATTGAGACCGTCCCCCGATCTTCTGAAGCGAGGCGGTCGCCCTGTTTCCGCGCTATGGGCGCACGGCATCTCCGGCGATTTGCCGATCGTGCTGTTGCGGGTCGACCAGCTCGAGGATCTGGACATCGTCCGGCAGCTCCTTCGCGCGTTCGAATATTGGCGGCTGAAACGCTTGGCGGTGGATCTGGTGATCCTGAACGAGCGCGCGACCTCCTATCTGCAGGACTTGCAAGGCGCCATCGATCATCTTGTTCGTCCGATTCAGTCTCGTCCCCGATCCGACAACGACGTGCGCGGCAATGTGTTCGTGTTGCGCGCGGACCTCGTTCCCTCCGAGATCGCCGGGCTGCTGCAGACGATCGCGCGCGTCGTCCTATTCGCCCGCCGCGGCACGCTGGCGGATCAGATCAGCCGGATCGAAGAACCGAGGCTGCCGGTCATCGTGAGGCCGCCGCGCGGCGCACCCGTGCCTGCGGTACCCGATCAGCCGCGGCCTCGCCCGGCGTTGGAATTCTTCAACGGGCTGGGCGGCTTTGCCGACGATGGACGGGAATATGTCGCCATCCTGGAGCAGGGACACATGACGCCCGCGCCCTGGATCAATGTCATCAGCAATGAGAATTTCGGCTTTCAGGTTTCGACCGAAGGCGCGGGCTTTACCTGGGCCGTCAACAGCCAGCAAAACCGCCTCTCGCCCTGGTCGAACGATCCCATAGGCGATCCGCCCGGCGAAGCCTTCTATCTGCGCGATGAGGACAGCGGTGAGTTGTGGTCGCCCACGGCGGCCCCCATTCGCGACAAGGACGCGTCCTACATGGCGCGGCATGGTCAGGGCTACAGCCGTTTCGAAGTGGAGTCGCACGGGATTTCCATCGAGCTGCTGCAATATGTGCCTCGGCAAGACCCGGTGAAGATCTCGCGTTTGAAGATCACCAATCGATCGCGGCGTCTGCGCAATATTTCTCTCACCTCCTATGTCGATTGGGTGCTCGGTCCCTCGCGTCCGGCCTCGGCCCCGTACATCATCACCGAGATCGACCCTGAAACCGGCGCCATGTTCGCGCGCAATCCGTTGAGCAATGAATTCGGGACGCGCATCGCCTTCGCCGATCTGGATGGCCGGCAGAACAGCTGGACCGGTGATCGAGCCGAATTCCTGGGCCGCAACGGTACGCTGCAGCGCCCGATTGCGCTGTTGCGCGGGACCGCTTTGTCCAATCGGACGGGTGCGGGGATGGACCCTTGCAGCGCCTTGCAAACGATATTGCGGCTGAAGCCGGGCGGCACGATCGAGATTCCCTGCCTGCTCGGTCAGGCGGCCAGCGCGGGGGAGGCCCAAGCGCTCATCACCAAATACCGTACCGCGGACCTCGATGGGGTGCTGACCGAGGTGACCGGTTTCTGGGACGACACGCTGGCAAAGATCCAAGTGAAGACGCCGGACCGCGCCCTCGACATTCTTTTCAATCGCTGGCTGCTTTATCAGACGCTCGCCTGCCGCGTATGGGCGCGTTCCGGGTTCTATCAATCGAGCGGCGCTTATGGTTTCCGCGATCAATTGCAGGACGCCACGGCGCTGGCGATCTCAAGGCCCGAGATTTCGCGCGGCCATCTGATGCTCGCCGCGTCGCGGCAATTTCCGGAAGGCGATGTGCAGCATTGGTGGCTGCCCGAAACCGGCCGCGGCGTTCGCACGCGCGTGTCCGACGATCGCGTCTGGCTTGCCTATGTCGCCGCGCATTATGTCGAGATTACCGGTGACCTGCACGTGCTCGACGAAAAAATCTCCTTCATCGAGGGTCCCCCCTTACGCGAAGGCGAACACGACGCCTTCTTCCAACCGCCGGTTTCGGAAAAGCGCGCCAGCCTGTTCGATCATTGTGCGGCGGCGTTGGACAGTGCGCTCGCCGTCGGCGCTCACGGCCTGCCGCTGATGGGGTCGGGCGATTGGAACGACGGTATGAACCGCGTGGGCGAGGACGGCAAAGGCGAAAGTGTCTGGCTCGGCTGGTTCCTCCATGCAACGCTGACGGCGTTCGCGCGCCTCGCGGATGCGCGCGATCCGGCCCGGGCGGCGCGCTGGCGTGCGCATGCGGCAAGCCTCAAACCGGCGCTGGAAAGTGCCTGGGACGGCGATTGGTACCGGCGCGCCTATTTCGGCGACGGAACGCCCTTGGGCTCGGTTGCCAACACCGAATGCCGGATCGATTCCATCGCGCAATCCTGGAGCGTCATCTCCGGTGCGGCGGAGCCCGCGCGCACGGCCCGCGCGATGGCCGCGGTCGAGAAATATCTTGTGCGTCGCGACGACGGCTTGGTCCTGCTGTTCACGCCGCCCTTCGACAAGGGCGTGCCGGACCCCGGATACATCAAGGGCTATCCTCCAGGCATTCGCGAGAATGGCGGCCAGTACACACATGCCGCACTGTGGTCGGTTCTCGCCTATGCCATGCTGGGCGACGGCGACAAGGCGCATGACCTTCTGACGATGCTCAATCCGATCCGGCATGCCGGCAACAGCGCGGCCATTCACCGCTACAAGGTCGAGCCTTACGCGGTATGCGCCGATGTGTATGGCGCGCCGCCTCATGTGGGGCGCGGCGGCTGGACTTGGTACACCGGCTCGGCGGGCTGGATGTATCGCGTTGTGCTGGAAGGCTTGCTGGGATTGAATATGGAAGGCGGAACGCTGCGTCTCAATCCCTGTATTCCGCGGGGTTGGCCACGCTTCGAAATCACATTCCGTCACGGCACGGCGGCTTATGAGATCGCTGTGGAGAATCCCAACGGCGCCGGGCAAGGGGTCTCGCGCGCGACATTGGATGGCGCGGATATCGAAGCGAAAGATTTCCGCCTTGCGTTGAAGGATGATGGCGCGACCCATCGCTTGCGAGTCATCCTCGGTTGACGCGGGAAGGAATGAAATGACCGGCAGGATAAGTCCACTCGCGGGAAAGCCGGTCCCTATTTCCTTGCTGGTGAATGTGCCGCGCCTGATGACGGCCTATTTCGTTCAGCAGCCCGATCCCTCGGTGCCCGCACAACGGGTCGCTTTTGGCACGTCCGGCCATCGCGGCTCGGCTTTCGATTCTGCCTTCAACGAAGCGCACATATTGGCCACCACTCAGGCGATATGCCTTTACCGAAGCCAGAACGGCATCGATGGGCCGCACTTCGTCGGCATCGACACGCATGCTCTGTCGGAAGCGGCCCTTGCCAGCGCCGTCGAAGTGCTGGCCGCCAACAACGTCACGACCATGATCGATAGCGCTGGCGGCTACACGCCGACGCCGCTCATCTCGCATGCGATCCTCACCTACAATAGGGGGCGCAGCAGCGGCTTTGCCGATGGGGTCGTCGCCACGCCGTCGCACAATCCGCCCGAGGATGGCGGCTTCAAATACAATCCGCCCCATGGCGGCCCCGCCGATGTCGATGCCACCAATTGGATCGAGCGCACCGCCAACGAATTCCTGGCAAACGGGCTGAAGGGCGTGAACCGCATCCCCTATGAGCGGGCGCGCAAAGCCGATTGCATAAAGCGCCACAATTATATCCATGCCTACACGGCCGATCTGACCAATGTCGTCGACATGGAGGCTATCCGCGCTGCGGGGGTGAAGATCGGCATCGATCCGCTGGGCGGCGCCGGCGTTCATGTCTGGCAACCGATCATCGAACGCTATCGCATCGACGCGACGGTGGTGAACGACGCGGTCGATCCCACCTTCCGGTTCATGACGGCCGATTGGGACGGCAAGATCCGCATGGATTGTTCCTCGCCCTATGCGATGACGCGGCTGATCGGCATGCGCGAGAGCTTCGACGTGGCGTTCGCCAATGACACGGATGCCGATCGCCACGGCATCGTCACCCGCTCGAGCGGCCTGATGAACCCGAATTATTATCTCGCCGTTGCGATCTCCTATCTCTGCCAGAACCGTTCCGGGTGGCGCGGCGATGCTGGCATCGGGAAGACCGTCGTCAGCAGCGGGATGATCGACCGCGTCGTGTCCAAGCTCGGGCGGAAATTGGTGGAGGTGCCAGTCGGTTTCAAATGGTTCGTCGATGGGCTGCTCGAGGGCACGCTCGGATTTGGCGGAGAGGAAAGCGCGGGAGCGTCCTTCCTTCGCCGCGATGGCACGGTGTGGACAACCGACAAGGATGGAATCATCCTCGGATTGCTGGCGGCCGAAATCACCGCCCGCATGGGGCGTGATCCGGGCGAGCTTTACGACCGGCTGAGCCAGGACCTAGGGCCCTCCTTCTATGAGCGCATCGACGCGCCGGCGACTCCGCAGCAGAAGAAGGTCATAAAGGCTTTTGACCCCGATCAGCTCGATATCAAGGAGCTTGCGGGCGAGCCCATCGAAACCATGCTCTCGAGGGCTCCGGGCAACAACGAACCCATTGGCGGCATCAAGATCATCGCAAAATCCGGCTGGTTCGCGGCGCGTCCTTCCGGCACGGAAGACGTTTACAAGATCTACGCCGAAAGTTTCCGCGACCGCGAACATCTGCGCCAGATCCAATATGAGGCGCAAAGCCTGCATTCGCGGATTTTCGAAAAGGCGCAAACGCCGGACGGTTGAGGGCTTCTCATGAGCCTGGACGCGCTTCTGTTGTCGCGGCTGCAATTCGCCTTCACCATCGGCTACCACATTCTATGGCCGGCCTACACGATCGGGATTTCCGGTTTCATCGTCGTGCTCACATTGCTGTGGCGGGTCACGCGAAAGCCCGTGTATCGCGAGCAATTGCGCTTCTGGATTCATCTCTTCGCGCTCGGCTTCGCTATGGGCGTGGTGACCGGCCTCGTGCTCTCTTATGAGATCGGAACCAATTGGAGCGTGTTCGCGGAACGCACCAGCAATGTGATCGCGCCGTTCTTCAGCTATGAGGTTCAGACGGCGTTCTTCCTGGAAGCCGGTTTCATCGGGATCATGCTGTTCGGAATGGACCGTTTTCCCGAGCGGCTGCACATCTTCTCCTGCTTCATGGTGGCGCTTGGCGCGGTGGCGAGCGCGTTCTGGATTCTGGCGGCGAATAGCTGGATGCAGACGCCCTCGGGCTTTCGCATGGAAGGGAGAAATTTCCAGATCGAATCCTGGCAGGCGGCGATATTCTCGCCCTCCTTCCCCTATCGTTTCGCACATATGATGAGCGCGTCCTATCTCACCGGCACCTTCGTCGTCATCGGTGTGATGGGCTGGTACCTTTGGCGCCGCCGGCACCTCGACTTTGCGCGCGCCGGATTTTCCGTGGCATTGGCGATCGCGGCGGTGCTGGCGCCGCTCCAGCTCGTCATCGGGGACATGCACGGGCTGAACAGTTTTCGCTATCAGCCCATCAAGGTCGCGGCCATGGAAGGAGACTGGGAGACCCGGTCGCACCAGTCTTTGATTCTATTCGCCTGGCCCGACATGGCAGGCGAGCGAAACCAATTTGCCCTGGAGATTCCGGAGCTCGGCAGTCTTCTCCTCACGCATCGGACCGACGGCGTGGTGCCGGGCCTCAAATCCGTGCCGCGCGAGAATCGCCCCAACGTGCCGATCGTGTTCTTCGCCTTCCGCATCATGGTTGGTTGCGGCTTGATCCTGATCGCCATCGCGTGGACGGGACTGTGGCTGCGCTGGCGCGGATTGCTGTATGAGACGCCCTGGTTCAGCTTCATCTGCGCGTTTGCCAGTCCGCTCGGCTTCGTCGCGATTCTGGCGGGCTGGACTGTGACCGAAACCGGCCGCCAGCCTTGGATCGTTTACGGGCAGATGCGCACGGCAGAGGCGGTCGCTCCCGTGACGGCTGCGGCCGTGGCGAGCTCCTTCGCGCTGTTTGTCGTGGTCTACCTCGTCCTGCTTGCGACCTTCTTCTATTTTGCCGTTCGCATCGTGCTGTCGGGGCCGCAAGCTCCGCATCCCGTGCAGGAGCCGCTCGCGGTCGGGCCCGGACGCGATGCGGCGCCGGCGCGAACCCCGGCGGAGTGACGAGATTGGCGCTCGATCTTCCCCTCATCTTCGCCCTCGCGGTCGCGTTTTCGATCGCGCTCTACGTTTTGCTCGACGGCTTCGACCTCGGCATCGGCATTCTCTTTCTTCTCGCGCCATCGGAGCCAGAGCGCGACACCATGATGAATTCCATCGCGCCGGTCTGGGACGGCAACGAGACCTGGCTGGTGATGGGCGGCACGTTGTTGTTTGCGGCGTTTCCCGTCGTCTACGCCGCGGTGCTGCCGGCGTTTTATGTGCCGCTGATGCTGATGCTCTTCGCGCTGGTTTTCCGCGGGGTCGCCTTCGAATTCCGTTTTCGCGCCACGCAATCGCGGATTTTATGGGATTGGGCGTTTTCGGCGGGGTCGGGAATCGCCGCCCTGATGCAGGGGATGATGCTGGGCGCCTTCATCGACGCCGTGCCGGTCCAGGGCGGCCATTTCGCGGGCACGACGTTCTCCTTTTTCAGCGGCTTCGCTCTGGCGAGCGGTCTCGGCGTGGTTGCGGGCTATTCGCTGTTGGGCGCGACCTGGCTGATCTTCAAGACCGATTCAACGACGCAGGATCTTGCGAGGCGCCTCGCGCCATGGAGCTTGGCGGCGACACTGCTGTTCATCGGCATTGTGAGTCTCTGGACGCCGTTCGCGCATCCTTTCATCACGGATCGCTGGTTTTCGCTGCCGAATTTCCTGTTCCTCTGGCCGGTGCCTTTGGTGACGGCTGCGCTGGCATTCGGCATCTGGCGCGCCGTTTCGGGAAAGCGAGATTACCTCCCCTTCCTGCTGTCGGCCGGTTTGTTCATGATCGCCTTCATCGGACTCGGCATTAGCCTCTGGCCCTACGCGATTCCCTATAGTGTCACGATTGACCAAGCTGCGGGCTCAGAGGACACGCTGGAGTTCCTCGCCGTCGGCACCGCGATCATCCTGCCGATCACGCTCGCCTATCTCGGCTACGCGCATTGGATTTTCCGCGGCAAGGTTTCAACCAGCTACGAACGCTGATCAGCTTCGCCGCGCGCGCACAAACCGCGCGAGCCGGGCCTCGCTGCCGCGCGTCCCGAAAACTTCGCCGGCCGGCAGGCGGCGACGCCAATTGGGATGTTCGTTGATCGTGCCGGGCAAATTCGGCTGTTCGACAAGCGCCAGCACATCCTCGATGGGAGCCATGGCGAGACGCGACGGCGTTGCCCCGACATAGGCCAGCGAAGCGTCCACAATCGATTCGGGCTCGTCCGGCGGCGGGGGATCGCCTTGCACACAGCCGGCATGTTCCAGCGCCGCCCAAAGCAGATCGCGGTCGGCCGCGCGCGCCGCCCGCTGCGATGTCTCGGCGCTGCCTCGGGGATTCATCCCAAGCTCAGTGCGCCAATCGATGTCGCGCCCGCGCCACCAACCCGCAACCGTTGGCAGATCATGCGTGGTGGTCATGGCAACCGCATTCGCGCGCCAACGTGCAGGGGGGGTGAACAGACCCCATTCGCGCTCGAACCACATCACCTGCATGCCATCGAGACCGCGATGCGCGAGCAAATTGCGAAAGCCGTAAGGCACCGTTCCCAAATCTTCGCCGATCACGATGGCGCGGTGGCGGTGGGATTCGAGTGCGATCAGACGCATCAAATCGTCCATCGGATAGCGCAAATACACACCCTCGGTCGGCGCAGCGCCTTCCGGGATCACCCAAAGGCGCATCAGGCTCATGATGTGGTCGATGCGCACGCCGCCCGCATGGGCCATGTTCGCGCGCATCAGCGCAATGAAGGCGGCGAATCCTCCCTCGCGCAGACCATTGGGCGAAAGCGCGGTGAGGCCCCACCCTTGACCCGCGTAATTGAACGGATCGGGCGGCGCGCCG
>WNFL01322609.1_pt1 | contig 21643 bp, 22 predicted proteins | sample 5400361 | NCBI WGS metagenome assembly WNFL01 (sample SAMN13153351, study PRJNA577476) | soil metagenome | isolation source: 40 cm soil on Douglas fir-dominated hillslope | place: USA:California | collected 2013-09-17
GGGAAGCGTTCCTGGCGCGCGGTGTCGATACGAGCTTTGCCTCATTGCGCGACTGCCGTTTCGATTTGCACCGCACCGCGCGCAGCGTCGTCCTTCCAGGGTTCGAGGACCACTTGCCCGGCGGCGTATTCGTGCGCGGGGTACCGGGGGGCACGCTCGAGCAGGTCGTACTGCGCCTGGATGTACTTCATGCGCTCAAATTGCTGGGTGTGCCGGTGTACAACGACGGCCGCGCGATCGAGCGGACGGTGGACAAGGCCATGACCAGTTTTGTGCTGGTGAACGCCGGCCTTCCGACGCCGGCGACCTGGGTCACAGAATCGCAGAGCGAGGCGGCTGCCGTTGTGCGCACCGAATTGGCGGCCGGACGGGAACTGGTGATGAAGCCCTTGTTCGGTTCGCAGGGAGTCGGCTTGAAGCGAATCGGCGCCTTTGGTGATTTGCCGCCCGCTGCGGACTACGACGGCGTGTATTACCTGCAGCGCTACATCGAGGCAGGCAGCGACGGGTGGCACGACTGGCGCGTCTTCGTCATCGACGGCGTGGCGGTGGCGGCGATGAAGCGGCAGGGAAAGAGCTGGATTACGAATGTCGCCCAGGGCGGCACGTGCGCGCCGGCCGATTTATCCGGGCAGGAGGATCTGCGCACGCTTGCGCAAAAGGCTTGCCGCGCATTGCAGATGGACTACGCGGGCGTGGACCTGATTCGCGACCGCGATGGCCATCTTCAGGTCGTCGAGGTTAACGGTATTCCGGCGTGGAAGGGCTTGCAGTCTGTTACACAGGACAGCATCGCCCGGATGCTGGTCAATGATTTCGTCGACAGGCATCTGCGGCGCCGCGCGCTGCACTCGGTCGCATGAAGGCAATGCACGCATTCTCGCTCGATCCGGCAGCCGTTGCAGGGGCGATCTGGGACGCGTGCGTTACCGATGTTCGCGCGTTCAAGCCCGGCAATGTCAGCCTCGCCTCTCCCGGGCACGGCATGCACGCGGATGATTTTGTCGCGAGTGCCGACGTCATGGCCGCCGCGATTTCGGCGCCTGCATCCGGTGCGGGAGAACGCATTGCACGCGCGATAGAGGCGACTCGGGCAGTCGTGCCCGTCAACACGAATCTCGGAATCGTGCTGCTGTGCGCTCCTCTTGCGCAAGCAGCGATCGCTTCGTCGGACGAACTGGTTCTGCGTGAACGGTTGCGCCTGGTGCTGGCCGGACTCGATGTGGATGACGCCGACCTGGCCTACCGCGCGATCCGCATGGCGGAACCGGGCGGATTGGGACGGTCCGAACGCCATGACGTGGCAGAAGCACCGCACGTCACCTTGCGCCAGGCCATGAATGAGGCGCGTGAACGCGACCGGATCGCCTATCAGTACGTTACCGACTACCGGGACATTTTCGAAACCGGCTTGCCGGCATTGCAGCACGGCCTCGCGCGCTGGCGCAGCCGTACGTGGGCCGCGGTGCATGCCTATCTGATTTTTCTGGCGCGCTTTGCAGACAGCCACATAGCGCGCAAGCATGGTGATGAAGTGGCCGCGTCGGTCAGTCTGCAGGCGCGCGACCTGAGTCAGGCGCTGGGACGCTCGCACGACCCTGCGCAGGAAATGCCGGCACTGGTGGCGTTCGACCGCCAGTTGAAGGCGCGATCCATCAATCCGGGCACCAGTGCCGATATGACGGTGGCCACCCTGGTTGCGATGGATCTGGAGGATTCGCTGGACAAGGTTTCACGGGACAGTCGGGCCGAAGTTGGCGCCAGCGGATGAGTTCGTAGTCAGTGGCGGGCTCCGGCCCGTGTTCGATCAACAACCAAAGTCAAGAACCGAAGGAGGAGTAAATGGCGAAAATCAATGGAACATGCGTCGGCGAATCGCTGGTCGGGGAAGGCAATGAAGTCGCCCACATCGACCTGCTGATCGGTCCGCGCGGCAGCCCTGTGGAGGCGGCATTCTGCAACGCGCTGACCAACAACAAGGACGGCTTCACCTCGCTGCTCGCGGTGGTGGCGCCGAACCTGATAACCAAGCCGAATACCGTGATGTTCAACAAGGTCACGATCAAGGGCGCCAAGCAGGCGGTGCAGATGTTCGGCCCGGCTCAGCGAGCAGTGGCGATGGCCGTCGCGGATAGCGTTGCCGAAGGCATCATCCCGGCGGACGAGGCGGACAATCTGTTCATCTGCGTGGGCGTGTTCATTCACTGGCAGGCGGCGGACGACAAGAAGATCCAGGACTACAACTACAAGGCGGTCAAGGAGTCGATCGCGCGCGCCATCAAGGGCGAACCGAAGTCTGCGGAAGTCACTGCGAAACGCGGATCCATGGATCACCCGTTCCAGGCACACAAGTAACACTTTGCTCCAGGCCCGCTCCGCTGCACGGAGCGGGCTTTATTTTTCGGACTGCATCGCCGTTTCAAAGCGCCGCAGTTCTGCGGGACCGATGCGTCCATCGTGGAGGGAAGTAGCGAGCAACGCGCCCGCGGCCCCGGCCGTTCTCACCTGATGAAGATCTTCGATGGAACGCACGCCGCCGGCCGCATAAATCCGGCAACCCGGTGCCTTTGCGGCAAGCATCCCGATCAGCGCCAGGTCCGGGCCGGCATCGCTGCCGACCCGTTTCAGATTCATTGCCAGCACGCTCTCGGGCCAGTAGTGAACCGCATCCCGGAGCAGCGCGACCGGGCCTTTGAAAGTTTCGCCGAAAAAATCCAGCGAGAGCACCGGCGAGCATGCACGCGCGCCGGCCATGAACCGCGCATCGGCCAGCGATTCACTGCCGATCACGGCTCTGCCCGGTCCGGCGGCAACCCACCGGTTCAATGCCTTCTCATCCGCAATGCCGGCGTCGACCCAGAGTTCGATGGCGGGAAAGCGATCGTGGATTCCATCGAGGATTTCATGATTGCTGCCCTGGCGCTGGATGGCATCGAGGTCCGCGAAATAGAATGTCCGGAACGGATGCAGGCGCAGCAGCGTGGCCATGATGGTCTGCGGATCGGCGCCTTTGCACAGATTCGATCGAATCGGCGCGTACTCCGAGCGGCGGCCTTCGCGGGCATGCACGACCTGGCCGTTCAGCAGATCGATGACAGGGATCAAATGAAAATTAGCCACAGAGGACACAGAGGTCACAGAGAAAAGGGGGAAAGCTGCCGAATTGTGGAATACTGAAAGGGTATTGCCAAGTGTAGTCACGTACCGATTTCTCCAACGGGGTTTTACTTAATTCGTGCCATTCTGATTCTCAGCCTTTCTCTGTGACCTCTGTGTCCTCTGTGGCAAAAGGTTTTCCCTAGGCATGCGGATCTTCGTTTACGAGCACATCACCGGCGGCGGGATGCTGGACGACCCGCAGATGGCCGCGCTTGCGCCGGAGGGTGAGATGATGCTGCGCGCACTGGTGGAAGATCTCGCGGCACTACCGGGGGTCGAAGTGACAGTCATGCGCGATTTCCGGCTGACGGCCGATCTGCCGGCGAGAATGCTTGTCGTGCAAGCCGGCCAGTTCAATGCCGTCTTCAGGCAGGCCGCGCAAGAGTGCGACGCAGTCTGGCCGATCGCGCCGGAACAGGACGACATCCTGCTCCGTATCACGGGCGAGATCCTGGCATGCGGCCGCACATTGTTGGGCAATCGGCTCGACGCAGTCGCCATCGCAACCAGCAAACGGGCCACCGCGGTCACGCTGGGGTGCGCGGGGATACCCGTGGCGCCTGTCTATTCGAGCGAACGCGAACTGCCATCGGCCGTGAATGAGGTCGTCGTCAAGCCGGACGATGGTACCGGCTGCCAGGACACCCTGTTGTTCGAGGATCGCCTGAAACTGCGCGGATGGCTGCGTGGGCGCACAAGCGCGAAGCGGATATTCCAGCCCTATGTCCGCGGCGAAGCAAGGAGTCTGTCGCTCCTGTGTTGCGAGGGGCGAGCCCGTTTGCTGGCCTGCAACCGCCAGAAAGTGAAACTGGAAAACGGTGCGTTCCGTTTCGATGGCGTCAGCGTGAATGCGGTGGCCGACAACGCAGGACGTTATGCGGCGCTGGCTGACAGCATCGCTCAGGCCTTGCCCGGGCTATGGGGATATTGCGGCGTGGACTTCATAGAAGCCGATGCGGGACCGATCGTGATCGAAGTCAACCCCAGACTGACGACTTCATACGCGGGCCTGCGCCGGGCGATCGGAAGCAATCCCGCGCAACTCGTGCTCGAACTGCCCGGTTCGCTCGATGCCGCGGGAGCGGGGTTTCAAATGGGCGCTGTCGAGATAGAGGTTGCTCATGCCGGCTGATGTCGTGCTGGGCTGGGATATCGGCGGCGCGCATCTCAAGGTTGCCGCGGTCGCGCGCAAGGGCAGGGTGGTGCACGTAGCGCAACTGCCCTGTCCTCTCTGGCTGGGGCTGGATCATCTTGACCGCGCCATATCCACGGCACTTGCGCAGATGCCCGGAGCCAGCCTGCATGCGGTCACCATGACCGGGGAACTGACCGACTTCTTCCGCAACCGCGCGCAGGGCGTGAAGTCGATCCTCGTGCGTTTCGCAAAGCAGGTGCCGGCGGAGCGTAGTTACGTATATGCAGGACCGGCGGGCTTCCTGACACCCCGGAGCGCCATGCAGAAAAGCGACGCCGTGGCGTCGGCGAATTGGGCCGCCAGCGCGCAACTGGTCGCGAGCCTGCTGCCGGATGCGCTGTTCGTCGATATCGGCAGTACGACCACCGATCTGGTTCCCATCCGCGGCGCCACGCTGCAGGTTCGCGGCTTCAGCGACGCAGACCGGTTGGCTTGCGAAGAATTGGTCTATACCGGCGTCGTGCGCACGCCGATCATGGCCTTTGCGAACCGGATTCCTTTCGACGGGCAATGGATCCCGGCGATGGCGGAATATTTCGCCACGACTGCGGATGTCTACCGGCTGACCGGCGAACTGCCGGAAGGCGCGGATCAGCTACCCGCTGCCGACAATGGCGGCAAGACCGTGCGCGACAGCGCCCGCCGGCTCGCGCGCATGATCGGACGCGACCTCCAGTCAGCGCCTCTCGCGCAATGGAAGCAGTGCGCCCGCCATGTGGCCGATCTGCAGTTGTGGCGGATCCGCCAGGCTTGCGAACGCGTCCTGTCGCGGATCGATGCCTTCGATCGCAGTCCCCTGGTGGGCGCCGGTACGGGCAGATTCCTGGCCAGAAAGCTCGCCGCCCATCTTGGCAGGCGCTATCGCGACTTCGACTCACTGATCGACGCCGAACCGGATGCGGCATCGTGGGCATCGAGTTGTGCGCCCGCAGTGGCTGTTGCGCTATTGGCGCAAAGGCGCAGACGGAAATGACCATGTGGGTCGTCAAGCTCGGCGGCAGTCTCGCAAACTCCGCGGAGTTGCCGCAGTGGCTGGACGTCATCGCGACCGCGGGAGCGGGAAAAGTCGTGCTCGTACCCGGTGGTGGTCCCTGGGCCGATGAAATCAGGGTGGCGCAGAAGCGCGAAGGTTTCGACGATCGCGTCGCGCATCGCAAGGCGCTGCGCGCGATGGAGCAGTACGGCAGGGCGTTGTGCACGGCGCGCTCCGAATTGGTGGAAGCGGAAAACGCATACGCCATCCATAAAGTGCTCAAGGACGGCAAAGTGGCCGTCTGGATGCCGTGCGAGATGGTCATCGCCGATCCCTCCATTCCCGAGAGCTGGGACGTCACTTCCGACAGTCTCGCCGCGTGGCTTTCCAGACAACTGGATGCCTTGACCTTACTGCTCGTGAAATCAGTGAAGATCGATGGGCCACAGCCGGGCATCGAAGACCTGGTGCGTCGTGGCTGGGTCGATCCGGCCTTCGCGAAATTCGCTTCCGGCAGGCGTCTGCGGATCTTTCTGCTGGGCCAGGGCGACCAGGAGGCGGCGCAACGAATGCTGATCTCGACTGGTACGGGAGTGGTGGCGAGCCACGATTGACGGTACTGCCGGTAAGCCCCTATTTTGAGCTTGTCCGGTCCGGGCGAAATTTAATGAACCGGGCATTGTCCAACATGGGATTCAACTGCAGGAATCTGCAATATCTCCGCCGTGGCGGCTTAACCGACGAAGGAGGACTTATGCAAACGCGATTCAAGATACCCCTGGTGGTGGCCACGCTCTGTCTGTGTGGGACGGCGAGGGCCGATATCACCGTGCAAATGAATATTGTTGACGAGAAAGGAATCGGGAAGTCTGTTGGCCAGGTAGTGATCAGCGAAACGCAATATGGTGTTGTATTCAGCCCCTCCCTTGCCGGGCTCCCGCCCGGGCTACATGGCTTCCACGTGCACGAAAACCCAAGTTGCGAGCCCAAGGAAAAAGACGCAAAGATGGTAGCCGCATTGGCCGCGGGAGGGCACTACGATCCAGCCGCAACCAAGCGCCACGGCCTGCCTTGGGGTGATGGGCATCTCGGCGATCTGCCCGCGCTGTTTGTGGACGCCATGGGCAATGCGAGTAATCCAGTATTGGCGCCCAGGCTAAAAATTGCCGATGTCAACGGCCGCTCTTTGATGATTCACGCCGGAGGCGACAACCACGCAGATCATCCGGATCCCCTCGGTGGGGGCGGCGCGCGCACCGCTTGTGGTGTCATCCAGTGAATGGTCGGGGGAACGGTAACAAAATAGTACGAGGCCTTTGGTTGGCAAGTGACTAGAGGGGTCTCACGCAACGGCGCGACGATTTCGAGGTGCGCGTTGTGGAATCGCAGCACGGATCGCACCAAAGGCTTCTTGATGGAGAATCCGTTTGCGATCGCCGTCCCGGCACAGCGCGCCCCGAAATCCCAGATAATCCGGTCCGATTGCAAGGAGCGCGGGAATGTCTTCCCGCCGTAGCGAGCCTGCCAACCCCGTAAGCAGTCCCAAGCCGCGGCCGCGGGCGACAAAATCCGAGAGTTCCTTTCCGGTACGCCATTCGCGCAGCGTCTTGCCGGCCTTGTGTGCAGTATCCAGCATGACGCCCACGAACCCGTTGCGTGAGAGCGCGTCTGCCAATGCGAGATCGTAGGGCTCGTCTGCGAACATGACCGCAACCAGTCGGGTGCCGCACGCAAGTTTTGACAGGGCGTTCGTACAGTCGGACGCTTGTGGATGGGAAAAGAAGCCGATCTTGATGAAGTCGACGCCGGTGGCTGCCATGCGTTCCACGGCTTCAACCATCATCTGCGGATCCATCGAGGGCAGGTCGCCGATGGTGGCGCTGACGGGCCGGCGTCCGCCGACCGCCTGGACGCATATTCGCACCGCTGCATGATCGAGCGCGCCGAGCGTACCGCGTGAAGGTTCCTTGAGGTCGATCAGGTCGGCACCGCCTTCGAGCGCGATCAACGCTTCGTCCAGCGAGCGCACGCTGGCAAGCATCATCGTCATGCGGCGGTTTCCTTCCTGTCGCCACGGAATTCCTCGATGCGCGCCTTCAACCAGCCCCAGGCCTCGAGTTCCCGCGGCCCTGCCGTCTTCTCGACGCCGATTGTGAGATACGCCATTTCGGCGTCGATCTTTTCCCGGGGCAGCATGTTCAACCGGCTGACCAGGATGGCTGCCTCGATCACTGCCGACTGCGCGCGGTTGAAACCGCCGAAGGCGCCATGCGCGATGTGCGCAACTTCCCGGCAATAGAGGCGCGGGCGGGTGGGGTCGTCCTGTATGCGTTCCAATCGTACTTCGGAATGCGCGAGTGCTGCCGCGAGCCGGCGGCAGGGCAGGTGGTCGACAGGCAACGTGGGCCAGTCGTAGCGTCCCGTCAGGCAGCCGGCGAAGATGCGCACATCGTCGGTATAGTTCACCACCGCGCATTTTTCGCGCAACACATGCTCGAGTGTGGTGGACGGCCGGAACGGACTGAGGACAATGAACTCGCCCTCGTGACGGATGCCCATCGGGGCGATGTGATCGCGCCCCGATTCATCCCGCGTGGTGACGATCGTCTCGAAAATCATGACTCGGCCTTCGATTGTTCGGTCCGCGGCGACGCAATGAACAGCGCGTCCGTGTCGGTGCCTCCACGCATTTGCGCCACACCCCAGTCGAGCTCGCGATCCTGTACATAACGCTTGCCGAGCTGCCATGCAATCTGCGCCCGGGCCAGCTCGACACCAAGATAGAACGCATGCGAGCCGTCGTGTTCCAGCCCGAGGTGAGGGAACAGCTTGAACGGATCGGTCGCGACGTGCAGTCCGTCCCGATTGTAAATATGCAGGCCGTCGGGACTGATCTGCACGCGAAAGCTCGGGTCCTTGATTTCGGCCGCGGTCGCGGCGATCTCTTCGGTCGTCCAGGGAAACGGGTCGAGGCAATGCAGTGCCAGCAGCGTTTCACCGAAACCTTGCGGCAGGTCGCCGGCTTCGCGGGCGGCATACATCACACGGCGGGCCCGGTCGGCTTCGCCAATGACGCGCGAGGCGTGCGCGCTGACCTGGGTCGTCAGGATATTCGTGATCCGCAACTCGGAGATGATGCCCATCAGCAACGCCTGGATGCCGAGAGTGTCGGCTTCGGTCAGTTCGGTCAGGTTGCCGGTGCCCATCAGGATCTTTACATCCGGAAACTTCTTGCGCAGATCGCGGTAGCGCACCAGCGATTCGGTGAAACCGAAATGGATCGGTTCCATGATCGGATCGGCCAGGTAGTCGCGGCCCTTCTTGTCCATGACTTCGATTGCGCGATAAAGCGAATCCAGGTCGCTTGGCGTCGAAGGGATCAGCACCGGAGTGGAGCCGACCTCGTCGGCAATCCACAACGTTTCCTGCTTCAGGCTCAGCAGGAAATCCGCGCCGGCGTGCCCGCCGCGAAGCAGTTCCTGCGAGTCCATCGAATCCACGCTGACCGTGAAGCCTGCCGCATGCAGTGTGGCGACCGCGTCCTCGAGATGCGGAAAAGGCGTTTCGGGCAGGCAACCCAGATCGATCACGTCCGCACCGGCGTTGCGATAGGCCTTCGCCTGATCGAGGATCCCCGCCAGATTCATGTTCGGCGCGTCGACGATTTCGGCAAAGATGCGTACGTCGTGGCGGGTCAGGTCGATCGGTGCCGCTTCGTGGCCGAAATATCGCGGCAGGTCCTTCAGATCGTCCGGCCCGCGCACGAACGGCACGCCGAAGTGCGAAGTCAGCGCTTCGAGATCGCCGCGGCATCTTCCTGGCACCATGACGCGGTCGACCCCTCGGGCATCGGCAAGCCGGCGCCGGATCATGTCGGACGTCATCAATCCGGCTACCTGCAGGGAGAGGGTGAGCACCGAATGCCTGAACGGCGCCGGCTGCATGGCTTCGAGCACTCGATGCAGGTTCTTCTCGGCCAGGCGGCCTGTCAGGAAGAGGATGTGTTCGGACAACTCAACCTCCGGTCGAGTGCGGCCCCGAGTTCTTCGACCGAGAGCACGACCGTGGTGTGGTCGTACTTCGCGAGCCTGCTCACGTTCTCGAGATCGACGGGACGTGGATAAACCCAGACATCACCGCCGGGTGCCTCCGAAATCAGTGCGGGCGCCGTATCGCAGGCAAACACAATGGAGGGGATGCGGCATTTTCCGGCCTGCGCGTAGATGTTCGTGGCAAGCGTGTCGGAAATGCCGGCGACGCATTTGGCCACGGTATTGGAACTCGCCGGTCCGATCACCACCGTGTGATAGTCGCCGCCATAAAGAAACGTCACCGGCACCGAACTCGCCGTATTGTCGCGGAACACCTTCATGCCTTCCTTCAACTTTGCGAGATCGTAGCCGTACATCTTCAGGACTTCGCCAGCCGCTTCGCTGAGGAACAGGTCGACGCCGGGCAGGCCTTTCACGATCTCCATGCATTCCTTGAGATAGTGCCCCGAGCCGGTCAGCACCCAGGCGACCCGGGGTTGTGCGGACTTAACCATGGATACGAACGCGGGACGGGAATATGGAGTGTTTCATGGGAACCGATTGCGCCTCATCGTTAGACCAACTGTTCCAAATTGGAACGTCTCGTCGAAACTTCTTCGATGTGACGATGGTAATCGTGTTCGCCGCCAAACGGAACACGCTGGTGGTGCGGAAATATCCGGCTAGAATGAGTTTCGAAAAAAGCATCGTCTCTTCCGGAGAGCGTCATGGGCGAGTCCGCCGAGAAAACTTACGATGAAGCCGGCATCAAGCAGAAATTGGCGGCCGAGTTGCCGCACTGGTATTACGAAGACGGCTGGATTCGCCGCAAGTTCAAGACCGGCAGCTGGAAGGGCACGCTGATGGTCGTGAATACGGTCGGCCATCTTGCGGAGGCCGCATGGCACCATCCCGACCTCACCGTGTCCTACGCGTTCGTGATCGTCAAACTCATCACGCACACGGCCAAGGGAATCACCGACAAGGATTTTGCGCTGGCGAAGAAAATAGAAGAAGTCGTTCAGTGGCAACCGGGCAAGGAGGGCGGGGCGCTCGAGGGCACGCCGAACGGGGACCAGCGCTTCAAATATCTGAAGTACGACTGAGCTGCCATGCAGCCGAACGACAATATGCCTGCGGACCTGGACATCATCTTCATTCGCGACATCAGGCTCGATACCCTGATCGGAGCCTACGAGTTCGAGCGCCGCCAACCGCGAACGCTGCGGGTCGACATCGAGATCGGCCGCCCGTCCATTCGCGCATGCAAGACCGATGAACTGGCCGACACCATCGATTATTCCGCCGTCGTCGATGTTGTCAGGCAGACTTTTTCTTCGCATACCTTTCATCTGCTCGAGCCGCTCGCGGAACTCGTCGTCGATCTGATACTCGAAAAATTCGATGCGCAATGGGCGCGGATCGAGGTCTCCAAGACCGGCGTCGTCGCCGATGCGCGCGATGTCGGCGTGCGCATCGCACGCTGCCGGCCATAGGCGCGCCGGCATCGCGTACAAAGCACCGGACACCCGGACTGCGACCATATTGCATCGCGCAATCCAGAAGATATTGCCGGCGCGCCGGGACTGGCCTTGGCAGACCCGGTCTACCAGTATGGAAGTTTCGTGAATTCATCCGGTTGCGAAGTGCAGGGAAGCGCATCGGCAGCGGCATTCAAAGGCTTTCACCTTGCAACGATATCTTGCGCTGCAAAATGAATTTTGCCGCCGGCGAAAGGCCAGGGAAAGAACGTTGACCGTGTCGGGGCGTCTGTGTTTGTATGCATGCAAGCGTCCTCAAGAACGCGGGAATTTATACCCGGTTCGTGGCTGCGATTGAATAGCATCAGGCAGAGGCTCCCGCCACGATCTCCGGCAACAAATAGCTCTTGTCCGGCTCCGACCCTTGGGCCGAGACGGGGGAGGAGGTCGAATGAAACAGAATGAGCATGCCACCGATGTGGCGGCGATCCGTCGTGCCTATGGGCAATTCCTCAGCAAAGGGCGGGTGCCGCGCGGCATCGTTCCCGATTTCATCGAACGATCCTGGCAGCGCAGCGCCGCCTTCGGGGTCGCTTACGATCGCCTCCGCGAGATCGGGCGGGTCGATGAAACCGACCTGCGTATCGTCGTCAGCGAGTATGGCAACCTGATCAATCTGGCGACTCCGGTGATGGAAAACCTCCACCACCAGCTTACCGGCTCGGGCAGCGTGGTGCTCTTGTGCAGCGGCGAGGGGTTCATCCTGCATTCGATGGGCGATCCGGATTTCCTGCCGAAGGCGCAGCACATCGCGCTCAAGCCCGGCGTTTCCTGGGCCGAGAATCAGAAGGGCACCAACGCGATTGGCACCGCCATCGTCGAGCGCAAGCCGGTCGTGATCTATGCCGGACATCATTACATCCGCCAGAATCATTTTCTGGCCTGTTCTGCAGCGCCGGTGCTCGATCCTTTCGGCGAGGTCGCCGGCGTCCTCGACATTACCTGCGACTATCGCTATCACCAGCGCCATACGCTGGCACTCGTGCAGATGTCGGTGCGCGTCATCGAAAGGCAGATGTTCCAGCACCGCTTCAGCCGCGACGTGGTATTCAACGTCCATCCGGATCAGAGTTATCTCGGCAGCCCCTTCGACGTGCAGGTCGCGTTTTCGCCCGGCGGCGATTTTCTTGCGGCTACGCCGGCAACCTGCAGCCAGCTCGACCTGATGCCGGGCGGCTTCCGCGGGCGATTCGAGGAATTGTTCGATGCGCCGTTCGAACAGATGATCGACAAGCTGCGATCCGTTTCACCGTCGACGACCCAGGTCCGCCTGCAGCACAGCGGGTTATCCGTTTTTCTGCAGCTCGCCCATCCCGTCGTTCCAAGGCAGGTGATTCCGAGTGCCGCGCTCGAACCTTCCAGCCAGGAAAAACCGCGATCCGGCGAACCGGCACGGCAAGCGCTGACGCTCGCCGCACTCGGTGTTTCCGACCCGGCACTGCTTGTCACCATCGACAAGGCGAGGCGCACACTCGGACGGGACATCACGATCCTGATCGAAGGGGAAACAGGCACCGGAAAGGAGTGGTTCGCGCGGGCGATCCACAACAGCGGCCCGCGCGCGGCAGGAGAATTTGTCGCCCTCAATTGCGCGGCGATTCCGGAAGCATTGATGGCGGCGGAGTTGTTCGGCTTCGAGGACGGCGAGATCACGGGCACGAAGCGCAAGGCGTCGCCCGGCAAGATCCAGCGTGCGGATGGCGGCACATTGTTCCTCGACGAGATCGGCGAGATGCCGCTGGCGCTGCAGGCTCGTTTGCTGAGCGTTCTCCAGGATCGTGCCGTCACGCCGCTGGGTGGCACCCCGGTCGGGGTCGACATCGCCGTCGTCTGCGCCACGCATCACCGGCTGGCCGATCTGGTGAGCGCCGGCGAGTTCCGCGAGGACCTCTATTACAGGTTGAACGGGTTGACGTTGCAGTTGCCGCCGCTGCGCCATCGCAAGGACATCGTCGAACTGGCGAAGGCGCTGGATGCAAAGGAATCCGGCGTCTCGCGCCGGATCGGCATATCCGAGGAGGTGCTGCAGATATTCGTGCACCATCCCTGGCCGGGCAACCTGCGCCAGATGCATTCCGTGATCCGCACGGCCATGGCGATGGTGGATGAGGGCGAGACGGTCGAGCGCCGCCACCTTCCGGAAGATTTCCTCGCGCAGATGGAGCGGGGCACGGCGCCGTCAGCCGCTTATGTGACCGCAACAGAGAGCCTGGAAAAAATCGAACTGCACGCGATCCAGGAAACGATACGCCACAACCACGGCAACATCTCCGCGGCGGCGCGTCAGCTCGGCGTTAGCCGCACCACGCTCTACCGCAAGCTCAAGCAAACCGGTTTTCTGCCCTCCGGCGCGCCAGGTGATCGCGTTTCAAGCGCGAAAGATCACGACGACTGACGGCAAGATCGGCGATCCGGATCGCTGCGATCCATTTGCACTCCCAGCTGCGATTTCTGCTTCGGTTGAATGCACCGGAGCGCACCTGATTCATCCTGAAACAGTTGTTCAGAACTGCAACACCCGCCGCAGAATTGCTCTGCCAAGCATGCTATTTTCATTCAGGAAAATCATTGACCCTGTAAATCCACTGTGCTGTTATAGCTGCACACGTTCGGTGTGATTTCCTCGCGGTATGCGTGTGCCTGAAATGTGTATGCCGTTACGGTGAAGGGCAGCACCTTGGTTGGCCGTGGGGCAATGTGGGTGAAGTCCTCGTTCCACTTCAAAACATTATAAGTAGGAGGAGAGATGAGCATTAAATTCTGTTACCTGGCAGTGCCGTTGGTTCTGGTCGCCGTGACAGGGATCGCACAGGCCAACTCCGACGTCGAAAAAAACATCGCCAATTCGTCGAACTGGGCAATGCAGGCTGGAGACATGTACAACCAGCGCTATAGCAAGCTCAACCAGATCAACACGGGCAACGTAGGCAAGATGCAAGTGGCATGGACCTTCTCCACCGGCGTTCTGCGCGGTCATGAAGGTTCGCCGCTCGTGATCGGCGACATGATGTATCTCCACAGCGCGTTCCCGAACAAGGTGTTCGCGATGGACCTGAACACGCAGACCATCAAGTGGAAATACGAACCGAAGCAGGATCCGGCCGTCATTCCGCAAATGTGCTGCGACACGGTGAACCGCGGGCTGGCCTACGCCGAAGGCAAGGTGTTCCTGCAACAGGCGGACAGCATGCTGGTGGCGCTCGACGCAAAGTCCGGCAAGGTACTCTGGTCGGTCAAGAACGGTGATCCGTCGCTTGGCGCGGTGAACACCAATGCCCCGCACGTATTCAAGGACAAGGTGATCACCGGCATTTCCGGCGGCGAGTGGGGCGTGCGCGGCTATATCTCCGCGTACAACATCAACAGCGGCGAAATGGTCTGGAGGGGCTACAGCGTCGGTCCCGACGACGAGATGCTGATCGACCCGAATACGACCACGACCTGGAAGGATGGCAAGGTGCAGCCGGTCGGCGCGGATTCATCGGTCAGCACCTGGCAGGAAGACCAGTGGAAACTCGGCGGCGGCACTACCTGGGGCTGGTACAGCTACGACAAGGCATTGAACTTGATGTACTACGGCACCGGCAACCCCAGCACCTGGAACCCGGCACAACGTCCTGGCGACAACAAATGGTCGATGTCGATCTGGGCTCGCGACGTGGATACCGGCAAGGTGAAATGGGTCTATCAGATGACGCCCTACGACGAGTGGGATTTCGACGGCATCAACGAGATGATCCTGGCCGACATCAAAGTCAAAGGCAAAATGACCAAGGCGCTGGTGCATTTCGACCGCAACGGCTTCGGCTACACGCTCGATCGCACCAATGGCGCACTGCTGGTCGCGCAGAAATACGATCCGGCGGTGAACTGGGCGACGCATGTCGACATGAAGACCGGTCGTCCGCAAGTGGTATCCAGGTACTCGACCGCCCAAAACGGTCCGGACAAGAATACCAAGGGCGTTTGCCCGGCCGCACTCGGTTCGAAAGACGAGCAGCCTGCGTCATTCAATCCGAATACCGGCCTGTTCTATGTACCCACCAACCATGTCTGCATGGATTACGAGCCGTTCGCAGTCGATTACGTCGCCGGCCAGCCTTACGTAGGAGCAACGCTGGCGATGTATCCGGCGCCGGGCGGAAAAAACATGGGTAACTTCATCACCTGGGATGCAGGAGAAGGCAAGATCGTGCAGAGCCATGGCGAGAAATTCTCGGTCTGGAGCGGCGCGCTCACGACCGCGGGCGGGCTCGCCTGCTACGGCACCCTGGAAGGCTACCTCAAGTGCGTTGATGCGAAGAACATCAACAAGGAGCTGTACAAGTTCAAGACGCCGTCGGGCATCATCGGCAACGTCTTCACCTACCAGCACAAAGGCAAGCAGTACATCGGCGTGTTTTCGGGCATTGGCGGCTGGGCCGGGATCGGTCTCGCGGCGGGCCTGGAAAAGGACGCGGATGGCCTGGGTGCGGTGGGCGGATACAAGGAACTTTCGAACTACACCGAACTGGGTGGTTCGCTGACCGTGTTTTCTCTGCCGCCGAAATAAACCGATTCAGTGCTCCGTGCGTTATGAAAGCGTCCCGGCCGGCCGGCCGGGACGCTTTTTTCTGAACGATCCGCCTCCTGGAGCGTCTATGAACGTGTTGCGTCACATTCTTGTTTTTCTCATGTTCGGGTTTTTCTGTACTGCGTTCGCCGATGAACCGCTCTACACCGTGGTGGATGGCAACAAAGTCGATGCGGAAACGCTCAAGGGTTTCAAGGCCTGGCGAGCTGCGGCATGTGACCGATGCCATGGCGCCAATCAACAGGGGCTGGTCGGACCGTCTCTGATCGAGCGCCTGAAAATTCTCACCAAGGATGAATTCGTGAAGACTGTCACCGAAGGCAGACTGGAGAAGGGCATGCCGAGCTTCAAGACCAGCAAGATGGTCATGTCCAACATCGATCAGCTCTATGCTTATCTCAAGGGACGCTCCGATGGCGCGATTACCAAATCCAAAGTCGAACCGATGCAGTAACGCAGCGGTCCTCGCGCGAATATTCTCCGCCTGGGCACTTGCGGTATCGGTGTGCGGCACTGTGGCGGCACAGGACGAACCGTTCGTCAAGCCGCGGGCGCTCAAGGTGTGCGACGACCCCAACAATCTCCCGTTCTCCAACGACAAGGGCGAGGGTTTCGAAAACAAGATTGCCGAGATTCTCGCGCGCAACCTCGACTTGCCGTTGGAGGTTTTTCACTACCCGCAGCGAATCAACGTCGTACGCAACACGATCCGCTACAAGCTGCCGAACGAATCGGAGTACCGCTGCGACCTTCTGACCGGCGTGCCGTCCGACTTCACCGCAGTCGCAACGACCCAGCCTTATTTCCGTTCGACCTATGTGCTGGTGTATGCGAAGGGCCGCAAGCTCGATGTCGCCAGCGCCGAGCAGTTCCTCGCACTCGACAAATCCGTGCTGTCGGGATTGAAAATCGGCGTCTACGAACGCACGCCTGCGGTCGACTGGATGAAAAAGCACGACCTGCTGGGCCAGGCCGTGCACTACCGGCTGCTCAACGCCGATCCGAACCATTATCCGGGAAAGATCATCGATGACGATCTGGTCAAGGGAAAGATCGATGTGGCGGTGGTGTGGGGTCCGATCGGCGGTTACTTCGCCAAGCGCAGCGCTTCGCCCGAACTGGTCGTCGTGCCGTTGAAATCGGAACCTGGCGCACGCATGGATTTCGGCGTGGCGATGGGCGTGCGCCAAGGCGAGAAAGCATGGCGTGCGCTTATCCAGCAAGCCATCGACAAAAGCCGCGACGACATTTCGCAGCTTCTTCGGGAATACGGCATCCCGTTGGTGAATGACAAGGGCGAACCGCTACGCTAGGAGGTGCTGGGGCATGCTCAAAATGTTCGCGCTTGTCGTTGCGGCCGGCTTCTGGTGCGCGGCGGCGCAGGGCATGCCTTTCGATCAGGCCTACTGGATCGCCGTATCGTCCGGAATCGTCAAGGTCGAAGTTTCCCGTCCCCGCGGTTATTCCCTTGGCACGGGCGTGGTGGTCGATCGTGGCAAGGTGGTGACGGCCTGTCACGTGTTGCGTGAAGGGACCAAAGTCGCCGTCTTGCATGCCGGCGTCAGGTACCGCGCGGTGACGCGTAATACTTCCGCGGAGCACGATATCTGCATTCTGCGGGTGCCGCTGCTCGAGGCGCCGCCGGCGGTGCTGCGGCCGACTTCACAACTTGCGATCGGCGAAGATGTCGGCGCAATCGGCTTCAGTGCCGGTGCCGGCGTCCATTATGCGCACGGCGCCGTGGACCGCCTTTATCGTTACGACGAAGGCATCGTCGTACAGGGAAGCGCTCCTTTTACGTCGGGAGCGAGCGGTGGCGGCCTGTTCGATGCCGACAGACATCTGGTCGGCATCCTCATGTTCCGCATGCGCGGCCCCGGAGCACAATACTTTTCGGCGCCGGTCGAATGGATTGCAAGCGGACCAGACGATACGGATGAAACGGTGGATGCCGAGATTTCGATCGAACCCTTCTGGAATCGTGCGTCCGACCAGTTGCCGTACTTCATGCGCGCCAATATCCTCATGAACGCGGAGCGCTGGGATGAGTTGCAGACTCTGCTTTCGCGGTGGCAACTGGACGAACCATCCAGCGCGGAGCCGGCTTTCCTGTCGGGTGAACTGGACAGCCGCAGCGGCCAGACGGCCCTGGCGCTGATCGACTATCGCGAGGCGGTCGCGCGCGATCCGAAACATGCACTCGCCTGGAGCGGGCTCGTGCGCGCATCAATGAACGTTCGGGAGATGGACGTCGCCCGGCAGGCATATGCCAGACTGGTATCGCTCAGCGCCGTGCTGTCGAGCCGGATTGCGGGCGAGTTTCCGGAGGTGCTGCAATGAAACGAATTCAATCGATCTTCCTTCTGGCAATGTTCATTTTCTCACCGCTGTGCCAGGCGAACGATTTTCCGACCGCGGCCCGGGTCGAGTTCGTCCTGGAGTGCATGCGCGATCACACGGGCGGGCAGTTCGAGCTGATGAACAAATGCTCTTGTACCATCGATCGTCTCGCCGAGAAATACAAGTATGACGATTTCGTCGAGGCCCAGACCATGGCGAAGGCGGTCACGATCGCCGGAGAGCGCGGGTCGACGCTGAGGGACAATGAAGACGCCCAGAAAGCGGCGAAGCGTTATCGTGCATCCGTCACCGAAGCCGGGCGTGCCTGCTTCTTGCGTTGAGTTGAAAAATATCGTGCGCCGATTCCTGTCTGTGTTGAGCCTGTCGCTGATTGCGTTGGCGGCCATTGCAGCAGACGACAGTGCCAGTCCGGACACTGCAATCTGGCGCAAGGTGCGTGCCGACCTGTTCGGCGATCGCCCTCTCGCCGATGATGCAACCACCGGAACGATCGTGCTGGAAATGCCCGCGCGTGCCGCGGACGCCGCGGTGGTGCCGCTGGCGGTCCGTGTCAGGTCGTCGCCGGGGGATGCACCCATAAAAAAACTCTATGTCGTCATCGACCGCAATCCATCGCCGATTGCCGGGATTTTCGAATTCGGCGAAGGCAGCGGCGGCCCCGAACTGGAAACGAGGGTGCGCATAGAAGAGTACACATGGGTACGCGTGATAGCCGAGCGGGCCGACGGATCGCTGCTGGTTGCGCAGCGCTTCATCAAGGCCGCCGGCGGCTGCTCGGCGCCCGCCGGCAAGTCGCTGGCGGAGCGCCTGGCCGGGATGGGGCAGATGAAATGGCGCATCGATCCGCCTGCCGATCCGTCCGCGCCGGTGTCGGTGCAACTCATGATCCGCCATCCGAACAATTCCGGGCTGGCGATGGACCAATCGACGCACCTGTACGATCCGCCTTATTACGTGCACAATGTGCGGGTGACGCGCGGGGAAGAGCTGGTTTTTGCCGCTGACGTGGATTTCTCGATCAGCGAGAATCCGGCCTTTCGCTTCACACTGCGGCCGGGCAAAGGCGGCGCCCTGCGTGCCAAGGTGACGGACTCGAACGAACGGATATTCGAGAGCTCTGCGCCCTAGGAGCCTGTCGAATACCTAAGTCCGACAGGCTCTTAGACCACGACCGGCCGGGACAGATCCTGTCCGGGAAACAGCGTATCAAGCAGTTTGCGCAGCTGGTCGGCGGTGGCGGGTTGCAACGCTGCGCCGGGATGGCGGACCTTGCCCGTGCGGATGGCCCCGCGCAGTTTCAGAATTTCCTTGCGTACCGCCACCCCCGGCTGTTGTTCGAACACGATCAGCGGCAGGACGCGCGTGTAGATTTCGCTTACCTTCTTCCAATCGGCCCTGCGTGCGGCGTGCACCATCGCTGTCAGTGTTTCGGGGAATGCGAAGCCGGTATTGAATCCGCTCGATCCGGCTTCGAGGTCGAATAATCCGTACAGCGCGCCGAGGCCGGTCAGCACCGGCACCTTGCGCTCCTTCATGCCGGTTGCGAGTGCGCGGATTTTCGGGGCGGTGGGCACCGCTTCTTCCTTGATGCTTGCGACTTGCGGTACCTCGCGGATGATCCTCAGCAACAGCGCTGCGGTCATGTGCACCTGGGTCGAAGCCGGATGGTCCTGGGCCACGATCGGGATTTTCACGCCGTCGGCGATCGTCTTGAAGTATTCGACGATGCGATCGTCGTTCGGCACGCCTTCGGCGTGGGGCGTGACCATGACCGCTTTCGCTCCGAGCTGCTCCGCCATCTGCGACAACGCGCGAGCGGCGCGCGTGCCACTGTGGCTGGTGCCGACAATGACCGGCATCGATCCGGCCGCTGCGACGGCGGTGCGGATCAGGGTTTCGCGCTCGCCGTCGAGCAGGCGATTGGCTTCGCCGAGAACGCCGAGGATGGTGATGCCGTCGACGCCCAGACCACCGATGAAGCGCACCAGCCGGTCGAAGGATTCCAGGTCGAGATTTTCATTGTCGTCGAACGGCGTGGCCAGGATCGGAAACACGCCTTCGAAGTTCAGTGTATTCATTCGAGTTCTCCGCAGCCGCGCATTGTCGGCCGCGGCATGCCCGCTGTCAAAGAGCGGGTACAATCGCGCGTCGACAAAACTATATCGGGAGAAGAAAATGGACATGCCGCTCAATCAACTCAAGCGCGCGTTGCGCGCCGGCCGGACCCAGACCGGTTGCTGGCTGAGCCTGGCGAGCCACGTTTCCGCGGAGATCTGCGCGTCAGCCGGCTTCGACTGGGTGCTGGTGGATACGGAGCACGCACCGGCCGACCTGCAGAATGTGCATCACCAGTTGCACGCCATCGCGCCTTATCCGGTTTCGGCCCTGGTGCGCGCCTACTGGAACGATACCGTTCTGATCAAGCGCCTGCTCGATGTCGGCGTGCAATCGCTGCTGCTGCCTTACGTGCAGAGTGCGGAAGAAGCCAAGCGCGCCGTAGCGGCCGTTCGCTACCCGCCCAAGGGCGTGCGCGGCGTTTCGGCAAACTCGCGCGCCAATCGCTTCGGCCGCGTCAAAGACTATTTCGCCCATGCCAATGATGAAATCTGCCTGATGGTGCAGGTGGAAACGCGCGCAGCCGTGGCGGAAATCGAAAAGATGGCGGCGATCGACGGCATCGACGGCATTTTCATCGGGCCGCAGGACCTTGCCGCGGATTTCGGCCACCTCGGCAATCCGGGACATCCGGAAGTTCAGGCCGCCATGGCCGAGGCGCTGACCCGCATCAAAAAGACCGGCAAGGTGCCGGGCATCCTGGCCTTCAACGAACCCGACGCCAAACGCTGGATCGAGCATGGCGCACAATTTGTCGCCGTGACTTCCGACCAGTTCCTGCTAGTGCGCGAAAGTGCTGCCGTCGCCTCGCGCTTCAAAACCTGATAACGATAAAAAAACTTGTGCCACAGAGGCACCTCAACCCAGGCTTTACATCTCACCACGCGCCGCAAGCGGCACAAGTGTTCCCTTGAGGCACGAAGGTCACGAAGTGGCGCGAAGAAAAGCAAAGATGCAGAAAGTCCGGTATGGCAGCGCGTGTTCATTGGCAATGTATATTTGGCCACCTGTTCATGCAACGTAAACTAACGTCTTCTTGCTACTCTCATTGTTCCTTCGCACTTCTTCGTGCCACTTCGTGACCTTCGTGCCTCAAGGGAACACTTGTGCCGCTTGCGGCGCGTGGTGAGATTTACCTGTGTTGGTGGTGGTGAGACTTTGGGAGTAGCGGTTCACATCGAACAACGTCTGTGGTGATACTGGGTTTTCAGATCAACGCAGGTGCTGTTTCTTTTCGGCAATGCTGTCGACCATGTAGTGGATGCCGCGCAGCCAGGATTTATCCGAGTTGCTGCGCAGGTCGACGGACTTTGTGTATAGCGTTTTGCCGGATGCGACATCCTTTACCTCGATGTTGAGGTTGAGGATGAGGCTGCTGACTTTCTGCACCCAGCCGAGAATGATGACGTCCGCACCGAGCGCGCGGCCGATGTCGAGTTCGCAACCGTTGCAGTTGCGCAAGTCCTGCATGGCCTTCTGGTCCGCGATCAGCCTCGCCGCGGCGTTGTTGTCCACCGTCCGATACAATCCACGCTTATCGAATTCAGAGCGCAGGGCATCGCTGATCAGCGCCAGCCGGCGCTGCTGCGCCGCCCGGGAGTCCTCCGTCTCGTAGTCGCGCATTTCGTTGATCAATTCGAAATCCATGACCGCGGCGCTCTTCGGCGCGGGCAAATTCGTTTCCGCCGCAAGCGC
>WNFL01257267.1_pt2 | contig 21623 bp, 23 predicted proteins | sample 5400361 | NCBI WGS metagenome assembly WNFL01 (sample SAMN13153351, study PRJNA577476) | soil metagenome | isolation source: 40 cm soil on Douglas fir-dominated hillslope | place: USA:California | collected 2013-09-17
GAATGGAAAGTCGGAAAAGGAGTAAACAGTGGAATCCTCTATCGCGTCGGCGTGGGCGGGAGCGAGTCGGCAACGTTCGAAACGGGGCCGGAATACCAGTTGCTGGACAACCCCAATGCGCAAGAGAGTCCGATGCATTTTGCCGGCGCGCTTTACGACCTGGTCCCGGCTAACGAGGACTACACGAAACCCTTCGGCCAATGGAATGAAGCGCGCATCACCGTCCGCGGCTGGAAGATCGAACACTGGTTAAACGGCGCGAAGATCGTAGATCTAGATCTCGCAAGCCCGGAAGGCGAGAAGCTTGTCGCAGACAGCAAATTCAAGACGATGCCCCGGTTCGCGACTCTGCTTCGCGGCCATATTGCACTCCAGGACCACGGTGGCCTTGTGAGCTTTCGTCGCATCAAGATTCGCGAATTGAATTAGCAGCGGCCGCAGGTTTTGAGGTCCGCGCCAGATCGAAAATCGAGGCCAGGCAGTAAATCGCCCAAAATCTTGCTTTCTCATTTACGTTAACGCCGGCTGGCATGAGCGCGTTCCAGATTGGTCTTTGCTAACTGCTGACTTCCGGGCAAAACAGAGCATGATTTGCCTTTTGCCGCCGGGCGCACCGCTCGCAGCGTGAAGCGGTCGCATTTGCAATGCTGCCAAAAGGCAAGGGTCCAGGCGAAAGCATTTGATGAAGGTCGCAATCATTCACTACTGGCTCGTCAGCATGCGCGGTGGCGAGAAGGTTATTGAAGCGCTTTGCGAGATGTATCCGCAGGCCGATATTTTCACCCACGTCTACGTGCCGGAGATGATCTCCGACAGAATTCGCCAGCACCGCATTATGTACAAAACATATCTCCCGCTGATGCCGCTTGCGCTGGAGCAGCTCGACCTGCGTGGCTACGATCTCATCATCAGCAGTGAATCCGGACCGTCCAAGGGCGTCATTCCGCCCTCGGACGCGCTTCACATCTGCTACTGCCATACGCCGATGCGCTATATCTGGAACATGTATAACGACTACCGGAAAAGCGCCGGATTCGTTGCACGGCTCATGATGCCATCGCTGGCGCATTACCTGCGGATGTGGGACGTGACGTCGGCCGCGCGGGTAGACAGCTTTGTTGCGAACTCGGCAACGGTTGCTAGGCGCATTCACCGATATTACGGCGCGGATTCGGTCGTCATTCACCCTCCCGTCGACACCAGCGCGTTTTCGATCGCCGCACCTTCCGAGCTTGCCGATTATTATTTGATGGCCGGCGAACTGGTATCCTACAAACGGCCGGATCTCGCAGTGCAGGCCTTCAACGAGATGAAGTTGAAGCTCGTCGTGATCGGCGGCGGCGAGATGCTCGATGAAATTCGCCGTCTTGCGGGCCCCACCGTCACGGTCATGGGTTCGCAGCCGTTCGAGGTCTTGAAGCAACATTACGCCAGATGCCGCGCATTGATCTTTCCGGGCGAGGAAGATTTCGGGATGGTGCCGGTCGAAGCAATGGCGAGCGGCCGTCCGGTTGTCGCCTTTGGCCGGGGCGGCGCCACTGAAACCGTTGCAACGGGCGTGTCAGGCGTTTTCTTTGCCGAACAATCCGTAGAGGCCATCTCGTCGGCGGTCGGAAGTTTGGCAGGCATCGAAATCAATCCCGAAAAGATCGCAGCCCATGCGAACCAATTTGGACGAGACCAGTTCTTTCAAAAGATGCGGGCGCATATTGACGGCCTGCTAGCCGAAAAATCGATCGCTCATTGATCGCGCAAGCCGGGGCGAATTTTGGCGCTAGTTGTTCTCGTCAAGGATTGAAAGCGGTATCGATCACCGACAGGGATGCCTCCTCAAGCACAAGGCATGTCAGCCGGCCAGTCGCAAAGGCGCCGGTATCAATATTGATCCGGTTTGGTCGCACCTCTATTTCACGGGTGGGCGTATGTCCGTGAACGACAATCTTGCCGAAATCGTCGTTACACGACAGAAATTCTCCTCTTATCCAAAGCAGGTCGTTTTCTTTCTGCCGCGATAGCTCGACGTTTGGTTTCACCCCGGCATGCACAAAGAAGAAGTCGCCGCACTCGAACCAGTTTTTCAAATCCCGAAAAAAGCCAAAATGCGCTTGTGGCAATGCGCCGTGAAAGGCCCCCTGGAGCTCGGCGATTTGCTTGCCGTTGGCCAAGGTCTCAGCAGGCACGCCGTACGAGACCAGGGTTTCCAGCCCGCCCAACCGCAGCCATTGATCGAACAGACCGCGATCGCTTAAGCATTTGATCGCGATCAGTTCATGGTTGCCCTTCAAGAATACGGCTTCATGGGTCGCCCCATGTTCGATCAATCTATCGATCGTTTCGCGCGACGATGACCCGCGATCGATATAATCACCCAAAAAAACGTAAACCGGTCGCGCTGTCGGGCGGAGCTCGATATCGGCCTTGATCCGAGCCAGCAATTTATCGAGCAAATCGAGGCAACCGTGAATGTCGCCAATGGCATAGATCCTTAGACCTGCCGGCAGCGATGGACGCCGCCCCTGCACTCTGAGTTCCCCAAGACCCGGAAAAGGAGACAGCACTCGTCAGCTCGCCATTGCCGAACGGATTCCACAGCGGTGGAACATCCGTTTGATCCGCATCGTAAACTTGTCGGTCACGCAACGCATCAAATCCACCATCCAGAGCTGGCGATACCGACCTTTCGGCAGCGTCGCTCTGGTCTTACGCGTGGAGTGGAGGGTTACGCAAACTGATCCGCCATCTTACTCAAGCAATTCTTGAACCAAATATGAGGATGCCCCGACAAATCGACAGGCAATGGCTTCTAAAAATATCAGGGTTCCCAGTCTATTAGCGAATTTTCTCAATCTTGGCTGCCGTGGTCAACCTTAACGACAGGGTACAGTTGATACGCTTTGCAGTCTAATGTAGTTTGAGGCATAATTTTCAATCAGAAACAAAGAGTTGGGGCGTTTCCATGAATACCCGAATCTTCAAGGCGCTTTTCGTGGCAGCGTTGCTCGGAATTTCCGCAAATCAGGGATGGGCCGGATGCCTGAAACCGCCCGCTTCTGATCAGGCGATAAATCAGTTCCGAACCCACCCCCAGTCTCTGATCGCTCCGGACTCTGATACCCGCACCATCGAGGCGACGACGCGAGATCTCGCCGGAACGGACGCTTCGCTTGCTGCCGATATCATTCAGATTGCAAAAGGAACCGGCCCGCGATTTCAGACGGCGATCGCTGCCGGTCTCGCCCAGGCCGCGATAGCTTGTGCAACCGTTGACCAGCAGGCGGCCCAGACTATCCAGCAAGCCGTGGCCAGCTTCGAGGACGGACAGTTCCAGGCTTCGTTTGCCGCGGTTGCAGGGGATCTCTCGACCGCCGCGACGGCTGCTGCGACCGCGTTCGCAGAGAGTTCTGTAGGCAGCGTGATCGTGATCAATCCTAACGCGTCACCACGGTCGACCCTGACACCCGGTGGTGGCGGCGGTGTTTCCGCACTTGCCCAGCTTACAGCTCCCGTCGTCACCCTCGCCAATCCGACTGGTACATCAAACACCGCGGCAGCTCCGGTAAGTGCGACCCGTTGAATTGGTTTGGCGGCGGCGCACAACATCGCCGAAATCGACCCTGAAATCGACCTGGGTTAGTTTGAGGAACCGTGTATGAACATTGCCGGGCAATTTCCACCCTACACACCGGCGATAGATAACGATCCCAATTCCGGAACGTTATCCATGCTCCAGGTTCGCGATTTCCTTGGCCGCGAGTGGCGCCTCATCGCCCTGGTTACCGGCTTGTCGATTGTTGTTGGCGCCACCTACGTCGCGCTTTCGCCGTCCAGGTACACGGCGCAAGCCGACATGATCATCGACACAAAAAGGGTTACCTGGACGCAGACCGAAATGGCGTCCGAAAATCGCACCGTTGAAGATGCGTCGGTCGAGAGCGAGATAGAGACGACAAAATCCGAAAAAGTGGCGGAAGCAGTTATTCGTCGCTTGCATTTGACCGAGGATCCCGAGTTCGTCGGATCAGGTCCGGGTCTCAGGCGCCGCATCTTTTCGTTATTCAAGTTGACTGGACCGGAGCAGGAGCCGTCGAACGACGAGCTGATGCACCGCGCGCTCGGCACTGTTAAAGACAATCTGCGCGTCACCCGACTGGGTCGCAGCTACATCGAGCAGATCGCCTTTACCTCGCTTGACCGGGAAAAGGCCGCCACGATAGCCAACGCCTTCGCTGATGCCTACATCGAAGATCAGCTGCAGGCGAAGTTTGAAGCTACTCGTCGCGCCAGCGCATGGCTTGAACAGCGAATAGGCGAACTGCGCCAGCAGGCGAGCAACGCCTACAAGGAAGTTCAGGATTTCAAGTCCGAGAACAGCATTATTATCGGTGTCGATGGCAAGTTGGCGAGTGAAGTCGAACTTGACCAGCTTGGAATAGCCTTGGCGAAGGCTCGCGCCGATACCAGCCAGGCCCGGGCAAAACTCGACCGGATATCCCGCGTTCTGGAACAGCGTTCGGACAAGGAGAGCTTTAACATTCCTGATCCGGTCGTCACGGACGCACTCAGCAATCCCGTCATTACCAAGCTGCGGCAGCAATTTCTCGACGATCAGAACAAGGAATCCGAGTGGAGCGCCCGTTATGGGTCGGATCACACGGCTGCCAGAAATCTGCGGGCGGAAATGGCGGCACTGCAGCGCGCGATCTGGGACGAAATTTCCCGCATCGCCGAAAGTTACAAAAGCGAACTACAGATCGCCAAAAGCCAGGAAGAATCGATCGACAAACGCATGATCGAGGTTTTCCAGAAATCCGGTGCGACGAGACAGTCACAGGTTCGCTTGCGTGAACTCGAAACTGCCGCGAATACCTATCGCGGCATTTACGAGACGTTCCTGTCACGGTTCACTCAATCGGTGCAGCAACAGTCGTTTCCTTCGACCGAGGCCCGGGTTGTCACGGTAGCGTCCGCCCCCCGTGCGCCAAGTTCGCCAAAGGTCACGCTGACGATTGCGCTGGCGACCCTTTGCGGGTTGGGTCTTGGGATAATGTCGGCGTTTGCCCGCGAACAAATGAACCGCCAGATCCATACGCGCGCGCAACTTGAAAAACTCCTGGGAACCAGTTGTCTCGCCGTTCTGCCGGCGTTTCCCCAGAAACGGCCTGTCCTGCGCAAGCTGCAGGCGACGCGGGATTCGGGAGCATTTCGACAGATCAGCGAAGTCGCGCCGTTTTCCGCAACCGCCGAGGCGCTGCGATACATCAAGGTCGCGATCGATCTTCATCCGACCGGAGGCAAGGTTATCGGGATCGTTTCGGCACTCCCCGGCGAAGGAAAAACCACTGTCGCAACAGGTTTCGCGGCCTTCGTGGCGAAGAGCGGCGCGCGCACACTGCTGATTGACGCCGATTTGCGGAACCCTTCGATGACCAGGGCCCTCGGCTATCCAAATGCGCCGGGCTTGGTCAACATGGTTGCAGACAAAACAGACTTTGCCGATCTGGTGATCACGGACTCCAAATATAAATTCGATTTCCTGCCATCTTCGACGCGAATGAAGCCTTCCAACAGCTCCGATATCCTGAACTCGCCGGCGATGAAGGACATGTTGAGGGCGGCCAAGAGCAATTACGACTACGTCCTTGTCGACTTGCCTCCAATCCTTCCGGTGGTCGACGTCAAGGCCGTGGCCCATCTGTTCGACGCCTTTGTTTTGGTCGTTGAGTGGGGCAGCACGTCGACCGACGAAATTCTGAAGGCGGTCGGCGCCTCCCCGATCGTGTCGGAGCGGCTGCTGGGCGCAGTTCTCAACAAGGCCGATGAAGCCGTCATGCGCCGCTTCGAAGGTTATTCCGATCGGCGTTATACTTATTACACAAATGAAACAGCACCGGCGGAAACCGTTTAGGCCTTGGGTCCTGCATCAAAGACTGCTGTCGGATCAGTCGTTCGGCGAACCCTGACGCTTGCAATTGCCTGCTCGGGACTGGTTTGGGGAATTTTCGCGCTTCCGCGGAGCGAGGCGGCCGATGATTTTCGCGATATCGAAAGTCGTCTGCTGCGTTCGGAGACCTTCAATCGCACGACATTGATACAGACGTTGGAGAGCCAAAGCTCGAAGAACTTGAGCCCTTGCGACACCCATTCCCAGAGAGCGCTGCTGCTCATGGAGATGCCTTTGGCGGAAGCTGCGTTGCGATCCGGGGCCACGGGCGAATTCGACCGGCACATCAGGTCGCTCGAGGCTCGCTCCAGACAGGTGCTCAGCTGCGCGCCGCGCGAGTCATTCGTCTGGCTTTTGGCATTCGACCTGGAAGTTCTGCACGGCCGATTGAATGAGCAGTCGTTTGATCTGCTCGCGATGTCCTACGAGACGTCACTGAATGAAGCATGGATTTCAATCCGTCGGATCATCGTTGCGATGCCTCTCGTTCTTGCCGCGCCTGAACCGGTAAAGCAGAGAATCCTTCTTGAGTTTCAACAGCTGATCCGCAATGGATTTGTGGATGATGCAGCCCGCTCCTATTTCACATCATCCCCGTCAATTCGCTCGTTGCTGCAAACCCAAGTCGAGCAACTCGATCTTCCCCGGCAAAAGAACTTTTCGGACGCACTGCAGAAAATCCGTTCCTAGCGAGCGGTTTTGCAATCCTGTTGCGTATCATTCACGCCAGGAATAAAAAGCCATAGTCTCGTCATAAGCGGACGGCGACGTGTTTGATCAGCCCGAACTCGTGAAGTTCTTGTCATGACACTTCGGACCACGGCCGTGCTCGTTGCCTGGTCACTGTTGGCATCGTCAGGCTGCTGTTTCGCGCAGGAATTGGAGAACTTTTCGGACGCCGCCCTCACCGCTGAGCAATGGCAACAACGCGTGCAGGACGCCCGCCGCCGGTCAGAGGAATTCGTTGCGAACGCGCGCACAAAGCCGGCAGATCCCCCGCCATCCAACAAGGAGGATACCGAGGCTGCAGGTCGACGGGCTATGCACGACCCGAGCCTTCAGCGAGGCGACATCATTACGACCAGCCAGGGCTTCTTTGTCTTCGTTGGGCGCGACAGCGAAGAGCGCCAGCCTGGCGACTTCTTGCCAGTCGCAAAACCGGGGGATCTACCGTGAACCTTTTTCGCGGCAACAGCGGCTAATAGGGGACAGATTGGGTGCCGCTACCGCAACCGCTAACACTTTTGCCAGCGTCTCCAAGGCGGAGCACGTTCACGATTTCGCCGCCAGTTTCTCAATAAAGCCACCGTGATCACACGGGGTTGATGCAAAAGCGCCCGCAGAACCGTCTTGTTCCATTTCGTTAAAACAAGCATAAAGTTTAAATTAACGATTCTTTTAGGCATTGCAGGATTTCAAGCGTCTGTTTCTTGGACAGCTATCCCGTATGACCTGCTCACTTTGGCCGCTCATACCAAAATGGCTAACAAATACAAAAAGTTCTGTGATTCAGCTTAATGGAAGCTTGCTTAGAATACAGGCTTGCGAAAATTGTGCGCTGCCCATTAATTTGATAAAAAAGAGTTAAGGAAAAGGGGTAGAGGAGACGTGTTTTTGAAATTGTTTTTAGGAGTACCCACATGAGCGGCTTGGTAGATGTACGCAGTCTGCGGTTTTCTGCAACTGGATCACCACATCCTACCGGAATGATTTCGAAGAGAGTGATTGACATCATACTGGCATTATCCGGGATTGTTTTGCTCGCTCCTTTGTTGATGATCTGCTTCCTCGCGACAGTTCTCACCTCGCCTGGACCGGCACTGTTCCGTCATAAGCGCGTAGGGTTCAAGGGAAAGCATTTCGACTGCTTGAAATTCCGCACGATGGTGACGGATGCACCCGAACGTTTGCACAAGCTTCTTGAATCGGATGCCGTGGCCGCCGCGGAGTGGACCTCCAACCGCAAGTTGCGGTACGACCCGCGGGTGACCGCGATTGGTGCCATTCTTCGCAAGTCCAGCCTGGACGAGTTGCCTCAGTTGTTCAACGTCCTTCGAGGCGACATGAGCATCGTGGGACCGCGTCCCGTCACCGAGGAAGAGTTGGCCATGTATTCAGGCGCCGCAAACGCCTATCTTGCTTGCCGGCCAGGCATCACCGGGCTCTGGCAAGTTAGCGGCCGCAGTACAACGAGCTATAACAAGCGCATCGCGTGTGACACGTTTTATGCGCGCAATTGGTCGATGACTCTGGACGCAAAGATTTTGATTGTAACGATCCCTGCCCTTCTGGTTTCCGACGGCGCCTACTGAACATGCGATGATCAACTCCTGAGATGGGGGGCAAAAGATGTGGGGGAAAGTTCCTCTACACTCTTTGGCGCCTCCCATCTTCAATTGTGGCCGACTGAATTTCACGGACTTGGCATCTTTCCGACATCAACCTCAGCATCTGAGTGTTGCATCAATCGATTGGAAAAGGCCGCACCGCTGAGTGCAAGTGGTGCCATGTTCTTGCAAAAGCAACGAATGTCCGACCGATCTGGCCTCCTTCAAAAGTTGCTTTCAAAAATATCGCTCGCCGGCTTGGCAACGGGCAATCTTGCCTGCGAAACCGACGTCGCCTCAAACCCGACAAATCTGCGAATTTTTCGACCTGAACCTTTCGACGGTTGTCATCGACAAACGTCGTCAACCAATGTCAAATTTGATATTCGTGGGAGCAGATCGGCAAGGAGCCCCGCTGATTTGGTAATCGGACCACTCCTGCCTCAGGGCATGGATAAAAGCGAGGATATGCGAAACGTTCCTTTACGTTAATTTGCCGTTGAGATTGCTGATTCCGGGCGTTGCAGTTACTGATCGCTCGTCAAAAAGCGGTAACAACGAATGAACGATCTTCAGCGATCCCTAAAACCGCAGAATCCGTCAATCAGGTCCCGATTATCGTCTGTGCAAACGGGCAGGAAGGTTGCAATCTGGTTCCTTGCCGTACTGATTGTATCGGTGATGATCGTCTGGTTCAGCTTCCTGGGGTGGGGAATTATCGCAATATTGCAGTGGCTGGTTGATTGCATTAAGAACTTCTGACGACGTCCTGACATTAGATGATCAATCTCCGTTTGAGCGCGCGTTTAGACTCGGATCCACCTCCTGCCATTCAGGCATGGCCGAGGTTTCACCGTCGCAGCGAGCGAATTATCGATCGCAACCGAAGCGACGATATCGCGGCCCGTTCTGGGAAATTCTATTGATGGCAAATATTCTTGTCGCTGGTGGAGCCGGATATATCGGGGCGCATACGTGTCTTGATCTATTCAACAAGGGCTTCACACCGGTTGTGTATGACAATCTCTCAAATGGTCATGCTGAATTCGTCAAATGGGGCGCACTCGAGATAGGCGACATCCGTGATCGCGACAAACTCGATGAAGTGCTCAGGAAATACAAACCCCTCGCGATCATACATTTCGCTGCGGCGATCGAGGTTGGCGAGTCGGTTCGAGATCCGGGCGGCTACTATGACAATAATGTCGCCGGAACGATAAGCTTGCTGCGAGCGGCGCAGGCGGCAGGCATCGACAAGATCGTGTTCTCCTCGACGTGCGCCACGTACGGCATTCCCTCATCAATACCGATGAATGAGACTCACGCCCAGTCGCCTATCAACCCGTACGGTCGAAGCAAGCTCATCGTCGAGCAGATATTGAAGGACTTGGACTTCTACCAAGGCTTTCGGTCTTTTATCTTGCGCTATTTTAACGCTGCCGGAGCAGATCCTGAAGGAAGAATTGGCGAATGGCATTCGCCGGAAACCCACGCCATACCGATTGCAATCGAAACCGCTTTGGGCCGCCGACCACACTTCCAGGTTCTGGGTACGGACTACGACACGCGGGATGGATCCTGCGTGCGCGACTTCGTCCACGTTCTCGATCTTGCCGATGCGCACACCCGAGCGATCGAGCACCTTTTAAACAACGGCACCAGCCACGCCCTCAATCTCGGAACCGGACATGGCACGACCGTGAAGGAATTGCTCCAGACCGTTCAGGATGTCGTAGGCAGAGATTTTAATATTGAATATGGGCCACGTCGCAGCGGCGACTCGCCTGCCCTGGTCGCCGACAATGCGCTGGCGAAGCGGACGATTGGCTGGGCTCCCCGGCATGACCTCCAGTCGATCATTGGTACGGCTTGGAACTGGCACTCGAATTTCCTGCCAGCGTGATCTAGCTGCCTAAAAAGCAGGCAGCGCAACTTTCCGCGATACAGTTCGTTAACGTCATTCCCTAGCGAAGATTTAACTTCGCGGCGGGACAATCGACCGATCGATAGCGCGCTCACAAGCGATCGCATCTGCTCGGTCAGTGGTTGTTTCATGGCGCGACGATTTACATCGGTAGTCCTTTCGGTCCTTGCTGTTGCGCTTTCCGTAGGCAATGCCGACGCACGCGGCCGATCTCCCCTGGATTCCAACCTGCTGACGCCGATTGCGGACGCATCGCCCACATTGGCTCCGTTTCAGCACGTTCGCTTTTGTCTTCGTTATCCGTCAGATTGCAAATCGAACCCGACCGAAAACGAGCGTATCGACCTTGACACCGGGACCGCGGAATTGCTGAAGCGTGTCAATCACAGCGTCAACATGTCCATTATTCCGACGCTCAAGAGCTATGGCCCGAATCTTGGCGACGGTTGGACGATCGCCCCAGAGTCCGGAGACTGCAACGATTACGCTGTCACCAAGCGGCATGAGCTCCTTGAGAACGGCCTACCCTCGAAAGCCTTGCGGCTGTCGGTCGTCAAGACGGCATCAGGAATTGGGCATCTCGTTCTTGTCGTTGTAACGACAAAGGGCGACATCGTAATGGACAATCTCACTGAAGCGATCCGTCCCTGGCAGAGCACGGATTACCATTGGCTCAAGATACAATCAGCCACCGACTCGAAATTCTGGTATGAGATCAAGGCGCCGGCAGTCGGCCCATCCGTCTCGCAAGCTGATCGAAGAGTTCGTTTGGCGGACCGGTAGTCTTTTCGGTTGAATCCGCCGAAACCGCGATAGGCAATCGCCTGCCGCTTCGCTCCTTGCTATGCTCCCGGGTTCTGGCGAATACTCTTGTCGCCCCCTCCGACACATCATCTTCCCAGCGCTGTTTGATCGCTCAACTCGAGCAGGCGCGTTGATCGCAACGCGCTGGCTACCGCCGGCGAATACCGAACAAGACGAGATAGCCCGGAATCTGCAGGGAAAAATCGATCATCGAATGGAGATAGCTCAGGACCGCAATCCCGGTGATTGCAGCGAGCGAGCGCCGACTTCGGCCATCGGATTTGACCGCGGCGCGAGCGAGGATAAACAGCGACGCCAGCGCAGCGATCACAACCATGGCTGCAACCGGGATCCCCATCTCGACCGCAATTTCAAGGATTGTCGAGTGGGCGTAGTCCCATACACCCCAACTGTAAAAGTCGTCGGCTCGCAGCGACGGAAACAGATCCTCAAAGGTGCCAAGTCCGGCTCCTAGAAGCGGCCGTTGCCGGATGGCCCCTATACAAAACCCGTAGACGGACCATCGCGCTTCATCGAAGAGCCCCTGGCTTCCAATTCTGCCCAATCGGCTGAGCAACGCGACAGTGACCGCAAGCGCCACGCTTCCCCAAGCCACCATGTGCCAGAATTTAGGTTTCTGCCTGTTGGCGACCATCAGGATGATGGCGACGAGCAATCCCAAACAGGAGCAAATCAAGCCGCCGCGCGAGCCCGTCAAAAGCAGTGCAAAGAAACACGTAAGTGCGCTCCCATCGACGAAAATCGAAACGATTGTTGTAACGAGGAAAAGGCGGAACAGAACCACAGGATCGCGCCGGCACCGAGAAATGTTGCGGCGGTGTTGTGGTTGATGAAAGTCGCGGTCAGGCTACCGCGGTAGGCCAGCTTTGGGGCCCACAACACCATATTCGGAGTAAGTATCAGCGCAGCCAAGCCATAGAGAGCATAAAGCAGGATCGAATATTGTGCGAACTGAATAAGCCTGTCGCCGTTACGTTGCGATGCCCCGATGAAGAAGCCGCTCATAAAAGAGGCTCCAAAGAGCAGAAAGTGCCCGACCGCAAGCGGCGGCATTTCCGCACGGCTTGAAATCCGCGGGCCCGCATTAAGGCCAAGCAGGTCGCTTGCCCGCCGCCAACTCGGATCGTTGAGTTGGTCGACGATATCAGGAGTGATCTGAATGATCGCTACAAGCGCGTAGATGCCGCACAAAAGAAGAAGGCCGAACAATATCCGGCTCTGCCCGGCGTCCAATGGCGCAGCGAAGCCGCACAGCGCGCTCACCGAAAGCAGAATTGTCCAAACCGCGATCCAGAACAGATCAACCGACCCGAAGAACAGCGGGGCCAGAATCAATACGGCGATGGTTGTCCAGAGCTGGATTGAGCTGAACATCGCGACTGGAAACTCCGACTCCGGCCAGTGCATCATCGCGATGAGATCGTGACTTTCAGTATGAGCCTACCACTTGGTCTTGACGGCCGTGTTCACGTTGGTCACTGCGTTCGCCGTGTTAGACACTGAGGTCGACGTCTGGTTAATAAGCGTTAACAGCTTGTAGTAGTCCACGACCTTGGCATTGGCGACGTACATGACATCCTTGATTTTCATCTGGAAGGCCGAGGCGAGCAGCATACCGGATGGATCGCGCAGGTTGAGGCGATAGATCGTCGGTATCATGTCCGAAGTAAATCTCGTGGTGTCGACGCCGAGCTTCTCCAGGTAATGTCGTTCCTCATACCGATAGACATAAAGCTCGCTGGGGTCGGATTGCAGGTCGTTGAGTCCACCCGCCTTGCCCATCGCCTGGGCCAGGGTCAGCGTTTCAACGTCGAATGGAATTTCCGAATTGAAGCCAAAGACGTTTTGATTGAGCGCTCCGAGTGCGGTGAACGTCGGCGATTCACGGGTCAGGAAAATCACGTCATTTGGTCGAATGAAGATATTTTCACGCGGGTCATGCACCACACGGCTTAACAGGACTTTGACGCGCTTACCGTCCCGCTGCAGCGTCACGTAACTTTCAATTGCCTCGAACTTCGGTCCACCGGCACGCGCGATCAGCGCCAGCATCCGCTCGCCGACGCTGTTGAGGGACAGAACGCCCGGCGTGTTCACATCGCCCAGGACGCTCACGACGCTTGAGTGCTGTTGATTGAGGCTGACGACCACTTGGGGCTCGATGGCGCGGTTGCGCAGCCGAGCCACGATGGCCTGTTGAATATCCGGTATGGTTCGCGCAGCGGCGGGAATTTCGCCCGCGTACGGAACATAAATGCTGCCCTTCTGATCAACGGCCTGCGGCGGTAAATCGACGAAGTTCCCGGGACGTGCGCCGGAGGCTTGTCCGGGTGTGAACAAGCCGCCAGGTGCCGCTTCAAAGATTGATATGTTGAGGACGTCGCCGACGCCGATAACCTGCTCCGGCTTGGCGCGCTTATCGGGAAACTCGCCCTTGAACGTGATCAGGTTAGGTTGCGACAAAAAGCCGATGGTGTCGGCGGTCACATCGACCAGCGCGTAAGGCAACGGGGTCGTCGACCGCACGCCGGCCGTCGCGTTTCCATTCACGGCGTCACTTTTCGGCCCCGTTCCCGGAAGCAGCGAACATGCTGGCAACAGAGCCGCAACAACAATCGCAAGCAGCGGGGAACCAAATCGTTTCAGCATCCCGACACATCCGGCCGATCGCTCGAATCCCCGGCGACGGACGTGTGTCCCAAATACAAACGCCTAGCGAAATACGGCCAGCCTTCGGCCGTAAAAATGGGTACAGTTCTGACTTCCAACGTCGCGCCCTCGAATGTCCACTCAGCTGTCGAATTTTTTAGTTAATTTGACCATAATCGGCGGACGGGGCCGCGAGCTTCCTTGCCATGCGAACCTACAGGCGGAGTGGCGCGCATCAAATAGCCCAATCCCGGCTAGTCTCCGTTTTGCCCGGTTCGTGGCCTTCGTGCCACACTCCCCGGATCGCCGGCGCGCATCAGAGACGTAAAGCTTTGGGAGTTTGCCTTTTTCCGTGGAAATCAACCTCTTTCCCGCCTAGAGTCCGATCTGCTTTGAGGTGTCATCGAATTGGCGCGTCGGTATAGTGTCCGTCGACCGCCCTGACAAATGATTGCCGATCGTCAAATTTCCCCAAGAGTTTGCGGGGAAGCCAGCACGTAACGGTCGCAACAGGAAATCCAGGGGTCACGGAAGCGCCCTTTTTTCGCCACCTACCGTCGAGATTGTGGCTGCTTTTTGTAAAACGCCGTGATTGAATCAAGGGATGATTCGGGCTTGCTGGGCATGCCAAGGACAGCCTGTTTGGCGAATGCATTCGCTCGTAGCGGAAGTATTAATCTTTGCTCTTCAACAATGGTGCTCATGAGTAATTGCCGCGGACGCTAACTACCGCAAACGACGGGGACATTGGGATGGTATATGCCGCCATCGCGCTAGCCATAGTAGGGGCTGCGGTTGGTCTAGTGTTCCGGTTGAAAATCCTTTTGCCGGTTCTCGCGCTGCTGCTTGTCGTCTCAGTGGTATTTTCACTCGGCCGCGGCTTTGGCTTCCTGGACACCGCGTTGACGATCATGTTCGTGCAAACCATTCTCCAAGCCAGTTATTTTCTGGGATTGGTAATCCGAACTGTTGTCACCGGAACTCATCGCATGCGGCCGATCCTCTGACATCACGTCACCGGATCAGCATTCAGGTCTTCAAGATCAGCAAGGCATCTTATTGTTTTTGACAATCTGAATAGAATGCGCCGTTGGCCGCATCGGTCCGCTCAAGGCACTGCGATAGATCGGTCACCTTGCCGGCAACAGTGAAATCGTATCCCTGATTCCTTAAAGCAAGAACGTAACGGCCGGCAGGGAGTACGAAATCGGGATTCTCCGCCTGCGCCATGAGCATTTCGGGGTTTCCGGCAAGCGGCCTTACCCTGAATTCATAAGATAAATTCCGAATGTTCCAGGCGTCCGTGACCGGCATGAAGCTCGCCTTCCCCTTGGCATCGAACGTAAGGGCGCGCACCACTCTGGCGACCACACGAACGTCGATCCGATCGGGTGCGGAGCTGGCGAGATCGCGGCGGAACACCACAAATTTCGCTTTCCCGTCGGGAAGAGTCGTTCGGCTGGGCTCGCTGATGGGTGTCGACATCGCGATCCGCTTATCCGGCACTTGTTCCGGCAGAAGATAAAGTTCGCTCAGCTTGGCATTGTTCAGCGCGTAGACGCCATAATCGGTGGGCAGCGGGAACGGCAACGAACCGGGCGAAGCGGCGGCCGTCTTCGCGTCCGCTGCGACGCCTTGCTGGGGCGTGTCTGGGGGCGCCGCGGGCTTTGCAGCTATCAAGGATGTCGTTGAAGGTGATCTCGCGCTCCCCACCAAGGGCGTCCCTTGTCTGTATATGGCCACACCAGCCACCACGCCGAACAGCAATACTCCGGCCGCAAACCGGGCCAGCGTCGACAGCAGCACCCGCGTTTGCGCTTGCGCAACCGTCTCCGCGTCATTCGGCCAATAAACTTTCTTCAGAACAACACTTTTAGGCACGGCGTCGACCTGATGGACCACCACCATCGACGTCGTCGGCGGCTCGGCCGACTCGGAGGTGCCATGCCCAATTTGCGCAGTTGGGGTTGGAGGTTGAAGGCGTTCCTTCTCGTCGCGGCGAGCCGAAAACTGTTCAACCCCTGGATAGCGGTTTCGAGCGCGGCCGAAAGCCGCTCCCGTTCAGCCTCTTCAACCCATGAGGTATCGATCTTCAGTCTGGCGCGCGCGAACTCGTAGATCGTCATGCGCAGCTGTGAAGGGTCTTCCTTTACTGTGTTGATCATCCGCGAAAGAATCAGGGCGTACTCGACCTCTTGCGCATGAGGCGAGACCATTTTGTCCTGATCTATCGTTGGAAACTCAGGCTTCATGACCGCGTCGGGTTGAATGACAAAATTTTTCCAGATCCATATACCCGCGTAGTCGATTGAAATAACAAGTCTTTTTCAAGCGCCTGCGCTCGCAACGCCATGCACGGGCACAAGTCCCAGTGGTGCACGCGGCGCTGTTGCGGCTACAGTCCATTTTGGAAGCCTGTCAAATTGGCTGGGTACTGTTAGGTAGAGGACGCGGTATGTCGACTGCAAAAGATCGCGCGGCATACGCCTTGGCGAACCGCCGCATTACAGTTTATTGTCCGTCAACCCAAGTATCGCCGTCGGAAGATTATATTTCAAGGATCAGGATATGTCGCACGCCGCCAGGTTCGCTATCGTTGCTGTATTCATTGCTGCGCTGGGCGGCATATCGACCGAGGCGTCGGCCCGCGGACGCCTCGGTCCCGTGACTCGTTGCGGGCCGGATCTCGCTTACATGTGCCCCATCCACGGCTACTTTGATCAGGCACCGTTCCACTACAACCTCGCCGTCTACCCCGGCTGCATCAAGGTGGTCCCCGTTGAGACGCCCTCTGGCATCGAGCGCCGGCGCGTTCTCGTTTGCGGAGCGCCTGAAAGAGAGATGATCTGGTGGTAACGAACTGACCGCTGTCGGCTGGCTCGCACCCCAAATAGAAGATCGATGCCGCGCGCTACCTGATTGCGCCGCTATTCACGCGCGAATTGACCGGCGGCGGCGGGCCAGGCGCATTCATGATCGGCCCGTTGAGATTGTTGACGGGGGGCTGGTTGGAGCCTCTCACCGGATTCATGCCGGTATTGCGGATAAGATTGCCGTTGTCATCCCTGGCATTCGATATGCCGTACTGCGCCAGCACTGAAGTGGCGCATGCGAACACGCAAAAAATCGCCAATACAAATCTCATGTGCCCTCGCTTGCATGCAGGCTTCTACAGTAGATCAGGATGTGGGGAAATGCACTCCCAAACGGCCAGCATTGGAGGGCCCTCAAGCCGTGTTCCCTTGGTTGGCCAATGACGGATTGCGGATGGGGACCAGGCAGCGCGACTTGAACACTTGAAGCTGGGATTAGATAAGCCCATGACCGGAGAAATGGAGTCCGCATCACCCGCCTCGATTGTGATCCGGAGCAGGTGCATGGTTGCAGAAATTTCGCCTCACGGCGCAGAACTGATCCGGCTGCAGGATCGCGACGGCAAAGACCTGCTTTGGAACGGCTGCGAAAAATGGTGGACGGGACGCGCGCCACTATTGTTTCCCATCGTCGGGAGACTCCCCAACGATAGCGCGCTGGTCAACGGCGAAATCTTTCCGATGCGACAACATGGTTTCGCGCGGAACAAACAATTTTCCGTTGTCGGCGCGAGCCTATGCGAATGCGCCTTCAGCGCTTACGTCCGACGATGAGACGCTGCAACAATTTCCTTTCGATTTTGCCCTCGATGTTGCTTTTGTCATTGAAGATGCGGCTTTGCGTATTGGCGCGACCGTCTTCAATAAATCTTCACGCGCAATGCCGGTCTCGTTCGGCTTTCATCCCGCGTTTCGCTGGCCGCTGCCCTATGGGGGTTCACGGCAATACCACGAAATCAGATTCGAACGATCAGAATCCGTTCCGATTCGCCGGTTGACCGATGGGCTTCTCGACGTGACCGCAAGCACCGAGACGTTCGAAGGCAGCACCATGCCTCTCGATGATGCCATGTTCGGGCCCGGCGCGCTGATTTTCGAACGACTGAAGAGCCGTGCTGTCAGTTTCGGTGTGCCGGGAGAACCGTCGATCCAGATCCGATTTCCGAACATGCCGCATTTGGGAGTGTGGACCAAGCCCGGCGCTGGTTTCCTCTGCATCGAGCCCTGGCAGGGCTATGCAGCACCCTTGGGATTTGCGGGTGAGCTCAAAGACAAACCGGCGGCATTTCATTGGCCGCCAACGCAAGCACTACGTTCGCGATTGAGATTTGCCTGCTAGGCACGAACGAGCCGTCCGATTGACCCTTCGCTAACAACAAACGCAAGTACGACTTTACGGAATCGGTCGCCGAGTGGTGCTTCGATGGCAGGCCATGATATGGTGATGCAGCGCAGGAGATACGGTATGGAATGGGTTCTTTTCGTTTCGTTGCAATGGATTGTTCTTGGAAGTCCTACCCAGCCTACCTCACAGCAGATTCAACCGTTTGCCTCGGAAGAGCTTTGTAACAAGGCAGCCGAGGCAATCAAGGCCGAGATAAATGCGCCGATCGGAGCCCAGCGCGTTCAGACGCTCGGCCGGGTCGTTTGCGTCGAGACAAAAGACAAGTGAATGACGGCGCGCTTCTCTCGCGCATGAAACTTTGGGCGCGCAGACTCAGGCGAGATGGTCATGCGATCTATCTCGCTTCGCGCGATCCGCGCGTACCTTGGTATGTGAAGTTTCTCGCCCTTGCCGTTGCCGGATATGCGCTTTCACCGATCGACCTCATTCCGGACTTTGTTCCAATCATCGGCTATCTCGACGATCTGATCATCGTGCCTCTCGGCATTTGGTTTGTGGTGTCGCTCATTCCCAAAGAGATCATGGTTGAATATCGCGCCAAAGCAAACGAGGCCGGACAGCGTCCGGTCGGCAGAGCCGGGATGATCGCAATCATTGCGCTCTGGATTTTGACGGCGTTGACACTGGGCTGGATCGGTTATGTGCGTTGGGTCCGAGCGAATGAAGCGTGACGGGGATTGAATTGGCCATGTCTATCCGCGATCGACGCACTACCCTCGATTTCAGAAGGTTGCCTTCAGGCCCGCATAGAAGGCGCGCGGCCGCGCCGGGCTGACGGAACGCGGGTCCGTGAACGGCGCACCGCCATTGGCGAAATTGGGGACAGCGCCAGTATCGAAGAATGTTCCGTAGGTCGCATAGCGGTTATCGAAGATGTTGTCCGCGCGCGTGTAAATCTGGAACGTCTTGTTGATTTGATACGAGGCGTGGAGGTTGAAAACCGCGTAAGAAGGCAGCCTCTGAGCCTGATTGGATTCGTCGCCGACAAAGTATTGGCTGCTGACGAACAGCGCATCGCCTCCAACTTTGAACGCGTCGGTAACCGAAAAATCAATGCCGGCCTTGATCCGGTTTCGCGGGATTGCCGGGATTCGATTGCCGGGCAGAATCTGGACGTTGCCGTTAGCGTCGGCAAACGGGCTATTGGAACCAACCTGCAGGGCGTCAAGGAATCGCGCGTCCACCAGCGCGTAGCTGGCGTATAGATTTAACGTCGACGACTTCAGAGTGACTTCAGCTTCGATGCCTTGGCGGCGCGTCGAACCGACGTTCTGGAAATAGCCAAACCCTTGCAAGACGGGACTTGGAATTGCGAGGATGTCGTCCGTATTGTTGGCACGGAAAGCTCCGAGCTTCCATCCGAGCGTGCCGATGTTCAGCTCTTTGCTGCCGCGCAGACCTGCTTCCACGGTACGGGATACGACTTGCTTCAGTGGCGGATCGGAAACGAGGAATGCGGCGACGATGCAGGGATGCGCAGGATCGGCGCATCCCAGTTCCAGCGGGGTTGGCGCGCGATTGGCTTCGGAATAGCCGGCATAGGCCGTCAGTCCAGGAGTGATCTTATAGGTACCGCCGATGATCGGATTGAAGCGGTTGAACGCCTCGTTACCGTTGAGGGCGCTGCCGATTTGGTCCTCGAGCGTGATGCTCGCGGCATTGAACCGGCCGCCCGCCGTGATCGAGAATGCATTGGTGACATCGAACGTATCGAGCGCATAAAGCCCGCTGTATTGATTAGTGGTGCGAAGTGCCACCGGGCCGATCGACACGGGATCGCCGGACCGTCCAAGAAATATTCCGCTGCCGCTCACAACGTAGTTGGAGCCGATCGTGCCCAGTTCAGGGATGGCCGTGAAGCGGGTGACACTGCTGTCGAAACTGGCTCCGACCACGAGATGATTGTTGTGCTCGAACAACTGGTCGGTGTTGGTGGCCTGCAAGGAAACGCCGGTCGTCGTCGAATGGGTCGCCGTTCGATCAATCTCGCCCAGCACGGCGTTGGAATCGAAGGGATTGCCGAGCTGAGCCCCATTGAGGCCATTTGCCGGCGTGGCTCCGTCGCCAAAGCAAAGCAGCGTCGCATCAGCGCATCGCTGCGTGCCAGTGGGGTTGCCATCGACCATCTTCTGGTCGAAAACGCGGACATGCGCCGAGCCTTCGATCGTCCAGCTCGGCGTGGCCTCGACCTTGCCCGTCAGATTGAGATAGCCGACGCGATTGGTTGAGGTTTGCGGCGTGGTGTAGGTCGCACCGTAATATTGCTGCAGGAGTTCAACCGGCACGGTGGCAGACGCGCCGAAATTGTTGTCGGCGGCGCCCATGTTGACGTGAAATTCGCTTGCGTCGTTCTTGTAGCCGACGTCGCCGTAAAAGCGGCGAACGTTCGATGCTGAAAAATTTCGAAATCCGCCGTCGTGCAATCCTTCGAGCGCACCGTAGACGGCCAAATTATCGACCTGCTTGCCCCACTGCGCTGAACTCTGGATGCGCCCGAACGAACCGCCCATCGTGTCGATCTCGGCCCCGTGATAATTGAAGCCGTTCTTCATCTGCACATTGACCGCGCCACCCAGCGCGTTAAGTCCGAACGCGGGATTGTTGGTAACCACGGTGACCGACTGTATCGCGGCGGTCGGAATCAGGTCCCAGTTGACGGTGTCGCCGAATGCTTCGTTGATGCGCACTCCGTTCTGGTAAACCGCAAGTCCCTGGGGCGTGCCGGCCACGGGGGACGCGACTAAGCCGCGAAATTCCACGTTCGGCTGAAATGGATTGCCGGTAACTTCATTGACGATGACGCCCGGCACGTTTTTCTGCAGCGCATCGCTGACGTTCAGTGACCCGGTTTGCTTGATTTGATTGGCATCGACGACGTTGACGCTGGCCGGCACCCTATCGGCTTCTATGCCCGAGCCCGCGATCGGCGTGGTCGGATACACCACGAGCTTGGGCAAGGCCCGAACGGTGCGAGACGCATTTTGGCTGCGGCCGCGTTTAACACTTGGTGACGTCCCGGACACCACGATGGGCGGCAAGGCCTGAACGGCGCCGGGCGCGTCTTGCGCATCGGCACCTTCATTCCCGGCCAACAGGCACATCGACATCGATACGATAAACAGGAGTCGAACGCCCATCTGCCTCCACCCATTCCACTCCGGCTGTTCTGTGTCCGCCGGTTAGGTGGAGATGATACTAATGTGCCGATGAGGCCGCGCCAGCTACAAAAGGTCGGGGGTCCCCTGGCGCTTTTTTCCCGAGAAATCCGGGATAAATTCCCGAACTAACGTCTCGTGACCGGCTCTTCCTTAGGAGCGCCCGCCCTTGGGAACGACGGCCTCAACGGTTACTCCGGTGTCGCTGGACGCGACGGTCAATGTGCCACCCAAGGCCAGGATCCGCTCGCGCATTCCGGTCAAGCCGTGGCCCAGCCGGTGATCCGGGCTCAGTCCACTGCCATTGTCGCACACGCGCACCAGAGCGCACCCGTGGCTGCCGTGCTGCGTTCCCGAAAGCTGTTCGGTGGATTCGATGGTGACGTTGACGGCTGTCGCGCCCGCGTGGCGAAAAACATTCGTCAGCGCTTCCTGAACGGTGCGGTAAATCGTCAAATCGGCGGTCTCTCCGGTCACGCCGAGTGACGGCGAGATTGCGGTTTCGATGACCACCCCGGGATGAG